>Ga0272443_10001229_pt1 | contig 39316 bp, 34 predicted proteins | sample SSMAcet12_FD_193581 | JGI IMG/M metagenome (GOLD analysis project Ga0272443, IMG submission 193581) | Marine sediment archaeal communities from Little Sippewissett salt marsh, Falmouth, MA, United States - SSM-Acet-12 | ecosystem: Environmental > Aquatic > Marine > Wetlands > Sediment ...
TTTCAAAATGAGGTCAATATTAGAAAAGGCACTCCCATCAGTATCATTTTTTAAATAAATCTCGAAACTTCTGGTCATTGTTGAGGTGGAATCGAAAATAGGGACCGTAGGAAGCATTCTCACACTTCCATGTATATTGATATGAGATTCTTCCCAGATTTCGTAACCAGAATGCCAGGTGCTGTTTTCAAAGATTAAATTCCCTGTATATCCCCTTGGATCAATTTCACCAACTTCGGAATTATGTACGATGACATCTCCGTTTCCGCCCTCCATGAAAATAAATAATCCCTCAGAATTTACAAGTTCGGCATGTCCGCCTTTCATAAAAACACCCCATTGAGTTTGAATCTCAGTATTCTGAACATGTATATGATTAAAATCAAAGTCAACAGGTTCACGCAGTTTTAATCCGGAAATAATCGCAGGTTCATCCTGTGGGAAATACATGACAAGCTTGTTTAAAACAGAATTAGAAATGGATATGTCTGAAGCGACAGCATTCACTGCAATGTTCCATCCCAGTTCCATCCCACCCTTATAACCCAACGTGTTTTCAGATAATACACATCGGCGCAGAACCATATCAAAACTTAGGTTATGATCTATCTTTTCCTTTGCTGACCAGTTTTCAAGATATCCCGGGAACAGGCTGTCAATTGTTATCGGAGCACCAGGTGGAAGATCCAAATAGATCGCCCCGATGTAACTATCCTCAATCAACACATCTGCATTGGCCTCAATATGAACAATACCCAGTGGTTCCTGTACAAGATAGGAGTTTCTGATTTCTACAACCGAATTCCCCATAAATGACTGCGTTTGAGAAAAACAATTGTTCAAAACCAACTTAGAGTTTAAATCGGCAAGGATATTCCCACCCTTCAGCATTTCTGCTATTGAAGCGTCGATTTCATCTGCTGCGTCTGCGCTGCCAAATATTGAGGTATCAGCTTGCAATACTGCTTTGTCGAGCAGGAAAACAGAAGTATTGAAACCGGTCAATTCAAGTATTGACTGGCGCATGATGATTTGAGCACTATCTTTTAGAATGACATTGCCGGTAACAACGAAATGGGTATTTTCCAGCAGCATTGATGCGTTGCCGGCTAATTCAAGATCGCCTTCATGTATTTGCTGAAATTGTATAACTGGATCAGGGAAAGCCGGCTGGCAGTATATGTGTGCTGATGCAAATAGTAAGAAAAAAGCTGCCAGAAAAAGATTGGGAGCTGATTTGACTGAAGCAATCATAGGATGCACCCATTATATATATTCTTCTAATTTAGCGGAAATTCTGACAACCATCCGTAAAATTGTTCCTGGAAATGTAGTTTCTGTTTGGTTCGACAGGTCTGCAAGTTCAGCAGCAGGAGGGTGGTTTTAATTGGTTTCATAAACATTGGTTTCATAAATATATACCTGGTCATTTTTATGATCAACAATATATACGTCATCCTTATACAAAGCAACATCGATGGGCAACGTCTCGTCTGTCCCATTTGGCGTGATATCTTCCTGTAAGATAAGCTTATTGTCATCATCCAAATCGTAAATCTCCAGACTCCTTCCGTAAAATGTTGCCAGATAAATGTACCTGTTGTCTTTCATTGCCAATCCGGGATTGTTGAGCATGGCAGCCATTGTCCCTGTCCTTGAATTTGAATAGAAGGTATAGGTTGTGTCCTCCCGGAAATCAAGTCGTGAAACATGGCAGATCGAAACATCATTTATGGTGGCGGAATCGAATCTGAATGGTGCCTGTCCGGTGATATAGATACGCTCTCCGGATTGAATTTCCATATCAGATACATGAAAATATGATCGGTCATTTGTTATCGGGATTTGCATGTAGTCCGCCTGTCCGCTGTTTTTATCAATCTGCACAATGACATATTGTCCACTGGTGACATAGATATAATCATTTAAAAAAGCCATTGCAGAAAAGTCCTGGTAATTTTCCAGCTGAGAAAAATCAAACTCGTCGATCAAATTGCCGTTCAGATCAAAGTGAAATACACAAAAGCCTGATAATGTTAACCATGAATCATCGGTTTGATCCATGGGTTTTACCAGTACATACATATCATCATTGTCGATGCACATATCGATCGGTGAATATCTTTCATACAGTCCGCCGCTGAATGTCCTGAAATCAATCATGGTCTCCCGGAGATCACCTTCCAGATTGAAACGCTGGATCTTGGAACTGAAATTTGATGTCGAAGGATGATGATTGGCCACATATACAAATCCCTGTTTTTCATCAATGGCAATGGCCACCGGCCGGGTTTCAGTCGAAAAACCAGATGTATATGTCACCGAACATGGTTTCTCATGATCGTCTTTCTTACATGAAACAGCAAGAAGAAGTAAAATGCTGATGAATAATTTTGTTTTCATTTGAATCTGTTCCGGTCGGGCGGATATGTAAATTTAAATTATTCGGGAAACAAATACACAACCGGGGATATTTCTCTTAATTTTGGGCCTCCAAATCATCAAACAGAAAACATATGAATCACAGACGAATAATCAGACTTCTTGCGCTTACAACCGCATTACCGGTTTTGGGTTTATATTTCAGCGGATGCGCAGACAAGTCCATCAGCAAATCGGAGCAACCGGTAGTGTTGCAGAATGAAATAGATTCCATCAATTATTTCCTGGGACTGAACCTGGGTTATGACCTGTCCGGCGCTCCTTTCGAGGCGAACGTTCAGCTCATCTCCAAAGGATTAAGGGAAGCCCTGGACAGCGCATCCATGTATGACCAGATGACTTCGCAAACCGTATTCAGGCAACTGATGACTTCCCTGGCTGAAGAGGAAGCCCTGAAAGCAGAAGCCGAAGCCGAAGCCAACCTGGGAAGAGGAACAGCATTTCTGGAGCATAACGCGAAAAAGGAGGGCATCGCGACTACCGAATCAGGATTGCAGTACGAGGTCCTCACCCGGGGTGATGGTCCCACCCCTGCCGAATCATCCACGGTAACTGTCCAATATGAAGGCAGTCTGATAGACGGATCAGTATTCGAAAGCAGTTTTGAGACCGGCGATACGGTCACTTTTGCCCTTAACAGTGTGATTCCGGGATGGACCGAGGGCGTTCAGCTGATGCCGGTCGGATCCACGTACAGGTTTTTCATTCCGCCCAATCTTGCATACGGCACAAACGATCAGGGCCCCATTCCCGGGAATTCGGTACTCATTTTCAAAATCAAGCTGCTGGATTTCGAGTAGTCTGCGGGGAGTCAAAAAGATCATCAGGGGATGCTGAGGAATGCACCCATGCGTTAACCTTAGAACAGCCTCGTGTTGCCTGAAATAAGGAGCAGCAGAAAACCCAGCACCGTCCCCACCCCGTTGGCCAACAGGTCGTTGATGAAGAGGGAGTAAACCATCATCGCTGATATTCTCAGGGTTAAAATCATTAATGCATGATACTGTAAATTATTTGATGGTAATGTTTCTATTACTCTTTTTGCGAAAGAGTAATACTTTTAATACTTTTGAAATGAATAAATACAAATAATAATCATGGAAAAGGTACTTGTCATTCTGGAAAGAACAGATAACAACTACGCAGCCTATTTACCGGAACTTGAAGGTTGTGTAACCACCGGATCAAGTTTACAGGAGATAAAGGAATCACTGAAGGAGGCGGTTTCTTTTCATCTTGATGGCATGAGGGAATCAGGCCTGGAAATACCCGGAGCATTTCAAACTGATTTTGTTTTCAGTTATAGGATGGACATGGAATCATTCTTCGAATGGTTCCAGGGAGTTTTGACAAAAGCAGGTATATCAAAACTTACAGGGATAAATCAAAGTCTGGTGAGCCAGTATGCCAATGGTTTTAAAAAACCGGGCAAAAAACAAATTGGACGAATTCAGAATGCAATTCATGCATTTGGCCAGGAATTACAGCAGGTTCAGTTTCTGTGATCCGGTTGCAGGGTATTTTTGTTTTAGAAATAGCTGATTCTAACCCCTTGCAGAGAACAGCCTCGTATTGCTCAATACGACGAGCAGCAGAAAACCCAGCACCGTCCCCACCCCGTTGGCCAACAGGTCGTTGATGTTGAAGGCGCGGTAGGGGATCACCAGCTGGAGGCATTCCAGCAGGACGGTGATCAGGAGGGAGTAAATAATGATCCGGATCCAGAACCGGTTGCTACCTGTCTTTGATGGTTCTGATTCATGAGGTCCGGGCTTCACCAAAGCAGACCCTGATCCTTTTCTGATGCCCAGTGCCAGCAGGAGCGGCAGGGGCAGGTAGACCAGCGCATGCAGCAGGTAGTCCCACCGGATGGACATGGTGTAATTGTCATTCAGGGCAGTTGACGTGTTCAGCGGAATCACCGTCCCCGCGACCAGGAGCAACAGGTAAGCGTATGTGATCAGTCTGTATTTCAGAAATAGCGGTATTGGGTTGATTATTTAAATCTTCTATAAAAAGAGTGATGAAAAACGCTACCTGATCCCGTGCCAGATGTTGCTCAGGCCGGCATTGCCCTGGATGAGTTTGAGGACCCGCCAGGAGGTGTCGGTGATGGTGTAATCATCGGCGATCCGGGTGTAGGAGCGCTTCTCGTGCTCCTTGATCACCAGCCGGATGGAATCCAGCACCCGGTCCGGTTCGAACCCGGTGAGGATGATGGTCCCCGCATCCTGCGCCTCGGGCCGTTCCATGGACTGGCGGATGGAGATGGCGGGGAAGGAAAGGATGGCCGACTCCTCGCTGATGGTCCCGCTGTCGGAAATGGTGCAGAGCGCCTTGGTCTGCAGGCGGATGTAATCGGTGAACCCGAACGGCTTCAGGAAGCGGATCTGCTGGCTGGTCTGGTCCACTCCCAGTTCCTCCAGCCGGTTCCGGGTGCGGGGATGGGTGGAGACGATCACCGGGATCCCGTACTCGGTATCCAGCTGGCTCAGCACCGCAATGATCTTCGCAAGGTTCTGCCGGTTGTCCACATTCTCCTCCCGGTGGAAACTGGCCAGGAAGTATTGCTTCTCCTCCAGCTCCAGCTCTCCGAGGATGTTTGAATAGGTGATCTTTTTCTGGTAGTAATCCAGCACCTCCCGCATGGGGGATCCGGTCAGGTAGATCCTCCGCTGGGACAGCCCTTCGCTGATCAGGTGCCGGCGGGCATGCTCGGCGTAGACCAGGTTGAAATCGGCGATGTGGTCGATGATCCGCCGGTTCAGCTCTTCGGGAACATTGAAATCGAAACAACGGTTCCCGGCCTCCATGTGGAACACCGGGATATGCAGCCGCTTGGCCATGTAAGCTGCCAGGCAGGAGTTGGTATCCCCCAGCACCAGCAACGCATCGGGCTTCACCTCCTTCATGACGGTCTCCGATTTCCGGATGATGTCCCCCACCGCCGCACCCAGCGAGGTGGTTTCCACCTCCATGAAATGGTCCGGCTTCCGAAGCCCCAGGTCCTTGAAGAAGATCTCGTTCAGCTCGTAATCGTAATTCTGACCCGTATGGACCAGGGTGTGGTCCACATGTTCGTCAAGCAGGGGGATGACCCTGGACAGCCGGATGATCTCCGGCCTGGTCCCCACAATGGTCATCACCTTCAGTCCCGATTTTTGTGTTGTTTTCGCCATGATGGTATGTTCCTGGTGTAAATTTCTTTGATTCCCTGGTTAGGTTATATTTACCTGGTTTTGATGTGCGGTCTCTTTCATACCTCCTCGTAAAATGTATCCGGATCGGACGGGTCGAAGAACTCGTTGATCCAGAACAGGGTGTACAGTTCGTCTTTACCCGTGTTGGTGATGTTGTGGGTGTACCAGACGGGCATGTCCACATACGAGGGACGGCTCCCGTCCAGGTGGAACTCGTGCACCTCGGCGGTCCCCACCCTGCGCAGCCGGATCACCGCCTGGCCACGGATCACCGCGAACCGTTCGATCTTCCTGGTATGGTAATGATTCCCCCGCGTGATCCCCGGTTTCGTGGTGGAGAACGAGACCTGTCCCCCCACCCCCAGTTTCATGGTCTCCACGAAGGTACCCCGCGCATCGCTCTTCTCCTCCAGCATCACCGGGAAGTGGTTCGGGATGTCCATGTAACAGCGGAAGGTGTTGAACAGGTTACGCTCGAAGTCGTTACGCAGGGAAGGAATGATCCCTTTTTCGGCGTAGCCTGACCGGTAGGATTCCAGGAGCGCCAGGATCTCGGTCACCTTCGATTCGGAGGTGTGGGGTACCATGTACTGCGGATCGGACACCCTCCGCAGGATACAGTCCCGGATCACCTCGGTCAGTTCCCCCACGTAGATCAGCTGCATCTGCTTGTCCACCTCGATCCGGGGCTTCTCCCCGTGGGTGAGCTGGTGGCTGAAGGTGGCCACCACGGAATTGTAATAGGGATGGCCGAAGGGACCGAACACGTTCGGGATCACCAGTCCCGTGAAGGGCGCGCCGCTCTTCTCCGCCCAGGCAAAAAGCAGCTCCCGGCCTTCTTTCTTGGAGCGTCCGTACGGGTTGTCGTACTGTTCCTGGGTGGAGCTTGAAAAAAGCACATGCGGAGCGGAACCCGTCTCTTCCATGGCTGCGATCAACTCCTTTACCAGCCGCACATTTGTCCGGTAGATCTGCTCCGGCTCATTGTGCCGGTTCAGTGCAGCCAGGTGGACGATGGCATCGCACTGCTTCACCCAGCCAGTCAGTTCCTCCTTCTGCCCGAAGATCTCGTCCCGGAAGGGGACCAGCGTAAACCTGTCCTTGTCCAGACCTAGAAAATTAAATAAATGTGTGCCTACAAACCCTGGCTGTCCCGTGATACCTACCCTGATCATGTAAATTTGTTTTCCGCGTTCATATGTCACACCCTCCCCTGATCCGGTTCCCGGGCGATCCCGGGCCGCTGTCACTTCAAAACGTCCTCCCGCACCATCTCCAGCTTCAGCAACAGCTCCTTCATCCCTTCCACATCCAGCCGCTGCGTGTTGTGCGAGGTGTAATCCTCCAGCTCCTCGATCCCCCCGGTGCCTTTTGAGAAAAAGCTCTCGTAGTTCAGGTCCCGCGTATCCGCCGGGATCCGGTAATACCGCTCCAGGTCCTCCGCCTTCACCATATCCTCCCGCGCCACCAGCGTCTCATACAGCTTCTCCCCGTGGCGCGTCCCGATGTAGTTGATCTCCACATCCGACCGATACAGCTCTTTCAGCGCTTTTGCCAGCGTGTCGATGGTGGCCGCGGGCGACTTCTGCACGAAAATGTCCCCGTTGCGCCCGTGCCTGAACGCATACAGCACCAGCTCCACCGCCTCCTCCAGGGTCATCATGAACCGTGTCATCTCCGGGTTGGTGATCGTGATGGGACGATTGTTCTTGATCTGCTCGATAAACAGCGGGATCACTGAACCCCGCGAAGCCATCACATTCCCGTAACGCGTCCCGCTGAAGATCATGTCCTTCCCGTTCAAATTCCGCGACCGCGCGATCATTACCTTTTCCATCATCGCCTTCGACTGTCCCATCGCATTGATCGGGTACACCGCCTTGTCCGTGCTCAGGATCACCAGCCGCTTCACCCCGTACTTCTCGGCCGCGATCATCACGTTCTCCGCCCCCAGGATGTTCGTCTTCACCGCTTCCACCGGGAAAAATTCGCACGAGGGAACCTGCTTCAGCGCCGCCGCATGGAACACGTAATCCACCCCGTTCACCACCTGGTCCACCGCCACCGGATCGCGCACGTCCCCGATGTGGAACTTCACCACCGGGTTGTTCAGACGCTTGCGCATGTCATCCTGCTTTTTCTCGTCCCGGCTGAATACCCGGATCTCGCGCAGTCCCTCTCCCAGCAGCCTGGTCAGCACCGCGTTCCCGAAGGAGCCCGTCCCCCCGGTGATCAATATCTTTTTATTCCTGAAATCCTGCATTTTTTTGTTCTGGTTTACGCAATGAAACTCTTTTTTGTTTCTCAGAAGGATAAATGTACCAAATATCCAATTAGATGGTGACGGGAATTGTCATTTAGTGTCAACAGCGAGCGGAAAAGACAAGCCGGCATTCCTGGTCAGTTCAAGTCAAAGCTATACTTATAATCAATCAGCTTCTTTTCCTCTTTGGATTCTCGCCAGGCTTTCTCCTGATGGCTTAATGCGATCATCTCGTCGGTTGATATATTCTTAAACCTTTCCGCAATATTTTCCAGAATAGCAACTTCAAACTCCGTAAATAATTCAGAATTAAATGTTCTATCTGCAATCGGCTTGAATTGTTCCCCTGTCCCCCCATCAGGGAATGTGGTGTAGTATATATCTACATAATCATTCCTTGCCAGATAATCAAAAATGCTATTGAAGTTATTGGGGACCGGCCCCATAGGTATCGCCCTGTACTGAACTCCACTTATAGAGAACCCGGATTGCTTGAACATAGTGAAATCTGCATAAAAAAGTAGCTTATTTAATTTTGTTTTCCAGGGTTGTAACCTCTCAGTAAAAAAAATCACCATTTCTGAGAATTTATCCAGATTAGGCATCCTATAACCCGTAAAAGCATTCGGCAAAAAAGCTCCCAAAAAATATTTTTCAAGCTGTTTTTCAAATTTTTTGTGTTTTTGTTCTCCAAGTACAATCTGAATTTTATTCATTATTTTATCTTTTACCCTTGTTTCCAGCGTATTACATAAATTAACCAACTTTTTAAATTCATTTGGATCATCGGCAAGCTGAATTAAACGGGCGTTAGATTGACTGGGAACCTCACCGTTTTCGTACTGGCGATAACTATTTACTCCGAAACCTAAGATTTCTGACATCCTTGATGCAGAAATCTTATATTTTTCTCTAATGGAAATTATTTGCTCAGGGAACGGTATTGAATATTTCTCTCTGTATTGATTTACCAATTGATTATAATTTAATTGTGCAAATACATCGTCTTCAAATCGTTCTCCGGTTTCATTGCATTTGTATGTATGAAACAATATTTTGAATTCGTTCTTTCGGAAATTCATGGTACGCCATTCTTTATGAATACTCATTTCATTTCCTGTAAATGGGCTTTTCATAATATTTCAATCTTTATATGGATAGTTTAAGGGGTATTCGGCTATATGAAACGAGATACAAACAGCACTTCTATTTTCCAGACCCATGCTGATCTTTATATAGACTTCCCTTTGCTTTACTTCTTTACCAAAAATCCACATAGGTAAAATGCCCCTCATTTTCTCATCCATTGGACCTGCGCTGTAATCTTTTAACTTGAGATTCGCTATTATTTCCTTCCGTTGAACAGGAGAAATCTCTAAATCATGCAATGTCTGCTGGTTTTTTCCTCGATCATCGAGAAACAATAAGTCAAAAACCTCAATTTTCACTTTCAATTCCTTTAAGAATTTTTCAATTTCCGTCTTCGATGCCATTTAATACAAATGAATGTAAATATACATTTAGTTTTTGGTAATTACAACTTTATAGTCTATTTTATGGCTATATATTATATATTTATTTACTTTATAGTCTTTATCTCTTCTAATTGTATCAATACAATCCACTTTCATCTTAAGAATACATCATAGATCGGAAAACCCGGAACCGGAATTTGAACTAAAGCAGGCTGATTCTCATATCATATCCTCCATTAATCAATGTGCCAACTTCTGGAAAGATCAATTAAGTGTTTCCCTTTGTGAAACTTTTTCATTAATTTCACATCAGAACATATGAGGTTACATCTGATCAAAAAACAAGATGGGGAATTCGATGAAAACTCTGAAATACACAGTTATAAAAACTGAGAAACAATACAAGGAATATTGCACAGTTCTGGAAGATCTCGTCGTACAGGATAATCAAGAATTTTATGATGAAATTGAATTATTGAATCTTCTGATAGACAAATGGGATCAGGATCATCACACATTCAGTGATTTGGATCCAATAGAGTTGCTCAAGGCATTAATGGATGAAAATAAATTAAGATCCAAGGACCTTGCTGAGATCCTTCATCTGTCGAAAGGTACAGTTTCAAAGATATTGTCTTACCAGAAAGGTCTTTCAAAGCCAAGTATCAGAAAATTGTCCAAATATTTCAAGGTTGCACAGGAAGCATTCAACCGTCCTTACCACATGGCCGACCAACATTCAGGGTATCGAAATGCTTCGTAATCAACAGCAGGTTTTCCGTGTGGCAAAAATCCTTTAACTTCGCAGCTTTTTAAAAGGAATGCGCGGTGAAAGGATGGTTCCGTTTCATAGGAAGTAACAAGCGAATATTGAATTTCGGGTTCCTGTTCACCTTCTTTTCCGCATTCGGCCAGACTTTCTTCATTTCGTTGTTCGTCCCCTTCTGGGTGGAATCTTTCCGGATCTCCAACGCCGCGTTCGGTTCTATCTATGCGGCAATCACCATCGCAGCCGCGGTCCTGCTCTCCCTCACCGGCATGTTCATTGACCGGATGCCGCTGAAACGGTTCGGGATGATCGTTTTTGCAGGGCTGATGGCCTCGACCGTTTTGCTGGCGCTGGCCGGGAACGTGGTGTTCCTGACGGCCGGACTGCTGCTGGTCAGGTGGCTCGGACAGGGGATGATGACCCACACCTCGCAGACAGGCATTGCCAAATATTTTGAAAAGGACCGGGGGAAGGCACTGGGGCTTACGGCGCTCGGGCTTTCGGCCGGACAATTTCTTCTGCCGCTCCTGGTACTGCCTTTGCTGACAGCCGTCGGATGGCGCATGGGATTGATCTCCATGGCAGCGGCGGCCCTGGTGATCGTCCTTCCGATCGTCTGGAAAATGAGCCCGGCAAACCTCCCCGTACCCGGTCATCCACTGCCCCAAAACGGGAAAGCAGGCAAAGGCAACAACTACCTGCGCAGCGGGAAATTCTGGATCATTGCAACCAATGTAATCATCGTTCCCTTCATCGTCACGGCGATTTTCCTGTACCAGTACACCATTGGCCGGCACAGGGGATGGGACGTCTCCTGGATCGCGTTTTCATTCACCTTATATCCCATCTTCAGTGCGGTTGCACTGCTGCTGTCGGGTAACCTGGTGGACCGGTTTACGGGGACCAGGCTCTTTCCCCTCTACCTGATCCCCCTCCTGGCGGCACTGATCCTGATGACTTTGGTCTCCGCGAAATGGATCCTGCCCCTCTTTTACGGTCTCCTCGGATTTTCCGCCGGACTCGGCAACACCGTCAAAACAGCCATTCAGGCCGAGGTGTACGGGACGATGAACCTGGGGAAGATCAGGAGCTATTTCACCACCATCATGGTCATCAGCACAGCGGTCGGTCCCCCGTTATTCGGCTACCTGATAGACAAACAGGTATCCCTGAATCTCATCTTCCTGATGACTGCCGCCATCGTGCTGGTGGTCATGCTGATGAGCTTCAAAATACCGGCCATCCACCGGGTGGTTGCTGAGGAGGTTGCCATATCGGCGCAGCGCAGGGGATGAATCAGGAGACAGGTACTGTTCGGTTATATTAGTCCCTACAAATTTCAAAATTAAGTAGGGATTACACGAGTCCGAAGGCCAAAAAGCATGCGGCTAACGGTTGGCCAGTGCTATTTTTGAATCAGATTGATTTCTGAGAGCTCCTGTCCAATTTGGTGAATACCCATCAGTATCTTCTCCCTTTGTGAATCTGATGGTTTCTTTCGGCCCTGCACATACTGTGACAAAAGGGTAGGGTTCATTCCAATCCGCTCGGCCAGGAATTTTGAGTTTAATACCCTGTAATACTTGAAAAACTGTTTGAAGTCAATTTCGAATTTAATATTCTCTCTCTCAACCTTAATATCTTGCTCTTCAAAATAGAGGTTTGTGGCTTCAAAAGCATTGTCCAACAACTCAGTTACAGTCCTTCCGGTAGTATATATTGGGTAAGCCACTGCATATGCTGAGAATCCTGTATCAGTTTTTTCCAGCACCATTGCTATTTTCTTTTTCAATGTTTTCATAATTGCTCCTTATATTAATCCAGCGTCTTTTTTAATAACCTCAGTAATTCCGAACACTTCATAAACAATTCTATCAGATACAAAAGTAAATTATTATTTACCTACTTACAAGTTTAAAGGATTCTAATTTAACACTGCTACACGAAAATCATCATCTGGCTGCATTTCAACATGTTTCAGTCGGTCGCCATACGGTTTGAACAGGATACCACCGGTCCGGCATAGGTGATGACAACTGGAGATACGCAGGGGCGAATATGCCCTTATTTCGCTTAGTTTTTCATTGATTTGATGAACTCGTCAGCAGTCATAACCGGGATTTTACTCTCTTTAAAATCAGGCAGATTTCTTGTTATGATGATATCCTGATCGTTCTCAATTGCAGTAAAGTACTGGATAGCATATTCAAAGTCCTTGAAATCAGAGTTAAGTGCAAGGTCCGTAATTTTGTCATCAAGCGGGAGAGCATTCACAAGCACTTTAAATTTTCTTAAAATTTTTCTCACCTCCTTTTCGGGAAGTTGTTTTGATAAGATGTAATTCGTATCAGCCAGGCAAAGTGCTGAGATGGAAATTTTTATTTTTTTCTTGTCCGCAAGTGAAAAGAGTTTGGCTGCATCAGAATAAAATGGCATTCTGCGCGCAAGAAGGTCAAGCGCAATATTTGTATCAAGAAATATGCGCTTCATCTCAGGAGTACTTTTTCATTAAGGAATCGGTTCTCTCTCGCCTGTAATCAAAGCTTTCCGGCAATTTAATGACACCACTGAGACTTTCAACCAGCGGAGTGATCTCAAGATCATCAGGTTCATTTTTTGTAACCGAATCTAAAAAGGATTCGATCATCTTAGAGAGGCTGGTTCTTCGATGTTGCGCATATCTCTTTGCACGAGAGATGACATCACTGTCAATCTTAATAGTCAGTTTGGTATCCATTGTATGAATGTTTATCCGTTGTATGGATGGTTATCCGTATAAATATATAAAATTTGTACGTATCACACGAATCCGGGGGCTTAAAAGCTTGCAGCTAACGGATGGCGGGGATACTGAAACATCATGAGGAAAACTCACTGTTTGTCATTATATTCGAAGATCATGAATAGAGCAATGCATTTGATTGGGGCTGGAATTGTGATCATGGCCGCTGCCTGTTCCTCTCCGGAAACCGGGGGAAGTACAGGTCCCCTGAAAATTTCCGAAAACGGAAGGTATTTTGCGGATCAGAACGGAGAGCCCTTCTTCTGGCTGGGGGATACCGGGTGGCTGCTTTTGGGCAAGCTGGACCGGGAGGCGTCGGTCCGTTACCTGGAAGACCGGCACCAAAAAGGCTTCAACGTGATCCAGGTGATGCTGTTGCATTCGCTGGAGATGACCAGCGTGTACGGGGACAGCGCCCTTGCGGGCGGGAACGTGGCCCGACCCCGGGTCACCGGAGGCAGCAGCGTTGATGTAGCAGGGGAATATGATTACTGGGACCATGTGGACTTTGTCATCGACAGGGCGGATGAGAAAGGAATCTTCATGGCGCTGGTCCCCGTCTGGGGATCCAATGTCCGCGGGGGTCGCGTCACCCGCGAACAGGTCAGGGAATACGGGCTGTTCCTTGCCGAAAGGTACGGACACAGGAAAAACATTATCTGGCTGAACGGGGGCGATGTGCGGGGAAGCGATTCCACGGCAGTTTGGAACACGCTGGGGACCACACTGAAGGAACATTGTCCGGATCAGCTGATCAGCTTCCACCCGTTCGGAAGGACGCAGTCCTCCGCCTGGTTCCACCAGGAACCCTGGCTGGATTTCAACATGTTCCAGTCGGGCCACCGAAGGTATGACCAGGACACCGCCGGACTGGCCTACGGGGAGGATAACTGGAGGTACGCGGCCACGGATTACCGGTTGTCCCCCGTCAAACCCACTTTGGACGGGGAGCCTTCCTACGAGGGGATCCCGCAGGGGCTCCATGACCCGTCCCAGCCCTTCTGGACGGACAAGGATGTGCGGCGCTATGCCTACTGGTCGGTCTTTGCGGGATCGGCCGGGCATACGTACGGTCACAACGCCGTCATGCAGATGCACAGGCCCGGGGACAAAGACCCGGCTTACGGGAACAGAATGTACTGGACCGATGCGCTGGATGCGCCGGGCGCCGGGCAGCTGATCCACCTGAAAAACCTGATGCTTTCCCGCCCCTATTTTGACCGCATCCCCGACCAGTCGCTCATCGCGGACCAGGGCGAAAGGTACGACTACCTGGCAGCCACCCGGGGCCCCGGTTACGCCTTCATCTACACCTATACCGGAAGAAACTTAACCGTGGATCCGGGCCCGCTGGGCGGGACCGAATTACATGCATCCTGGTTCAATCCCCGTGACGGAAGCACCACCGGGATCGGCACATTCCCCAACCGGGGACTTTTGGAATTCGATCCCCCGGGAGAACCCGGGGAAGGCAATGATCGGGTTCTGGTTCTGGATAGTCCGAAATAGAAAAAATGGCGGACATCTTAAGCCAACCATGGTTTTTTAATTATTTATAGGCGATAAAGGGATTGAATAGCACATTAAAGATATTGGATAGTTCAACTCGTTATTATTTTTGTAATTTGCCATTAAAGCATATTACATGACAGTTAAAGAATATATGAGCACCGCGAAAAGAGCGTCCTCGAAATGGATTCTTAAACCAGAAAAGTATTATTATACACATGATGAACTTATTGACGCTTACCTGAAAGGCAAGGAAGCCCAGAAGAATGAGAACAAGAGAATTCTTATTGAAAAACTGGAGGAAAATCTTAAACAAGCACAAGGTATTGTAGAGAACCTGGTTGAAGAGATCAGGAGCAAGGGATTCAAGATTTACAAATCTTATTTAAGAATCAATAATATTGTGAAGTTTGATGCAATATTTGATGTATCCCCCGAGGACTATATCTCAGATGCTTTTAATGAAATCTATAAAGAAGGTCATGAAATCAAGAAAACATTTAATTCAGATATTTTTCATTTGAATCTCATATATATGCCAGACATAACGAGCAGGCGTGCAGATATAGGGAAGTATCTAATGACGCAAAAAAAAGTCTTGAAAGAATAAAGGACTTCTGTACCAAGGAAAAATAAACCGATTACCACCGGTTGGTCATCATTCCCTAATTCATCGCAAACAGCTCCTTCAGTTCGCGGTTGGAGAGGTCACTGATCCATTTCTCGCCGGTGGAAACGGTGAGGCTGGCGAGTTCCTGTTTTTCGTTGAGCATCGCGTTGATCTTCTCCTCGAAGGTGCCCCTGGTGATCAGGCGGTAGACCATCACATTGCGGTCCTGGCCGATCCGGTAGGCCCGGTCGGTCGCCTGGGACTCCACCGCGGGGTTCCACCACAGGTCATAGTGGATCACGTGGCTCGCAGCGGTGAGGTTCAGTCCCGTTCCCCCGGCCTTCGTGGTCAGGATCATGATCTTCCGGTGCGGGTTCTGCTGGAACTGATCCACCATTTCATCCCGGTCCTTCCTGGAAGTTCCCCCGTGAAGGAACAAACAGCTGCGGTCGGTCTCCCGGCTGATCATGCTTTGAAGGAGCGTTCCCATCTCCCTGAATTGCGTGAATACCAGCACTTTTTCATTGTTTTCCAGGATATTCTCCAGGATGCTCATGAACAGGCCCGCTTTCCCTGAGAGGGCGGGCGGGCACTCCTCTTTTTTCAGGTACTGGGACGGATGGTTGCACACCTGCTTCAGGGCCATGATCAGTTTCAGGACCAGTCCCCTCCGCTGTATCTTCCCCTCCTTTTCTTCCGTATCCACCTGCTCCACCTGCTCCATGATCGTTTCAAGCACATTCTGGTACAGGGCCGCCTGGTCTTTCTCCAGGGTCGCATAATAGTTGTTCACGATCTTATCGGGAAGGTCGCTGATTACCTGTTTATCCGATTTCAGGCGGCGGAGAATGAAAGGTCCGGTGATCTTCAGGAACCGGGACAGTGCTTTTTTGTCCCGCTCCACCTCGATGGGGACCGCGAATTTCTCCGTAAAACCTTTCAATGATCCGAGGTATCCCCTGTTGGCGAATTCGAATACGCTCCAGTACTCAGAAAGGCGGTTTTCCACCGGGGTTCCGCTCATGGCGATCCGGATATCCCCCTTCAGGCTTTTCACCGCCTTGCTCTGTCCCGCCCCCGGATTCTTGATATTCTGCGCCTCGTCGATCACCACCGCCCGCCATTTCTTCCGCGAGAGCAACTCCTGGTCGCTCCGCACCACACCGTAACTGGTGAGGACCACGTCGTTTCCCTCATCCAGGGTCCGGCCGGGACCATGGTACACCGAGCAGGTCATCCCCGGGGCGAATTTTTCAAACTCCTTCAGCCAGTTGGACAGCAGGGTGGTGGGCACCACGATGACCGCCTGGCGGGACCTGCCGGATCCTTCGTGTTTGATCTTCAGAAGGACCGTAATCACCTGGACCGTCTTGCCCAGTCCCATGTCATCGGCAATGATGCTGCCAAAACCCAGGCTGGCGTTCTTGTATAGCCAGTCATACCCTCTTTGCTGATACGGCCTGAGGGTGGCTTTCAGTCCCCCGGGCAGCTCCGCCGGTCCGGCCTCGAGCAATGAACGGACCAGCTCCCCGGTCCGTTTGTCCATCCGGATCTTTTCCCCGTTGAATTCGCCCGACACAACCGCCTGGAGCAACTGGTTGCGGCCGGGAAGTTCCTGCCGCTTCAGCTGCTCCATGAGGGATTGCAGATCGGAATGATTGAGATACACGAATTGCTGCCGGACTTTGACGATCCCGGAGAGTCCTTTCACTAGGCGCACGAACTCGTCCGGATCGAGCACCTCATCACCCAGGGCGACCTGCCACCTGAAATCAAGGATCTTCTCCAGGTCCAGCCAGGACCGCAGCGGTGCACGATCACCGGATGCGACCGAAAGGGTGAGCCCGGGCCGGACCAGCTGCTGGAGCTCCCGGGGAAGAAGGATCCTGATCCCGTGGAGCCTGATCAGGGGCAGGGTTTCGAACATAAACCCTGCAAATTCCTGAGCGGTCAGGCGGGGGACGTAACTTCCCGACGTGGAGATGATCATTTCAAGCACCGGGAATTTCGGGGTGAGCATCTCCAGGATGCGGAGCACATCGTACCGGAAGCTGCGGAATGCATTCTCCTCCATGATCCTTTCGAGGGGGACCGGCTCTTTCAGCGGATCACGGCGGTCATCCACCGCCACCTCCAGGGCGAACTGGTTCTTCTCCCCGTCCGCCTGTACCCGAAACACCGGCGTGTACTGTCCCCGCGTCATGAAAAACCGCTCGGTCCACCGCTGGATCGTCGGCGGGATCTCTGTTTCACCGAGTCTGTCGAACCGGGGGGCCGCCTGACCGAAGAATATGCCCGGAACATGGCCTGCCATCAGGGAGCGGTCGAGCCGGCTCTCCCGGAAGAACTCCTTGATAAAGACCGACACCAGGCTTTTCAGCATTTCGGAGGGATTCAGCGGACCGGGCTCATCTTCCAGGACCGCCAGACCCGGCGGATATGCCCTGACCAGGACGTTGAAAATCTCCCGGACCGGTTCATTGACCAGGGCGGGGATCCAGCGAACGGAATAACGTCCGCTTTTCAACCGGATCAACTGCGGAACGAATGCCGACTCTTCGGCAAGTTTCATCACAAAGCGGTACAGGAACCAGAGCAGGAGTAGTCCGGGTGAAAGCATCCCTGTCTGCTTTGCAGGGATCTTCGACAGAAAGTCTGTGACCGCAGCCGGAGAGGTAAGCACAACCTGCTCTTCACCTGCGTCCAGGCTGCAGGAGACGAAGGAAGAAATATCTTTCAGTCCGCAACGCACCTCCGTGAACTTCTCATAATTCACTGTCTGAGCCTCCTGGTACCCCGTCACCTTCCGGGCCTCCAGGCCTGCATATTTCGCAGTACGTTTATAGACCTTATCCAGAAGCGCCCTGAAATCCCCGGCCCAGAACAGCGGTCTTTCCGGGACCAGGGAGAGCAGGTTCTCCCGCTGGTTATTGATCCGGGAGAAATCGATCCCCTGCAGTTCCTCAGACACATTCCCGGCCGCTCCGTTCCCACGACCGGCCGCTCCTCCTGCATAAACGGCTCCATCCTCTTCCGCCAGCAACGTCTCATAGCCGGGGACCGGCACCTCCTCCTCCACCGCTTCCATCCCCCGTTTTTTCAGTTCGCCGATGATATCATACCCGTGGAGCCTGAATATGATGAACGGATTCCGGTCGATCTCGTTGGCAATGATATTGATCACCGCCGCCAGGTGCTTGCAGGGTACCGCCCAGTCGGGACAGCTGCATTTCATCTCCAGGTCATCCCACCTCCGGGGAAAGATCCGGATGTTCTTCTGTTCCGCCAGTCGGTGGATCCGGGAAGGAAGCTCGCGGTTCAGCAACCTGGACAGCAGAAGGGGATCGTTCAGGATCATGGAAGTCAGCTCCTTCTTCTCCTCCGCTGAGAATTCCGGAACCTTGACCGTCACCTTGTAGGGCGCAATCCGGGTGCCCTGTACGGCAGCGCGAACCGTATTCCCCCTGATGGTAAGCTCTCTGACAGCACCTTTGTTGGCGTAATTCCGCCCGCGCGGGAGCCTGTTGGAGTAGTCGATCTGGGACAGGGCATTCAGCCATTCCTTTCCCCACCAGGTTTGTCCGTATTTGATTCTTGCCATGACAACATATCTACAACGATCTCAATAATAATTGCACTGTTTGATACCAATAGTAGAAAGAGGATTTGTCCGGTTGTTTTTTCAATCTGTTCAGAAAATTCCAGTCCGGATCTTCAACGTTCCACTCTTTAATATCTTGCCCTTCATAGTAGGCGATCGGTGACAAATCGTTTATTAATATTTTAGTTGCCAGGTAAGCAATCCGTGCAGCGGCCGCAACCGCATCGTCTATTCGAAAATTCCCGGTCATCAGGAAGCCAAAATCGAAGGCTTTTATTCCCCTTTGTAATTCAGTAAACTTTTCCTTTTCATCATCTGAACCGCCTCCTTTTTTTGCGATGATTAGACAAGTGTCAATAGTATCCTGCAATACACTTTCAGATGTCAATTCAGAATCAGGATTGTCGTTTTTTCGGTAGTTGATCTCTTTTTCTGCAAATTTTTTGAAACTCTCTGCCACCATTTCGATGCTTTCGATCCGCTCAAACAACTTGCTCAAATCAAAAAATTGTTTGCATATCTCCATGGAAAAGGATTGTTTATCCTTTCCTTTAAAGTAAGGTATGCCAATGGTATTCGGAGCAAAAGCGGTCAATTTATCACCTGTGATCGCATCAATGGATGGTAAGGTGACCATGGTTTCTTCATCCGCCTCAATCCATTTTGTAGCGACCGGTCTCTCAATTAATTCCGGGTAAATGGAATCTTCAATGAGCACATCTAACAGAATGGTCCCGGAACCTTGCAAACTTGTATCGAATGAGAACTTGTAATGAGCTTTTGGAACTCCAGATCGATAACTACGATGCTCATCCAGCTTCCACTCAGTAAAGTGAGAGGAATCAATAATATTATTAAGAATGTTTTCCAGTTTCTCACGTTCAGTCTTGCTTATAATATCAAGATCTATTGAGAACCTATTTCCTTCATCGAGCAAGAGCACCATGCTGGTACCTCCTTTAAAAACAAAATCGAGTCCGTTAGCCTTAAGTCGTTCCAGCAAATGCAGGGCGTAAATCATTTTTTCAAGAATGATCTTGTCGATTCGCTTATGGTCTTTTTGTTTTTTGAATTGATCCAACCACTTTTCTGTAAAACATTTGTCTTTAATCATCAACAATATCTTTTACCAGATGAAACATATGATTGGTCATAAATTCTTTGATGCCTTGTTCTCGCTCCCTTCTTTTCGCATAGCTGAACAACTTGGTGAAATTGATCGTATAGTTGCTGAGGGCATTTTCATAGATGTGCGTCAGTTCAGCACCTTGTAAATAGTTGAAAAGTCGTTCTTCAGCAAATAAATCAACCAGTAACTTCTCAAGAGTAGGAGTATAGAATTTGATTTTATACTCAGTTCTTTTTGATAGCGGAGCTCTTGTGAGCAGCTTCTTAATGATTACCGGTTGGCTGCTTTCAGCTATATAGAAATCAATGGATTTTGTATCAGGGTTAATAAAAACTTCTTTTCGGACGTTGTCCTTTAGTGTATAATAAAGTGATTCTTCAAATCCCTTTTCTATTTCAATGAATAAGGTCGCCTTGCTTGTTTGATGCTGGGTGAATTCGTTCAGCCAAACGGTTTCCCAAATACAGTGTTTGACTTCATCGAATCTTTCTGCAACTTGTTTGGCAACTTTCAGAAGGTCAGGAGATATATCCGGCTTGTATTTCGGTTTGAAAGAGATTACATAAAGTCCTCTTTTTAGAGATTTGATGATATTTCTGTTCTTTAGGTCATAGATTCTCCATCCGAAAGTTGCCTCTTTCAGATCTGGTTCGTAATAACGGTAAAAATGAAAGAGTTCCTCACGTGTAAAAAACTCCTTATTTTTGAATTCTTCGATTAATCTGTTTTCTAATACCTTCGGCATATTGGACCCAATTTTTGCCAAAGATAATAAATTCTGGCATAATTTAGAAATCTAAAAAACGCCAGTAAATGGAATAACTGGCAAAATTTGGGAATTTTATAAATATGCCAAATTCGGATTAGTTGAGAAATCACGACACGAAAAACACTACCTCTCCGTCGTCTTCAATATCCCCTCCAGGCACCGCTCGGCGGTATGTCCGTCCCAGAGCTCGGGGCGGACGGGGTGGCGGGGTTTCTTTAAGGCTTTCCGGTACTCTTCGCGGATGCGGGCCACGTTGTTGCCCACCAGCACGCTGGCACCTCCGTGCTCGTAGAGGGTGATGGGGCGCTCGGTGTTCCAGCGCAGGGTTAGGCACGGGGTACCCAGCACGGTGCACTCCTCCTGCAGTCCCCCGCTGTCGGTGAGCAGCATCCGGGCGTTCATGTTCAGCCGGAGCATGTCGTGGTAGCCGATGGGACGGAGCAGGACCATGTTGGGCGCCGCGACCACCTTGTCCCACAACCCGAACTCCTGCAGCATCTTCTTTGCCCGGGGATGGATGGGCCACAGCAGCGGCATGTCCGCGGCCACCTCCCCGGTGAGGAACCCCACCAACGGGGTGAATATCTCGCGATAATCCACATTGGAGGGACGGTGCAGGGTCATCACCGCGTACCGCTCCTCCTCCACCTCCGGAAGATCGGTCCGCTCGAAGAGCAAGTTCCCAGCTATGATCCCGTCGATCTTCAGCGCGGCGGCCTTCTCCCGCTGTTCCTCCAGCGTGTCGATCATGATGTTCCCCACGAACCCGATCTTCTCCCGCGCCACCCCCTCCTTCAGGAGGTTCTCGATGGAAAGCTTGTCCGGCGTGAGCAGCAAATCCGACAGCCGGTCGGTCACCAGCCGGTTGATCTCCTCCGGCATCGTCCAGTCCCCCGACCGCAGTCCCGCCTCGATGTGGCACACCTTCACATGCTGCTTCTTGGCCGTCACCGAACATGCCAGGGTGGCGTTCACATCCCCCACCACCACCACCCAGTCGGGCTTCTGTTCATCCACCACCTGCTCGAAGGCGATCATCGTGTTGCCCACCTGCTCGGCATGGGTCCCCGACCCCACCCCCAGGTGGATGTCAGGCGCCGGGATGTTCAGCGCATCGAAGAATGTCTGCGACATCTGGTGGTCGTAATGCTGGCCGGTATGGACCAGCAGGTGTTCCACATTCGGTCCCTGACCGGCGTTATGCTTCTCGATGGCCCGGATGAACGGGGCGATCTTCATGAAATTGGGGCGGGCGCCCACCACAGAAATGATCTTCATAACATGTAACTTCAGTATGGGTGCAAACTTAAATATTTCGTCCGGAAACAAAGGCAAATGAAAGGTTAAATCATGAGTTTTCCACAGCCCTGTGTTGTTAATAATTCAATTATAAAAACGGGGATACTTCTCCGGAATAATTATATTTAAATTAAATTTGAAGGCTTAACCCTAAATCTGAGAAAAAGTGAGATGGAACCCCTGAGGGATGAGCATAAAGTGTTGGAGGAGAGAGAGAACGCGCTGACCCCCAAATGGTACGCAGTCTATACCCGCCCCAGGTTTGAGAAGCAGGTGTTTGAACGGCTGACGGAGCAGGGCATCGAGGCGTACCTCCCCCTTGTGAAAACCCTCCGGCAGTGGTCCGACCGCAAAAAAATGGTGGAGATCCCCCTTTTCAGCTCATACGTATTCGTGCACATCGACCGCCGCCAGTACGACCCCGTGCTGCGCACCAGCGGCGTTGTCAAATATGTCACTTTTGAAGGAAAGGCCGCCACCATTCCCCCCGACCAGATCGACAACCTGAAGATCATCGTGAACAGCAACGAGAAGGTGGAAACCACCTGGGAGAAAAGGCAGAAGGGGGACAAGGTCATCGTCACCGCCGGGACCCTGAAGGGGCTCCGCGGCGAACTGATCACCGATGGGGGAAGGAGGAAGGTGTTGGTAAGGATAGAAGGGATTGACCAAAACCTAACAGTAGAGATACATCCATCCTTGATTGAAAAGATCAAGGATGAGGGAAGTTAATAGAGTTAATGGAGTTAGTAGAGTTAGGTACTTTTCCTAACTCAACTATCTCAACTAACATTTTCTAACTTGGCATGTCGACCTAACTGGGACTGACAAGGCGAAGCTTTGAATAGAAATAACGAACCTGTAAATAAACTAAGACATTCTCATGCCAAAAACCGCACTCATCACAGGGATCACGGGTCAGGACGGAGCCTACCTGGCCGAACTGCTCATCAAGAAAGGATACATCGTTCACGGGATCAAGCGGAGGGCCTCTATGTTCAACACCGAACGCATCGACCACCTTTACCAGGATCCCCACGTGAAGGACAGGAACTTCGTGCTGCATTACGGCGATTTGACCGACTCCCTGAACATCACCTCCATCATCCAGGAGACCCAGCCGGATGAGATCTACAACCTGGGTGCCCAGAGCCATGTGAAGGTGAGCTTCGATTCGCCCGAGTACACCGCCAACGCGGACGGGATCGGCACCCTCAGGATCCTTGAGGCGGTGAGGCTGCTGGGACTGAAAGACAAATCGCGCATCTACCAGGCCAGCACCTCGGAACTGTACGGGCTGGTCCAGCAGGTGCCGCAGTACGAAAAGACCCCCTTCTACCCCAGGAGCCCCTACGGGGTAGCCAAGCTGTACGCCTACTGGATCACCGTGAACTATCGGGAAGCCTACGGGCTCCATGCCAGCAACGGCATCCTCTTTAACCACGAATCGCCCATCCGCGGTGAGACCTTCGTCACCCGCAAGATCACCCGGGCCACCGCACGCATCGCGCTGGGCCTGCAGGACAAACTCTTCATCGGGAACATGTCGGCCAAGCGCGACTGGGGCCATGCGAAGGATTACGTGAAGGCCATGTACCTGATCCTGCAGCAGGAAGAACCGGACGACTACGTGATCGCCACAGGGATCACCACCGAGGTGCGCGAGTTCATCCGCCGCGCCTTCAGGGAGATCGGGCTGGAGCTTCAGCTCAGCGGGGAGAATGAGAACGAGCACGGGGAAATCGTCTCCGTGGACGAAAAGATCTTCTCCGAGAAAGTGGGAGAACCTTACCTGTCGAACATCTGGAAGAAGATCAACACCCAGGCCACCGTGGTGAGCGTAGATCCCTCCTATTACCGTCCCAGCGAGGTGGACCTGCTCATCGGGAACGCCAACAAGGCCAGGAAGAAACTGGGATGGGAGCCCAAATATGACCTGAACGGGCTCATCGAGGATATGATAGCGGCGGATATTCTCCTCATGAAAAAAGAGAGCTACTTACAGGAGGGAGGGTACAGGACGTTGAACTACTTTGAGTAGATGCTTAAATGCCTAACTGTTAGGGGTTAGTGGTTAGGGGTTAGGAAAAGGGTAATACAAATCCAACAAGGAAAAGACTTACTGAGATGGAAAAAGATTCAAAAATCTACCTGGCGGGGCATACCGGGCTGGTGGGCTCGGCCATTACGAAAACACTCAGGAACAAAGGGTATACCAACCTGCTGCTGAGGGATATCAGCGAGCTGGACCTGACGAACCAGGCTGCCGTGGCAGCCTTTTTTGCAAAGGAAAAGCCCGATTACGTGATCCTGGCCGCCGCCAAGGTTGGCGGGGTGATCGCCAACAACATCTACCGGGGCGAGTTCATCTACATCAACCTGATGATCCAGAACAACGTGATCCACCATGCCTACCTCAACGGGGTGAAGAAACTGCTCTTCCTGGGCTCCACCTGCATCTATCCCCGGATGGCCCCCCAGCCCATGAAGGAGGAATACCTGCTTACCGGTCCCCTGGAATACACCAACGAGCCCTATGCCATTGCCAAGATCGCCGGCATGAAGCTCTGCGAATCTTACAACATCCAATACGGCACCAACTTCATCGCCGTGATGCCCACCAACCTCTATGGGCCGAATGACAACTTTGACCTGGAGAAATCCCACGTCCTTCCCGCCATCCTGCGAAAGATCCATTTGGGAAAATGCCTGGAAAGCGGCGACTGGGACAGCATCCGCAAAGACCTCAACGCCCATCCCATCGAAGGGATCAACGGTACCAGCCAGGAGAAGGAGATCCTCAACATCCTGTACATGTACGGGGTATCGATCACCAACAAGAAGGCTTCCGTGGAGATCTGGGGCACCGGGAAACCCATGCGGGAATTCATGTACTCGGAAGACATGGCCGCCGCATGCGTTTTCATGATGGAGCATGTGGACATTAAGCAGATCAACAGCTTTACACCCAAGGACCTTCCCAAAGACGAACCGCGCCAGATCCATTTCGTGAACATCGGCACCGGCGTCGAGATCACCATTAAGGACCTTGCGGAAGCGATCAAGGATAAACTGGGCTACCGGGGATCGATCTATTTCAACACCGACAAACCCGACGGCCCGCCACGAAAACTGACCAATGTAAACCTCCTGCACAAGCTGGGATACAGACACTCCATCGACCTGGACCAGGGCATTGATTTGATGTATAATGCCTATCTTAGCAAGCAGAATTGACCGAACCTGAAATACGAACCACACCTGCCTGGCGCAGGCAAAACCCGAACCTCATGAAGGCCCTGGTAAAACTGGCAACAACGATAATTGTTGCCATCGTCATATTTGGAAGCTGCACCTCCCAGAAAGAACTCATGTACCTCTCCAACCTGGACACCACCTCCGTCCAGCAATTCTATCCCATGACCCGCCCCGATTACAGGGTACAGTACCAGGATATTTTGTATGTGAATTTTTTTACCATGAATCAGGAGATGAATAATTTGCTCAATCCTTTAGAAGGAATAAGTGGGGTTTCTAATCTGGGCAGAAGCGAGGGGTCAGCATATATTTATGGTTATACAGTTAGTGATTCGGGAACTATCACTCTTCCTATCCTTGGTGAAATCACGGTTTATGGATTAACCGTAGAACAATTAAAAACAAGCATTGAAGAACGAGCGGCAAAATACCTGAAAGATGTTGTTGTCAATGTGCGTTTATTAAGTTTTAAATTCACGGTTATTGGAGAAGTCAATGGACCCGGAACCTTTATCAATTACAATAACCAGCTTACCGTACTTGAAGCAATCGGAATGGCTGGCGATATAACCGACTACGGAAATCGTAAACGAGTATTGGTAGTCCGGCCTACAAAAGAAGGGACATATACATATCGCATTAACCTGCAAGATAAAAACCTCCTGCAATCTGAAGGTTATTTTCTTCTTCCAAACGACGTAGTCATTGTAGAACCTATCAAATCCAAACCCTTCCAGCTAAACATTCCGACCGCCTCATTTATTATTTCCATCAGCCTTAGCACCATATCAACCCTTGTTCTCCTAATTAATTTCTTAAATACATCAAAATAGATATACTGCAAAAGCAATAAATTTGGTAAGTAATTATAATTATGAATCAACAAAATACTCCTCCAAATCCTTCTCCTCCCGGTTATCCTTCCGGGAATTATGGATATCCATATCCAACATATATGCAACAGGATAAGCCCATTAACTGGCGTAAATATCTTTTCCTTTTTATAAGGTATTGGTATATATTTCTCGTTACATTGGGAATCGCTTTAGGGGTTGCATTTATAAAAATTCGATATACAATCCCGAAATACCAAGCTACAGCAACATTAATCCTACAGGATGAAGGAAACACACAGGATGTGCTTGGCGAATTAAGGGCAGTAAGATACTGGCGCAGGCAAGCAGATATGGCCAATGAGACAGCGAAAATCAGTTCATTTACCACCATAAAAAGAGCAGTTGATAGTCTACACCAGGATATCTTCTGGACTGCTTATGGGAGAATACGGGTAAGACCACTATATGATAATTACTCTTTCTACATTAATATCCTCGATAAATCAGTTGATTGGTATAGGAATCGGGAATGGTTTATAGATTATCTTGATGATAAAGAATTTCGGCTCTATCAGAAAGATAACATTGATACTATTCTTCCACTGAATAAGATAATCAATCTTTCAGGATGGCAATTTATAGTAAATCTCTGTCCTGAAGGAACAATAGGATACAATACGTATAGCTTCATTGTCAATGATCCAATTACACTCACTAATAGCTATAGGAGTAAGCTTTCGGTTGAGACTGATGAAAAGGAGGGGACTGTAATAAGGCTAAAGTCCTCAGGACCTGTGGGTGAGCGGGAAGTGGATTTCCTTAATATATTAAGTAGTATTTATATACAATCAGAACTCGAAAGAAAACAAAAAATAGCAGATAATACATTTGCTTTTATAAATGAACAGATCGATGTAATACTTGATTCACTACAACAGGCTGAAAATCAGCTGTTAACATATCGCCTTTCAAATAATGTGATCAACCTCAGTCGTGAAGGTGAGATCGCCTACGAACGATTACAGAACTTTTATGAACAAAGAACTCAACTGATATTAAAATCGAATTATTATAGTTATTTAGAAAAATATATTGAGGAAAGAAGGGATCCCCAAACGATCATTGTTCCTACCCTGGCGGATGAAAATGATCGAGTATTAATAACTTCTGTAGAAGATCTTCAAGTTCTTTATAAAGAAAGAGAAAACCTGGATTTTTCAGTCATGGAGAATAATCCCGAACTGGAAAAAATCAATGAACTTATCAAATCTGCCCGATTACGCATACTTGAGATCATCGACGGGCTTATTGAAAACAATAGACTTACTCTTTCACAACTGAAGGCAGAAGAGGATGCCATCATCAATCAATTAAAAACTCTGCCGCTGAGCGAACAACAACTTCTAAATATAACACGAAAATACGATCTCTATAATCAGTTTTATACTTACCTGCTCCAAAAGAGAGCTGAATCAGGTATTCAGAAGGCATCGGTAATATCCAATGTCAGGATATTGGATCCAGCCCGCTATGACCAGTTGATTCCCATCGGTAGTAATCGTAGAACTATTATTTTGATCGCAATTTTGCTGGTATTATTGATTCCAGCAGCAATTTTATTATTACGTGATATTCTTGATAACAGGATCCGTGAGCGTGATGATATAGTAAATAATTCCGACATCCCCGTGATAGGAACAATTGGACACGCTGTAGAAGCAGGTTTAATTCCGGCAAATGAAAATCCAAAATCTGCATTTACTGAATCATTAAGAAGGATTCGGACCAATATAGCTTTTGCTTTAAAAGAAAAAGAGCAGAAAGTGATCATGGTAACATCCAGCATCAGTGGAGAAGGCAAAACGTTTACAGCTGCAAATCTGGCCACAATTATAGCCATGAACAACCAGAAAACTCTACTTATTGGAGGCGATCTTCGTAAACCATATCTGCATCGCATATTTGAAATCTCAAGCGATGTTGGATTAACTTCATATATCATAGGAGAAAAAGAAAAAAAGGAAATTATTTTCAAGACCAGTATTAATAATTTATTCCTATTACCAGCAGGAACAATACCTCCCAACCCTGCCGAATTGATAGAATCAAGCAGGATGAAAGTTTTATTCGAGCAGATCAGGAAAGAATACGATTTTATTATAATAGACACACCACCCATTGCCTTGGTCGCTGATGCTTTATCATTGGCCAATTATGCGGATTTAACAATCTATTTGGTCAGACAGAATTATAGTCATAAAAACGTCCTGGAGATTGCCAACACTATGAAAAATGAGGAGAAACTACCTAAAATTTATCTACTTATTAACGATATCAAGGTTTCAAGAAGCATGGGAATGTATTACTATTACGGGTATGGGAAAGAATATAATTACGGGTATTATGATTATAAAAATAAAAAAAACGAATAGTAATCTTCGCGTTTAATGATTCAATAAGAAAGAGTTAATCCAAACAATAGTGGAACAGTCAGCTACATGGACAACAGTTATAAAACCCAGGAATAAATTATTTCAGGTTAATTTAGGAGAGATTTGGCAGTACCGTGACCTGTATACTCTATTTGTAAAGAGAAACATAATAACGCAATACAAACAAACGATTCTCGGGCCTGCATGGTTTTTTATTCAGCCTGCACTTACCACAATAATGTATATGGTTGTTTTTGGAGGCATCGCTGGAATTTCAACCGATGGATTACCCCAACCAATGTTTTATCTTGCCGGAATCGTATGCTGGCAATATTTTGCCGATTGTCTGAACAAAACGGCAACCACTTTCACGGTAAATCAGAACATTTTTGGAAAGGTTTATTTCCCACGGCTTATCATGCCACTTTCAACAGTATCCTCTAATCTTGTTCGTATGGGTATACAGTTTCTATTATTCATCGCTGTTTATACTTATTTCCTTCTCAAAGGCGTAGAAGTATCCCCTAACATATATGCCCTTTTGATACCTGTCTTGATTTTAATGCTTGCAGGATTATCACTGGGTTTCGGAATACTGGTTTCTTCCTTGACTACAAAGTATCGCGATCTAACCATTCTTTTTACTTTCATAGTGCAATTATGGATGTACGCTACACCAATTATTTATCCATTAAGCACAATGTCTCCCAAAATGCAAATGATCATGTCGATTAATCCTATAACATCCATTATTGAAACATTTAAATTTGGAGCTATGGGAGTTGGCACATTCAGGTGGGGAAGTTTGATATATTCATTCGTTTTTATGCTAATTCTGATTGTTCTGGGGATTATTGTATTTAACAAAGTGCAGAGGTCATTTATGGATACGGTATAATTCCATGAGATAATGGCAATTTCAATTAAGATACAAAATCTCAGTAAGCAGTACAGGCTCGGGTTGGTTTCAAGCCGAACTCTTTCGCATGATATAAATCGATGGTGGCAAATACAAATTCGTGGAAAAGAAGATCCATATCTAAAAATTGGGGAATCCAATATAAGAGACCAACGTGGTGATAGTGAATATGTTTGGGCACTTCGAGATATTAATCTCGAGGTGGAAGAAGGCGAGGTACTAGGAATTATCGGTAAGAACGGAGCTGGCAAATCAACATTATTAAAGATTCTTTCAAAGGTAACTGCACCGACTACTGGCATAATAAAAGCTCGTGGACGCATTGCATCATTACTTGAGGTTGGAACAGGCTTTCATCAAGAAATGACAGGCCGTGAAAACATTTACTTGAACGGTGCAATTCTCGGAATGACAAAAGATGAAATAAAAAGAAAACTAGATGAAATAATTGATTTTGCTGGAATTGAACGTTATATAGATACTCCTGTAAAACGTTTTAGCAGTGGGATGATGGTAAGATTAGGTTTTGCGGTTGCTGCCCATCTGGAGCCTGAAATATTAGTTGTCGATGAGGTATTAGCTGTTGGTGACCTAGAATTTCAGAAAAAAGCAACTGGAAAAATAAAAGATGTGAATACACAAAAAGGGAGAACAGTTCTTTTTGTTAGTCATAACATGTCCAGTGTTCAAGCTATTTGCAAAAGAGGACTTATCCTACAAAACGGGGAAATTTTTAAAGTAGGAGATGTTAATGATATAATTAATACCTATTTGGCTGAGAATTCACTAAGCAGAAAAAAGCATTATAAAAGACTCGAAATATCCAAAGAACAGATTGCATGGATTGAAGAAGCATATGTTTCAACCAATAACAAAGAAGCAAGTATCCTGTTATGTGGACAAGACATTGAATTTATTATTAAATATAGATCTAATAAAACAAACCAAAAGGCAGATATATTTATGGGTATATACGACGCCTATAATGAAAAATTATTTCATTTGGGAACTAAGTACAGTAATATTGAAACTTTCAAAACTAAGGAGAAAGGAACAATTGCATGCAAGATACCAAAAACTCCCCTAATTAGGGGAAATTATTCTGTAAATATTGCTCTTATAATTAATGGGGAAACACATGATCATGTTCAGAATGCTTTTACATTTAAAATTGAAAATGGTGATTTTTATGGTAATGGTAAGTTACCAGATTTATATGGAAATAAATTCTTAGTGGAACAATTTTGGAGGATATATTGATTTAAGAAAATTATAAGTAGTAGAAATGCGAATTGCACATTTTGGCACTTTTGATGTTGATAATTATGGAGATCTTATTTTCCCGCATATCGCACGTTATAAGTGGCCTAATTATAATTGGGTTCATATTACCCCAACAAATAATAAACCTAGTTTTAGTGATAGTTTGCCAACTATTAATGTAGAAAATGCTTTAAAAGAAAAATTTAATGCAGTTGTTATAGGTGGTGGTAATATCATTAACTCACAAACAACTTCCTTAGAAAATTATAAAAAAGTTGCTGATTATGCATACCCTTCTCTTTGGATTGGAGCAGCGAATCTGGCTTCTAAACAACAAATCCCATTAGTCTACAACGCTCCTGGCATTTTTACCACTCCTCAGAGTTATGCTGAACGAAAGTTATTTAGGTTAGCATTTTCACGTGCGGACTATCTCAGTTTTAGAGAACATGAGAGTGCTCAAATTGCATCTTCACTCACTTCGAATGAGTTATTCGTAATACCAGATACTGCTTTTGATATTGATAGAATGTGGCCAATTATTAGAGACGTTAACAAAAGCTACATTGCAGTTAATGTAAATCAACGTTATCATTCACCTCCAGAAGAGTCAGCTAAATTTCTAAAATTCATTTCAAAAAGACTTAATTTATCTATCAAATTCATTGTAATTGGAGCATGTCATGGTGATGACCATTTCACTAGACGAGTCCAAGAGAAAACTAATATTGAAAGCGAAATAGTTACAATAACATCTTTATATGAAATGGCCCATTCCATCGGTAATGCAAAATATTTTATAGGATCTTCAATGCATGGTTTTATAACGGCTCTCTCTTATAGAGTCCCTTCTCTTCTAGTTTTAAATAATAATCCCTTAAAAAAATTTATTGGATTAATAAAGATTGCAGATTTACCCCCAACAGTAATTTGTCCAAACTGGGAAAATGCGCTGCAACAACTAAATAATCCAGCAATTATTTCTGAAAAAGTAAAAAACAACATTACAGTAACACTTGATAATCATTGGAAATTAATGGAAATAAAGATATTTACAAAAAAAGTAAATAAACAATCAATTATATTGAAACATTGGGAAAAAATATTACTAATCGATAGAAAATTAAAAAGAGCATTAGCAAAATAATTTCATAATTTGAAATGAAAATAGTTGTTATTACTGTCACACATAATGGTGCTAAATGGATAAACAAACATTTTGATAGTTTAGTCAATTCAAGTATTCCTATTAAAATGATTGTAGTGGATAATGGATCAACCGATCCGACTCCTAATACAATCAGGAAAATATATCCCTCAGTTAATTTAATTGAATTAGGTCGAAATCTTGGTTTTGCGAAAGCAAATAACATAGGTCTAAGTAAAGTGATAAAAGAAAATTTTGATTTTGTTTTTTTATTAAATCAAGATGCATGGATTGAAAAAGATACCATAGAAAAACTTCTATCAGTTTTTAAAAATAATCCTGATGCGGGTATTGTCTCACCAATACATCTTAATGGGAATAAATCAGGATTAGATAATGCCTTTTCTAATTATCTTGCATATAGTAATACACCTGATTATATATCAGATTTATATTATGGTAAGTTAAGGCAAGCATACAAAACTAATTTTGTGAATGCAGCAGCATGGTTAATTAGTAGAAAATGCATTGATAAAGTTGGTGTTTTTGATACCTCACTTTTTTGCCATTATGGTGAGGATGATAATTATTGTAAACGTGTTAGATATCATAATTTTGGTATTTATATTGCTTCACAGGCAATAATTTGTCACGATCGCCAAGAAAGATCATTAGATCGACCCGCAACTTTTGAAAAAAAAAATAGAAACTTAAGCATAAAGACATATTATTCAGATCCCTTTTTGGATGATTCCTTAATTGATCATCAAATAGATAAACTAAACAGAAATTACCGTAGAAAAGTAATTAAATATATCCTTTCAGCAAATTTTGGAAAACTTGCAGATTTCAATTCTCATTATCAAACAGAGATAAATCTATTTACTACAATTAAGAATAGTAGGGATTCATATAAGTTTGATGGTCTTAAATGGATAGATTAACTCAAACATAATTATATCAATTAATTACAGTATTAATGCTATCAATAAGTTATATTTGATTTGAATAAAGTCTCCATCATAATTCCTCTTTATAACTCAGCGAATTACATTTCTGAAACAGTAACCTCAGCACTAGCTCAAACATGGAAAAACTTCGAAATTATTATAGTGGATGACGGATCTACAGATAATTCATACTCCCTAGCAAAATCATTTGAATCACATATATTAAAGGTTTACCGACAGGAACACAAAGGAGCATGTGCAGCACGAAATCTTGCTTATAGCAAATCCTCTGGGGATTATGTTCAATACTTGGATGCTGACGATTTGCTATCTCCAGAGAAAATTGAGCAACAAATCAAGTTAATATGCGACGAGAATTACATTGTTTCAACGTGTAATTCACTTAGATTTCAGAAAAACATTGATAAATACATTAATACAGGTTTATCCGTCAGTAAAAACTATGTCACACCAATTGAGTATATTCTAGATGTATGGGAAACTGATGATTATTTGTGCTTACATGCATGGTTATTTCCAAGAACATTAATTGATTTAGCTGGACCGTGGGACATTTCCTTACAAAGATTTCAAGATCCTGAATTTATTTCCAGAGTATTAATTAGCACCAAAGAGATAAGATTTAGTGCAACTGGTAAAGCTTTTTATAGAGATACACTAAACAGCTTATCAAAAGGCAAAATTGTTGATATCGAAAGATCAAGATTCCATTTTTTACAAACAGTCATAGATAATATCCTTCTCCCAATTGAAAATGAGAGGACAAAAAACGCAATTGCCTTTAGATTAAGTAACGCTATTTATTTGTGGTATCCTGAATTCCCAGACCTAGTCGGTTCTGGTTTGGAGATACTTAAAAAAGTTAATAGACCGATTGAAGACAATATTAAAGGCAAGTCGATTTTTTTTCTAAAATTATTTGGTTGGAGAATTATACGAAGAGTAGAATTTAAAATATCTAATTGGCTAAAAAAACTTAAAATACTCAAAAGGAAAATTAGAAAACATCTATTATAAAATCTATCTGTCTTAAAATAATTATCAACTATAAAAGATATTTGGCTTCAATAGTATTATTAAGAATTAGTATTATGAAATATAATATAGATAATCTTGGATATTAACGATATAAAAGACTCACAAATAGTTTTCTTAGTAGGTGCACCTCGAAGTGGCACAACATATTTGCAAAGATTGCTGGCTACTCATCCAAAAATAAAGACTGCGCAAGAATCACATCTATTTGATAACCACATCGGATATCAATTTTTTCACTGGGACAGACTTTCTACACCCTTTATTACAGGAAAGCGGATCGGTGTTGGCATACCCTGCTATCACACAGAAGAAAGTTTTACTAAAATATTGAAAGAATTCTCTCTTAAACTATTAGCCCCATTTCTTGTTGAATTACAGCCTGACGAAATTTTCTTAGAAAAAACGCCATATCATTCACTATATATCAAAGACATTGTTAGAATCTTTCCTGATTCGAAAATAATACACTTAGTTAGGCATCCATTTGATGCTTGCAGATCATATTTACACTCTACCAAGACTTGGTTCAAAGGGAAAATGAACATATTAAATGCTGGTACAGTAGTTGGAAGTATTTGGAAAAATTCAGTAAATGGTGTATTAAATAATAAATATCTCATAAAGAAGGATAATTATTTAGAAATTAAGTATGAAGATTTGCTGAATAATAATGCTGTTAAGTTAAAAGAGATTCTCGGTTTTATTGGATTTGAAGAAGATATTTCAACAGTTAAAACATATATACAGAAAAATTCAAAAGCAAATCAAATAAAAGGAGAAGGTGGAAGAATTCCTATAAAAGGTGAAATTCAAAAAAAAACTGGATGTCTTTTTCTTAATGAACCTAAAGGATTCATAAACACAAACAAATATAAAGTCAATCCTCTCACTTCTTTATTAATCTGGAGGAAAGTACACAAAACTGGGAAAATATTAGGATACAATGTTCATTATATCTCATTTATAATTGATGCCAATAGAAAGTGAAGAAATATTCTAATATGGTATCTGTTATTGTCCCCTGCTTCAATCGTGATTATTTTCTAGGAGATACTTTGAAGAGTATTCAAGAACAATCTTATCATAATTGGGAATGCATTATTGTAAATGATGGATCGAATGATAATACTGAACAGGTCGCAAATGAATATTGTAGAAAAGATGATCGCTTTAAGTATATCTGGCAAGAAAATAATGGTCCTTCTATTGCCAGAAACACAGGATTAAGTCTTTCTGTAGGGGATTTTGTGCAATTCTTGGATTCAGATGATATTATCCATGTTGACAAACTAAAAAAACAGATTGAAAGTCTTCAAAAAGAGGATGCAGACGTTCTAGTCTGCGGATACAGACTATTTAAGGGGAATTTACGAAATACATTTGAAAATTATCTATCCTCACAACCATATATTTTAAGCTTGGAAGGATTTTTGTATAAATGGGCAGTGAATTTTGCAATTCCAATTCATGCTGGCTTATTTAGACGCTCATTTTTAATCCAAAACAATATAAAATTCAATGAATCTGTGGAAGCCTGTGAAGATTATATCTTCTGGAGTGAATTGGCTTTAGCTGATGCATCATTTAGTTACCAGAAAGAAAAATTAGCATTTTATAGAGTTCATAACGAATCTATTACTAATGATGTAAACAGGATGTGTATTTCTCAAATTGCATCAACATTTGAAGTTTATGATTCATTACCAAAAGAAATGAGAATTGAATTTAAAAAGAAAATATCAAGAGTATTAATGGATAAATTATCAAAATCAATTACTGAGAGTGTAATCAAGGAAACAAAAAATACGATTGAATTTAAACTTGGTTATTCAATATTAAAACCATTTGTTTTTATATCAAGGTATATCAAAAAGCTAATATTTATTTCAAAATAATATTCTGTATCTGGAGTAATCTAAAAAACATATATGAGTAACTTAAAGGTATTAGTAACCGGAGGTGCAGGATTTATTGGGTCTAATCTAGTCCGATACCTAGTTGAAACAGGTAATACTGTTACTGTCCTTGACAATTTTATGACAGGATTTCGAAGGAATCTTGATCCCTTCCCTTCGGTGCGCATCATTGAAGGAGACGTGAGAAACAGTGAAGATGTTGAACAAGCGATCGCTGGAGTTGAAATAATATTCCATCTTGCAGCCTCTGTTGGTAACCAGCGTTCTATCACAAATCCTATACAAGATGCTGAAATTAATGTGCTGGGCACTCTTAAAGTTCTGGAAGCTGCACGAAAAGAAGGGGTTCGAAAGATTGTTGCATCCTCATCTGCCGGCATTTTTGGTGAATTAATTAATCTTCCAATTAAGGAAGGCCATCCGGTTGAACCAGATGCTCCTTACGGTTGTACAAAACTGTGCGAAGAAAAGTTATGTCTTGCATATTCGAGATTGTACAATATTGAAGCGATATGCTTGCGCTATTTCAATGTATATGGTCCAAATCAATATTTTGATAATTATGGAAATGTAATTCCAATTTTTGTATTCAGAATGCTCCGCGAAGAACCTCTAATAATATTTGGTGATGGGAAACAAACGCGAGACTTTGTGCATGTGAATGATGTTGTTCAGGCTAATATAAAAGCTGCATTAACAAAAGGAATTTCAGGGGCATTTAACATTGCAGGAGGTAAAAGCTTTACAATAAATGAGCTCGCAAGGCTGATAACAAAAAACAACAAAAATATCTTGATCGAATACGGAGCTGTAAGACCTGGAGATGTTAGGCACAGCATCGCCGATATTTCAGAGGCGCGAGAGAAAATTAATTATTATCCAGCCGTTAATTTTTATAAAGGTATTGAGGAATATATTAATTGGGCTAAGGATCATATTATATTTGACAATAAATAATAAAATAGCAATAATCTATATTAAAAACAAAAGGAAGGAATGGCTGATCCAAGATTTTCAATTATCATTCCAGTCTATAATGGTTCTGATTTTCTAAGAGAAGCTATCGACTCATCGCTGTCTCAGACATATCCTCATTTTGAGGTTATTGTTATTAATGATGGATCTGAGGACAATGGTAAAACTGAAAATATTGCATTATCATACGGAAAGAAGATAAGATATTTTTCTAAGCCAAATGGTGGTGTTGCTTCAGCATTAAATTATGCTATTGAACGTATGAAAGGTGAATATTTTGTTTGGTTAAGTCACGACGACATGTTTGATGAAGCCAGGCTTGAAGAAGATGCAAAATTTTTAGATAATAACGATGAAATCTTCATAACATTCTGCAAAACAAAAACAATTGATAATAATAATGTCATTACAGGAATACAAGAAACTAAGATAGACGAAATAAAGAATCCTTATCAATGTCTTAAGTTAGGGGGGATCAATATGTGTGCTATGACCATCCGCAAAAGTTGCTTCCAAAAAGCCGGATTATTCAATGAAAAGAACAAAACCATGCAGGATGTTGAAATGAATTTAAAATTAGCACGATATTATATTTTCTATAATAATCCGAATACTTTCACTTTAAAGAGGGTTCATGATGGGATGGGCACAAATATGCTCAAAGACCGTCATATAGTTGACCAGAAAAAATTCCTTGAACTTTTAAAAAATGATTTCACAATAATGGATTTCTTTCCTGATTTGGACAATTCGAATAAGTCTGAATTCTATAGAGCATGTATAAGCGTTGCTTATTTCTTTGCCATGTGGGAATCTTATGAAAGTGCGGATCATTATTTCAAAAAAGCCAATTCAGTGAACGGCGTATTCTTTTCATTCCCATCACTTATTGATAAAATAGGATCCAGATTTTATTTTGAAATACTACCATCCTCGATTTATTCTAAATTAATCAGAACGATCCTGAATATCATTTTTAATTATCGTGATATGCAATTAAATAGAATCTAATTGACATTATATTATATGTTTGAAACTCCTGTTCTGTTAATGATTTTTAATAGACCTGATAAAACCCATCAAGTATTTAACGTTATCAGATCAGTAAAACCAAGATATGTTTATATAGCTGCAGATGGCCCACGTAATGATCATCCTGATGATATTAAAAAATGCGAAAATTCGAGAATGATTGTTAATAAGATAGACTGGGAATGTGACATAAGAACCCTCTTAAGAGAAGAAAACCTTGGCTGTGGATTGGCTCCTTCAGCAGCAATTTCCTGGTTTTTTAAGAATGTTGAGGAGGGCATCATTTTGGAAGATGACTGTTTACCGAATATTGAATTTTTTAATTTTTGCAGTGACTTATTAGATAAATATAGGTCTAATAATAAGGTTCTTTCAATAGCAGGCACAAATTTTCAGAACGGAATCAAAAGGGGAAATGCATCATATTACTTTTCTATGCATAATCGTATTTGGGGATGGGCTACATGGAGAAGAACCTGGAAACATTATGATTACTACTTAAACAATATCACCACCGAAGAATTCTTGTCAATTTTGTATCATTTATTCAAGAGTTCTAGAGAAAGAAAATATTGGCTTAGTGTTTTCGACCAAGTAAAATCACATCAACTTAATAATACTGCTTGGGATTTTCAATTTATGTTCATGCTTTGGAAATTAGGCGGCCTCACAATAACACCAAATGTTAATTTAGTGACAAACATAGGTTATGATGAGGATGCAACTCATACATCCTGGGGCATAAATAATGTAAATATGAATATTCCAATAAGTAAAATATATCCTCTAACCCATCCTACTATTTTAGAGCGAGATGCCAAAGCTGATGATTATTATTTTTCAAATTTTATCAAAACAAGAACAAATTATTTAAGGAAAGTAAAGTCTAAATTTAATAAGTTCATGAAATAATTCGATGAATTTATTTTAGTGCTCAAATATCTTCTTTGAAGAATAAATAATATGGCTATTTACTTATTGATTATCACAATATTCATTATCGTTGTTGCACGGTTTTTCAGGCAAGATTCGAAATTTAATCTTATTGTATTTTTATTTACCTATATTTTTGTCTTTGGTTTATTAGAATTATCGAGTCTACCGAATATAGCAATAAAGACTTTTATTGATGTTCTGTTTTTATTTGTTTTATTCAATCTATTTAGGGTTAATGTTTCCATATCTAATACCCTGGGATTATTTATCATATTCACTCTAAGTATTATATTCTCATTATTTATTAATCAATCTGACATATATCATTCCCTGACTTTTCTAAGAATATATCTGTTTTCATACATAATATTTTTATTCTTCTATAATACAAATTTGTCTGATAAGAAGTGGTTTATATTTAACAAAGTAGTTGTATTTTTATTTCTGTTGCAGATTATCGCAAGCATTTATAAATTCTTTTTTATTGGGATTACTGAAAAAGAACTCATCGGAACAATCGACACAACTGGTGGTGCATACTCCACAACACTACCAATTTTTGCGATTTCATTTATAATTTCATTCTTTCTCGTTGAAGGTAGAAGAATTAAATATGTTATATTAATATTTTGTTTTCTTTTCATGGGATTTGTTGGGGCAAAAAGAGCTATTTGGTTCTACACTCCCATATTGTTTATACTAGCATGGTACCTTTATACAAGGGTAACTATAAGCAAAATCAACT
>Ga0272443_10001230_pt1 | contig 39301 bp, 30 predicted proteins | sample SSMAcet12_FD_193581 | JGI IMG/M metagenome (GOLD analysis project Ga0272443, IMG submission 193581) | Marine sediment archaeal communities from Little Sippewissett salt marsh, Falmouth, MA, United States - SSM-Acet-12 | ecosystem: Environmental > Aquatic > Marine > Wetlands > Sediment ...
CCACGGGAGTCGCCGAAACCATAACTTACGCGAGCTACTCCAAGACCTTCCTGATCGCCGAAGCGATGGCTTCTACCGAAGAAGCCTGTAAGCTCCAGCCTGTCGCCACCGAGTTCGATTCCGATACCGGGGCGGCTCTCAAAGCCATTGTCGAATGCAAGACCAAATTCTCCGAAGACAGCGTACTGTCGACCGACGGTGAGGTTGAAGCGGTTGAAGAGATCACAGGGCTCCCAACCCATCAGCTTCATCATATCGGCCTTTGCCCATGCCTCGTCAATGTAGAGAGTGAAGTCATCAGTCGAGTCAAGGTAACTTCCGATGAACTCAAGCAGTACGAATACGTCCACGTAGTCCGACGGACTCGCGTAGAACGCAAGATTCAGCATCTGCTCAAATTCAAACATTTCGCCGGGGTTGGATCCGGGTGTACCGGCGATGATACCGGCATACTGTCCGGCACCGGCCGGATTATCGAATCCACCGTAATCGGCGTAATCATTTGTGACAATGTCCTCTATCCTGTTCCTGAGAACACCATAGATCTTGACATTGCCGAGGCCGTGCTCGAGGTTCGACAGGCGTCCCTCTGCATCAGCCATACGACCTTCAAGGTCATCAACCCTCATCCCGAGCATCTCGAGTTCCTCCATGAATTCATCACGGAGGTCGTCCATCATATCGATGACATCATCGAGATCATCGAGCGTGGCATAGCCGTCCATATCGACGTCCTGGAGCTCACCGAGCTCCTGTACGAGTCGATCCCAGATTCGGGCGACGACCATAGCCATCTCGTATCGGGTGAATGAGCGATTCCCACGGAAGGTCCCATCCGGATAGCCCTCCACGAATCCCTCAGCCTGGAGCTTATCGATTGCATCATAAGCCCAGTGATCTGTCGGGACATCGGTGAATGGTCCGGCGAATGCCGGGAGGGCCATCGCCAGCAGGCCAATCATGCATGCCAGCAAAATAACGATTCTTCGCATTACTTCCTCCTTGGTTTAGGGAAGATGCTTGCAGACCGGATAACCGGACCGGATGGTTAATTCAGATTTGCGTTTGGGGTAAGTAAGGAGGAAGTGTCCTAGTTTCCTTCTCCTTAAAGGTTCCTCTCACGCGATTCCTCATCCCTTCCAGTTCCGTTTCCAGTCTTCAAACTATTTGTACCGTCAGATTTTCTCGGGAAGCAAACCAATTCGTTTCACCTCCTTTGAAGCTTCCCGGCCGACGGTTATCAACTAAAAATAAATAAACCACCCCGCTCTATGGCTAAGGATTGTAACAATAACATGGCATCTTGACAAGTCCTTAACTAACTTAAAATAGTAACAGTTTATCCGAAAATAGGCATAAAAAAACCGGCCCCCTGAGGGAGAGGCCGGTGGATTGTTCGATCCAATTCTACAGGCTTACAGGTTTTTTAGAACCTTACCAGGTACTCACCGCGGAGCTTCGCGAGTGAGAGTGCATCGATACCGCTGTGGATGTACTCGAGCGCGATATCGCTCGCATCCGAAATCGGGTATCGGACGTTGAGTCGGATCACAACTGGGAGATCCTCCTCGTCCTGGTTGGTTCCATCGTAGAATGTGAGCATGGTGTTGAGAACGTCCCACCAGGTATGCTCAATCTGCATTCCGCCACCGACGAAGTTGCCGGGGAACGGATTAAGTCCGGATTCATAGGCGTAATTGATATTACCACCAACACCGGTAAACAGGGCGTCGTACTCCTCGAACGGATTGTTATCGATCGCGGAGAAGCCGGGGGCAAGACCGATATCCGCGTATGCCGCGGACACTCGGGTATTGCCGTCGTTGAACAGGTCGACCCATGCGATCAGGCTGCTCTCGTAGTCATCCCCGTATGAAGCGGAGACGTCGAAGCCGAGCTGGTCCTGCTGAAGCTGGAAGTACTCGACCCTGAGCCTGTTCAGGTAGCAGTCGCTGAGAAGCTCTGTATCGATGTCGGCTCCCATACCCTGCTCGTTTCCGACACCGGTTCCAAGGTAGTTGAAACCGACGACGGCGAACGGGTCACCGGGATCTCCGAGTGCACTCCGTGAGTCACCGAAACCGTAAGCTACTCTTGCTACTCCAAGGCCTTCCTGGTCACCGAAGCGATGGCTCCGGCCAAAGAAGCCTGAAAGTTCGAGCCTGTCGCCACCGAGATCGATTCCGATTCCGGGGCGGCTTTCGAAACCATTGTCGAAGGCAAGTCCGAACTCGCCAAACTGGGCATACTGACGACCGACAACAAGATTGAAGCGGTTGAAGAGATCTGAAGGCTCCCAACCCATCAGCTTCATCATGTCGGCCTTTGCCCATGCCTCGTCGATATAGAGCGTGAAGTCATCTGTCGAATCCAGGTAACTTCCGATGAACTCCAGAAGGACGTAGACATCCACGTAGTCCGACGGACTGGCGTAGAAGGCAAGATCGATAAGCTGCTCAAACTCGAACTCCTCACCCGGATTGGTACCGGGTGTACCGGCGATGATGCCGTCATACTGCATGGCTCCGGATGGATTCTGGAATCCACCGTAGTCAGCATAGTCGTTTGTGATAACGTCTTCTATCCTGTTCCTGAGAACACCATAGATTTTGACATTACCAAGGCCATGCTCGAGGTTCGCAAGACGCCCCTCGGCATCACCCATACGACCCTCAAGATCATCGACTCTCATACCGAGCATGTCCAGCTCATCCATGAATTCATCCCTGAGGTCATCGAGCATATCGATGATGTCATTCAGGTCGTCAATCGTGGCGTAGCCGGCCATATCGGGTGCGCTGAGATTTTCCAGCTCAGACTGAAGGCGATCCCATATCCTGGCGACCACCATTGCCATCTCGTAGCGTGTGAAAGAACGATTCCCACGGAAGGTCCCATCAGGATAGCCCTCCACGAATCCCTCGGCCTGGAGCTTATCGATCGCGTCGTAAGCCCAGTGATCTGTCGGGACATCGGTAAACGGTCCGGCAAAAGCCGGGAGGGCCAGTACCAGCATGGTTGTTAAACATGCCAGCATAATAACGATTCTTCGCATTTCTTCCTCCTTGGTTTTGGGAAGATGCATCCGGACTGCCTGTAAGCCAGTGATTGCAGGTAACCAATAGGCCAGTTATGGAGGAAGTGGCCTTGTTTCCTTACTCCGGGCCTCTGGGACCGGTAATCACGTCAGCCTGTGGCAGCCATCAGCGAATATAAGTAACCGAGCATTGTAGGGGTAACCAAGGATGCACCTCCTTTCTGACCCCCAATACTCACATCTGATTGTCAATGAACCAAAGTAATGAAACATGACAGACACTCACCAGATTAAATCTGATAGAGGGTCTGTAAACAGTATTAGTATCAAAGTCGGAGGGGTGATTTTGTCCATAAAATTGAGGGCCGCGCCAATATTTTATGGGGGCAGACAGGATATAAGCGCACCGGACGTGTAGGTTTATGGGCATTCTTAACTTAACAAATATTAAATATTCTGCATCAGACTAAAAGGCCATTTTTCGGAAAAAAACCTTTAACCGGATGAACATAATCAGGAATCCTCTGGTCTAAGTATATTGAAATCTAAATTTTTGACTTCCGATTTAGGAAGATTCGGGTTACAATATTCTGGGCGAACGTAGTAACAGATGGGACACACATTAACCGGGGGAAAATTTCCAGGGGTAAAAAGTCAGTAGGTCTGGCAAAGAAGTTCCTGCATGCATTTACATGAAAGCTGACAGCAGGATGAAATCTGGTTATGTTGTTTGACACTGATTCAGAAGGTATGCTATACAATATAGGTTCAACCCATGAGTGGGTCGGTGTATTGTGCATTTGCGGGGTAACGTCATGACCCGCGCGGACAATACAGGCAGTGTTAAACCACTCACTCGCAGAACCGATAATATAAGTTGTAGAATTAAGGAAATTTTTAACTTACTGAAAAGAATTGCATTTTCAGGGAACCATAAATTATGCCCGACGCGACTTATGTCGCCCAATCTGGCATATGCTCCGGACACCGCTAATTGGTACATTAAAGCGGTCCGGAGGAGGTGAGATTTTATGGCTGGACCGGGCTTGAAACGCCTGGGCGATCTGCTGGTAGAAGAAGGAGCTCTTTCACCGGCGAAACTTGAAGAAGCCCTTAAGCAACAGCGCGCATCAGGAAAGAGGCTTGGTGACGTTCTCCAGGACATGGAGGCCGTTGTCGAGACGCAGATTCTGGACGCATTATCACGCCAGCTGGGCGTGCCCAAGATAGACCTTGGTGATGAAGCTCCGGATCCCGAAGTAGCAAACCTTGTTGACCCGGAAGTTATCAAGCGTCATAACGCGCTTCCGATCAGGCTTGATGGTAACGAGTTGATTGTCGCGATGGTTGACCCTCTCAACCTGATGGCAATCGATGATATCAGGCTTGCAACCGGATACGATGTCAGGCCGTTCATTGCATCAGAGAAAGCGCTGACCATGAGATTCCAGGAAATGTTCGGGGTTTCACACGAAGCCCAGCAGCACCTGGACGACTGGCGCAAGGAGATGATGAAGGACGGCAACACGATCAAGGAGCTTCTCAAGAAGACGGCCACGCTCACCGAGCTTGAGGACGCCCCGATCGTACGATTTGTCGAGGCCATCCTTGAAGGCGCGGTCGAGCAGGACGCATCGGACGTCCACCTTGAGCCGAAAGAGGACAAGCTCTACGTCAGGTACCGTGTCGACGGTATGCTGTACAGGGTCATGACAGTACCGAAGGCCGCGCAGGCAGCGGTTATCGCCCGTCTGAAAATCCTCGCCGGCCTGGACACCTCCGAACGCAGGCGACCGATGGACGGTCGTATCGACCTGAAGGTCCGTAACGCCACGTTCGACATTCGATTCTCCACACTTCCGACGATGTATGGAGAGAAGATCGTTATGCGACTTCTCAACAAGGAAATGGCGCATGCGACCCTCGAGCAGTTAGGATTCGAGCCGGAGCACCTCGGCAAGTGGAAGTCGATCATCTCCCAGCCTCACGGTATTATCTACCTTACCGGTCCTACCGGTTCCGGAAAATCGACCACTCTGATCGCTTCTCTTGCATCGATCGCTGATGAAAAGATCAACGTGGTCACGATTGAGGACCCGATCGAGTACCAGCTTGCCGCGATCAACCAGGTCCAGGTAAACAGGAAAGTCGACTTCTCGTTTGCGGATGCGCTGAGGACAATCCTCAGGCAGGACCCGGACGTCATAATGGTCGGCGAGACCCGTGACCGTGAAACAGCCGACCTCGCAATTAACGCGGCACTGACCGGCCACCTTGTCTTCTCGACGCTTCATACGAACGACGCGGCCGGTGGACTTATCCGTCTCCAGAACATGGGAGTCGACAGGTTCCTGATCGTTGCATCAGTCATCGCAATGGTCGCGCAGAGGCTCATTCGAACACTTTGCAGGAACTGTCGCGAACTCTACAATATACCCGAACACGAGCAGGGACTACTGAGCAATTACATTGGAATGGACAAAGATGTAACCAAGCTTAAACTGTACAAGGCACACGGATGCGAGCTGTGCCACAGCTATGGTTACTCCGGACGAACAGCCATCACGGAAATGTTAATGATGAGCCGCGAGATCAGGAACATGATCATGGCCAACGCGTCGGTACAGGACATCAAGCGTACCGGTCGTAAGGAAGGCATGAACACACTCTTCGAAGCAGGCATGATCAAGGTTCTCAAGGGTGTAACAAGCCTTGAAGAGCTGTTCCGCGTATCGCGTCCTGAGGAAGACGAGGACAGTGCCCTTTCATTGAAAGAACAGGCGGGACTGCTCGACGAACTTCCGGAAGAAGTTTACGACATGGCATAAACCCCGTAATCTCATTTACCGACAATTCATCCCGTGGAAAATCCACGGGATTTTTTTTGCCATTAACAACCGGTTGCGCAACTTAATCTGATTTAATATATGGGAATCCCAGGTTGACGACGCGGGATAAATCTGACAAAATTTCTTCTTCAGTTGTATAAAGGGTGGGAAAAACCATATGGCTACCCGGAATTCACGATCCCTGTCTCTGTATCTTCACGTACCGTTCTGCCGTGCGCGATGCCTTTACTGTGCGTTTCCATCGCGTCCCGCGGGACCATCGACCCAGACTCATTACATCGAGAGATTATGCGGGGAAGTGTTAAGCTACTGCGAATCCAATCCGCAGTTCAGTTTCAAAACGGTGTACGTCGGCGGTGGAACCCCATCGACCATAGGCAACGGGGATATTGAATACCTGCTCCAGCACATAAACAGGATAGCCCCGGACGCGGAAGAGATCACGTTCGAGGTGAATCCACACGTCGACGACATCCCGAAGCTCCCTGCCCTGCATGCGAACGGGGTAACCCGGCTGTCGATCGGCATCCAGAGTTTCAATGACAACGAATTAAGCATAGCGGGACGGCTGCATAATTCAGATGACACTCGCGAGTTTATAAAGTCATGCAGGGAGATTGGTTTTGATAACGTGTCGTTCGATTTCATCCACGGATTGCCGGGACAAATCCTGGAAAGTTTTCAGAGTTCACTTGAAACAGGGATCGAATATAATCCGGAACACATCAGCCTGTACGGGCTGTCGGTTGAATCGGAAAGTCGTCTCGGGAGGCTGTCGCCAAGTCAGTTCAGGGGACTTGATATCCCGTCGGGTGACGAGCAGGCCGACATGTACATGATGGCAAGGAATATCCTCGGAAATAATGGTTACTCCCAGTACGAGATATCCAATTTCGCGAAACCGGGATTCGAGTGCAGGCATAACATAGTGTACTGGACCGGTGGCGAGTACATAGGATTTGGACCCGGCGCGGTAAGTTACGTGGATGGTGTAAGGTTCAAGCGAATTGCGGATGTATCGGGCTACCTCGAAGCCCAGGAAGCCGGAAAGAACACCATCGAGGTACTCGAAAGCCTTTCATCGGGAAGGGCTGCCGCGGAAGCTCTCATAATGGGCTTAAGGCTCGCGACCGGAGTCAGCATGAGCCGACTTGAAACAAAGTACGGAATAAGGCTGACCGACCTTGTTGGTGAAGCAATTGAGAAATACAGTAACGCGGGGCTTATGGAAGTCAGGGATGATGAGGTCAGGCTAACCGATAAGGCGTACTTTATCTCGAACTCAATTTTCAGCGACCTCGTCCAGTAAGACAATGAAAGTCCATCCCCACATGATTGCGGCAATTGTGACTATAATCGCGATGGTTATTTTCGCGGTAATCAAACCTGTTCTGGGGATTCAGTTCGGATTCAGAACCTTCTGGCCCGTTTTTTTATGCGTCTACCTTCTCACATGGTACTACACCACGTACGCAGGCAGGCTGGGCAGAAAAAGTCCCGAAAAGATCAGAGAAGCATAGTCATTTCCTCACCCGACCCAAGAGGAACAGTGATACTTGCAAGGTTTGGATGGTTCTTCACCGCATCCAGGTAATTTTTCATTTCATCGGCGTGACTGATTACATTGTCAGCGATTAAAATTCCACCCCTTCGGAGTTTACGCAGGATGACATCCAGCAGTTCGAAATAATACTCCTTATCGCAGTCAAGGAAAATAAAATCGTACTTTTCATCAAGCGACCGGATCACTTCAATTGCATCACCTTCGAGAATTTTTACGATGTCCGAAACTCCTGCCCGATCGAACGAATCGGTTGCCAGGTTTATTTTCTCCGGATCATTATCAATTGTGGTCAGCGACACTTCATGTCCGGTATCCACCGATGAGTCCTTAAGAGCGCTTGCGAGCCATATCCCGCTGTACCCGCTGCTCATGCCGATCTCGAGCGCGTTTCGTGCCCCCATGGCCCTGAGGACCATCCAAAGGAACCGTCCGGTAACGGGTGGTATCGCCCAGAATCGGCTGCCGGGTTTCCGGTTTTCCGCTTCCAGTTCCGCAAGGACCTTACCAGCCTGTTCACCCGTCAGCACTTCATCCGGAAGTGCTATACTGACGGGAAATTCTTCCTCATCGGTTTCAGTGTCGACAGTTACCGATTCCGGAAGCTTAAGGGCAACCAGTACTCCCTCCCCGATCAGTAATCCCGTAACCGATGCGGGATGCGAGTCGAAAAATTCACCGATTTTGATATCCGCCGATTCACCGGCCTGGATTGTGTCCGTAAGCACCATAAAACCATGCCGGCACAGCATATCCCATCCAAAGGACAGCCGGTTCGGCCAGTCTGAGTCCTTCAGGCTGACAACTACCATGTCAAACTGAACTGGTTCACTCTCAGTTTCGGATACTACCGGAGGAGCGATAACCGAACCCTCCTCCATGTAAGCATAAACCGGATCGTAATCATGTATCGCGACCCTTGGAGACAGGCTCGCCCTTGTGAGGATGTTCTGGAGTTTCATCAGGCGCTTGGGATTTGTCTCCGAGGCGTAGACGTCTCCCTGGAATTCGTTCAGTGCGGCGGCAAGCCAGATAATCGTACTGCCCGCGCCGGAATTTCCCGATAATTCCACGACCCTTCGTCGCTTAGTACCCCTGGCCAGAATGTGCAGGAACGCACCAAGTTCATCTGAGATCACCCGAAACCTCTCCCAGTCGGGAACGCCCTCGACATCCTCATCCATGGCGCGCTGGGCGCATTCCTCGATGATGCCCCTGAAAATAGCGGGATATGCATGGTCACCGTTCATAAGTTACTGTGGAAATCCTTCAGGCACCGGTGCCGGATCGATCAGCACCTGCTCCATGACGACAAGGCCTTCCTTACCGTTGATAGTGATCATAATTCCCCAGTCACCCCATGTGGCCTGGTTGTAGGTAAAAGTATATGGAATAGTTACGTCAGTACCTTCAATATCATCCTCGTGCGGAAGATCGGGAAGCGCCGCGCTCGTAATGTTGTAGTGGGCAAGTTCGGTTCCGGTCGACGTGATATGGAACTGAATTTCGTACCTGCCGTCCGCGAGTGTCAGCGGAATGTCTGACGGATGAACCTGGCCATCAAACATGATTTCGACGTTGATTTCACCGGATATAATGGGTTGCGTCGGTTCGTCACCCGCAGCGATCTCTTCTCCGGGAACTTCAGCCGGTGTTTCAGATGTTTCATCCGTGGCTTCATCCGAAGTTTCTGCGGACGTGTCACCGGATGAAGTAACGGCCCTTCCGGATGTATCATCCTGCGCCGGTTCGGTCTGGTCTGATGAGGTTGCACCGGAACAACCGATTACAACAACGGTAAATAACACGGTAATCAAAAAGACGATCAAGCTTCTTCGTTGCATAATTGACCTCCGTTATGTCAATTCAGGAAGATTTTACCAGATTGAAATGCGCCGTGCATAACCGGGACAGGCCCGGTGAGTTAGACAATAACCGTACACGCAATGTTCAACAAATATATATTCTGTTAAAATCTGGACCACAATATGACATCTGCGGAACCAAAACATCCACCCGGATTAACAATTGGCGACAGTGCTGTAATCGCGCTCAAAGCATCGCAGGCGGTTGTCGAGTCGCAACACTTCAGGCCATACCCGGAGTATTCCGGTATCGGAATCATCGCGAAATTCTTAAACCGGCTACCGGTATGGATAAGAAGAAAGATCGCCGATTACGCGATACAGTCGACCGGACACCCGCATACCGATTTCCTGCGGTACGATCCCGAAGAATCCGCACGATGGGTTGTAGCCGGATACCCGCGCGATAAATACCCCGGCGTTATACTTGGTGCTCCCGGACTCTCGGCAGTATTCCTTTCGGGCCTGACCGGGTTTCCATTTCTTCCGCAGCCACTTCTGCATAACGCCAGACGCGACATGCGTCATGACGACGCGCAGGCATACCTTGACGCGGGCCTGGAACTTGCGGAACCGGTTGTTTCCAAACATAAATCGATCGAGGCGACCATTCATTTTGATCCAGTTCATGACAGGTTTTTAATCGGGCGTATTGTTTTCATCAGGATTAAATTTCTCGACCTTCCCAAAGCATACAGAGAATTTATTGAAAAAAAACTAGTACCCGGAGCATCGGTAATCCTGCTCGACTGCCGTTACCCGTGGCCGCGCGCATCCGTAGGTGACAGGGTATTTTTCCAGCTTGGGGGGCTTGGAGGAGTATCTCCACAGGAGTACATAGAGGAAACCGAACCACTTCGCGAGTACCGTGAAAGATGGGGAGGGACCCGTGAATCAAGCTGGAAGATCGACAGGGCCTATTCGGAAAGCATCGAGAGCGAGTGGGGATCGGTCGGACATTTCCTCGATCAGGCTGAAGAATCATGTATAAAACAGGGACATAATGTCATAAAGAATCTGCACTATCATCCATCGGAACTAAGTAGTTCGGTGTTCAGGCTATACGAGAATTGTTTTACGGTAAAAGGCAGGCCCGAAAGAGTCTATATTTCCACGTTTTCACACATGGAGCCAAGGTTCCCGCTTGTTACTGGCGCGCTCCCGATCTGGCTTCCCTTCATAACGGATGAAAACCTGTCGTTTCTAGAGAATATCCTGACGGACTGGAGAAACAGGTCGGGTATTAAAGGAAAACATGGAAGCGTATACATGTCGCTGCACCCTTCGTTCTGTTTTCCCCCGGACATGGTCGGTCTGCCGGTATGGCGATCGCTTCTGGAGAAATTTTTCGAAAACGTGGAATTTCCCGGAACCGACCCGTCACGATATCCATGCGATCTTGGATGTCACCTCACAATTCAATCTTCGCTTGCTGGAATCGCGAGCAGGATCCAACTCCCCGGAAAAGCTTTCCGCACCCCGGAAAGGGCCGATTTAATCGACTTTTTATGTCGATAGCATCCCGTACGAAAAAAAATTGAACTGATTAATGGAATAGCTGTCCGGTTTCGGATGGATAATAAATTACTGGCAACCTGCTGATGAAACTGGCCGGTAAAAATTGGCAATGAGTAACAAAGACTGTGAAATAAACTCTGTCGATGCCGATCTGAGTGCGGATACAAGGGCTCTTGCCGAATTAATCGGTCTCGCATCGAGACTTAACGAGGCACGCTCGCTTGAGAATCTTCTTCACAATTTCGCACGGGGTCTGGCCGATGTGTGGCCCGGAGCCGGAGTAAGGCTGTGCGAAATCGACAGGAAGGCCGGATATCTAATACCTCTTGAGACATTCGGGGCCGATCCTATACCGATGAAGGGAAGCCTTCTGGGTAATACCGCGACGGACAATATCTGTACGATCGTTAAGGACCTTGACGGTGATCCGGCTTACATCCGTGGCAGGGAAGCTCCCCCGGGACTCAGATGGAAAAGCGCCGCGGTCTGCCCGATACCGGTTGACATGAAGCCGGAATATATAGTCGCAGTTTTCCTGACCTCGAACTCTGATATCAGGAAGAACGATGCGGTTCTTCTTCAGAGGGCAATCACACTACTGTACCCGCTCATAAGGAGATGGAAATCGCAGGAGATCCAGATCGGGGCATTCCTCGGTATCGCGAGATCTCTTGCGGGTGCGGTTGATGCGCGCGATCCATACTGTATCGGCCACGGAAACCGTGTGAGTGAATTCGCGCAGGCGACCGCAAAGATCCATGGTCTTGAGTACAACTATATCGAAAGACTCGGTATCGCAGGTCTTCTTCACGATATCGGTCGACTTGGAATCCCTGAAAGCATACTCCTTAAGCCAGACATCCTGACGCCGGAGGAGATGAGAATTGTCAGGGCGCATCCGGAACTCTCGGTTAATTTCATCGAACGTGTTGACTACCTCAGGGACACATTCGATGCAATCAGGCATCACCACGAGAAATATTCCGGTGATGGCTATCCGGATGGCCTGGAGGGCGAAAATATACCACTTGGTGCCCGGATTCTGGCGGTGTGCGATGCTTTCGACGCGATGACGTCGCCGAGGCCCTACCGGATGGCGATGAGCGATCGCGATGCGCTTGAGGAACTGATTGTCAACACGGGTACACAGTTCGATCCGATTATCGTTGAGGCTTTTACAAGAGCCTACGAGGAAAAACTGATAATTTCGCAGAATATTCTACAAGCAGATGACCCACTTGCGAGCCTTCGCAAGCTGGATTACCAATAGAGGGTAATCGGGAGAGAGGGATTAGTTAACCCGGGCATGTGCCCGGGTTTTTGCACATCCCGAGCCATTCTGATAACATCACGCTACGTTTTACAACTCGTTTAACGGAGTTAAAATCATGGATTCAAGAAACGAAGATTTCATACATGCGATCAGGATAGACCCCGGCGAAAAAATCGTGGAATCGATAATGAAATACCTCGAAGGCCGCGAGGACGAGATTCCCAGCGGGTTCTTTACAGGTATCGGCGCGACATCATCCGCAGAGATCGGATGGTACGACCTGGACAATGAGAAGTACGTAACAACGGTGATCGATGAAAACTGCGAAGTCGTCAGCCTGATAGGGAACATCGTGTGGATCGAGGGAAAACCGATGATCCACGTGCATGTAACGCTCGGAAAAAGCGATTACAGCCTTGTCGGGGGGCATCTCGTTGAGGGAACAGTCAGTGTTACCTGCGAGATCTGGATTCATAAAACCCCGATCCGTGTGACCAGGAAACCCGCGAAACTTGCAGGACTCAAGCTAATCGAATTCGAGTGAAATGCCGGTAATTTACGAGTTCAGGGATGTCTCCTACACCGCTCCACCCCGTGAGAGAGGTGAACAGCCCGTACGGATTCTTTCAGCATCGTCTTTTAAAATCGGTGAAGGAACGAACGTGGTTATCACGGGCCCGTCCGGTTCGGGAAAATCAACACTTCTCAGGCTGTTCAACCGTCTTGCCGACCCGACATCAGGTGAAATACTATATCGGGGAAATAATATCGCTGAATACCCGGTGCAGGAACTCAGAAGAAAAATTGGCTGGGTGCCGCAGGTACCGGTGAGGTTCAGCGGATCGGTTGAGGATAATATCCGCCTTTCTTTCAAACTGAGCAGGGAATTCAGGATCGAAGACAGTGATATTGAATCCCGAATGCATGAACTGAAAGAGATGGGCCTGCTTACCGATGGCATTTTCAAACGCAAGGCTATTGACATAAGCGTCGGTGAAGCCCAGCGAATGAATCTTCTTCGCGCAATAGCACTTACGCCGGAAGTTCTTCTCATGGATGAGCCAACAAGCGCACTCGATCCTGATGCGGCCGACATTCTTCTGAGCCAGGTTGAGAAAATCTGCTCGCAGGAAAATCTGACAGCCATCATGGTCAGCCATCGTCCCGAGGAAGTAATGCGATTCGGTGATCTTGTACTGAAAGTCAACTGCGGCGAAGTACGGGAAGAGGGGGCCGCCGGTGGATGACGGCATGGTAATCATCGACTGGATGAACGTCGCGATAGCACTCGGGCTTATCTTCGTCGCAATAGGGCTTAGTTACTTCAACGGTTTCGGTCTTGAAAGGGACCTTGCAGTAGGGACCATACGCTCGGTCCTGCAGTTATCGATACTCGGGTTTCTTCTGATCTATATTTTCAGACTGGACTCCCTGGTACTTAACATTGGAATACTCGTGGTGATGGCGCTGATCGCTGCGTTCACGGCAAGAAACCGGATAAAGAAACCTTTTCCCGGCGCAATACCGGTACTCTGGATAAGCATCGGGGCGGGATCTTTCTTCGGCATGTTCTACGTGACCCTGGTTGTCATGTCGGGACCGGAAGCAATAACCGCAAGGACACTCATCCCTCTTGGCGGGATGATGATCGGCAACACGCTTAACGGGATATCACTTGCAACCGAGAGATTCAGATCGGAACTCGAGCATAGATCCGACCAGGTCGAGGTTCTTCTGTCACTTGGTGCAAACTCAGCCAGGGCATCCGCTGATTGTGCTCGAACGGCAGTCAAGGCTGCGATGATACCCACAATCAATGCGCTGATGGTCCTCGGGCTGATCCAGATACCGGGAGTGATGGTGGGACAGGTTCTGTCGGGGATTGATCCTATGGTCGCGGCACGGTACCAGCTTGTGATCATGTTCATGATAGTGGGCGGAAAGGTAGCGGCACTGATACTTGGAACGATGCTGACGGTAAAGAGATATTTCACGAAAGACCACCAGCTTCGCCGGGAATTGCTATAATCTTTACCATTACTGCCTAATATCTACTAATATTGACATAATTCTGCTACTAAGCAAATATTATGATTGCTTTAAATTCAATATTATTGAATAATAAGGCAATATTAAGGCGGTATTTTGAAATTATTTCACAATAATAGTCACTATTTAGCAAATATATAACATATTTATACAATAAAAAATCCCCGGAATGTCGGGGAAATTATCCTTGTTATCGTGAAAAATCTATTCGGGCTCACTTATACGGGTCGACACCTGTCTCGACGGCCACGTCGCATGCTGTCCTGAGATCCTGGATATTCAACCTGACCTGCTCCTTATATGAAAGGCCATGGCCCTCTTCGCCCTTCTTTCGCATACGAAATGCCGCGCCTCCCGCGACCAGAATATCGGCACCTGCGAGAACAAGCGATCCCGCGTTACTCGCGTCAACTCCACCGTCCACCATTATCATGCCCTTCCATCCGGCCTGCCTGACCATGCTGGACAGTTTCGATATCTTCTCCGCCGAGCCTTCGATATGTTTCTGGAAGGCGAATCCCGGATTAACTGACATTACGCATATCAGGTCGATCATCGGGAGAATGTCCTCGATTGTATTAATCGGTGTCGCGGGATTGAGTGCGACACCCGCCTTTGCTCCACCCTCTCGAATATGCGTCAACGTCCTGTGGAGGTGAAGACATGCTTCCTGGTGAACCGTGATCCATTCACACCCGATATCGAGTAACTCGGGGATAATGTCGTCGGGATTTGTAACCATGAGGTGAGCATCGAACACACCCTTGCATTCCTTACGTATCAACCTGATTACGGGAGGCCCGTATGTCAGGTTCGGAACGAAGTGTCCGTCCATTATATCCAGATGCACAAACTCGGCACCGACCTCATGCGCGATCACCGCTCCCTCGACCAGACCTTTATCCTGAACTGCAAGAATGGATGGGGCTATCATTGTCATAATTTTGAACCGGTTCCTCTCGATGTTGCTTATTAAAACGACTCCTCGCGAATTCGCGTGGTGCCAAAGAAAACATTCACAGTTGTTCTTCCGTAACTCTCCACCAGCTGCTCCACGGTTGCGGGACCCGTATGTTCCTCCGAGTATGCCTCGCGGGTTTCATACCTGTCCTGGACTGTTATTCTAACACGAACAGTCCCCACGGACTCCGGGACGTCGACTTTAACACGGAAATTACGTCGTCCGAGTGACTGCATGGATGTCGGTGCCGCTAGTGTCAGAAGGACCTCGCTGCCATACATAACCTGGGTACCCGCAATCGGGTACTGGCTTGCGACCGCCACGTAATCCGCACCCGGGATATACGACCAGCTTACACGCCGTAAGGCAAGGTGAGAGTCCCTTATAATCCCGATCGCGGTTTCATAGGGTATGCCCTCGATGTCAGGCATCTCTATCGCGCTTGTAAGCGGGCCTGCAGATACGATGAGACTTACGACTTCGCCAATGGCGATCGGGGTGCCTGACGGCGGGCTCTGGTTTATTACGACTCCGGCTGCGGCGTTGTCCGAGTACTGGGGAGTGATATGGTACCTGACTCCCATGTTATCAAGGTCCTGAACCGCCTGATCCCTTTCAAGCTGTATTACGTTTGGTGTTGTCAGGGTTCTCGAACCGAGGGATACATCGACAAGTACTTCCCTGTCAACTTTAACACGTGCTCCCGCCGCAGGTGACTGGTCGATGATGAAATCGACCTCGGTGTCGTCCGAGAAATCCTCCTTGCGAATTCTCAGAACAAGCCCTGCCTCCTCGGCGACAACCGCGGCCTGGTTGTAGGACATCCCGACAACTTCGGGAACGGTGGCCTCGGGTTTGTCACCGGATAAAAACGCATGCGAATGGTAGGCCGTCAGGCTGGCAGAAAGCACGAGGAACACAAACAGGCTGGACCACGTGATAAGCGCGACCGCCCGGTTTTCCCGCCTGCGGATGTCCCTGTCGGTAAGTTTCTTACCCTTCGACCTCTTCGGACCCGGCAGCTTCGAACCACTCGAACGTGTCGGAACAAGACGGGAGGTACCCGATCGTTTTCCGGTCGCCCTGCTTCCGATCGAACCCTTAGGAGGTTTCTTATTTCCCGCAGATGCCATTATGTCTTTTACACCGGCTGCCCGGTGAACTCATCGCCTTCGGCAAGCCTGTACCCGTTCTGAAAATCGACTCCCCGCACCGGTTTCTTACCGGGTGGCTGAAGCATTGTAAGTTTCAAACCATGATCCCCGCAAGCTATAACGGGTCCGGATTTCGTTAAATTCATAACAATACCCGGCGCTGGTTCTGTCTCAAGCCCTACAAAATCAGGTTCCGCGTCAAGGATTTTGTACTGACCATCGCGGAACGTCGCACGCGCACCGGGGTCCGGTGCGAATGCACGTATACGATCCCTTACTTTTTCCGCGGGTTCGGTCCAGTCGATCCAGAGGTCCGATTTCTCGATTTTCGGTGCAAAAGTTATTTCCGATTCATCCTGAGTAACAGGATTTATATCGCCAGCCTCAATCGCATCCAGGACCCTGACAAGAAGATCGGCTCCAAGCGGATAGAGCTTTTCACAAAGCGTTCCATGATTATCTAGAGGATCGACGGGTATTTCCTCCTGCATAAGTACATCCCCTGCATCCATTTTTTTCGCGAGGTACTGTACGGTCACACCCGCTGTCTTATCGCCATTCAGGAGCGTGTATCGCACCGGTGACGCCCCCCGCCATCTCGGGAGAAGTGACGGATGTACATTAACCGCTCCATGCGGAGGTTTTTTATAAATTTTTGACGGAATGAACTCCCCGTAACTTACAACCGTAAGTATATCCGGCTGTACCGCATTTATAGCGGTCACGGCTTCCTCGTCGCGGACAGTCTCCGGCTGGAGGATTGGGATTCCATATGCTTCGCAGGCGAGAACAACAAGACCCGGCACGACTGTCCGTCCCCTGCCCTTTGGACGGTCCGGCGGAGTTATTACGAGCATTACGTCATGCCTGCTCTCCGCAAGTTTACGAAGTACCGTCTCGCCAAGTTCTTCCGTACCAAGAAACACGACTCTCATATCGTCAACTCACCCCATCTGGCAAAATTATCGGGAACCGGAATTTTCAGATGCTCCAGGACTTTCATTCCCACTTCGAGCGGAATTTCCACCTGGGCGATCCTGCGATCGATGTATTTCCCGTGATAATCGCATCCACCGGTTACAACGCAGCCACGCTTAAGTGCGATACCCTCAAGAACGTTCATCAGGTTTGCATCATGATCCGGGTAATGAAGCTCGAAGCCATGCGCGCCCATATCGAGAAGCTCCTCGAGCTGATCGATACCCGCAAGTCTTACAGGATGCGCAACAATCGCAAGCCCCCCGGATTCCAGGATCATTTTCATCGGCTCCTCAACCGGGGTTTCATAATCGACCCAGGCCTTTGCATTATAGGTTAAATATTCCCTGAAGAAATTAATCGCTTCGTCGTACGTCGACAAATATCCCTCATCCGCGAGCGCTTTCAGGACATATGGCGGCATCGGCGGATTCCCGTTACTAAGCTCGTAAATATGATCGATCGAGACACTGAAACCATATTCCGCGAGCCTGGCGCATGTTTTTGAACATCTTTCCCGAAGCCTGGCGTGATGGCGTTTTATAAATGTCCTGAAAGGAGTTGATTCACGGTTAAGACCATAACCGAGCAGGTGAACTTCCCTGTTTCTGTGCCTGGTTGTGAATTCAATACCGGGCACACCGATTATTCCAACACGATCACATGCGGCCAGGAAATCATCCAGTCCGCCATCGGTGTCATGGTCTGTTAATCCGGCGATCGCAACACCAGAGTTGAAAAATAAGCCGGGAAGCTCCGATGGCGGAACCGAGCCATCGCTTGCAGTCGAATGGCTGTGAAGATCGACCAGCATGATCGATGTGACCACCTCTTACCTTGATCTATTCGATTTTACTTGCATGGGTGTGAGAACGTCAAACCGGACGATCAGTCTTCGAGCCACCCGGGACGTTCCTTGTATTCATTAAATGCGCGCCTGTCGGTCCATGAGTCGAGTACCTTACCCACCTCGAACGAGAACCACCCCTTACGGTAATATGCCGGTACGAGTGGAAGCCTTGCAACTTTTTCCCTTCCCTCCTGCCTTAAAATCTGATCGACTGCGCCAAGTTCACCGGAAGAATACTGGCTGAGCCCTGAATCAAGACGGTCGATCAGGCAAAGCCCGAAGTCGCTCGCGTGAACACGCAGATTCGAGTTATTAATCCAAATCTGCGGGCTGATCGCAGGTTTCGTGTGTGGACAGACTTTTACCACAGACTGGAAGAAATCCCCCACAGACTGAATGGCGGCGTCATCCGCATTCAGTGGAACTTCATGTAACCGCACTACCTGTACATGCCCGTATTTATCGGCTATCTCGCCGATTTTATCGATTGTTTCGGACGTTGATTCTGCTTCGGGTGGTACGTTTTTAATGTGGAGTTCAAGGTCAAGTGGCACACGGTGCCGTCCCGTACCGTCAAGAATCCTGAACATGCCGGTTGTGTCGAAAGCCTCACCATTTTCATCCCAGTGAAGATGTACAGTACCGCATAACGCGATTTCGATGAGGTTTCGTAATAAAATCGGATCGTCATCGGGCCATAAACGAACAACCGGCAGGATTCCGCGATTAATAAACATGCCGCACAATTCGGTAGCCAGTTCGAGACTGTCCTGCGACTGCCTGTTCAAAAGGCAGGCGGGAAGCTCTTTGCGTCGAAGCTCCCACGATATATCATCTGCGTTATCACGCGATGTGTCGATAAGTTCAATTACAGGGGCATATGCATGCATGGTTTTATCCTGGAGAATAGTCCTGTTTAAATGATGCAGAAATCACCCATCAGTTGCGTTTATCGATAAAAAATCTCTATGCATCCAAGTTGACCATGCGGGGCTTAAACAACCTCCCATGGCTCTTTCGGTCGCTGAAGAGGTGTTTGTTTATCCCGCGTGTACCCAAGCTCGTAGTTTGCGATGATGAGCTTCTGCATCTCGCTTGAACCTTCGTAGATCGTTGCGACACGTATGTCGCGAAACAATCTTTCTATGGGGAACTCGGTCGAGTAACCGTTTCCGCCGAATATCTGCATCGTCTCGTATGCAGCCCTGTTCGCGATCTCCGTAGCGTGCCACTTGCACATGCTCGTTTCCCTTGTGGATCTGATGCCACGATTTTTAAGGTGGCCGCACCTGTAGACCAGAAGGCGTGCGGTATCGACATCCCTCGCCATATCCGCGATTTTTATCTGAATCGACTGGTGCTTTCCAATCGGTTTTCCAAACGTGACCCGTTCGGGCGCATACGCTGTGGCAAGATCAAGACACTCCTGCGCGACACCGACCGATCCCGCGGCAACCGAATAACGTCCGTGATCAAGACCGGACATGGCGATCTTGAAACCGTTTCCAAATCCACCGAGGATGTTTTCCTTCGGAATGCGGCAGTCATCAAAAACAAGTTCCGTCGCATGGTTTGCACGTCCTCCCATCTTCGGAAGGTCCTGCCCGACACTGAATCCGGGTGTCCCCTTCTCGACAATAAACGCAACTATTCCCGCATGTTTCTTATCCGGGTCCGCCTGTCCGAAAGAGATACACAGATTCGCAAGCTGTCCGTTGGAGATCCATGTCTTCGTCCCGTTGATGATAATGTGATCCCCATCGTCGGTAACACGGGTTTCCTGGTTCGATGCCCAGCTTCCCGCGTTTGGTTCGGTAAGTCCGAAGCAACCTATCAATTCACCGGTCGCGAGTCTCGGTAGATATTTCTGCTTCTGCTCCTCGCTTCCCCACTCCTGCAAAGTTGAACAAACAAGGCTGTTATGGACGCTCATCAGCGTTCTCACCGATGAGCATGCCGCATTGATTTCCTCAGTCAGAATCGCGTAGGAGATGTAGTCCAGCCCCATACCACCGTATTCCTCGCTTATCGTACTTCCCATGAAACCCATCTGTACCATCAGGGGAATAAGGTCCATTGGGAAAACCGCTGTACGGTCCCACTCGGCCGCATACGGCCTGATATGTTCGTTCGCGAACGCACGTGCGGTTTCACGCAGCATGTTATGCTCGTCGGAGTAATCGAAGTTCATCATCGGCCTCACTCGAAATGAAATCAATCAACAATGGATTTTACCACTTTGTGGGGTCGGCTTTCTTAGGGGGTTTTGTTTTCTGGAAAATTACAAGCTGGACAACAATCAGGAGGACGGCGAGTAATAAAGTAACTCCAGAGAGCACCATGCCCGTTGAGAAACTTGCCGGACGGTATTCAAACCTTACCGTATGCTCACCGGCGGGGATTTCTATCGCGCGGAAGTATCCGAATGCGCGATATATATTCTCTACCTTGACACCATCGATATCCGCCTCCCATCCCGGATACCAGGTATCTGCCAGGACAAGATAAGCCGGGGTGGGAGAATTGATTTCGATCAGCACCTGCTCGTCTGGAATCTCCCCGCCTCTTAACCTTGCGGCCTGCGCACCCCCTACGGGAATGATTCTTGCGGTCGCTCTTTCGGTCGGACGTTCGGCGAACTGGCGTGGAGATTGCGGCATCGGATTCAGAATCAACGTCTCGGTAAGATCCAGTTCACCCTGCATTACCTGGTCGATCGTGCCCCTGTTTTCAGCAAGCACTGAAGATGGCCGTGCAATCCATGCCCTTGGAAATGCGTTGTTGTTCCGATAAATATCCATCGGACCGTCGTCGATGAGAATAAATCGTGGAGATTCAACAAGCGGTGAGGGTGTAAGCACATAATCGGCGCCTGCAAGGTCGATAAGAAGGTCACGCGACGCCCAGTCGTCCACAACCGCACGTTCATAACCTGCACCGTCGAGGAAGACGTTAATCTGCTGCTTCCACGCTGACTCCATGTAATACCAGCGTTCGAGGAACAGGCTTGCGAAACCATCCGCGCTCTGAAGTTTCCAGTGCATGAAGAGGTTGGAAGTCAGGGCTTCGCGGAACAGGACATAATCTTCGATATTGTTCGACCCACCACCGTTGTACCAGATCGCATCGTTCGTTCTCTCGCTCGAATCGAAACCGAAAATGCTGCGTGCATAACTGACCCTGTAAGGTGACACGAACCTGTTCGGTTCCCCGTCCCGCATCAGGACCTGTGCCGATCGTGGCGGTTCGGTGAAAAACGTCTTGTCGGTCGTCCTTAGCGCCGGGATGTTGAAACTCATCCCGTAGAGGTCAAGAACGGTAATGAGGACGATAATCCCCGCGAGCATACTTCCCCTGCCCTTCTTTCCAAGGAAAGAAATCGCGAAAATGAATGCTGCGGACGTAACCAGCGCGTGGAATACTCCGCCAGCGACACTCAGTTTCCACCTGTCGATAAGGCCCGGATCAATCGATGCCTGCCTGTTGCCGAGAATCAGCGAAGAGATTGACCCAAACAATCCGTTCCAGAGCGACTCGATTCCCGGCACCATCTTCGCGCTGAATGCAAATCCAGCGATCAGGAGAAGTACAAATCCGATAATTATCCCGACCGGGGTACTGATAAGTTTCTTACCGGACTCAACGGTCGCGAGAATCGCCATCAGTCCGAATCCCGCAAGGAGTGATCCCGCGAAAATCGCGATGATCCAGAACCTGTCAGGTGCGCGGAATTTGTCGAAGAATGGAATCGTCTTGTAGATGATTGGGTAGAGAACGCCGTAGCGTCCAAGTGCCAGGACAATAAACAGTACAAACAGTATTACGCATACTGCCACTCCCCTTCGCTTGTAAGCGAGAGCGGGGAAGATCAGGAAAAGAGATGCAAGACCGATGTAAGGGAAGAAATTCGCGGTTGCGGTTACCGGAAGCATGGTTCCATCGGCCCACGCCCCGTAGAACGTCGGCATCAGGATGTCTATAAGGTGTTCGGGAGGGAAAGAAAATGAGGATGCGACCTCGTAACTTGCGGTTCCCCTGAACGAGTGAAGCATCAGTTCCAGCGTTGGTAAAAGCTGGAATGCATATAGCCCCGCAGCGATCATGAGTGACAGGAAAAACTGCGCTATGGGTATCAGGTCGGTTTGTTTTTTCAGCTTGCTCGATGTGTAGATCAGGAAAATGACGTACGGAAGCATCGCCAGTACGGTAATCCCGGTAACCTGAAGGCTTCCGCCCATCATCTGGCAGACAAGTCCGAACGCAGTGATCAGTGGGAACAAAAGCGATCCCCTTCTCGCACCAATTGTAAGGAATGCAAAGATGAACGGGATCCAGACAATCGACCTGAAAATCGTGAAGTTGATCGGCAGGCTTAAAAACATCCCCGAGAACGCGAATGTCACCGCAGCGAGAAGGCTTGCCCTCGGAGACAGCCTGAGGGTTCTCGCGAAGAAATACTGGAACCATCCCGCAAGAATGAAGTGGAAGATCACGTCGAAGGAGAAAGCCATCGATCGCGGTGAAAGCGCGTAGATAAGTCTTGTGGGCGGGTAAAAAATCGCACCCTGGCTTTCGGCGAAAAGGGGAAATCCAGCGAAGAAATCATCCGACCACAGGGGAAGTCTCCCTGCTGACAGCGCCTCCTGGTTGTATTCCTGCCACGGGGAGTAGACATTCATCACGTCGCCCGCAAAGAACACCTGTCCGTTAAGGATTACGTCAGCGAAGAAAAAGACTACCAGTCCGAGGATAATCGCCAGGTTGATGACATCGTTCGCGATGTCCCGTGCCGGGACAGGAGCGTCCGGATCGATCTTCTTTTTCTTGTCTCCGTTATCGGACATATGACAAAATTGCGGGCTTGAAGTGAAGCTCCACATATTAATATCGATTAAATCACATAAGGTTTGCTATTCGCAGATAATGAAAAAACCGGACAGATATCCGGCCGGACCGCACGCATGAATAATTTTCCGGGTCATTCAATGAAATGTTTCTTCCAGAGGGTCCAGAATGCATGCAGGGGAAAACCGACTACGTTGAAGTAGCATCCCTCGATCTTCTCGATATGAACAGAGGCCCTGCCCTGTATGCCATATCCTCCGGCTTTATCGAATGGTTCACCGGTTGCGATATAAGCCGAGATTTCCGCATCCGTCATAGGGGCGAACTTCACGCGGGTTTTTTCGACAAGACTGTAAATTTCTCCCGATGAACCGTCCGGAAGTTTTTCAACTACTGCGACTCCGGTAGCGACGGTATGCCAGTTACCTGCAAGGCGGTCGAGAAACATCTCAGCTTCGTTATCATCAACCGGTTTTCCGAGGACAAGGCCATCTTCCGATATCACGAGTGTGTCGGAGGTAATCAGGATTCCATAGATATCAAGATCTAGCGCGGCCATAGCTTTCTCACGGGCGATAAACCCGGCCATGTCAATTACATCACCTTCGTATTCCGCTATCACCCGATCCTCGTCGAAGGCTGTAAGCGGATGCACGATAAAATCGAGGCCGGTAAGCTGAAGGAGTTCAAGGCGTCTTGGAGATGCGGATACGAGGTAAATGGTTTTATTCATGGTGTGTAAATCCGGTTACTGAAAGGCGTAATGCGACGCTGCACGTGTGATTGACCTGCTGACTTCATGGTAGAGCACTGATGGCAGGTGCGGGTGTTTCTTTCCGCACGACTGGCAGGTCAGGGATTCACCCCTGAATGAAACACCGATTGTGTAGCTGGTGGACCCGATCCGGTGATTGGAAATGAAAGTACCCGGAACCGAATCGATTTCCGACGGGAGCTGTGCACGACATGATCTGCAGTGAGAAGGGGTCGCTCGGGGAGTACCCAGAGAGATCGGACCAAGGTTATCCAGCGCGCTCATCGCAGCCGCTACGATGTCGTTCACTCCCGCGATGTTCTCGTTAATGATCAGGTTATAACCACAGTGCTCACATGAGAAAACCGGAACCCCTGTAATCCTGAGAGAGTAACCGTGACCCGATGCATCGAGTTCGACCATCGATTGCTGTAACTGGGAATTACATCTGCTGCATGATATGAAGTGCGGTCTCATGGGATTGGATTATAAATAATATTTTTGATTTATGCACTGTATGTATAAAAATATGCCCGGAGGATTCAGGAGGAGGAAAACCCGCCGGGACCTTTAATGAGAATCGCCTGACTCATGCGGGAAGCATTAATGCTCCCATTTTCTATATACCACCTGTTAGCGTGTTATGGTAGGGTTTAATCAGATAAAAAGTCGGAATTTGAGGTAAATTTCATTATTTCCAGTTCTGATGATTGAGATTTAACCGATTTTACAGGTTTACCGGACGACCAATTATGAGTACATTTGTAGTATTAGCAGTATGATGAAACATAGAAAAGTCCTCGGACTCATAAGTCTGGGCTGTCCGAAAAATACAGTCGACAGCGAACGCCTTCTCGGTGAAATCTTAGAGCTGGGATGGGAGTTAACGGACGAACCCTCCGATGCATCATGCCTTGTCGTAAACACGTGCGGATTCATAAACGACGCAATCCTCGAAAGCGAGGAAGCGATCGAGGAAGTTCTCGAAGAAAAAAAGTCCGATCCCGATAAACTTGTTGTAGTTACCGGATGCCTTCCCCAGCGAAAAGAATACGACCTTGCCGCGAAGTATCCCGAAATCGACCTCATCGCCGGTGTCGGAAGCCTTGCGGATCTCCCTTCACTGATTGAAAAAGCATGGCTGGACAGAAACTCGGTTACAAAGGATGCTTCCATCCGCGAGCCCGGAAGATCGACAATCACCACCTCCGATTCGCCACGACTCAGGCTGACACTTCCATGGACGGCATACATCAAAATTTCAGAGGGATGCGACCACTCGTGCGCATTCTGCACGATCCCCCAGATTAAGGGGCCGCACCAGTCGAGGACAGTTATTGATATCCTCACCGAAGCCCGTATGCTTGCGGATGAAGGGGTAAGGGAACTAATTCTTATCAGCCAGGATACAACCGCGTACGGGTCGGATATCGGAACCAATTTAAGAAACCTGATTTCGCAGCTTGATAAAATCGACGGGATTGACTGGATCAGGCTCCATTACCTGTACCCGAGCAAGATATCCGACAGCCTTCTCGAAACGATAGCATCGTCGGAACACATCCTTCCCTACTTTGACATCCCGATCCAGCACATAGCACCCGAAATCCTGAAATCGATGAACCGCCTGGGTCCGGATATCGATATGCCTGGCCTGGCAACAAAAATCAGGGGCAGGTTCGAGGGCAGAGATATGCCCGCATGTATCAGAGCCACCCTGATCGCTGGATATCCGGGTGAAACCGAGGACCATCTGGCTGAACTGCTGCAATTCCTGGAGGATGCGAGAATCGACCGTCTCACGGTCTTCCAGTTCTCCGATGAGGAAGGAACACATGCGCATGGACTTCCCGACAAAGTCGATCCCGAGGTTGCCGAGGCGCGTGTGAATGTACTGATGGAAGTGCAGCAGGAGATATCTCTTGAGATAAACAACGAATGGATAAATAAAGAGCTCGATGTTCTTCTTGAGGGATTTACGGATGATGGAAGACGCGTGGGAAGAAGTTACCGTGACGCACCGGAGATAGACGGTCTTGTAATTGTGAGCGGTGTGCCGGATGAACACGGGCCGGGCGAGATCGTAAGAACGAGGATCGTCGGAGCGCTACCGTACGATCTTGAGGCGGAGTGGGTAAAATAATCCACGGGATTGCAGACAGACATACCGTCGTGTAACATGCATCGGCTGGGGATTTTGCTGAAAAAAGGGGTTTATGAAAATGCCAGACATGAAGGCCGGACAACCTACGGGCCGAACCGGGATAAAGACCGATAAGGACTTAACAAACGCCGAAAAGATAATTTTCGGCCTGAAGAAACTTGGAAAGACAATCTCGTCCGCCGAAAGCATGACCGCCGGAGGGTTCGGCATGGCGGTAACAAGGGTCGCGGGTAGTTCGGTTGTGTACAAGGGTGGAGTTGTTACGTACACCGCCGAAACAAAGAAACTCCTTTTGGAAATTCCCGATGAGCTTATAAAAACGGGACTTGTAACTCCCGCGATGACACTCGCAATGGCCGAGAAAGCCCTTGCGCTTTTTAAAACTGATGTCGCGGTCGCTGTCACCGGAAATGCAGGTCCTTCGTCAAACGACAGCAGCGCCGGGGTAGGAACGGTTTACTGGGCGGTCGTGGATAACAACGGGCGAAGCGAAATCTGCGACTACGATATTTTCGGTGGGCGCGATGATGTCAGGACAAAGGCGGTAACGGAGGGATTGAGAGTCGTCAGGAATTTCATTGAAAAATACGAACTGGACCAGGCTGACTAATGGAAATATACGTAATACGTCACGGATTATCCGAAGCAAATTTAAAAGGTGTAATTCAGGGGCATGCGGACAGCTCTCTTTCTGAAACCGGAAGACAGCAGGCCAATCTACTCGGTCAGTACCTTGCGCGGGAAAACGTACAGCCAGTGCGTATCTTCGCATCACCGCTCAGGCGTGCTCGCGAGACCGCATCGATAATAGCTTCGAATCTTAGCGGCAGTACAGAGGTTGAGCCTGTCGAAGGGCTGAAGGAAATCGATGTAGGCACACTTTCGGGTTTGTCACTGGAAGAATCACTGAAACAATACCCGAACGGATGGTCCGGTGATGTAAACAAATGGCTCGATTTCAGCATCGCCGGTGGGGAAAAATTCGAGGAGTTCTTCGAACGGGTCAGTGGAGCAGTTTCAGAGATAATGGCAGGATGGAACGATCTGCCTGCAGATGAGACGTACTTTTTCGTTACCCATGCGGGCTCAATGCGTCCGATACTGAAGACCCTTCTGGCAACTGAAAGCGACATGATGTTCTTCTCGTTCGGGAACTGCTGTCACGCGAAGGTTACGTTCCGCGAGTTCGCCGACAGCATTCGTCGCGTGATGAGTGAGCTTGTCACGATCGAGAAGGTCGCCGGACTGATGCAGTGCGAGCCGCCTGTTGTGGATTTCGAGGATTCAGTCGGTAAAAAAATAGGTTAAGGAATTTAAAAAATAATTAAAACGGCTGTTATGCAGGAATGCATACAGCCGTTTTTTTTATCCCAATTGATAAATGTCAGTAGATCGAGAAGAACCCGTCGGATTCGTCGTTTATCGACGGGAACACGAAACTGTAAATAACTATCTTCACCTGGTCGCTCTCGATATCCGGTATCGGGTTCCATATGAAACTGCCGTCATTGTTGGTTGAAGACACGATATTGATCGGATCGCCATCGTCGTAGTAGTAATCAATCCTTACCGTGTAACCGGTGTCGCCGATATTATCCCACGTGATTTCCTGCGATGACCCGGAATGCCATGATTCCCCGCCGTTTGGCTGCGTAACGATAATCATCGGGTCCGGATCGGACGTAATCGTGAAGTAATCATCCGATTCGTCGTTTATCGACGGCATACTCACGCTGGAGATTATGATCTTCACCTGATCGCTTTCGATATCGGGAATCGGCGCCCACAGGTGATCGCCGTCGTTATCGGTCACCCCGACAATATTCACAGGTGTTGCCGTTCCGATCTTATACTGGAGTTTTACCTCGTAACCCGCGTTTCCTTCGGACTCCCACGTGATATTACCGGAATATCCCGCGACCCACTCCTCTCCACCGTTTGGAGATACGATCGTCAATATGCCGGGTTGCGGCGGATGAACCGATAAGTACTGATCCGATTCATCGGTAATGTTCGTGTCCTCCACACTTGTAATTACGATCCTGACCTCATCACTGTCGATGTTGGGAATGCTTGGCCAGTTATAGCTTCCATCGTTATCCGTTGAAGTAACAACAAGGTTCTCATTTCCATCTGATATCGTGTAGCCGATCTTTACCTTCGATCCGACATTTCCGGTAGAGTTCCATGTGATCTCCGCCGATGTTCCCTGCTCCCAGAGCTCACCACCGTTAGGAACGGTCACCGTGATCTCGCCCTGCGGAAGCGCGGTGTCGAGAACTGGGATTTCAACCAGCTGGTAGCCTGCAAGGCTAAGACCGAACGGGTAATCTGCGTTTCCAGTGGGAGGTTCATAGGTACTCGGGCAGCACGATTTCGCATTTATAAGAATTTCCTGGTTGGCAGTACTTGTCGGTGTAACATCGGGAATCATGACGCTGTAAATACCACTCGTGGGCTGCGATCCCGGTTCGGAATCCAGGGGAATGTTTATTATCCCATCGAACAGCGTCGGCGACTCCAGCATCAACGTGACTACCTGCCCGTCAATCCCGTCGGGATCCTCGGATGCCTCCCAGTCGAAAACTTCGATCTCAAGAAGCACATCCCCGCCGAAATCCATATCACTTTCGTAATAAGCAGTCGTGCCATCAGTGTCGACTCCCATGTGGAAAACCTCGGGGCAGTTAGCCTGAATAGGGAAATCGTCGATGGGTTTAGGGGACGGGCTCCCGCCGGTTGGAAGAGCCCATGACGCGTCGATCGCGTACTGGAAAAGGAAAACATGGTTACCACCCGGACCCTCGGGGAACTGGATGATGTACTTGCGTGTAAGTTCCGGGGGATCGGTATCGGTAGAGAAAGTTCCGCGATTTTCAAGACTTACGGCCGGCACAACATGATCGACCGGGCCAAGCGGATCGGCAAAATATTTGTAGCCGTTCAGTGTCATTGGCGGTGAAAAATCCTGTGGACCAAGCGCTCCGGGTTTGAATCCGAACAGGCCGGGAGTTGTGAATTCCACGGCATTCCACCATCGCGTGTAGCCATCCGCGTTTACCAGCCTGAATCCGTCGGGAGCGGGAAACGTAACGCCATCGATCTCACTCGTCAGCATGTCGCCCGAACCCATTGCGATACCCCTGACATCGAATCCGCGAAGGTTCGAGTTCGGGAATGGGTGGGTGATAGTCAGGTTAAGGTCTATCGCACCTTCAGCGGGGTTGAAATCAATTACCTGGATTGACAGTCCCATTGGACTCGGGGGCTGGAGTTTCCCGGTAACATTTACGTGAAATTCGGCCGATCTGACGGGGATGATTTCGGCATCGCCGGTATCGGGATCAATGGCCACGTTCCATAGGCCCCATAATGCATGGCCTGATGAGTAAGATTCAATCTTCAGGCCCCCTTCAGGATCAGGCGTAATCATATCCGACCTGCCTGAGCATCCGAACAAGAAAATCAGAACAGCGGCAAATGCCGGAAAAATATAGGAGTAATGTTTCATTGTAAATCTTGTCCTGTTATTTTATGGACCCCTGCACTCGGAATCCTGAAATTCCGTGCGTAATGCTATCAGATCAGGTTAGTAAAGGGCAAGGAGTGGGGGGGGGATGTTCAGTATTAACAATATCAATGAGGGATCGAAGTCTATTGGTACTATTGATTACCCTACTTATCCAACATCCCCTACTGTTTCTCAATTTAATAACTCTTCTTTAACAGAGTCACGCAAACTCCAGTATACTGGAATTACATTATAACTCCGCAATGCGTCACTAACACCCGCAGGAACTGACCTTTCAGTATCATTTAAAAATGCATAGGCTTTTGAGTCTGGTGGGCGTACATCACGAGTATCCAGCCACTGAAATGCCATAAATTGTGCAGTTTCTTTACTTGGTCGGTTTATCGTCTTAATTATTCGCTCAGGCTGTATCCTGGATTTCGGTATCACAAAGTCAAATAAATAATCGTATCCGGTTTTCCCCGAGAACTTAACCCTTGGTGAATATCTGATCTCGTTCTGGTCAAGCCAGCTGACAACATTTTCAAGGAACAGACCAGTTACGTATGGTTCTGCAAGATAGAAAAGATCATTGACTGAAAGCATAGCCTGAACAAGATTGTGTTTTCGAATTGCAAAATTGCTATCAGAAGCGTTAATCGATAATGTGTCACCATCAAGCTTAACACCGAATCCATTAAGGGTTAACTTAAGGAGTGACTTCCTCTTCTGGCTTTCCAGTAAACAACCAGACTGTTCCAGGTCCTGGATTGTGTACCCATCATCCGTTAGTACATATTCACCATCTTCACTTTTCGCATATATTTGAAGATAGTCGTTATGCCTATCCAGAAAAGGAGTGGTAATCTCAACCCATTGATTATTGATCTTCCTGAGAGATGTTTTATCTCTCAGCCATGAGGTGTACTCATCCAGTAGAACTTTGATCTCATCAATCACGTGAATAACCCCCTTTCAAAATTTGGAGGCCTTGTAATATTACAATATCTCATAAACTCCTCTAATGTAACCCAGATATCAGAAGTATTTGAAAAATATTGTGTAGGAACCGGGTAAGCCCATTTATCTCCGTAACCTTCCTTATATAAGTGGATGTGAGGTGATTCTATCTCCTCACCATCAGGATTGCGATGCGGTGGACAAGCCAGGTCTAGTCTTACTAATACTACGATGTTCCGGGCACGATTTTGATACTTCACCTTTCCTAAATCTATTCTACCCCGACTTATATCAAGAAGAAATTGCTCTCTCTTATCCGGTGCCAGTAACTCAATAGCTATAGAGCCACCAGCATAAGGGAGATCATGCACTTTACCATCTGTTGCGTGCTTTTCCATAGCAATAAGGGTTTCAGCTTCTCTTTGTGTTAAATCGATCTCTACCATTTCTAAAGCCTCCTGCGTTTACCTTCGAAATTCTGCTGTAAAAGAATTCACAGCATTATAACTTACAAATATTATAACAATATTAAAGGTAGCTGTCTCCATTTTGTATACTAACCAATTGTGCATCCATGACATAAGTTAGCAGATAACTCATTGTATCTTCAGAATTAAGAAAATAAGGCAGGTCGGGCGACCTGCCTACGTCCAAACACTGTCCATCCGGCCGATCTACGGTACGTATTCGAACACTGTAAGTTCGACTGTGCCGCCGTTATCAGCCAGGACATGTATCTCGAAGTCGACCGGGTCGACATCGATTGCCATAGGAGTTCCGTCGATCGGATCAGTCACGTCAATGAACGCGAAGAACGGGTCGGGATCGCCCATGTAGTTCATCTCCCAGACACCGACCGACCATGTTCCGTCGCCGTTATCGAGAAGCGCGCAGAGCCAGTTGAATCCGGGATCGGTAACCTGGTAGTCGAAATCCTTCGCGTTTGCGACCTCGACATCGACGGGAGTTCCGTATATTCCGTATTCCCCGTCGTCGAGCTGGTCGGCCATGTAAGCAACATCCTCCGCGTCATACGATACGATGAACGAGTGAACGATCGACTGGCTGTCGAGAATCCACATCGAGAATGCCGCGAAACCTCCCAGTCCGAGTTCGGTATTGTCATCGACCGCGATAGCCATCGAATCCGGCGCGGTATCGTCCACGTAACCGAGCCCTCCGCCCTGTGTACTTACGTTCAGGAACATGTAGTTAAGCCCGGTGTTATCGTATGGAGTCTGCCATCCTCCGACGATGATGTCACCGTCGTGGGCAACAGGATTTGAGGGATCGTCAGAGTGAACTGCAAGATGGTACGCCATCGTGTCGTCTATTCCGCCGGGAACGCCGCACGAGAAATCGACAAGCTGCTTCCATGATAGCGCGTCCGGATCGGGATCGGGTGGAGCGCCACCATCGCCATACAGGTGCCAGAAGCCATCGGAAAATTCACCGTTGGCATTATTTACCGCGGCGAACGCGCAGTGCATCGGGTCGTTGACCGAATCGTTCGGGAACGATATATCGCTCGCACTGGTAACAAACACGTAAGAGCCATCCGGAAGCACATCGAATTTGTGCAAAGGCGAAGCATAGTTCGGGTAAGCCCAGTTCAGCGCAGCCACGCCTGAGTAATCGTCGAGGTAAGCCTGGAATGTTATATCCGATCCGTCATCCTCCGATATCTCTCCGAAGGATGTATCATCACCTCCACTGAACAATGCTATATCAGCTGGCTGTGCCTGGTGATTCGGTTCCGGTGATGTCAACGCGATTTGTGTGAGAAGCGGATCGGGTATCCACCCGGTGTCAACACCGGATTTATCGATAGTGAAATCCCCGTCACTCTCATCGTTTATTGACGCATCTTCGGTGTACTCGATCTTAACTCTCGCGGTTGTGGTGTCGATATCCGGAATCGGGTCCCAGATATAACTTCCATTACACGGAGTACTCGCGACAATCTCGAACGGGTAAGTCGCACCGGAATCGGTCGACATGCTCAGGCGCACATTGTCCATCACGCCTGAATAAGTCCATTCGACCGTCCATGTCCCATCACCATCAAGAGTTTCTCCGCCATTGGGAGTTGTCAGCGTGAGAGATTTGGGTTCGGTGATCGAGAAATAATCGTTGGACTCGTCAATCGCGATCGGGAAATCGATACTGCTTATGATCACACGGCAGGTATGTGACGGGGTATTCGGAATATCGATCCAATCGAAAGACCCGTCATCATCTGTGGCCGCTACGATCTCCATCGGGTTACCGGTATCGGTGATCCTGTACTCGATCATAACCTGTCCGGTGATATTTTCCGACGTCCATTCGATCGTGTGATCCGAACCGGCGCTCCATTCCTCGCCACCGTTCGGAGTAACAACATGGATAATCGGAGTCGTCGATTCAACAATGCTGAACCATTCATCGGATGCGTCGATAATGCCGGGAGAATCGACGGATGATATCAGAATTCGTGTCGTGTCAGAAATGAGAGCTTCGACAGGGTCCCAGACATAGGAGCCGGTATTATCTATCGCGGCCTCTATGGTTACCGGCGGTTCCATATCACCGGGCGTGTAAGTAATTTTAATCTGGCCGGTTATATCCTGCGAGGTCCACTCTATCGTCTGCGCGCTGCCAAGCTCCCATTCTTCTCCACCGTTGGGTGTAACAACAGTTATCGACGGATTGAATTCCGGCTCGATGGTGAAGTAATTATCCGACTGGTCGTTTACCCCCGGATCATCGTCGCTGATCACGTAAACCAGGATCTCATCACTGTTAAGGTTCGGGATGGGATCCCATGTGTAGGTTCCGGTGTTGGGAGCCTCTGCTTCAAGTGTTACCGGTAAGTTCGGGCCAACGGAATACTTGATCTCAACCGTATCGCCCACATCACCTATGCTGTCCCACGTGATGTCCTCCGAGCCGTCTACATACCAGACTTCACCGCCGTTTGGCGAAGTCACGATAATCTCCGGCTGGACAGTGGTGATGATCGAGAAGTAGTCATCTGAATCATCGAAGATGCCCGGGAAGTTAACGCTCTCCACACGCATCTTAACCTTATCGCTGTTGACCTCGGGGATCGGGTCCCAGCTGTAAAAACCAGTGTTTGGTTCACTGGACGTGATAATAACCGGAAGTGCGTCGTTGATTGTATACGAGATATTGACCTCTGCGCCCGTGTCTCCGAAATTCTCCCACTCGATGGATTCAGAAGTACCGGCCTCCCAGACTTCACCACCATTCGGGACAGTGAGAATAATCTCAGGCATCGGTCCTGCTTCTATCGTGAAGTACTCATCGGATTGATCGGTCACGAGAGGATCATCGAGGTCGGTTACTACTATCCTGACCTCATCACTTGCATCGTCGGGAATCGGGTCCCACATGAAACTGCCGTCATTTTCGGTCGAACCTGCAATCAGGCTGAAGTCCGCGTCAGACTTTGTGTAACCGATACTGACGTTATCGCTGACCGCACCTTCCCATATCCATGTGATCTCCTCCGAGGTTCCGGCAGTCCAGACTTCCCCGCCGTTTGGAGTGAGAACCGTTATGAGCGGAGGAGGTTCCGGTAGAATCGTGAATGGAGCGTCTGACTCGTCTGTGACCGCGGGATAAGTCACGCTTGTTATAACAACCTTCACATCTTCGCTGTCAACATCGGGGATCGGATTCCAGTTGTAGGTACCGTCATTATTCGTACTCGGTGTAATCGGGTTAAGCGGACTATCGGCAACCTTGTAATCAATTCGAACGTAGGTTCCGATATCGCCGATACTCGTCCAGCTTATGGTTTCGGAATCGCCCGTGATCCACTCCTCGCCACCATTTGGCAAAGTGACCGTGATCGATTTTTCCTCCGGTGACTCATCGAGGATCGGTACTTCCACGAGCTGGTAGGCTGCAAGGGCGGCGCCTTCGGGATAGTCCGGACCGGTCATTGGCGGTGCATAGTTTGTGACATCCGCCGATCGTACGGTGATAAGAACCATCTGGTTATCTGGTTCGGCCGGGGTAACATCTTCGATCGTAATCGGGAATATTGCGCTCTCGGGCTGAGTTCCCGGAAGCATGTCATCGAAGTCCGCACTGATAACACTGTCAAACAGTGTAGGCGATTCCACAAAGATCCCCGTAATTTCACCCTCGATGCCATCGGGATTTGATGCAGCACCCCAGTCGAATACTTCTATGTTAAGAACAAGGTCGCCACCGAGACTCGTATCGCTTTCGTAGTAAGCGGTCGAGTCTTCCGTATCAACCTCGATGTGAAATGCTTCGGGGCAGTTGGCTTCCAGCGGGAAATCACCTATGGGTTTCGGAGTCGGATTTCCACCTGTCGGCGGCGCCCAGCTTGCATCGATAGCATACTGGAAGAGATAAACCGGATTTCCGCCACCGCCAATCGGGAACTGAATCAGGTAATTTCTTGAAAGCTCGGGCGGGGTCAGGTCAGTCGAGAATGTCCCGCGATTGGACGCGTTTACATCGGGGATGACCTCTTCATCAGGTGTAAGGGCGTCACAGTAATACTTGTACGGATTGAGTGTTGTTTCAGGTTTGAAGAATCCCTGCCCCAGATTACCGGGGGTGAAACCGTACATGCCTGATGTCGTGAATTCCTGGGCGTTCCACCATCGGGTGTATCCGTCGGCGTTAAGAACCCTGAAACCCGTCGGGGCATGATAGATGACCGCCGGGTCGAGTGTGCTGGACAGCGTGTCGCCCGACCCCATGAGGATACCGCGTACGTCGAATCCTCGAAGGTTTGTACCGGGAAACGGGTGTTTAACTTTCAGGTCGAGGTCGATCGTGCCCGCAACCGGATCGAAGTCGTTGATACTGATCGAAAGTCCCGGCGGAAGCGGTGGCTGAAGGTACCTGACTACGTTCAGATGGAACGCGGCCTCCCTCATTTTCACGATCTCGAACTCACCGGTTTCGATGTTCACCATGCCCTGCCAGATTCCCCAGACTGCCTGGCAGTGACCTGATAACTCCGGTGCTTCGGTCAGGTCAGACTGTCCTGTCTCCGTAAGACCAAGGTTATCGGGAGGTGTAACAGGATTTCCGGCGCCACCTCCGGAACATCCGGATACAAGCAGATGCACGATGACAAATGCGGCGATTACCAAAATACGTTTACTCATAACGGTAAATCCTTTCCGGTTTCGGGCGGATATTGCTACCAAACTGGCTTAGAGAACTCAGGCGGGTAATTTACCAACCCAGCTATTCAATAAGGATATGCTATCAAAAGGACCTGTGAATTTCAATGATAGCGGATTATATTATTTCAAACGGAAAAATATCCCGTGAGGGTTGAGTTTAGAGTTTGTCGATATCCCAGACGTAGGAGACACCGAACTCCCGAAACTCCGCGGTACGGGCCGTTTCGGCGTAGTCGTTTCCCTGGGGACGGGTACTAGAGCCCTGCATGGTTCTGTGCTCGCTGTCTGTCCATTCACCCTCGATTAACGAAGGCAGAAGGAAGTCCCAGAAATCGATGCTCGTGCCATGGATCGATGGATGCGGGAGACTTACGGGTATTTCCACAAATCTGAGACTGTAACCTGTATCGGTTATCTCTCCCTCCAGTTCAAGCTCGAAAGATGTGAAAACATCCCACTGTCCTGTCTTTATGCGACTTGTCTGCAGGATATTCTCGTCAATCTTCTCCCAGTTGAAAAAGTCAAAACGGGCGTTTCCGTTCAGTGACCCATCCTGGTATTCATCAAGCCTTACTACCCCCTCGACCTTCCAGAAGGAGTTCCAGTAATCGGATTCATCATGAAGAAGCACGAGGCGGGTTTCGGAAACAAGATTTCCACCCCATATGCCCACGTGGTAATTTTCATCGGGAACTGCATCAGACCCGTTATCTACTTTCCTTATACAGGACGGAAGTACTCCGGTCAGGACGATAAGAACAAGGACGCTCGAAATTTTCAGGATTTTCGACATTTTCACGTAACGAATCAGGTCGAAATACTATATCACGAAAAACCCGATACGTCAGAGCAGTTTAGTCATCGAGGAAATACTCGCACTTGAGATTCTGAAGCGGAATTCCACCAAGCACACCGTTAATCTGAACGGTAATTTTTCCGGAGCCGCTGACAACAAATTTACCCAGCCACGTATTCGCGTGTGCGGGAAGCGCTTCCATCGTTACCGCGCCACCTTCGGATGTCTGGTGGACGAAGTAACTCACAAGCGGAGCCGCATCGCTTCCATTTTTACATCTGACTACCACGTAAATTTCATCTGCGAAAAGAGGCGAGGGAGTAATACCTGTAAGGAAATCCGAATTTTCAAAAATACCGTTTCCGGCTGACGGATTCCCGACTGCGCCGGCAGCGTCAAGAACACCATATCCCAGGTAATCATCAATGCCGTTGACATCGGCATCCGGGCCACCCTTCGGATAGGCGCTCTGCTCTATAAGGTTGCGGACTTCAAGTGGTGATGCAAGTGGATACAATGACTTGACGAGACACGCCACACCCGCGACCTGCGGGCATGCGAAACTGGTTCCGGAAAGCCTTGAATAATTCCTGTTGAGGTATATCGCGTATGGAACCTCGGTTCTCGGACGGTAAGGAGTCGTTGTATACACCTTCGTTCCGACCGCCGCTACCGACACGATATCCTCTCCGTAGTTGGAAAAACCCGCACGCTCAAGGTGTTCAGCATCCGAAATTGTGCCATTCTCGTTATCAAGCGCCGCGACGCCCATCACCTGCGAAAATGCCGCGGGATAATACATGTTGACAAGATCCTGGCCGGGATCGCCCGAGGATTCAAAAAGTATCCCCGGACCGCCATCCTCGCCATTACCACTTGCCGCAACTATTACCACACCCGCGTTGTAGGCATTGGCGATCGCGTTACTTTCCGCGCTGTTTGTACCCTGCCCTCCAAGCGAAAGATTAATAACATGCGCCCCGTTAGCGACGGCTGAATCAATGGCCTTGACTTCATTGGACAGCGAACATGACAGATCGGGTCCACCACACGCACGAAAGGCCATTATGTTGACCTGCCATGCCACTCCTGCGATACCATCCTGGTTGTTCCCCTCGGAACAAATGATCCCGGCAACGGCCGTTCCATGCCCGCTGTCATCGAAAACATTCGTCGCTCCCTGAACTTCGGGATCAAAGAAATTTTCTTTATAGACAACCCTTCCGGCAAATTCGGGATGTTCAACATCAAGACCCGTGTCTATTATCGCGACGTTTATCGAGGGGGAACCGACCGTTACATCCCATGCTTCCTCACTCTTAATGGGCACATGAAAATACTGCCTGTCGAGAAGCGGATCGTCCGGAGTAAACGAGCAGTAGCGCATGTAATTCGGGCTGACACTCTCGACACCGTCCATCATCTCAAGACGTGCCATTGCCTGTGCTATAGATGATCCATCTCCGATTTCAACAACCGCGACGGGTCTGTAGCGGAATGTCTCGGTCACGATATATCCGTCCAGAAGTTCCCGGCCTTCCACCGCCCCGAAACGCCCGTTTTCATACATCACCATAACTTCGCCCGGGACGTAATCCATACCGGCGATCAGTTCATCGAAAAACTCGGTTCTCGAATCGAGAAAGTCATTTCCTGTCGCATTCGCGGTGAACGGGAGTACGAGAATTATCGCAGTTATTATGTACCTTAAGATGCGCATGATGTTAAAAAAAAGGCCGGGGCAGTACCCCGGTGAATCATCCAGTATTTTCAGTCAGTAAAAGCAAGAACTATACCTATAGCGTCGGCACTTGCAGAATTCCCGGTCAGCGGGATCCGACCTTCAATCTCGAGCGCCTCGTTTCTGGCACTGACAGAATTCCCGTTAAGGAAATTCACGAAGGACCTGTACGCCCTCAGGTCATCTTCACTAATGTTGTCGTGGGTCGGATATGATGAATACTCGCCCGGGATTTCGATAGCCTGCGTAACACGGTTCACGGCATCGTTGAAATGGAACGAGCCATCGGAGCGCATCAGGCTAAGATCGCAGGCTGAAAGCCCTACCCACGCATCAAGGTTCCCATTCCATCCACCAAGAGCGTCCTCGAAGTAAACCGATGCGTTAACGGGATCGTGAAGTCCCCTGCCGTACGTCCAGCCGATTGCCGAATACGAACTGGAGGAACCGAGGTCAGCCTGACCGGAACGGACAAAATCGTCGTAGTTCTGAAAGGCGGTCAGCGCGGTATTGAAGGTTTCCTTCCTGTACTCGGCCCAGCCATCCTCTAGTGTCTTGTTCGAAATTTTAAAGACACCGATATCCGTAGTCTGACCCTTGACAAGCTGGACAGTAACCGAGCCTTCGAGACGAATACCCGCGGCTGCATTGAGGTAGTATCCACGAAGTGTATAAGAACCGGGGTCAGCTTCCAGGCTGAATGAACCGTCAGGTCCGGGGTTTCCAATCACGCCTGTTGTCGCAAGAGTAATGGTGGCATCGGGACTTGAAATAACCGCGCCAAATCCGTCAGCGAGAACACCCTTTAAAAGAGATGGAGAACCTCCCCCTCCACCGCAGCCAACGGTGAGATAAAGGAGGATAACCGCCAAAAGAAGTTGTGGATAAGCGCCGATTAAATTTCTCATTCGACTACAGTTGTAGTGAACCAGCTCATCTCCTGGATTCTGTAAACAAGCTCCTGACGCGGGTCGATAACGTTTCCGAGAGGCGTGTATAGATCACGTCGCTCGAAGTTAAGCGTCGCGTAGAAACCGGGATTGAGCGGCCACGGGAGTCCAAGGGAGTTGTAGTAAGGCTCATTACCGCGAATATGACCATCGACAAACGGAGTCGAACCAAACGCCGGGATGTCGGTCAGTGCAACGAGAATGCCCCGATCGAGGTCGACGTAAGCACGTCCCTGGATGATTATGTCGCCGGTAATGTTGGATTCCTTGCGATACTCCGAAAGGTTGCCGCGTTCGTCCTC
>Ga0272443_10001231_pt1 | contig 39253 bp, 38 predicted proteins | sample SSMAcet12_FD_193581 | JGI IMG/M metagenome (GOLD analysis project Ga0272443, IMG submission 193581) | Marine sediment archaeal communities from Little Sippewissett salt marsh, Falmouth, MA, United States - SSM-Acet-12 | ecosystem: Environmental > Aquatic > Marine > Wetlands > Sediment ...
TAGGCTGGGTGCCGGGGAAGCATCTTTTCATGGCGCCTGAGGCGAAGGAGAAAAATATTTGATAAAAGCGGCCCCGGCTATGTTAAAATAAGAATATAAAAGGGATCAGGGAGTTTGTAAAAAAAAAGAGGTGTATTATGAAGAACGCAGCGGATGAAAAAAAGAGCATTTTGATCGCGGATGATGAAACAGACATGCTGGATATACTCGACAGCCGTTTAACGAGTGAAGGGTTCAGAGTATATAAGGCGTCTTCCGGGGATGAAGCTTATTCGAAGGCCAGGGACATATCCCCGGACCTTATATTGCTTGATATATTGATGCCGGGGATGGACGGATTGGCGGTAAAATCAAAACTTAACGAAGACTCTTCCGTTTCCAGCATACCGGTGATATTCCTGACATGCCGGGATGATATCTCGGATAAACTCAAGGGCTTTGAATTCGGGATAGATGATTATGTGACCAAACCTTTTGATTACAGGGAATTGATGGCGAGGATAGATTCAGCTCTTTTGCGGAGGAAATATTATGAAAAGATTTCCATGACCGACGCGTTAACGGGGTTGTTTAACATGCATTATTTCAAAAAACAGCACGCCCATCTTTTCAGTGTCGCCAGGAGATATAATACAGTGTTTTCTCTTGCGATGATAGATGTGGATAATCTCAAAGAGATAAACGATACTTACAGCCACGCTGTAGGGGACCTTGTCTTGAAAGAAATAGCGGATATCCTGAAATGGACCACCAGGGAGTCGGATATTGTGATCAGGTACGGGGGGGATGAATTTACCATCCTTTTCCCGGAAACCAATCATGCCGAGGCAACACGTGCCGTAGAAAGGATCAAGGAAAGAATAAACGGGAGAAGCCTGTTTATAAAGACGAGAAACGTGGAGATCTGGACTACGGTGAGTATAGGGCTTGCTACATATGATCCGGATTGTGAGAACGAAGAAAAAATGTTCGAGGAAGCCGACCGTAACATGTACCTGGAAAAATCCGGGAAAAAGGGAAGGCCTGCTGATAAACAATGAGCCCCTGCAATGAATGTGCCGCGGAATGTTGCAGATATTTCGCATTCCAGATAGATACCCCCAGGACAAAACAGGATTTTGATCATATCCGATGGTACCTCGCGCATGAAAAAGTGAGGATATACATCGAAAAAAACAAATGGTACATGGATATACACAATAAATGCCGGTATGTAACCCCGGACTACAGATGTTCCATCTATAACACCCGCCCCGATATTTGCCGGGAACATGATACCAGGGATTGTGAAAAACAGGCCGAGGCTCCCGGATATGACCGCTATTTTGTAAATCTGGAACAGTTCGATGAATATCTTCGTGAGCGGTTCAAGAGGGGCCGCTCACGCGGGAAAAAGAAAAACAGGAAGATCATTAATAGACATGGAAAAAGCGGAAATACTCAGGGAACTGGGCGGGATACCGGAAGATGTATATGACGCTCTGGTAGAGGAGTTCATGGCCGGTGTGGGCAAAGGAATTTCTGACATAGAGGAAGCGGTCGAAAATGACGGCTGGCAACAAGTCCGCCGGGTCGCTCATTCCATGAAAGGGTCTTCGGCAAACCTGCGCCTTCACAAGATCAGGGACCTGTTTTCCTGTATAGAGGGATCGGCTGAAGAGGGTGGAGATAGAGACGCCGTTCTGGTGAACCTCGAGAAATTGAAGCGTCTTCTCCGGCCATAACGGTACACCGGCTGTGTGGATACAAAAGGATAGCGGGCCGGGGTAATGGGACCCGTACAGCTACCGGTTTTTATGCCGGATAATGCCGAAAAAGTTGATTTTTCACATAGGATAATATATAGTATCCAAAAAGCGATTGACAGGGAGACCGAATGCGAAAAAAAATATTGGTAGTTGATGACGAGGAAGGTCTGCGCCTGACCGTGACCGTGCGATTGAAATCCGCCGGGTATGATGTGATAACGGCTAAAGACGGGGTCGAAGGCCTTGAAAAAGCCAGGAGCTTGAAACCCGACCTGGTCCTTCTTGATGTCATGATGCCTAAGATAGAGGGATACGATGTCTGCCGGTTACTGAAATTCGATGACAGATATAAAGACATACCTGTAATAATCTTTTCCGCGAAATCCGAAGCAGTGGATAAACTTACCGGTGAAAAAGTTGGGGCTGACGGATACATAACCAAACCTTTTACGGCCGAAGATCTGTTAGAAAAGGTCAGGGCCCTCATCGGCGAATAATATCGCCCGCACCATATATTATTCATAAAACTTTAATACCCCGGAATTGGCGTAGAGCGTCCCTGCGCGTGCGCTTCCTCAGGTATTATTAATATGCTTATCCCGCGGTCAGGTTTCTTCTCGCCTGATTTTAACAGCCCCCAAACCTGTGATCCCGGAAGGACGGGTACGAAAAAGTCAGTTCTGAATTTCCGGACTTGCCGGTTTGTATTTATCTGGACTATTCCGTCTTCGAACATACGGAAATTTTCCACGATATGAAACACTTAGACGGAACGGACATACTTTTTCTCTGTTAAAAACAGCCGCGAAGAATTCTAACCGCGTAACAAATTATACACGAATTGAATATACTGATTGTTCCCCGTGATTTGCAAAAAAGCAAATGATAACGTATATTAACTTATGAAATGCCCTTATATATATAAAAATATTATGGAGGACATAGTAATGGACAAGAGTTTACTGTCGTTAAAGGATGTGGCGCTGTTATTGGGCGTTTCCAGGGCAACGGTGAATTATTATACAAATCTGGGTCTTTTCCATGTTGTTGAAAGAAAGGGTAACTGCCGGTTGTACAGCAAGAGTGACATACTGGGGAGGTTTGAAAAAATAAAACTGCTTAGAAAACAGGGGTATCCCCTGCAGCTTATTCACCACAAGTTGTTCGATACGTGACAGGAGGTGTAAGGTCATGCTGAACGATATAAGGAATTTTTTCAAAAAAGACCCGGGATACAGCACTGCTGGTGATGTCCGCCGGTCCGGTAATATAACGATTTCAATATGTAATCAAAAAGGCGGTTGCGGAAAAACTACCACCGCCGTGAACCTGTCCGCGTGCCTGGCTCAAAAAGGCCATAAAGTGCTGCTGGTCGATCTGGATCCCCAGGCGCATTGCAGTTTGAGCATGGGCATCAATCCCGGACATCTGGAAAAATCCGTTTATGACGTTTTGATACACAATCTTGGGATAAAATCGACAATACAGAAGACGGATGTCGAGAACCTGGAGATAGTCCCGGCGGCTTCTATTCTTTCCGGAGCGCAACTGGAACTTGCCTCGATCCTGGGCCGTGAGATGGTCCTCAAGATAGCCCTGCGGAAATTATCTCTCGTAAAGAACTATGATCTCATAATAATAGATTGTTCCCCGAGCCTTAATCTTGTTACTATAAACGCGCTTGTCGCATCCGATCATGTGCTGATCCCTATACAGGCTCATTATTATTCCCTGGAGGGCATGAAGGAGCTGTACTCTACGATAGAGCTGGTGAAGGAGCGGTTGAACGCTGATATCAGTGTGCTGGGTATACTTGTGACGCTTTTTGACGTTCGCAGAAAAATAAACCATGAGTTTCTCAGACAGATCCGTGATTATTTCGGAGAACTTGTGTTTAATACCGTTATACGAAATAATGTAAAACTTTATGAGGCGCCGGCTTACAGGCGCCCTATCCATCTCTTCGCGCCCGGTTCCAGGGGCGCTGCCGATTACTGGAGCCTGACCGATGAGTTCATGCGCGTTCTGGACAAAAAGGCCGATGTCCGGCCAGACGGCCATGCCGGTGACTATGTGAGGGAGGAGGCACGTGCCGCAGGATAAAAAATCCCTTGATCCCGGAATGGTCAGCTCGATCTTCGAAGATCAGCCGCGTAAAAAAGTATCCGGGCTTTTTGAGAAAGGCGATGATGCTCTCCGGGAAAAGAGATCACCCGCGGAGCAGGATGAAACGATATTCAGGAAAAAATTCCCCTTTGGACTGGACATAGGTTCGAATGCCGTAAAGATCGTGCGGTTGGGACAGGACAAAAAAGGACTGATCAGGGTATGCGATCTAATAGCGGAGGATCTCCCGGATAAAGTGAGGGAAGATCCCGAAGAAAGAAATAAAATATTACCGGAATTAGTGAAAAAGCTTGTGAATAAATACGGGCTTAAAAGGGATTGTTTTACCGCTATACCATCTTCATCTGTAAAAATAGACCTTATAAAATTACCCGTCATGCCCGCGGATGAGATAGAAAAAGCGCTGGAGTGGGAGATCAAACAGACATTACATGCGGATATGAACGAAACAGCAGCAGAGCATATAATATTAAGCAGACAGAACGAGACTTTCCTGAGGGATAAGATAGGAGTGCTTGTCGTCACTGTCCCCAGAAAAGATGTACTGGAACACCTGAGGGTCCTGGGGTCAGCCGGGCTTAATGTGATGGCGGTAGATATAAGGCCGCTTGCCGACCTGGCGGCGCTGGAACACTGGAAAGGAAATAAGATAAAGGATGATGTAATACTTTTCCTGGATTTTGACGCGGATAAGACCTATCTCAACATAATCTGTAACGGTGAGCTTATTTCCACAAGGACCCTGAATGTAACAGGTAATTACCTGACAAGCACTATCAGTGAATATTGCGGTATTTCATGGAATGAAGCCGAAGAAATGAAAAAAGCATACGGTTTCGGGATCCCCGAAGATCCGTATGCGTCGTCCCAGCTGGAGGAAAAGTCCGGGCAGATAAGGAACGCGCTGCTTCCGCTCCTGGAAGACATGGTGCGCAATATTGAGCACACTTTTAAATATTTTTCTTACCAGGTCACGCAATCCAACATAGTCAGGTTCAACAGGGTCGTATTGAGCGGCGGCTCATCATGCCTTAAAGGGCTGGGGCCTTATTTCCGTTCCCGGCTGGATGTCGACGCCGAGATCATAGATCCTTTAAAAGCGTTTGGCGGTGATGGATATAATATGAAGGAGACTTGCATGGGGCCCAGGTTGAATGTCGCCCTGGGACTGGCCTTAAGAGGAGTTGAGACTTGAAACGAATAAACCTGATACCGGATGATGTCAAAAAAACCCCTTTTTTGGAAGGCGTAAAAACGTTTTTGATCAAGAACAGGATGTTCAGCGGGGTCATACTGGCTGCCTCAGTTATGATATATATTACGGTATGGCAGACAGCTATGGTAGCCGGGTATAAGGCGTCCATACTTAAAGGGAAGGGGGCCATCAGGGAGATCAAGAAAGACCTCGCGGGTGCCCGGGACAGATATGCCGTCATGGAGAATAAAAACCAGGAAGTGGAAAACGAGATAAAAAGGATAAGCATGAAGATCGGGATGTTGAAAAAGATGCGGCACAAACGCCTGATATGGTCGAAAATATTGATACATCTGCCCGGCCTGGTCCCGGAAGACCTGTGGATAAGCAAAATGTCGCTGGAAGGTGAAAAACTGGTCATAACAGGGATGACGACGGACAATGTGAATGTAAGTGTGTTCATGACATGCATAGATGATTCGACTTATTTTGAGAATACCGGTTTCAACTTTACACAAAAGAAAAAGATAGCCGACAGGGAAATCATAAATTTCGAGGTCACGACTGATATAGTATCGAACAATCTGGTCAAACAATAAGCGGGATACCGATGAGAATAATACAAAAATATTCCGAGTTGTTCCACCGGCTCAATCAAAGGCAGCGTACGCTGGTCCTGGTCCTGCTGGGCGTTATTTTTTTCAGCGCGTATTTTAACGCGGTGTATAAGCCCAGAGCCGTGATCATGGGACGGCTTAAAAGAGAATTTACGAGCGTAAATAACCGGCTTTCCTCTATCAGAAGCCAGATTCCGGATATATCCGAGGCGGAAAAAGCCTTACGGGAGAAAGAAAGAGACCTTGGCATGTTAAAGGATCAACTGGAAGAACTGGAATCAAAACTGCCGGAACAGGGACGGATCCCGCAGATACTCGGGGACCTGGTGAACCAGTCCGAAGGATACGGGATAGACTTCATTTCCATTAAACCTAAACCGGGCAAAGGCGGCAAGGAGTACAATGAGCTTATTATAGAGATCAAGATGGCGGCGGCTTATTCCGATTTTGTCAACTATCTTAACCGCCTGGAATCCCTGTCACAATTTATGGCGATCAGCAGTATAGTCATGAGTGAGGAGGAGTCTTCCGCGCAGGACAAAACGGAAATAACACTCACCCTGTCCATACTTCTCGGAGAGGGGAACGACAGCAGGGGGAGCCATGAGGAGAAGAAACAAGTGGAACCGGTGTCCATAGACAGGGACCCGTTTCTATCGGATATCAAACCGGCGAAGAAATCCGGTGCGGGACAGGAGCTTAAAGTGTACGGTATTTCATCCGGGGGTGCGAAACCCACGGCTATAATCAACGAAGAAGTCTATACGACCGGTGATATGATAGAAGGCTTCCGTATAGAACGGATACTTTCCGATAAAGTGATCCTTTCGGAAGGAAAGACCCGTAAAATACTTGATATGGAAAAGGAATAGTGAATAAGCCAATAATCTCTGGAGGGGAAATGTCCAATACAATCCATATAAGCAAAATGACCTCATTTATCGTTATATTCTTTTTTTTGATGTCCACTTGCACATTGCCGGCGCAGAATGTGCATGATCTTCCGGCGTCAAACATGCCTCAGGCCGCGGGCGCCGCGGCCGGTTCGGATGAGTTAATAACTGTCGACTACAAGGACGCCAAACTGTCCAGTGTATTGAGGTCCCTGGCTTATTCATATAATCTGAATCTTGTCACGGCAAGAGAAGTCAAGGGGAAGATAACCATATCCCTGTGGGATGTGACCATAGATGAGGCCCTTGACGCCATCCTTACGGTCAACGGGTACGCTTATACAAGGAAAGGCAATATAATATATATAACCGCGGGACCCGGGCTGGAAGGGGTCGATGTGGCCACGGAAATAATCCCGCTTAAATATATCAATGCGGCAGAGGCGAGCGTGCTTTTGGAAAAGATAATATCAAGCAAGGGCGATATAAGGATAAATGAGGTCACGAACAGCCTGGTATTAACGGATTTCCCCGCTTTCATAAAAAGGGTCAGAAAAGCGCTGGAAGAGATAGACACCCCTCCTGTACAGGTCCTTATCGAGGCCAAGCTGGTAGACATCACCGAACAGGATTTCAAGAACATGGGGGTTACATATTCCCTTGACTACAAACCCGAAGGCCTTATTAAAGGGATATTTAACAGGGACACCGAGTATCAGGAAGAACTCGCGGGTACGCAGACAATGGCCGGCCCTTCGTCGACGCTTTCGGGAGGGCAGCTCAAAATAACGGCTTTTACACTCAAAGGATTATCCGGCAGCGCCACTATCGACGCTTTGATACAGGACAATAAGGCGCATCTTCTGGCGTCACCTTCAATACTGACCCTTAACGGGAAAGAAGCCAGGATAATCATCGGGGAAAGATATCCTTATAAGGAAAAGACACAGACCACTACGGGTACTACCGAGACGACAAAATTTGTAGATATAGGAACGACATTGAGAGTCACGCCATGGGTATCTCCCGACGGCAATATAAAGATGTATGTACATCCCGAGGTATCTTCGCTGACCGCCCAGCTTGACGCGGGCCCCCGTATCGCGACAAGAGAAGCTGACGCGACTATAATGGTAAAGGACGGGGAAACAATAGTGATAGGAGGATTGATAAAGAGACAGGATGATTCGGTCAAGGGTGGTATACCGTTCCTCAAAGATATACCGATAATAGGGGCCGCGTTCAGTAATATGAGCGGAGACGCTACCTCTACGGAACTGGTGGTGTTCATAACACCGAGAATAGTAAAGGAACAGACGATGGAGACCCAGGACGCGGATGACGATCAGGATGTATATGTGCAGATAGATAAAAGCGCGGACCATGTGATGGTGAACACGCTTTGGGAAGAAGCCCGGAATTATGAGGAAGACAAAGGCATAGAATCAAGGAGGAAAAACGAAAGCTGGCGCATGGCGGAAGCCCTGGATAATTATACACAGATATATACGGATTATCCTGTGCATCCAAGAGCCGCTGAAGCAGTATACCGCGCGGCCAGGATCGAATATAAGTACTATGACCATCTCAAGGCAGCCAGGGACTTATATATGAAACTTATAAAAGAGCACCCTGATTCGGAATACGCCGACAGGGCCGAGAGAAAGATAAGGTCCATAAACAGAAAGATAGAATATATCAGGAAACGTTCTAAAAAGAAGGAAAAGAGGTTACAGGAACTTTTGGATAAATCCGGTGACCTCTGACACGGTCAGGGATCTTGATATGCGGTTGTTTCGAGGGGACGTCTGAAAGGTGAGGAGAGGACGTCCCCTTTTAGAAGTATACTGGTCAAAAGGAACCGGAATATGCCTAATTACATTTACAAGGCCCGCGATAAGCACGGGGAACTTATAACCGCGACAGTCGAGGCAACAACAGAACTTCAGGTAGCGCAGATGGTACGTTCTATGGGGCACAGTGTCGTATCCGTGGAACCGGAAGGCGGGCTCAGGTTCGATATTTCGGACGTCTTACAGCGTATAAAAAAAATAAACAGGCACGAATTTGTTTTTTTCAGCCGGCAATTAGCCGCGCTTTTAAAGTCCGGCATATCTTTAACAGACGCGTTGTCGTCTATCGCTGAACAGACCAGGAGTAAGATGCTCAGGGAAAGACTTACCGCGGTGGTGGGGGATATACAGGGAGGCGCGTCTTTTTCCATGGCCCTGTCAAAACATCCGGACCTGTTCTCGGAGCTGTTCGTGAGTATGGTAAAAGTGGGGGAGACGGGCGGAATACTGGATGAAGTCCTTGAAAGGCTGGCGGCCTTAAATGTACAGGAACTGGAGATAAGGACAAGGATAAGATCAGCGATGATGTACCCCCTGATCCTTGTTTCCGTGGCGGTCGTTATCGTGAGTTTTCTGTTGATAAATATAATACCTAAATTTGTAGTGGTGTTTGAGACTTTTGACGCGCAGTTACCCGTGCCTACCCGGATCCTGCTCGGGATCAGCTTTATTATGCAGAAGTTCTGGATGATAGTCCTGGCAGCGGCGGCGTGCGCAGGGTTATGGTTCAGGCACCTTATCAAGTCCGGGAAAAGACGTTATAAATTTGATCATTTTCTCTTACGTTTACCGTTATGGGGGACGCTTTATCTCAAGATAGTGGTGTCCAGGTTCACAAGGACACTGGGGGTGTTGTTGAAATCAGGAGTACCTATACTTGAAGCGCTTCTTGTAACGGAGAAAGTGGTCGGTAATGCCGCGATGGGAAAAGTGATCGAGGATATCAGGTATGCGATAGTGGAAGGCGAATCCCTGGCGAACCCGTTCAAAGCATGCGGGATTTTTCCTCCTACCGTAGTTCAGATGGTGGCACTGGGTGAAAAGAGCGGCAAACTGGATGATATGCTCATCGATGTAGCCTCTTTTTATGATCAGGAAGTGGATTATGCCCTTAAGAATATAACAACGGCGCTGGAGCCGGTGCTGTTACTTTTAATGGGAGGCATGGTCGCGTTTATCGCGCTTTCCGTATTACTGCCTATCTTTAATTTAATAAAGGTGTTCAAGCGTTGAAACGGGGAGGGGAAGTATGAAGAGTGGAAGTGCCGTTTTGTTCTCGAAAAAAGGATTTACGCTGATCGAGTTACTGATAGTCATCTCTATAATAGCTATCCTTGCCGCTACGATAATGCCGAATTTCATAGGATTTGATTCTGAGGCGCGTATCGCGGCGACCAAAACAAACCTGGAAACATTGCGTACACGGGTCACGTTATTCAGGGCAAAAGAAGGAAGATACCCGGAAAGTATAGGTGAGCTGACGGACACTTTTTATTATGACGCCGGCGTGAAAAAGCCGTATCTTAAGAAAATGCCGGCTGAGCTTGTAAGTGATAAGTCTGGAAACAACGAATTTGTGGATATGTTATCGACAGAAGAGCCCATAGTACGGGGAGGAGGCTGGGTATATTACACGGATACGGCCGAAGTCCATTTAAACCTTGATGAACCACTTGATGATAAGTGGGGAGAATACGAAGGTGAAAGTCCGGATGAATGGTGACCGTACCGTTATCACGGTCTGTGCGGGAAATATGATGGACAAGAAGGGAACGGTGCTGATAACGACAATATTGGTCATAAGCCTGCTATCGGTTCTGGGGATGAGTCTTATAACGCTTTTATTATCGAGAATGACCTATGCCCAAATGCAGGCGGACAGGCTCAAGGCGTTTTATCTGGCCGAAGCCGGTATTTCAAGATCCATCTGGGAGTTACGCAGTGATATTGATATCGACGGCGACGGCCCCGGCAACATCCCTGAAAGCCCCCTTGGCGGGGGGACGTTCCGGGCCCGGCATGACTTCAGGAATTCCACTATAACCGGCACAGGGACCGTGAATAAAGTAGCGAGAACGGTACAGATAAAATACAGCCTTATTTAAAAACACGGAGATGAAAAATGGCAGGGAAAAGAGAACTACTCGGGGATTATCTGCTGGATAAGGGGATAATAACGGAAAGCCAGCTTAAAGAGGCGCTTGATGAACACAAAAGGACTCACCGCAGGATAGGGGAAATACTTATTAACAGGGGATTCGTGACCGAGGAGGATATCGCTAAAGCGCTAAGTGAACAGCTTGATTTCCCTTTTGTAGACCTGTCGACATATCAGATAGAAGCGGAAACGGTCTCTATCATACCCGTGAACATAGCTAAAAAGCTGGGGGTCATAGCGATCTTCAAAGTCGGTGATTCATTGAGTGTGGCGATGACAAATCCGCTGGATGTGGGGGCGATCGACGAACTTACGCGTATAACGGATAACCTGAGGATCAAGCCCCTTATAGCTACCAAGACCGCTATAATGGACGCGATCTCACAGTTTTACGGGGACGGGGCCGCCGCTGAAGGATCGGAGACGGAAGACACGGCCGCGGAAGAGGTGCCTGAGGAGGAGACTACCGCTCTTGCCGAAGAGGCGTCCCAGGCTCCCGTCATCAAACTTGTGAACAAGCTCATTGAAGACGCGGTAAAGGCCGGGGCCAGTGATATACATCTTGAGCCTTTTGAAAAAAAATTATATTGCCGGTTACGGATAGACGGCATACTTCATGATATGGCGCCCCTGCCGGAAAAATTGCAGCGGGCTATAATATCCCGGGTAAAAATAATGTCTAACATGAATATTGCCCAGTCACGGTTGCCGCAGGACGGACGTATACGGACTGTTATATCCGAGAGAGAAATAGACCTCAGGGTAGCTACTTTGCCGGGGATACATGGTGAGCACATAGCGATAAGGATACTTGATAAGAGCGGGGGGATAGCCAATCTTACCGAGCTCGGATTTGCCGAAGAGACTCTGGAATCTTTCAGGGAGATCATACATAAACCTCACGGGATGATATTGGTCACGGGACCGACCGGCAGCGGTAAAAGCACCACTCTTTACGCTGCCCTGAACGCGATAAACGACCTTAAGAAAAATATAGTGACCCTGGAAGATCCGGTCGAATATACCATACAAAGGGTGAACCAGTCCCAGGTGGACAACAAGACCGGCCTGACTTTTGGAGTGGGGTTGAGATCGATCGTCCGCCTGGACCCGGATGTGATAATGGTGGGTGAGATACGGGATAAAGAAACGGCGGAAGTATCCGTGCGGTCCGCTTTGACCGGACACCTGGTCTTTTCCAGCTTGCACACGAACGACGCGCCTTCCGCCGCCGCGCGGTTGATAGATATAGGCGTTGAGCCGTATCTGGTCGCCTCGTCACTGGCGGGGATACTGGCCCAGCGGCTTATCAGATGCCTGTGCCCCAAATGCAGGAAAGAATACAAGCCCGTCGGAGACGAACTTTCCATGATAGATAAGACCGTTTCGTCCGGAGGTAAACAGGGTGTTTTTTACGAAGCCGTGGGATGTAAAGAATGCCGGGATACCGGGTATGCCGGCCGGACCAGCATATTTGAGCTTCTTATCCCTGACAACAACATCAAAGAACTTATTGTCAAAAAGGCCCCGGCGCATGAACTGAAAGAAGCGGCTGTCAAGACGGGTATGAAGACTTTGATACAGAGCGGTATAGAAAAAGCCGGACAGGGGATAACCAGTTTAAGTGAAGTCTTGAGGGTCACCGAGGACGTATAAAAATAACATGCTGGACTTTAATAAAATCGCTAAACTTTTTTCGATCCTGGCTGCCATGGTCTTTTTACCCGGGAACGCCCTCGCCGGCGATATGAGTTCGTGGGATACGGAAGTCGAGGTCGAGATCGATAATTCCCTGAACTCGAACAATCTCACTGATTACCAGGTCCTGGTATCCTTGAATACACAATCCATAATAGCCGGCGGCGGGATGCAGGATGACGGTGATGATATAAGGTTTACCGAGACGCGGGATGATGATACCACGTTGCTGGATTACTGGATAGAAAGTGATACTATAGATACTTCCTCAACGCGCATATGGGTGAAAGTCGGGTCTATTCCGGCGTCGTCCGTGAAAACGATATACCTGTACTACGGGAACGGAGTCGCAAGTTCATATGAAGACCCCGATAATACGTTTATCGAGTATATCACATTCAAAAGAAACCAGGTCTTAAGTTACGGGGGGCCGGGCCAGGACCAGGATCCCAATGATTTTAAAGTCGCGGACCAGGGGAGGACATTAAGGCTTCAGGGGAATACCTGGAAAGCCGTGAGTACCAGTTTGACGCTGAACAGCGACCAGGCCCTTGATTATTCTTTCAAAAGCACGGATAATCAGGCGGAGATAAACGGGATAGGTATTGATACACAGACGCAGGACATAAGTTCCAACCGTTTTTATAAATGTTACGGTACTCAGAACTGGGGGGCGTATTCTTCCGATCCCGTCTATACCGGCAGCGATGAATATGAGAGACTGGAGATGGTCCTGGATGATTTTACGGGGGCTTTTTCATATATTTTCCTTATAAATGACGCTGATGCCGTTTCAGATACCGACGTATATTATACCGATGTCCGTGTCCGTAAGTATTCTTCACCGGAACCGGAAGTTTCCCTTGACCTTCCGATCACGCAGATAGATTTTACGACTACCGCCCAGACGATATTTCAGAAAAGTTCTTCAGAGATCATGACTGTACAGACCCAAAACGAGACCGGGTCCGCCCAGGATGCGGATTCCGACACTACGATCGATCTAAGTTCCTCGTCGGGAGGGGGAGAATTCAGTTTAAGCGCCGATTTTTCGAGCACGATATCCAGTGTTATCATTTCCTCCGGGTCGAACAGCGCGTCGTTCTATTACAGGGATTCATCCACAGGAAACCCCACTATAACGGCGGCTGAATCACCCTCACAGGGCTGGACTGACGCCCAGCAGAGCGTCACCGTGCAGGACCTGGGGCTGGGTATTTACAAGAACGAGGTTTTGATAGACAATTCGGGATGTTCCTCCAAGACGGATTACCAGGTACTGTTCATCCTTAACACACAGGCGTTGATCTCGGACGGGAAGATGCAGTCTGACGGTGATGATATCCGTATCTTGGATTCTGATGACGCGACCCCGTTGAACTTCTGGATACAGACCGATACGATAAACTCGACTTCCACCAGGATCTGGGTGAAAATACCTGAGATACCCGCCGGCGAAAAAACGATATATTTGTATTATGGGGACGCCTCGGCCGACTCTTTTTCAAACCCTGACGGGACTTTTGTGGAATTCATGGATTTTCAGAATGACGGTGTGATAAGTTACGGTGGCACAGGGCAGGATATCGAGTCCAATAAATATGATATAAGAGATGACGGCCGTACATTGAGGCTGTATGGTAATTCGTGGAAAGCTTCGGCGACCGAACTTGACCTTACATCTAATGATTATAAGCTGGATTATTCGTTTAAAAGCACCAAAAATGAACCTGAGATAAACGGGATAGGCCTGGATACGCAGACGTCATCTATAAGCGCCGGCAGGTTCTATAAATGTTACGGTACACAGACCTGGGGGTCTTATGCCGCGGATCCCGTTTATTCGGGGAGCGGTGCTTACGAGGACCTGGGTATGGTCCTGGATGATTTTTCTAATATTTTCACGTATCTTTTTTTCACGAATGACGCTGACAGTGTCAACCCCACGGAAGTGTTTTACCGGGACGTGAGGGTAAGAAAATATTCTTCATGTGAGCCCGGGGTAGCAATAGTGCTGCCGGTCTCCGCTTTGAACTTTACCACTGCCGAGCAGACGGTACTGGAAGACAGGGTCTCGAGCGTCATAACCGTTGAGAGCCAGGATGAGCTGGGTTCCACCCAGGAAGTCACAAGTGATACAGTGATAAACCTGGGTTCTACCTCCGGGGACGGTGAATTCAGCTTAAGTTCATCTCCGTTCAACCCCGTCTCATCCGTTACTATAACTTCGGGGTTCAGCAGCGCGTCGTTCTATTACAGGGATAAACAATCCGGGACCCAGACCATTACGGCTTCGGAAGACCCGTCACAGGGATGGTCGGACGCTTCCCAGGACATAAATATAACACAGGCGACGGTAGTCGGTATCTATAAACGGAAGATAACTATAGACAATTCAGCGTGTTCGGAAAAAGATAATTATCAGGTGCGGGTGGGGCTGGATACCCAGGCCCTGATATCCGGGGGTAAGATGCAGCCGGACGGTGATGATATAAGATTTCTGGACGCGGACGATATCACGCCGCTGTCGTACTGGATACAGACCGATACAATAGATACATCCGATACCGCTTTATGGGTCAAGGTCCCGTTGATCCCGTCGGGGACAAAAGATATTTACCTGTATTACGGCGACCAGACAGCCGAGGCGCTTTCTTCCGGTGACGATACTTTCATAGAGTTCATAAATTTCGATGATGACGGAGTCGTGAGTTACGGCGGATCATCCCAGGATGTAGAATCCAATAAATATCAGATCCAGGATGACGGTTATACATTGCGTATACATGGCAACTCATGGAAAGCCGTTAATACCGATCTTACTCTCGACGGGGATAAAAGGCTGGATTTTTCATTTAAAAGCACACAGAACGAGCCGGAAATAAACGGGATAGGGTTCGATACGGAGACTTCCGGGATAAACGCAAACTGGTTTTACAAGTGTTACGGCACACAGAACTGGGGCGCTAACCCGACTGTTCCTGCCTATTCGGGGAGCGGCAGTTATGAGGACCTGGGTATGGTGCTTACGGATTTTACCGGGACTTTCTCATATCTTGTGCTGAACAATGATATAGACGCCAGCAAGAATACGAACGTGTTTTACAGGGATGTCCGCGTAAGAAAACACGATACCTGTGAGCCGTCATTGACCGTAGGCGAAGAAGAAAGCACTATTACACAACTGGTTTTCACCACAGCTCCCCAGAGTATTGTCCAGAACCAGTCTTCCACCTTGATGACAGTCGAGAGCCAGGATGCCGGCGGTAATGCCAGGACCGTTTCGACGGATACTTATGTGAGGTTCGAGTCGGATTCACTGGGCGGGATGTTCGCGCCGGAAGACGACCCCTCGGGCTGGGAAGAGGACCCGGAGGATATCTTTATACCTGAAGACGAGTCATCTGTTTCGTTTTATTATCTGGATTCCGAGGTCGGGGAGCCCACTATAACCGTATCGGAATATCCTTCACTCGGATGGACGGATGCCGAGCAGCAGGAGACGATATTACCCGCGGCCAATATTTTCCTGGTCGAAGTTTCCACTCCCCAGATAGTGGGAACGGATTTTGTATTGACAATAACCGCGATGGATGACGAAGGTAATGTCTCTACCGGATATGCCGGCACTGTCGATATCACGATAAATTATATTTCACCGGATACCGGCAGCGGCGTGCTTTCCACCACTGTGACATCGGCCTTCGTGAACGGGATCGCGACGATCCAGGACCAGTCTTTTTCGGATTGCGGTACTGTGACAATAACCGCGACCGATCAATCCGATCCCGGTATGACGGGTACATCCGGCAACGTGGAATTTTTCCCGTTTGATTTTCTGGTAGAAGCGTCAGGCCTGGATGCGGAGATCTCATCGGATTCAGGGGGCACCCATACCGTGTCAGAACCCTTTATCCTGACGGTGACCGCACGGGATCCCGCAGGGCAGGCCTGTCCAAATTACAAGGGAGATACGGGACTTTCGGTGGATTATATATCTCCTTCCCCGGACCAATCCGGGGCTTTAAGCATGGAAGACCTTGGCCCGGAGGATTGGACGGACGGGATAAGCCAGATCTTGGATTTGACCTATGATAAATGGGGGACGATAACTATCACGGCCACCTGTGAAGATCTGGAAACGCGGGAGGGTACATCCGGTGAGATAAGTTTTTCCCCTGAGGATTTTCTTGTAACTCTCTCGGACCCTCCCGCGTCACGTACGTATTACTATGTCGGCGAGGAGTTTTCCGCGTTGATCTCCTCGAGGGATTATAACAGGGAAGTCGTGTCGAATTACGGCGGAACAGTAGCTTTTACGGGTATTGACCTGGAATTCGTGGAACAGGAATACACTTTTGTCCCCGATGATGAAGGCAGTCATCGTGTGGAGGACATTACCGGGATCGAAGAAACATCCACCATAATGTCGGTCAGCGATACGGTTTTCCCCGGCGTGACCGGGTTTTCGGACGAAATAACACTTAAGGAAGGGAATATACAGGTGTTGTCCACCGCGGGTCCGGTCGGGGCGGTAAGCGTACAGGCCAAGCTTTTTGATTCAGAAGGAAATGTCTTATCCGAAGACGATTCTACGACTTTTACCGTAGGACTGAATGAGTTTATCTCTGATAATGATTCGGCGGTCTCTGCCGCGACATCCACGCCGGCCGTGGTATCGGAGGGTGTAGCTACGATCACCATATCCGACACGGAATCGGAATCGGTCGAGGTCATCCCCGAGTCCGACCCGGAATTGAACCCGGTACCCGGTGTTGTAAGGTTCGGCACCGTGGGGGGGACAGGTGTGGGTATAGAGGTATGGAGAGAGAAAGAAACCACGCGGGAAGAATAATGGGGCGGGGCATATTATGAGGTTGGCGATATCGGACTATGCGCGCAAGCTGTCCGGACAGTCCGGGTTCAGTTTTATAGAGATCCTGATAACCCTGGCTGTGATATCAGTGGCTTTTCTCCCGCTGATGCATATGTATTCGGTCTGCCTTGAACAGACCTATGTCAGCGGGGATATGACGACAGCCAGGTACCTGGCTCAGGAAGGCATGGAAAAAGTCAAAAACTCGGGATTCACGGAAAAACAGCTTGTGGAAATGGGGGATATATGGGCTCCTTCCCTGGAAGACCCGCCGCTGGTCATAAACGGGAGAAAATGGCGCGTGAAACGCAGGTTGATAAAGGGTTCGGATCCGCTTGAGGTCCGCATAGAGGTCTATCAGGCCGTAAAAGGGAGAGAAACGCTGGAAGGTCCGGTACTGGAATTGGTGACTTTACTCGAGGACCTGGATTGGGCTTCCGCGGAATGATAATGTATTCAGATTTTTCTCTATATTCTTTACTGGCCCGGGAAAGGGCTTACCCGGATCAGCGAATTAAAACGGAGCCGGGTAGCGGGAATAGAATGCGGTGCCGGCATCCGGGGACAGCCGGGTTGACCCTGATAGAACTTTTGATCGCGGTGAGTATTTCCACTATACTCGCCGGAGTTGTGATCTTCATGTTAAATACAAGTTTTGATTCTTACATTTTCAGCCAGAGGGAGATACTTCTCGATAAAACACTCGATAATTGCCTGGATGAGATATCGACAGGCGGGTTTGATAATTTCGGCCTGAAAGACGCGCTGGAGATCCTGGAAGTGTCGGAAGACTCGATCACATTTGTCCCGCCATGGATCGATAAAAAAGGGGCCGTAAAACCGGAACACAGCCATCCGGACCTGGCGGCAAAAACCCCTTTTATACTGGATCGGCCGGTCAAGAGGGGTTCTTTCACACCTATAGCCGAAGTAACGTCTCCAGACGGCGATGATAGGCAAGCATGGTCCCAGATACCGGTAGCGTTTTCTATTTCTGGAGAAAGCAATATCGCCGAAGCCGCGGACAGGGTATTCCTGGAAGGTCCGCTGGATCCCGGGAGCAGGATCAGGTTCATTTACCAGCCTGATGCCACGTTTTTTCCGGAATGCGCGATGAAGATATGCTGGGAGGGAAATAATATAGTCAGGAGATATAACGATATCGAAAGCGTTATACCGAAGAACAATACCGGAAGTTCCAGGATATCGGGCCTGGAATTCAGGTATTTTGATAACACTAATACGGAAGTGATACCCGAACCGGAGTTCATACCTAATATAACAGCGGTAAAAGTCAGCCTGGAAGCCGGCCTGAAACCGGAAAGCAAAAAAGGCCCGGTTATAGCTAAAACGGGGTTTGCATACATAAATATCAGGAATTCACGCGTCGCCGGAAAAGGATTGATAATACAGAAAGGCACCAGGATACGTATACCCGACTCCCGCAATATCAGGGTATTCAGCGTAGCTGATGTCACGGGCATAAAAAAGGACGGGACGATCCAGTTTGTAGCCCGCCCGGAGCAAGGGTCGTCCTGGAAAATAAAAATAGACCTGGGATTCGACGACGACACCCCCATATTGAAAAAATATACGGTAGAATATCCAAAAGGAGTTGTCGTGTACAGTGAGACCATAAACCTTACCACGGATATTCCTTTGAACCTGCTGAATCTGGGGGGAAACGGGCTTTATGATTATGATTATGACGAATCCGGTGATAATTTTGTTGATCTAAAGGGAGAAGTGGAGCTGGAAGTCACCGAAATGGATGCCGGCGGAGCCGTTATATATATAAGGCCATGACAGGGTATTATAAGAGGGCGTAATAATCTGCCGGGGTCATGTTGCTTTTTAATGGAAGGAAGTGTACTATATAATTCAAGAGATGATCACGGCGCCGGGGTTTCGCCTTGCGGTCATAATGAGGACATGATAAGGGCCTGTTTTTGTAAAACCCGTAATTTGAACAGTGACCATGAAAAAAAAGATATTACTTGTGGACGATATGGTGGAGATGGTGGAGATGCTGCAGTACAGGCTGGAATCACAGGGATACGATGTGATGAAGGCTTATAACGGCAAAGAAGCGATGGAGAAGATCAGGGAGAGCCGCCCGGACCTGATCATCCTGGACGCGATAATGCCTCCGCCCGATGGTTTCCAGATATGCAGAGATATCAAAGATGATGATGAATATAAGGACATACCGGTGATAATGTTGACCGTAAGAGCCGGCAGGGATGATGAGTTCTGGGCCAAAGAATGCGGGGCTGATGTTTTTATTACAAAACCTTATGATACCCCGGAGCTTCTTCTAAAGGCAAGGATACTTCTCGGTGAAGCTTAGACGCGGGCCGTCTGCTCTGATATAATATAAATATGGAGGGGGGAATGGACAGAAAAAAAATACTTATCGTGGACGACGAACCGGCGTTTGTCGAGATGGTCAAACTTCGGCTCGAGGCTAATGGATACGATGTCATTACCGCGAACGACGGGGAACAGGCGCTTGAAAAAGTTAAGGAAGACCCCGATCTTCTCCTGATAGACATAATGATGCCGAAGATCGATGGTTACACATTATTGAGGGAACTAAGGGCTGACAATTCGACGCGCACCCTTCCGGTGATAGTGGTGTCCGCTAAGCCCGACCTTAAGGACCTGTTCCAGATAGAGGGTGTTCACCATTATATAGTCAAGCCCATCGAAACAGATGAGTTTCTGTCGACTATCCGTGAAGTCCTCGAAGAAAATGACGGGTAACGGGTCGGATATCTCAATAATAATACCCGCCCTCAAACAGGGGAAAGACTCCCGCATTTTCCACGCAAGACCGTAATTCTCCTTTAAAACAGCAGATCGTTTTATGTCTTTCAGCGCGTCTTTATACACTGTGCTTCTGAAGGAGTGATCCCGCGTAGATGATAAATAAAAACATTGACCCGTTATGTTGTATGACTTAATATATTTGTCAGGCTATTCTCTGTATTCATAAGGCGGTATAATGATTTTACCTAATTTTCTAATAATCGGAGTGAAAAAAGGGGGAACGACCTCGCTTATAAAATATCTTGACCAGCATCCGGATATTTTTATGGCGCCGGTGAGAAGTTCAAGATTTTTCATATCCGAAGGAGATGAAAAGGCTAAAGAGGTCAGGCCTCATGTTGTTACGACCTTGGGGGAATATAAGGGTCTTTTCAGGGATGTTTCGGGTGAACGGGCTATAGGTGAGAATTCAAACGCTTATTTTAATCATCCCGGTGCTCCTGGTTCCATAAGAAGATATGTTCCAAATGTAAAATTGGTAGCGCTTCTCCGGAATCCCGCCGAGAGGGCATATTCCAGTTATACCATGCATGTTTCAAGAGGCCAAAAGCCTGTTGATGATTTTTCTTCGGTGGTAAAGCGGAATATCGAAACATATAAAAATCCGGGGAACGTGGGTTTTTATTACAGGCATCTGCGGAATTATTATGATCATTTTGATCCTTCCCGGATAAAGGTATATCTATTTGAGGATTTCATAAAGGATCCCCGGCCGGTAATGAAAGACCTGTTTGCCTTTCTCGGAGTAAATAAGGATTTTATCCCGAATACGTTGAAAAAATACAACCCTTCAGGCATCCCTGACAAGATGCTTTTACACAAGCTGCTTACAAGTCCGAATATCGTAAAAACTGCTGTCAAAAAGTTATTTCCCCGCGAAGCCGGTTTGTTTTTATATGATAAATTGTTCCACAAAAGCTATAAAAAAATACCGCTTCCCGAAGAGGCCCGGAAGATCCTTACGGGGATTTACCGCGAGGATATATTAAAGCTGCAGGGTCTTTTGGGCAGGGACCTTTCATCCTGGCTGAGCTAGGTGTGCCGGAAGTTACGAATCAAATCATGCTCCCTGCAGGTCTCCGCTTGTAAAATCCTTAAAAACGTTATTCCCCACACGGTAGTGTGGGGTGCCTAACAATATATATAATAACCATTGACATTTATGCTGGTAAGATTTATAGTATGTTCAATAAATGAACAAGACAGGTCTGTACATATATGGGAAACGTAATATGGTTAACCGGGTTAAGCGGATCCGGTAAAACGACTTTATCTTTAAAATTGCAGGAAAAACTCAGGGAACTCTCCGTAAGAACCGAATTACTGGACGGTGATGAAGTTCGTGAATTTTTCGGAGCGGATCTCAGCTACGAAAGAAAAGATCGTATAGCTAACGTAAAGAGGATAGGTTTCGCAGCGCATCTGTTATCCAGAAACGGTGTGAACGTTATTGTCGCAAATATAGCCCCGTATTATGAAGTCAGGGATTTTCTGAGAAAAAACATACCGAACTATATTCAGATATACCTGAAATCTGATCTCGAATCATCTTTAAAACGCGCTTCTAAGGGATATTATGAAAGATTAAAGAACGGTAACTTAAGAAATTTCATAGGCGTTGATGATGTATATGATGTCCCCAGAACTCCGGATCTTACCATAGATACAATAAATACCGGTATAGCTGAAAGTGTGGATATTATCATGGAACATTTAAGGAAAACAGGAAAAATAACAGAGGATAAATAACTATGTCAGAGATTTTCGAAGTTATAGTTACCCTGGGGCCTTCTATACTGAACAAAAATACTATCGTAAACATAAGTAAAATGGGCCCCTGCATTTTCAGGATAAACGGCGCTCATACCGGACCGGATGATATTAAGAAGATCATCCGGTTAAAGAACGGGATATCTCCGGGTATAAAACTTTTAATAGATCTTCCCGGTAACAAAATAAGGACTTCAGATAATTTTAGATCACGGTATTTTAAAAAAGGGGATGAAGTGTCTTTGATGCCGGCGGATCTTAATTTCGGTGAATTTCACGGGTATTTAAAGGAAGGCGAAGTCATTTTCACCAATGATTCCCTGAATTCTATGATAGTCAGAAATGTAGAGAAGGATACCGGCATGATCGTTCTGGAAGCCGAAAACGACGGGTGCCTGGTCAATAATAAAGGTATACATGCGAGGAATAGCAGTATACCGCTACCGTTTCTGTTCAAAAAAGACCGTGAAATTATTGATATTATTAATAAGGGAGGGATAGATTACTGTGCTCTTTCTTTTGTGAGAGATGTCGGTGACGTCAAAGAGGTGAAGGGCATACTGACAAATCACGATGTAACGTTAATAGCAAAAATAGAAAAGATCGAAGCGGTAAACAATCTTGATAGTATTCTTGGTGAAGTTGACAACATCCTGGTCGACAGAGGGGATCTATCAAATGATGTAGGGATGCTTAAACTTCCTTTTTACGAGGACATGATAGTTAAAAAATCTTTAGAAAAATCGAAAAAAGTGTTTCTAGCTACACAATTTCTTAAATACATGGAACATAATCCGATACCGCTTATTGCCGAGGTAATGGGCCTGTTCAATGATATATCCGAAGGTGCGGCCGGTATACAGTTATCGGAAGAGACGGCAGTCGGAGAATATCCTGAAGAATGCGTAAAACTGGTTTTTGAGATGCACAAAGAAATAAAGTCTAAGAACTGAAGGCACATTTTATTATGAACGAATACCATTTTAAGGAAGATATTTTTAAGATACTCAGAATGTTGTCGGCAGACGATAATGTTACACAAAGGGATCTTTCCAGAAATTTAGGAATATCCCTGGGAAAAACCAATTATTTGTTGAAATCATTGACGCAAAAAGGGTTCTTAAAAGCCAGGGCTTTTAAGAATAAAAAACGGAAATTATACCGTGTCGGATATATACTTACCCCTAAAGGATTCGATCAAAAAGTGCATTTAACGTATCTTTTTCTTAAGCGTAAAGAAAAAGAATATTTGGAGCTAAAAAAGGAATTTGAGGAAAATTCGAAAGAAATGGAACTGGAAACACAGGGAGGAGACTGAAAAATATGAGGTTCACGATAGGGTTTGAAAAAGAAGATAAAAGCAAGTTGCAGCGGTATTGGGATGATATAATCGAGACGCAAAAATGGAGCGAAGGTAAATATACCGCCCTGTTCGAGGAAAAATGGGCCGCGATCAGTGGCGTCGATTCCGTTGCTTTTTCAAGCTGGGGGGGAGCGGCGTTAGCCGCTATGGAATATTTTGATATAAAGGGAAAAACCGTTCTTTGTCCTTCAAACACGTTCATGGCGACTCCATTGAGCATCTTAAAAGCCGGATGTAACGTAGAATTTGTGGATTGTAACCGCGATGATCTCTGTATGAGCTATGATGATCTTAAGGAAAAGATCGAGGCGTTTGATCCCGCAGCTGTATGGCTGGTGCATATTGGGGGGCATATAGCGTTTCAGATCGAAGAAATAGCGGAACTCTGCAGGAAAAAAGGGATATTTCTTTTTGAAGATTGCGCGCATGCTCACGGCGCGTCATGGAACAGGAAGAAGCCCGGTTCCTGGGGAGACGCGGGGATTTATTCTTTTTATGCTACTAAAACAGTTTCAACCGGTGAAGGAGGAATGCTTGTAAGTAAAAACAGTGGGCTTATAGAATTCGCTAAAAAATACAGAAATTACGGTAAATTCGAATATAAAGTTGAAGGCTTAAATTATCGTATGAGTGAGTTTACGGCTGCTATCGGATGCGTACAGGCGGATAGGTTGGAAGATATAGTAAATTGGAAGAATGAATATGCCAGAAAGGAGCTGGATCCCAGATACCCCAATAAAGTAGATTTACCCGAAGGCATGGTGTCCGGATATTACAAGTATATCGTGTTTGATCCGATAGAGAAATCTACCGGCAAGGTTTATGATCAGTTGTGCCATAAGATCATGGGCAGGGATGTTGACCTGCTCAATTCAGAGTGGGTCGCGCAGAATCACTGGTGCGTTCCGCTGTACTATAAAGGGATATAGTCGATCGTCGTTAGTCGATCGTCGTTAGGGATGAAAGGATAAAGGTTAAAGGGCAAAAGAAAAGTAATTTATAGTTTATCAATAAGGAAGGAGAAAAATGAAGGTATTGGTTACGGGAGGTTCGGGGTTCATCGGGTCGCATGTTGTAGATAAGTTGAGAGAAAAGGGTATACAGGTGCGTGTATTTGACATGAAGTATCCGGTTTTCAGGGATGATATCGAATATTATAAGGGCAGTTTACTGGATCTGGAAGCGCTAAGAATGGCTATGGAGGATATAGAAGCGGTTCTGCATCTGGCTGCCGTTGCGAATGTAAATTTTGTTTTCAAAGAACCCCATTATTCCGAAGCAATAAATGTCAGGGGGACGATCAATGTACTGGAAGCCGCCCGCCAGTCCGAAGTCAAAAGGGTAATATACGGCAGTACTACCTGGGTTTACAGTGAGACCGACACGGATAAAGTTGATGAAAAGACTCCTTTGCATGCGCCCAGCCATCTTTATACCGCTACCAAGATGACATCCGAATTTTATTGTAAAAGTTATAGTGAGTTATACGGATTGGAAGTCAGTATACTGCGTTACGGGATACCTTACGGCCCGCGGGCCAGAGATGCGGCGGTCATTCCCATATTCGTGAGAAAAGCCCTGAACGGAGAGCCGCTTACTATCGCAGGAGACGGACTTCAGTTCCGCAAGTTCGTTTATGTGGAGGATCTTGCTGAGGGGAATGTTTTAGCTCTTAGATCCATAGCAAGAAATAAGACATATAACCTTGATGGTAATGAAAAGGTCTCCATAAAACAGATAGCCGAAACTATATGCAAGATACTGGGTGATGTCAAGATAGAGTATGTTCCCGCCCGTCCCGGAGATTTTTCCGGCAAAGAGGTTTCAAGTGAGCTGGCCCTGAAAGAACTCGGTTGGGCTCCCAGGGTATCTTTTGAAGAAGGAGTCAGGAGATATATAGACTGGTATAAAGAAAGGGAAAATAAGCGCAAGTCGGATTGGGAAAAGGTGGACGAAATATTCAGAAACGACAGGTGAGGATATGAATAAGGTAATGGTTATTTCCCCGCATATGGATGATGAGGTCCTGGGACTCGGGGGTACGATATCAAAACACGTGGTTTCAGGTGACGAAGTATATGTATGTATCGTGGCGCACAGGGTATATGGACGCGAATACGACAAGGCTGCTAATGATGAGGAAATGGCTGCGGCCGAAAACGCCAGGCGGCTCCTGGGCTATAAAGAAATAGTTTTTTTGGATCTACCCGATGAACGGCTGGATACCTGTGTGCAGGATATAATCATACCCGTAGAAGAACATTATAACAGGATCAAGCCCGACATATTGTACACGAATTTTTACGGCGATAATCATCAGGATCACAGAGCCGTGTTTTCCGCGGTAAGAGTGGTTATCCGTTCCGGGGCCGCGTATAAAGTCCCCAGAGTTTTGATGTATGAAGTGCCGTCTTCTACGGATCAATCTCCTTCGGCAATGGAAGGCTCTTTTAAACCTAATTATTATGTAAATATTTCGGAACATTGGAATAAAAAATTAGCCGCGTTCAACTGTTATGTGAGGGAAAAAAGGGAATCCCCTCATCCCCGGAGCGAACAGGCACTGTACGCACTTTCCGTAAGAAGAGGGGTAGAAGCGGGTTTTCCCCAGGCGGAATCTTTTGTCATTTTGAGGGATGAATGGAAATGATCAGTGTGCTTTGCTGTATACAGGCCAGATGCGGATCGAAACGATTGCCGGAAAAGGTCATAAAAAAGATCAATGGAGAGCCATTGATCACGCATATCATAAGACGGCTTAAAAAATGCCGGGATGTGGATAAAATCGTCCTGGCGACTTCACGGTCGTCCGAAAACGATATTTTGGAGAAAATAGCTGTTGAAGAAAATATCGATGTGTCAAGAGGTCCGGAAGATGACGTGCTGGAGAGATTTCATGATGTTTCGGAAAAATATGGCCCCGATCATATAGTCAGGGTCTGTGCGGATAATCCTCTTATCGATCCCGTGGAAGTGGACAGGATAATAAGGCATCACATAGCGCGGGATGCCGATTATTCTTTTAATCATATACCCGGGATGGGAAATAATTATCCTGATGGGATAGGCGCCGAAATATTCAAAAAACATGTTCTGGAAAAGATAAAATCGGCGGCCACAAGCAATGAGGAAAAAGAACATATAAACGAATATGTGTGGAACAACATGGACGAATTTCATATAGAGACCTTAAGCGCTCCGGAAGAGATAGCCTATCCATCCTACAGGTTTGATGTAGACACCCGGGAGGATCTTGATTTTATAAGATGGATCTATGGAAATCTATGCAGAGAAGCGTATCCATGTACCGGAAAAATCATTGAGTTCCTGGAAAGACACAGGGGTGAAGGGGGACTGTAGAGAAGATGTCAAGAAAAACAGTCGCTATACAACAACCGGAGCATCTGCCCTGGCTCGGTTTTTTTAATAAGATGTCCAGATGCGATCAGTTTGTCTATCTTGATAATGTACAGTTCAAAAAAAGATATTTCGAGAACAGGAACCGCATAAAATACGGCGAAACCGTTAGATGGCTTACCGTGCCGGTCATGAACAAAGGTCGATATTTGCAGAAGATATGTGATGTGGAGATAGATGAAGGACGGTATTGGAGGAAAAAATACATGGGCATGATCAAACATGCTTATTCAAAGAAACCTTTTTATGAGGAATATATAAATGAGTTTGAGAAAATATTATATAAAAATTTTGCAAAACTCATTGATCTTAATCTTGAAATAATAAACTGGATAAGGGAGAAAATAAATATTACGACCGCATCTGTCATGGCTTCCCAGTTGAAAGACTATACAGAGAACGGGAGCGATCTGATATTGAATATATGCAAGGATTGCGGAGCGGATACGTATGTTTCCGGGCCGGATGGGGAAAATTACCTCAATACTGCTTCTTTTTCGGACGAGGGGATCAGCATTGAATATCATAATTATGTACATCCGGTCTATAACCAGTCTGGCACGGCCTTTATAAGTCACCTGTCGGCAATGGATCTTTTGATGAATCATGGGGAAAACAGTGATAAATATATAAAAGGAGTACCGGAGTGAACATTCTGGGCATCATAATAAGCACCAATTCCACCGCGGCGCTTTTTATAAAAGACAGAATAGTCGCCTGCGCGAGCGAAGAACGCTTTACGAGACGAAAAAACACCAATGCGTATCCGAGCTCTGCGATAGAATTTTGCATGAAGCAGGCCGGCATTACCCCGGAGGAGCTGGATATTGTGGCATTTGCGGGTAATAAGTTCAATTCAAAATACTGGCAAGTGGACCATGACGCGTCTTTTTCGGTGAAAGACAAGATCAGGGAACAGTATTCTTACTGGTATCCCAGGATGTACCAGGATCAGGATCCTGATTTTCTGGATCTTTTCAGGGAAAAAATACTTCCGGAACGAAAAGCCTTGATCGGGGAAGATAAGGATTATGATCCCCGGATCGATCTGGCAAAAAGCCACCTCGGTATAGACGATAAAAAAATCCACTTTTATAATCATCATGATTGTCATGCATATTACGCTTATTTCGCGGGTCCCCGCCGGCGGGATGATATCCTTAACTTTGTGATAGAAGCATTCGGAGATGATGCAAACGCTTCGATAAGTGAGTTTAATAACGGTAAACTTTCATATCATTACAGAACGGATGATTGTTATATCGGCAGATTGTACAGACACATAACCCTGCTGCTGGGGATGAAATCCAATGAGCACGAGTTTAAAGTAATGGGTCTGGCTCCTTACGCTAAAGAAGAGCATTACAGGGAGGCCCTGGATGTATTCAACTCATATATGTATGTCGACGGGACAGAATTCAGGTACAAAAAAAGACCCGGGGACCTGTTCTTTGAGTTCAAAAAGGCGCTTGAACATATACGTTTTGATAATATTGCCGGAGCTTTGCAGAAGTATGTAGAAGTTCTTTTAAGTGAATGGGTATCGAATGCGGTGAAAAAAACCGGAAAAAAATCCATTATTTTTTCCGGAGGAGTCGCTATGAACGTCAAAGCTATGATGGAGATCGCCAAGCTGGACTGTGTCGAAGACCTTTATGTGCCTTCCACTGCCAGCGATGAATCACTGGCAATGGGTGTGTGTTATAACGCATACAAAACACATGCGGGAAAGGAAAGCCCGGTGTGTTTGGCCGATGTATATCTCGGCAACGACATAACTCCGGACGATGCTTCTGAATTTATAGATGGTAATGATATCAAAGATGAATTCAAAGTGATATATGATGTGAGCCCACGGACGATAGCGGACCTTCTTATGCGCGGATATGTGACAGCAAGAGCCGTGGGGCGTATGGAATTCGGTGCGCGGGCACTGGGAAACCGTTCAATACTTGCCGATCCAAGGGATCCGTCCATAGTCCCCCGGATAAACGACAAGATAAAACGCAGGGATTTCTGGATGCCATTTGCGCCGGTGATCCTTGAAGACAGAGCAGATGATTATTTGAAGAACCCCAAGAAGGTCAGCGCTCCTCATATGACGATCGGGTTCGAAACAACACAGACTGCGAGAAAGGATCTTCCGGCGGCGCTTCATCCGGCGGATTTTACGGCCAGGCCGCAGATAATATCCGAACAGGATAATGGACCTTATTACGCGATCATAAAAGCATTCGAAAAAGTCACGGGAGTGGGTGCGTTGCTTAATACATCCTTCAATCTTCATGGGGAACCTATAGTCTCCGATTGTGCTGATGCGTTATATGTATTCAGGAATTCCGATATAGATGTCCTGATACTCGGCGGGCACGCGCTGCTTAAACCGGGGATAGATCTATCATGAATAAAGTTGTTTTCATAACGGGTATATTCAGGTCGGGAACGACTCTTCTCACAAGAGCTACCGGAGCTCATCCCGGGATGAACAGCGTGTATCAGCTGTTTTTCCCGTTCTTTATCATGTGGAAAGACCTTTTTTTCAGGCAGAAGGCGCCCGGATATTGTTTTTCAAATAAACCTCTGGGATCTGATATTTTTTCCGATGAAAAAATATCAGATATTTTTAAAAAAACAGCCGCTTGTGTTTATTTTTCGAAAGATGACCTGCAACAGTTGAAGGGGCAACTGGCATCCGGACTGGAGCGGGACAAGAAGGAGAAACCTGAGATCGATCCCGCGGTTTACGGAAAAATAGCGCCCGGAAATGCCGGTGATATTCTTATCCGGATGCTGGAAACGGTATCGGGGTATATGGATCCAGGCAAGATATTCGTTTTTAAAGAAATATGGTGTGAAGATTTTGTGCCGGTGATCACGGGATTGGCCGGGATCGAAGTAAGGACGATCCATATGATCCGTGATCCCAGAGCGGTTTTTTCATCAAGAAACACCGGCAGGTATCTCAAGGAATGCGGTAAAAAGTACCCTTTATTGTTCATAGCGGAGGCCTGGAAACGCAGCGTGAATATAGCAGAAAATACCGTTGTCCCCGGCTCACGGGTAGTCAGATACGAAGATGTGGTCCTGCATCCTGAAGAGGCGATGAAAGATGTCTCGGAATTTATCGGTGTGAAGTTTTGCAGCGAGATGATCGAGCCTTCCCGTTTCAGGGATGGCCGCGGAAATATATGGACGTCAAATACTACAGGATCCGATCCCGTCTTCGGATTTGATAAAAAACCGCTTACATACTGGAAGACGTCTTTATCTGATGATGAGATAGGCAGCATAGAGTTTATATGTGATAAAGAAATGAGCCTTATGGGGTACGAGATGATTTTTCCCATCGACAAGTCCAGGAAATTGTTTTCGGGGTACAGGGAGGAAAAAGATGAAATACAGCCATGGCTTTTACCATTTGATTATCTGTGCGATGATATCCGGGTTGGAGAAGAGATGAAAACGGGGGTGCATGATTGATCAAAATAAATAAAGACCAGTTCGCCATGGATACAAGATTGCGGGGGATCTTATGGCAATACAGAAGACGGCATCCGTTTCGTTTTTTGAAAAACAGAACGGAGTGGTATGTTTATCCGGTCATCAAAAGAGTGCCGGACTTTCCTCTTCATATTGATTTTGAGACCAGTTCCTTGTGTAATCTTAATTGTCCGATGTGTTACAGGCCGCACAGATCCGATAAAAACGACGGGCTTATGGATTTCGATGTTTTTAAAAAGGGGATAGATGAATGCGCCGAACATGGATTGTACTCTATAAGGTTAAGCTGGCGAGGAGAGCCGACAATGCATCCCCATATCATTGATATGATCAGATATGCTAAATCGAGGGATATCAGCGAAGTCTCTTTTATTACGAACGGGTACAACCTGAACGATGAGTTGTCAGAAGGGCTGGTGAGGGCGGGATTGGATTATTTTTCCGTTTCCATAGATGGAATAGGTGAAAAATATGAGGAGATCCGTTATCCCGCCAGGTTTGACGAGACAGTCGAAAAATTAAAAACAGTCAGACATATGCGCGATAATTTCGGCGGAGGATATCCAAGGATAAGGATCAATTCTATATGGAGCGCGGTCAAGGATCATAAGAAAGAATATTTTTCAATATTCAATCCGATAGTGGATTTTATTACGGTCAACCCGGATTATGACCATTCACTGGACGCTACCGGAGTAGATCCCCGGCATGTCTGCCAGTATCTGTTTCAAAGGCTTACGGTCATGTGGGACGGTACGGTCCCGCTTTGTATATGCGATAAATCCAAAGAGGTTATTCTGGGCAGTATAGGGGAAAAAACTCTTGCGGAGATATGGCATGGTGAAGAAATGAATCTGGTACGCCGCAAACATGTCGAAGGAAAAATAACAGAAGTTCCACCGTGTATAAAATGCCAGAGGCCGGTTACAAGACAGATCGGGAATCAAAGGGATGTGGGATAATATGAGTAGAACGGTGATAATAGCGGAGATCGGTGAATGTTTTAACGGAGATATGAAAGAAGCCAGGGCGCTTATCAGGACAGCCAGGGAAGCCGGGTGCGATTATGCGAAATTTCAGACATTAGACACCGAAGGCATATCGGAAGACGATCCGGAAAAGGAATGGTTAAAAAAGGTCGCTTTAAGCAGAGAGCGGCTTGAACAGATCAAAAAATGCTGTGAAGATGAGCAGATAAAATTTTTATGCACCCCTGAAAACAGAAAAAAAGCTGTGGAATTAAAAGAAATCGGATGCAGGGAAGTAAAGATAGCAAGTACCTGCATATGGGATAAAGAACTGATAAAATATGCGGTCGACAATTTTCCTGTTATATTTATTTCCACCGGTATGACCGATCTTGAAGAAATCGATGAGGTTGTCTCATTGTGCCGGGGCCGGGAACAGGTCTATCTTATGCATTGTGTTTCTGAGTATCCTACCGGCCCTCTTCTGGAACAGAGGGGGCTCAAGGGATTGGCTCATGAGGATGTGAACATGCGGATGATGGATGTTCTCAGCCAGAGGTATCCGTGGTGCATAACAGGATATTCGGATCACACGGAAGGAGTGCTTGCCCCGGTCGTCGCGGTAGCCCGGGGAGCAGGTGTTGTGGAAAAGCACATCACGATGGATAGATCCGGACCCCTGTGTTTATTTAAATCAGGCCAGCAGTATATGGGAACGGACCATGTGCTTTCCCTGGAACCGCAGGAACTGAAACAGATGGTATCCATGATAAGGGAGACTGAAAAAATACTGGGATCATCTGAGTGGCGCAGAAGCCGGGGAGAGCGGGTCCTTATGGATTTCCTGAAAGGCAGGTTCTCGAATTGATGAAATGTTTTTTTATGACCGAAGCTTCTAAGGCCACAGGATATGGACATTTATTTGAATGTCTTACACTGGCCGAAGGATTGAGAAAACATGATCCCGTGTTTCTGCTTTATGATTCGGATGCTGAAGCCGGAAAAGTCGCTGAAGGCAAGGGTTTCAGCATTGAATACATTACGCCGGAGGATATAAGGACACACGCGGGGATAAGGGGCTCTTTAGTTATATTAAACACACGTAAAAACAAGATCGAGTTACAGAATCTGTTGAAAAAAAGTGCGGACAAACTTCTGCTTATCGATGAGCTGGGGGATAAGGAGATAAATTGTGATATCCTGATAAACTTCAGTCTTTGTGAAGAGTGGACGGAGTCTTATACTTTCTTAAATGACGCATCCTGTTTTACCGGTCCGGATTATTATCCCCTGCGTGAGGAGTTTAAAATGGCGAAAGGACGTGTGGCAAAGAACAGGGATATACTGGTAAGCCTGGGAGGGGTAGACAGATCACGTACCGCGTTATCATTAGCCGGTGTGTTTTCCGATATGGATAAATTCACTTGTACATATATAATCGGGCCCGGATGCGGATACACTGCAGAAGATATTCATAAGCTGACACACGGTAAGGCTGATCAGAAGGTTATTACATACCCGGATAATTTTGCTGAAGTACTTGCGTCCCACAGGCTTTTAATATCCTCCGGCGGAGATACTTTGTACGAAGCCGCTTATTTGGGGGTACCGGCCGTTGTGATGTGGGAAGATTATCATGAAAGGACCCAGGGGCAGAGTTTCCTCGACAGAGGTGCCGCTGTCTCCGTAGTCAAATGGGACGGTTCAGACAGGGATAATTTCAAAATGAAAGTAAATATGATACTGGATGATACGAAAATGCTCGATCGCGTGTCGGGCATCTCTGAAAGACTTGTAGATGGTTCAGGGATAGAACGGATTAAAAACATAATTGAGAAAGAAATAGCGGAATGAGCGTATTTGATGAATATATGAGCACCGTTCAGGGCAGATCATTGGCGGACAAATTCCTGCGGGAAAGGCCCAGGGAGTCAACGGGTTGCATCATATGCGGTTGTTGTGATGCGGTTTTATGGTATACCATGGGATTTTTTGCGGTAAATATATGTTCGGAATGCGGTGCCAAATATGTATCGCCCAGATACGATGACGACCAGCTTGCCGGCCATTATTCAGAAGAGCTGTTTACAAAAAGTGTCGATTACGAGGGTGTACGGCATAATATGCTGGATCCCGCGGAGCGTTTACGGAAGAAACAGGATATGAAAGAAGAGATAAGAGAATGTGTAAAAAGGTGCGGTGATGGAAGCCGGGTGCTGGACATAGGATGTCAAACCGGGATTTATCTGGAAGCATTGCCGGATAATATCAGGAAATACGGTGTTGAAAGATGCGCATGGGCAGCTGACTATGCGAGAAGTAATTTACATGCCGACATCTCGGCATGTAAGATTGAGGACGCCGTATTCCCTGCTGAACATTTTGATGTTATAAACATGTCTTATGTCATCGAACATCTCCAGCACCCTGTTAAAGTACTGCGTAAAATCACCGCCTGGCTTAAGCCGCAGGGAGCTCTGGTGGTTTCGGCTCCGAATTTCGACAGTACATGCTCGTGTATTTTCAGAGAATTTTATCGTTTGGCGGACCCAAGACAGCATTTGTTTTTGACTACTCCGCGGATATTGAAACATTTAATGTCGGTACTCGGGATGAAGACACGAAAGATATACTACCCTTACTGGGGAACGCATTATTGCAGCGGTAAAGAACAGATACGCTTGGTCAGAAATGCCATAAGACGCATTGCGCTCGGATCACTCATAAAGGGAGGCAGGACCCCCGATGTCTCCGAAGTGATCTCTCCGGCATTTTACGGCAATATCATGACCATCGTCGCAGTGAAAAGATGAATACTTTAACCGATAAACAGATAATATTAAATAAATATTACGAGAAAAACGCCGTATTGGCGGGATCCGGATGCGAGACCTGCGAAAAGGAGTTTTTCACGGACGGTGCTTATGAACTGCTTTATGAAGACAATGAGCCGGTACTTTATTTTAAAAAAAGTAAAATGAGGGGAGGCGAGACCCCGTTATTCTATAATTTCCTTGTACTTGATGAATCAGGATGGAAAGAAGCCGGCAGGCTTCTGAAGGCGTACCTGTCAAAGAACAGGACAAAGACCGCGGTCTTCGCCGTAGAAGAATACCTGGAAGATGAAAATAAAATGGTTCTATCACTGGCGGGTGAGGCGGATCATGTTTCGGTAAGGATGTCAAATCATGACATATGCAGGAATTCGGTTGAAGATGGACCGACAGAGGTTCAAATAGAACCTTTCGTAAAAGGAAAAGACGAGTCGCGATTTGTCAAGATATTCAACACTACGTTCAAGGGATTATGTGTCCCGACTTCCCTTGATGAAGTCTCTGCCTGGACGCGGCTGGATTCTTTCGACAGTAATACCTATTTTTTCGCTGAAAAACACGGACGCACAGTGGGTTTTATAGCGATAGAAACAGATGATGCGCAAAAGTGCAGTTATTTGCAGGAAATCGGCGTAATCGACGAGGAAAAGGGCCGGGGTGTTTCTGACGCGTTGATGTCGGCCGGGATGAAATCTGTTGAATCAAAAAAAATAATCCGCATGAATACGGGGGTGAATTTCGGGAACGGAACCGCTTTGAGGTTTTTTAAAAAATGGGGTTTTGAGGAACTCTATAAGAAAAAGTTTATGAGGTATACAGGATGATATATTACAAGACTCGCAGAAAAGATGACCCGTATTTCGAACTGTGGACCAGGAAAGAATGGATGTACCCTCTCGAAAACGCGGATAGTATCAAATTCCCCCTGATAGTGACCGTAGAACCCACTAACAGGTGCCAGAACAGGTGTTTATACTGTTCCAGACAGCTTATGACAAGGGATCTGGGGGACATCAGTTTAGATGTGATGGAAAAAATATGCGGTGAATGCGCGATGCACGGTGCGGCCATAAGACACGGCGGTTTCGGGGAACCGTTGCTGCACCCTGAAATAGAAAAAATAGTGGAAATCAGCGGGGAGCATAGTGTACTTACCACTATTTTCACGAACGGGATGATGCTTACTGAATCGATGATGGAATCTTTTGTCGAGAACAACCTTGCGGAGATCCGCTTTTCATCATCGGGGATCACGGAAGAAGTCCATAACTCCATAAGGCAGAACAGTGATTATACCCGGGATTTTTATGACAAGATAAAAATGGCGTATAGAATTAAAAAAAACATGAAAAGCAGAAGGCCTTTTATAACGTTGTATACCAACGTTATAGATTACGGGGACAAGGATTTCATGGAAAACCTGGATGCGTATAAGAAACATTATATCGAGTATGTAGATAAGATAGACATAGATCTGACTATGTTTTCAAGAGTCAAACATTTGGATCATGTCAAAGGCCTGTACGCCAGGCAGACCGTTAGTGAGAAACATAAAAGATGTGTGGGGCTGTTCCTTAAAATCATCGTTCACTGGAACGGGGATGTCTTCGCGTGCGATAAATTATATGATTTCGACAAAGAATATTTTTTAGGGAACCTTAATGACAAGGGTTTCACCATAGTAAAAGGGTTCAATTCGGACATTATAAAAAACTTAAGAGACAATATGAGTTTTGCGATGAACCATGAAAAGTTCTCTTATTGCAAGGACTGTTTTTCGAATACAAACAAATGGGACAACCCGGAAGGTGTTTTGGCGGATAAAGATGAAACTTGATCTGATGTTGTTTTTGGGTTCAATATTGTTTTTAGTTATTCTGGGGGCAGAGATATTTCTGCAATTCAGATATTTTATATATTATTCAAGAAAAAAAAGGAGAATTTTTTCAAGGATCAACACTGATGAAAATATCAGGAAAAATTCACAGGATATATTGAAGACCCACGGTAATGTGAAACACCCTATAGGGTATGCGCTAATACCGGGGTCTTCAGCCGAGTTTACGAATCCAGACATATTCCCCGGACCATTCAAGGTGTTTATTAACTCACAAGGTTTGCGCGAAGATGAAATAACACCGGAGCAGATAAGATGCGGTAGCTTCAATTGTGTTTTTCTTGGTGATTCTGTGACATTCGGCTCAGGGTCATCACTCGAGAATACTATTGTAAAGAGGTGCCAGGCATGGCTGAACAAAACCATAAATAATCCATTTTGTTTGAATTTTGGCGTGGGAGGATATTCTATTTTAGAGAGCTTATTATCAGTGAAGTATCGCAAAGCGTTTGATTACGACCCGAAATATATAATATTCAATCTTACTATTAAATCACTCTTTGATTTTCCCAGGATGAATCTTCCGGGAGCCGGGTACCACATCGAGGCGCGTAAAAAGACCTTTTTGGCACATTACCTGTATATAAAAATGAGAGGCGGCAAAATCAAATATCTTTTGCGGGAATTAAAGAAATTCGATCGTATATGCAGAAATAAAAAAGTAAAATTTGTTATAAACTTTTTGCCCGCTTGTTTTAAGGGGGGAATTTATTCCTTATCTACTTATAACAGATTTCAATTTTTAAAATATAAAGAAGCTTTTGAGCTGATGAAAAAGATAGCGGCTGATAACGATCTGGATACGTGGGATTTTTCAGCGAAATTTATAAATACACCTGATTGCCGCGCATATTTCAGGAAGAGCCTGAATAAGGGGCTTACGGATTATCAGGTTCATTTCAGCGATGAAGGAAATGATTTTATGGGAAAATTGATATCCGAAAATATTTTATCGGGAATACAGACAGAAATTCAGCCATGGGGAAGGAATGAAAGAAATCGTTAAAAATATGCAGAAGTATTTTACGGGGTATTCCCTGGAAACCCCAAAGCTTAATACTTTGAATATCGAGTTGACCAATGTTTGTGATTTGAACTGTGTCATGTGCAGAAAAAGTAAACGCGAGAAAGGATTTATGTCCAGGGAACTTTTATCCGATATACTGGAAGATGCCGGTGAAGCCGGAGTTGAACAGGTTGCTCTTCATACTGTGGGAGAGTCGATCCTTCACCCTGAGATCGGCAATATGATAAAAACATGCAAAAAATTAGATTTTTATGTATATATCGATGTGAACGGCAATTCCCTGGACAAAGGTAAAGCGAAACAGCTTATAGAATCCGGCCTGGATAGTATCAAATTTTCGGTTGATGCGGCAAGCCCGGGGACTTATTCCAGGATCAGGCGTGGAGGTGATTTCGGAAAGGTTTATGAAAATATGAGATATCTGCGTCATTTAAGGGATAAAAATAAAAGCCGTATGAAGATATTTACTTTGTTCATAATATCCAAAGACAATATACATGAACTGGATGCTTTTAAAAAAGCCATGGCAGGTGTTGTGGATGAAATACAATATAACGTTCTTAATAATGCGGCCGGAAGGATGCCTGTGGAGCTGTTCAACGAAATAAAAGGGGTGGATCTAAGCGTGCCGAATAAAACCGGGTTATGCGCTAACCCGTGGACCAGACTTGTTATCACATGGGACGGGCGGGTGAGCATGTGTTGTATAGATTTTGATATGGACATGTGTGTGGGGGAATATAAGAGAGGAAACCTTCTCGATATCTGGAACGGCAAAGCTGCCTGGAAAGTCCGGGAAGCAATGATAGAGAAAAAAACAGATGAACTTCCGATGATTTGCAGGGGATGCGACGGGATTTTATACGATATACCGGAGAGAAACAAAATTATAAACGAAATTTTTAAATAATATATATTAGAATTATGAAAAAGTTAAGTGAAAACATTAAAAGCGCGTTGAATATAATAGGCCCCATGAAGAAATCGGCTTTTATGGTGCTTTTTACAAGCATGTTTTCAGCTGTTATGGCAAGTTTCGGGTTGGTCCTGATTCTACCTATACTTCAGGTCGTGATTGAAGGCCGAATGCACGGTAAGATGAGATTTATTCTGGAACCTATAGTTTCCAGATTTCCGAAAGAGTACTTACTTCTGGTTCTTTGCGGAATATTTCTTGCAATTATGTCGATGAAATTCTTTTCAGCTTTATTAAGGGTATTTATTGCAAAAAAATTTATTTGGAATTTAAGGCTACAATGGGTGGATCAGGTTTTCAAAAAATACATGAGATCGGAATATTTTTTCATACTTAACCATAAGCAGGGAGAGCTTTTAAACAATCTTATAGGAGAGACACATAGGGGTGCGATCTGGATATCGAAATCAATCGAATTTCTTTCAAACATGATACTGTTTTTCGCGTTAACATGCACGCTGTTGTTTGTGAACTGGAAAGCGACCGTATTGATGTTTTCTGTTCTGGGATTTTTTCTCCTGATTACTAATAAGTTATCCAGGAGATTTGCGGATAAGATAGGGAGAAAAAGAATAAAACTTTCTCAGGAGATGTCCGCATGGGGTGTTGAGTCAATAGGCGCTATACGTCAGGTGAAGACATTCGGCCTGGAGGGAATATTTTCTCAGCAAAACAAGAGGATTGCAGGCCAATTGCGGGATATCCAGATAAAATTTGACCTTGCCAGGGCTTTTTACCTTCCGTTCAATGAATTTTTATTGACGTCATTTCTTGTAATAATGCTTATAGCTATTAATTCATTGCCGGGGATATCCCTTAAAAGTCTTTTTCCTATTTTAGGCATAATGGTCCTTATCGGACAAAGACTGATAAGCAATATATCCAGGCTTGCTTCCTTAAGATTACAGATCATAGGGCTTTTCCCCGCTATCAAACTGACGCACAAATTGATCAGTGATGAGATCAAGGAAGAAGTTCTGAAAGAAGGGAAGAAGTTTAATGGATTAAAGAAGGATATTATTTTCAATGACGTAAGTTTCGGATATGGAAAGGTTAAGGTATTTGGCAAATTAAATCTAGTGATACCTTACGGAAAGACTACTGCTGTTATTGGACCGTCAGGTATAGGTAAATCTACTTTGGCAGACTTGCTTTTAAGACTATATGATCCTGATTCCGGAAAGATAATGATAAACGATATTGATATTAAAGAATGGGATCTCAGAAATTGGCGTAAAAACATCGGGTTTGTAAGCCAGGATACTTTTGTTTTTAACAGAAGCGTCAAAGATAATATCTTACTGGGAGATTTAAATGCAGATGAAGAAAAAGTTATAGACTCCGCGAAAAAAGCGCATGCACATGACTTTATACAGAAATTACCGCAGGGCTATGATACCGTTATAGGCGACCGGGGATTAAAACTATCAGGCGGTCAAAGACAGCGAATAGCGATCGCGAGGGCAATAATAAGGGATCCAGATTTTTTTATCTTCGACGAAG
>Ga0272443_10001232_pt1 | contig 39234 bp, 38 predicted proteins | sample SSMAcet12_FD_193581 | JGI IMG/M metagenome (GOLD analysis project Ga0272443, IMG submission 193581) | Marine sediment archaeal communities from Little Sippewissett salt marsh, Falmouth, MA, United States - SSM-Acet-12 | ecosystem: Environmental > Aquatic > Marine > Wetlands > Sediment ...
GCTTCAGGCTGGAAATGGTGCTGGTCTCGATTGACATTGTGAAATAATAGTAGCCGATCCCCATAATTACGATGAACAGGATAAGCGGCACCGCTATCATACTGGCCAGGATGAGACGTCTCATTGTGATGTAGTGATTTTTTTCCATATCATTTTCCCGGCCATTCGCCCGAAGTCCCGAAATTGCTGTCTTTTTTCGTCGGCCCACCTTTCGGGGTGGTTTAGACTGCCATGAACCCGTTCACGGTTACGTATGGCACCATGTATTTGCCAGATAGAGACGCAACCTCTGTGCCAAACTAAACCACAAAGAGAAACTCCAATAACTTATTAAAAAATCTATTAAATTTTGAAATGAAGCGATTTTAAAAAGGTGAGATCAAAGAAGTAGGTGTCGATATTTTTTACAGGTTGTAAAGGATTAATCAGAGAGCGCTCAATTGCTTATGACAAAGTCTCTCTATTGAAGGCGGGATGTAATATATCCCGGTTTAAAAAATGCCTCCACTTTTTCTTAAAAGCAGCTTGCTTTCCGCCTTTCTGATCCGCTCTTCCTGCTCTTCTTTTCTTTTTCTGGCGGCTTCCATTTTGGCCGTAAGGTCATCAAAGTCGGCGGGTTTCATGAGATAATCAAATGCTCCCATCTTCATACCTTCGACAGCGGTTTCTGTAGATCCGTGTCCAGTAAGCATAATTACTTCTACGAGAGGGAATCTTTTCTTTATTTCCCTCAAGGTTTCAATGCCATCCATACCGGGCATTTTGATATCCAAAATGACCACGTCAATTTCCTTCTTCTTCAAGGTTTCGAGACACTCCTTGCCGCTATAGGCAACCGTGACCTTTTCTTCCACCTCGTTCAACCGTAAGGAAAGCATTTCCACAAAATCTTTCTCATCATCGACCAGCAAAACCCTTGTTGGTATTTTTATCATGCCGATTCCTCTCCTTTACCCATTTGTTTCTTTCCAAACAGTTCCTATTTTACCTACCAAGTCGTCATGACAATTTTTGTCCAGATTTTCTCTTACTTTAAGGTATTTGGGGAGCCTTATGCAAAAACGGGTTCCGTGGCCTAACTGGCTCTCCACGTCTATTTCCCCTCCCAGCTTTTCAATAATGCTCCGGCTGACAAACAGACCCAGACCTGTACCTTCCCCCGGGGGCTTCGTGCTGAAAAACGGCTCGAAGATCTTTTCCAGATTTTCTCTGGCGATCCCCTGCCCGGTATCCCGTATTGTAAGAACGACATTGTCACCAGCATTTTCACACACTATTGAAATCTTTCCTCCGGTCCCGGTGGCATGAACTGCGTTACTGATGAGATTAATCAAGACCTGCCGCAACTTATAGGGGTCACTCCATATTGTCGCTGCTGAAGGATCAATTTTTTGTGTAATTTCGATATCCTTTTCGGTTGCCTCTTTTTTTATCAAATCAACGGCCTCATCCGTCAACACCTGTATGTTTATTTCAGCCAAGGCGCAATCCGTTTCCTTGACAGATCCCAGCAGTTGATGGGTAATTCTCCTGGCCCTTTCTATGGCATTTTCTATCTTGCCCAAGGCCTTCGAGAAGTCCTGTTTCCTGGGCATTTGTGCTGTTTCTTCTTTGTTGAGAATCAGCTTCATCCAGCCGACGGATTCCTTGATAATGGCCAGAGGGTTATTGATCTCATGGGCTACGCCGGCCGCCAGCGTTCCCAGAGAGGCCAGTCTCTCGGTAGCGATCATCTGCTGTTCCATCCTGACCCTGAATTCTGCCTCCCGTAACTTTTCTTCCTCGCGCCGGATCTTTTCGTGTGCTTGTTTTATCTTACCGAGAAGATGTTCCAGCTCTATGGGCTTCGTCAGATAATCAAAAGCCCCTGTCTTTATGCCGTCCACGCCGTCCTGTGCGGTGGCATGTCCGGTGAGCATGATGACCTCGGTTTTTGGATATTTTTCCTTGATATGATGAAGTGTCTCAATACCGTTCATCCCGGGCATCTTGACATCCAGCACCACTACATCCATAGGGCTTTTTTCGAGGATCGACAGGCATTCTTCACCGCTTCCCGCCTGTTCAGGGGCAAGACCTCTTCTTTTCAATCGCTTGGTAATGGTGCGGCGAAATCCCTCTTCGTCGTCAACCAGAAGAAGACGTATGTTTTCCATTAGACCAACCCCAATATTTTCCACCACACGCCTGCCACCACAACCAGAATGGCTAAAAGAACCGGTGTGGCAACGAGTCCCGCCTTTGTGAGGTCAGACGCCTTGAAGTACCGGTAGCTATAAGCGATAGCATTTGGCGGACATCCAATAATCAATAGCAGGGCAAAAGAAGTGGCCATTCCCAGACACAAGGCAAGCACAGTGGGATCGACCCCTTCCAACTGGGCCATGGGAATAACGATGGGGAGAATCAAAGCAGCAGCAGCCACATTGGCCATGGCATTGGTCACCAGTGCCCCAAATACACCCACACCAATGAAGAGAAGTAACCACCCGCCACCCTGAACCAGGGGAAAAAAGAGATTGGCAAAATAAGTTGCAGCCCCAGAGTAGCCCATTGCCAGACCGAGGGAAATACCCCCACCAAAGATAAAAAGGGCGGTTCCCCATTCAAGATTTTCGTGTATATCCTCCCATTTTAAAATGCCGAAAAGCACCAGGGCACCGACACCCAGCATCCCTGTCACCGAATAATGGATCCCATGAAATCCCTTTGTCAGCCACAGAATAAAACTCAGACCAATGATAACCAGGGTCTTTTTTTCCATTGTACTCCAGGGGCCAAGATCCTCATCAAATTTTGGCAGCTTAAATTTGGGATCAGGTCGAAAAACAAGATAGACGACGCCAACGGCTATAGGCACCGTAACAATGGCTGCCGGCATGGCATACTTTATCCAATCCAGGAACGTGATCTCAATACCGGTGAATTCTTTGAGAAACGCTGCAGACACCATACACCGGCCACCGCCCACAAGGGTTCCCATACCCCCGCAAGAGCAGGCAAACGGGAGTGACAGCATCATAAACTTTGCGGTGTTGGTATGCGGGTCAATACCCACGGCCCTCATCAATGGAAGCATCGTCACAATACCGATGGCACAGGCCGCTGCATCATGCATAAAGGAAGAGGAAATGCCGAGTCCCACGGCAATGATAAAGGTAAATCTTATCACGCTGTTTCCGGCTTTTTTGATGATAAAAAACCCTAATCGCTTTGTAAGACCGGCTTTCTCCAGTGAGATGGCAAAGATCAGGCAGCACATGATGAATACCACTACAGGGTGCATATACGGGGCCCAGGCCTCTTTAACGTCGCCAATCCCCATGATCACCAAGAACACGGCAATACAGATGGCCGTTATCTCAAGCGGGACAGGTTCTACCACAAAGAGAAAAACGAGTACCGCCAGGACAGCCAGAAATCGCTTGGCCTTCGGTGAAAGACCGTCAACGTAATCTACTTTAAGCCCGGTCATTTCCAATGCCTTAGCTTTTTCTTTCAAAAATGCTGCGGTAGCCCCCTGGCTTCCAGGATTTTTTGCCTCCACGATATACTCTGTGCTCTGGTCTTTTTCAGTGGAAACCAAGGTGAAGTGCTGATTGATGTGTTGAAAAAATGAGTGGGTGTCATCACCAATGATAGCAAATTTTGTTCCTTCCGGCCTTGGTAAAAGAAGAACAATTACCCCAAACGCAAATGCGATGGCAAGCTGGAACCCTGTTGTTTTGAAAAGCATTTTCACTTTCTTTTCCTCCTAACTGCTTGCTGCTTAGTGTCTGAAGGAAAACTAGAATTTTTTCCAAGATCAGGGAAGGCAAAAACTGTAACCCCACCGCCTAAAACCAGCGGGACAAGCATCCACACATTGACCATTTCGAGGAGCTATCCGCCTCAGGCGGGCTATAATTTAAGTCTGACGTAGAGATTGGGAAAAATAACTGTTCTCAGTCGGGCACTGTTTGATCCCTATTTCGCTCCTTGTAAGCCTTCTTAATTTTAGCCAAAAGCTCTTCTAGCTCACATGGTTTTGTCAAATAATCAAAGGCACCGAATTCAATACCTTCTCTGGCGGCCTGCGCCGACCCGTGGCCCGTGAGCATGATGACCATCATCTTTGGGTCCATTTTCTTAAATATCTTAAGGACCTCAATTCCATCCATCTCCTCCATTTTTAGGTCCAGAACCGTCACATCAAATTCCTGTTTACGAAGTATCTGGATGGCCTCGGTGCCATTGTAGGCAGCGGTTACTTCCATATTTCTTCTGCTTAACCGTTTGGTGAGGATATCTACGAACCCCACCTCATCATCCACGATAAGAACCCTTATAGGATCTGTCTGCCAGTTTTCCTTCATTGAAATATCTTTTCCCTTAAGTGCGGCTTTAGGGGATCTCCTAAATCAAAAATTTTATGGGATTCCCCACCACATTAGTGAGTATCTATTTCTTTGTCCGAATCATCCTCTTTCGATTCCTTGGGTTTTCGAAGCGGAATCCGAACACGGAAAGTCGTCCCCCCTTCTATAACGCTATGAACAATTATTTCCCCTCCCATTTTCTTGATAATGCCATAACAGATGGATAAACCCAGGCCGGTTCCTTTGCCAACCGGTTTTGTCGTAAAAAACGGATCAAATATCCGAGCCAGGTTCGCCTCCGGAATGCCAGGACCGTTATCGGCCACTTGAACGACGATAGAATCTCCTTCCACCAAAGTCTTTACATCGATGACCCCGCCTCTCTTCTCCATGGCATCAAGGGCGTTATTGATAAGGTTGAGAAAGACCTGCTGAACCTCTGTCTCGGACACTTGTAGCGGGGGCAGGTCTTTTTGAAGATCTGTGTTGATGGTCACATTACTGTATTTTGCCTTTTGAGCAGAGAGCGCCACAAGTTCTTCGAGTGTGTCATTTATTTCAACTTCCTGGATTCTTGAGTCGGTTTTTCTTGCAAAATGGAGTAATTTATGGGTTATTTCCTTGCACCGTCTTCCCTGGGTTCGAATTTGGTCCAGGGCCCTGTTGAACTCATTTAAATTCTCACTTTCCTGAAATTCTTCGTCTTCTAAGAGGTCCTCAATCCAGCCTGCTTCTTCAATCATAATGGCCACAGGATTATTGATTTCGTGGGCTATGCCAGCGGCCAGCTCACCGACTGAAGCGAGCTTACCTGTTTCGACAACCTGCTCATTCATCATCAGTTTTTCCTTATCCGCGCTGGCAATACGGCTGACCATCCTTTTTGACAGTATATATGCCATGGTGATAATGCCGAGCCCCCCTAAAAGCATAATGATAAGGGCGACCCTTAGGGTTTTTCGAAAATCCGAAAAGGCGTCTGATTCCCTCTGCTGATAAACCAGGACCCAATCCCCATTCTTGAGGGAGGCCGCTACGTATATTTTTTCCTGCCCGGATTCATCCGTTTGTTCAACAACGTGAATCACGTCCTTTGTTGTATCCCCCTCATTGAGAAAATCAATATAAGGCTTTCTGGTGGTTACGATATCGAGAAGCGGTTTTGTCTGGAACTTGCCCTCTTTGTTCAGGATAAAGGCGAATCCGGTCTCACCAATCCGGATATTTTCCACCAGGCTATTAAATGCCACAAAGTCTATTGTCGCCCTCAATATCCACTTTTTACCCATCCAATTGTCTCTCACAGCTATGATGAAGTGAGGGAGTCCGCGCAACCCCAAAAACACGTCGCTTATAAAATACTTTTTTTTCATGGCCTTCTGAAACCAGTCGGCCTCCGAATACAGGGCCTTTCCCAGTTTAAAAGGTCCTGCATAGGCGGCCTGGATCCCATTTTCTCGGATCACCCCCAAATCCACAAAGACAAGACCGAAATTCTTCTGAAGTGATTCCAGTCTGTCCACCAGAAATGATTCATCACTCAATTCTTCAAAGGTAAAATTATCCGCCAGAAAACGGATATCCCCCAGTTTTTCCTGTAGGAAACTGTCAATATTTTGTTTATGCTTCTGGACTAACTCTTTAAGGTGGGCGTCTACCTTTTCATGGTAGGATGTTTGGAACTGATACAGGATGATGCCGCTGACCAGGATCATTGGGGTGAAAGAGACAATGATGACGATCAACAACATATTTCTAATCAATGAATGGTAATAATCACGATCTTGCCGCTTGTTTTTATCCATATCAGTTGTCTTCATTTGATTTTCCCAGGATTTCAGAGACGACCTTCTTGAGTCGCTCAACACTGTTTCCCTCTTTTTCCACAAGAGCCGCTGCGTTCAAAACAGCCGGAGGGTTTTCGTAGTCCGAAAGGAAGGCATGAATGATTACCGGCAGCGTTGGAATTCGATTCTCAAGCTTTTCGAGAATGGCTATTTCGCTTGTATCCGGTAAATCCAAATCCAGGATGACAAGGTCAATGAACTCTTGTTTGTAGGCCCATTTCAAGACCTCTCGGCCACTTTTGGCCAGGTGAACCCGATACCCTTCAGCCATCATCTCACGCTTCAAGAACTCTCTTACATTGCGATTCCGATCGGATATCAAAATTGTAAATTGCCTTCCCACCAGAGCTCCTAAATACATACAAAAATGATGACCTAAAAGCAAGATCAATACTGCAGCACCACAAATATAGGTTTCGAATTTTTTTGATAGAGCCGGATTCTTTTATATTTTGGGTAAGGTGTAGGGGTTGATACTCAAAACAGGCACCGGCGACATCTTGATCACCCTGTCGGCCACACTCCCAAAAACGATTCGGTCGAGCCCCTTTCTGCCATGAGTTCCAATGATGACCAAGTCGATGTTCTCTGATTTTATATGGTTTATAATCTCTTCGGCTGCGTCACCAACCATTACCTTGGTCCGACATCCAGAATATCCTTCAAAATGTCTGTTCGCGAACTCTTCTATCTTTGTCTCGGCGCCCTTAATAATTTCACCTTCAAAGTTTTCAATGGATACCTGTGCGACATGAAGACCTGAAAAATAGTCGAATTTCCGCACAACGAAAAGCATGTGAATTTCAGATGAAAATTTCTTCGCCAAAAACCGTACCCACGGGACCATTTCAGGCGAGACATCCGACAAATCAACCGGAAACAAAATCTTATGAACAGCCTTCATGATAACTGCCCCCTTTTCAATTTTATCTCGTAACCGTGACCCCTGAATCTGGGAATATCTGCAAATTATAGTTTAAGCAACGGATATGCCAAATACGGAAAACTCGCCTCAGTAAACTTAACAACCTGTAAAGATTATAAAATCAGTGATAAAAGGGCGGTTGCTTTTTGTGGGGGAATCGTTGGATGTGTCGATTTATTTTACAAACTGTAAAGCGCGGGGGTAAATTTTCAATTTATTTGTTGTCTGAATGAAAACTAGGAATTTTTCCAAGATTAAGGACGGCGAAAATTATAATTACAGGAATACATTTAGTATTTTGAGGATTTATCCGCCTCTGGCGGGTTATAATTTGAGCCTGACCCAGAGATTGGTAAAAAAAACAGTTTTCGGTCGGGCACTATTTAAGACCCCTATGGGAATTTAGGGGTTGCCATTTGAGCCAATATAGCCCCGACTTTTAGATCTTATCAACTGAAAACCCCTTCCTTCAAAATTAAAGCTAAAGAAATCAAGAGTTTTGACCAATAATATAAGTTGGGGCAAGGCATTGAGTTGGGCTCTCGATTTTGTCCTTAAATCCCTTAATTCGCCATTCCTAAACTGCTTCCCCGATAAGGCGGGATTTCCGCTTATTTCAGACCCGCTTATCTGGGGTAAGTACGGAGACAGCTAATGATTAACAAGCTATTAAGTACACTTGGCCCAATAAAAGGCACATGTGTGATTACGGGCACTGGCATTTTATTCTCAACCGTATTGTATCTCACTTCATGTGTCTTCTATGGAGGGATTCATGTTTGGGGGCTATTTAAAGCAGCACTCATCCCGGCTATAGCCGCCCCTGCACCATCATATCTTCTTTTGCGAATTGCAGTGAGGCTTGCATTATCGGAGGAAAATCTTTGGAGGAGCCAGAAAAAGTATAAAAAACTTTATGAAAAATCAAAAAGAGCTGAAGAGGTCTATCGTTCTCTCCTTCATTCTTCGGCCGATGCTATAGTCATGTACGACTTGGAAGGAAACACCCAATATATAAGCCCGGCGTTCACCCATATTTTCGGTTGGACTATGGATGAAGTGAAAGGAAAACGAATTCAATTTGTCCCTGACTCTGAAAGGGAAGGTACTATGGCTGGTGTTAAGGACATTGTGAAGAATGGGAAACGCATACAAGGATTTGAAACAAAGCGTTACTCAAAAGATGGACGCCTGATAGATGTCAGCATCAGCGGATCACGGTACAATGATCATAAAGGAGAACCGGCGGGAATGTTAGTGACCCTACGTGATATCTCCGAAAAAAAGAAAATGGAAATGCAACTGCATTTGGCCCAGAAAGTAGAGGCTATCGGTACCCTGGCCGGAGGTATAGCCCATGACTTTAATAACCTGCTCATGGGTATCGAGGGAAATACCTCTTTGATGCTCTATGATATCGATTCAACCCATCCACATTACAGGGGGCTCAAAAACATTAAAAAGCAGGTCAAAAGCGCGGCGAAACTTACGGCGCAGCTCCTCGGTTATGCACGAAAAGGGAAATATAAAGTTCAGCCTATCAGCTTAAACAAGGTAATTAAGGAAACTGCCAACACCTTTGGCAGAGCGAGAAAAGACATTACCATTCATAAAAACCTGGCAAAGGATTTGCCTGCCATAGAAGCTGATCAGGGACAGATAGAACAGGTGATGTTGAATCTGTTTGTCAATGCCGCAGACGCCATGCCTGAGGGGGGTGAGCTCACCCTAAAGACTATGAATGTGACCCATGAAGATATGAATGACACGGCATACATTCCAAATCCAGGGGACTATGTATTTTTGAAGGTCACTGACACAGGAATAGGGATGGAGGAAGGGGTCCGGAAGCGTATCTTTGATCCATTTTTTACAACAAAAGAGATGGGCAGGGGTACAGGTCTTGGATTGGCTTCTGCATACGGCATCATAAAGAACCACGGTGGGTATGTTGATGTTCAATCTGAACGAGGGGTTGGTACGACGTTCAGTATTTATTTTCCAGCCTCAGATCAAAAAGCCCACACAGAAATGGAGAAGGACAATGGGATCACCGAGGGAACCGGCAATATCTTGATTGTTGACGATGAGGAGATGTCATTGGATGTGGGTGCTAAGATGCTTGAAAATCTGGGATATTCTGTTTTCAAAGCCAAAAGCGGCCATGAGGCCATTGAGACCTATGAAGAAAACAAAGGCCATATTGACATGGTCATCTTAGATATGGTCATGCCACACATGCCTGGCGGAGAGGCCTATGACAGATTGAAAGAGATCGATCCCAATGCCAGAGTCCTTCTTTCAAGCGGGTATAGTGTTGATGGGCAAGCAAAGGAGATCTTGAGGCGAGGATGCGCCGGCTTCATCCAGAAGCCCTTTGGTATGGAAGAATTGGGCGGCAAAACAAGAGAGATCCTTGCTAACCGACAGGATCCCTCTATGTAATGGGTCATGCGCCATTTGAAGTGGCCATTCACATCCTAAAAAGATCCTTTTTTATTTAGAAACTGAGTGGAATGAAAACAATCGACACGATGCCAAGACTACAAGTACCTTCAGGCAGTTACGTTGTCACGGGAAAAGCACCCCAGATCCTGGAGGCACATCTGGGAACCTGTGTGGGCGTGACCCTTTGTGATCGGCACGCCAATGTGGGCGGATTACTTCATCTGCTCCTGCCAGAACCAACCGGCATGCAGAAAGACTGGCAACCTGCCCTTTACGCCACAACAGGGTTCCCCCTTTTTCTTCAGGCTCTGGAAGAAGCGGGCGCCTCTAAAAAGGAATTGACGGCATTTATTGCCGGAGGTGCCCTAATTGGGCCACTATCCGAGGAGGACTTAGTCCTTAATATTGGGGGATGTACCACTGAAATTGTTGAAGAGATCCTGCATCGTGAGGAAATACCCGTTTGCAAAAGTGAAACCGGTGGCTATTTCAGTTGCCGTTTAAATCTGAATACGGAGACCTGGGAAAGTCACGTCGAACCTGCTGGAATTTCAACCATACCCTCAGAAAATGCCATCTTTAAAAGGCCGTCTCCCGAACAGATTGAAGACGCTGTGGACCGTGTTCGTCCCATTCCCCAGGTAGCACTTAAGATAATCCGACTGATTCATGATGACAATTTCAGCATGAAAGACATCGCCGAAGAGGTTCGACAGGATCAAATTATCTGTGCAAAAGTTATCAGGCTTTGTAATTCCGCTTTTTTCGCTACCAAAGTAAAAATTGATACCCTGAACAGAGCCCTGACCATGATTGGCGAAAAGAATCTGATGCAATTGGTGGTATCAGCGTCTTTAGAAGACTTTTTCCCTGAAACCAGGCAAGGCTATTCACTTTGTAAAGGGGGGCTCTACAGACACGCCATCGGAACCGCAATTATCAGCGAACACCTGGCTGAATTTACAGGAAAGGCATCAAGCGGGATGGCATACACGGCTGGGCTATTACATGACATAGGAAAAGTGGTTTTGGATCAACATATGGCCCCTGCATACCCCCTTTTTTACCGCAGGACTCAGATAGATGGTGTCAGCCTGATAGAAGTTGAACGCGACGAGTTCGGCCTCACTCATACAGAGGCGGGTGGTAAATTGGCTGAGCGCTGGGCATTACCAGACAACCTGGGGGATACGATCCGGAACCATCACCAGCCCGAAAAGGCCACCATTAATCCTGAGTTGACCCACCTCATTTATTTGGCTGATTTGCTGATGTCACGATTCGCTGTGGGGCATGAATTGGAACGTCTGAATACGAATCAACTGGCATCTCGGTTACAGAAAATCGGTCTCCATCCGGAGCAGTTTCCACAGGTAGTTGAAATTATTCATGATCGGATATTGACGGAATCCTTGTTAAATGGGCACTAAATCAATTGCCTTGAGAAAAAAAAACCGCACATTTTTTCGTCAATGACGGGGCAAACCCAGTATACATCAGGCCCGCAACTCACTTTCCTGTCAGATTCCCCTTTTCTCACTTTCTTATCCCCAAGCTATATAATCTTTTACCCAAAAGCGGAAAAAAACTGGATAAATTTTGGTATAGTTATTTACACATGTGAGGGTCAAAAATCCAAAAAAAGCTTAACTTACTGAATTATCTAATAAAAAATATTTAGCTCCCCAGCTGAAACCCGGTATAATTATTGCGGTCAAATATGTTGATGGATGATCTCACGCACTATGGATACGGGGAGGGGTTATGGGTAAACGGATATTTTCGACCATCTCAATTTTTTTTCTTTTCTTTATAGTAACAATCGCTTTGTCTTTTCTCTTCCGGTAGCATTAATTAATTGTCAAAACGTAAAAACAGTAGCCTCTTCTGACATGGAAATCAGTTTGGGTGCTCCAGCAAATTGAGCTGTTTTTACCACATCATCCTCGCCAACCTGGCGATTCTTTGCACAGGGGATTCAGACGTAGATAGGGACACCCTTGTCTATTAGAAAATCGAGGTAGGGTTTGGCCTCATCTCCGGTAGGGGCCTTGACCTGATCTCCCATGCCGGGCTTTGCAATGACGACTGCATCATCTGTCAAAAAAAGAGTAACATCATGGTCCTGCTCTTTGGCCACCTTTGCCAATTGAAGCGCGCGAGTGACACGTGTCGGGTCTTCAAGACCTCTGGTCATAACAAACAGAAACTTGCCCATAAAACTCCTCCTCTCCTATACTCGCTCTACTCGGTTCGGCGTGTTTGTTTAATCATATAGTCATTCAATGCTTCCTGAAGGGTTTCCCCCGCGAGAAAAGCGCAGTGTTCTTCCTCCTTGGGCAGCCCCCCCAGCTTTTTCAAAATAACATCCCCGGTGATCTCCAGGATTTCATCAGGTGTCTTTCCAAGGGCCATTTCGGCAGCGAATGAACCACATACCGAGCTTGAACCGCACCCATCCGTTTGGAAAGACGCTTCTGTCACATGGTTATTTTGCAATTTCAGGAAAATTTGCATGGTATCACCGCATGATCCGGTGAGTTTCCCGAATCCATCCGGGTTTTCAAGGGTGCCCATGTAAAGCGGATGAAGCCACCTCTCAAAGGCGACATCCCCATAAGATTCTCTCGTTTCATCGTAAATTTGGTTTTGCAAATCCTGTACAAAATCATCTAAATCGTTTGCCAAAATAGCTTCCCTTCCTTTTGTAGTGTTTTGCGGTATTCCTCAACACCGCACTGACAGACCCATCGTGCGCCAATCGCGCTCAAAAGACAAAAGGTTTCAGATTATTGGTGCGACGACCGTGTCATCGGTGTTCCGCATTTGGGACACTTTATTTCAAAGCAGGGTGTCCCACGCTCGTGGGGGACCTTTTTTCCACAATTCGGGCAAACACAGTCTCCCCCGGGACCAAGACCCTGACCGCCCCCCATGCCTCTTCCCCTTCCGGACGGCTCCTGCCCTCTACCGCCTTCTCCCTGTCCTTTGGGTGTCATGACACGTCTCCTCCTCAATCATTTAAGCCTGATGAGGCCGATTTTTCGACATCACCTGTTTTAGGATCTTCTATTTTTTCTCTAAGTCCTTAATTCTGGATTCAATGGCTTCGATCTGTTTACGCAACTCATTTGACTGATCTTTCAGGCGGCTCAGCTCTTCTTTTTTTGGTAGCGGGGCAATTCCGGGCTGATTAGGGGAAACCGCTCCAGAGGTCGGCATTCCGGTTCCCATGACTCTACCTCTTCCCATGCCCATCCCACGACCGCGTCCCATGCCGCCACAGCGGCCCATTCCCATGCCCCCTCCCCGGCCCATGCCGCCACCGATGCCCAGTCCCCCCTGCCTTGGGAGCGTTCCAGCCCCTGCATCCTGAACAGAGCTATTGCCCATACCGTAATGGTCGGCCACGTTGGCTTCAGTGGTGCTTTTCAGTTTCCTTTTTTTAAAATCCGCTACGGCCTTCCTTACAGATCCGTCCTGACCTGCGATCACCTCGACGCCTGCTGCGGATAGCGTCCTCACTGCATTCGGGCCAACATTTCCTGTAATAACGGTTTTTGCCCCCTTGGATGCCACATACTGAGCCGATTGGATTCCAGCCCCTCCGCCCAGGGCTATGTTTTCGTTGTCAAAAACTTCAAAACTCATATCGTCTGTTTCTACAATAATAAAATAGGCACACCGGCCGAAACGCTGGTCAATCTGGGCATCAAGATCTCTCCCGCTTGAACTAACCGCTACTTTCATTTCCAATATCTCCTCTCTCCAGTGACTTTGGTCACGGCTAATCTCTCCGGCAACCCCCTCCCGTGGAACATGGGGGTGTCTCACATCGTTCTTCCCGACCGCAACAGGTATTTCCCGGTGTTCGATTCAGGCCACCCTCCAAAAAAGATGCAGCCGATATGATTTTTTCCATATCACGGCCTCCACAGTGAGCGCACACGACGGCAGTATCTTCACCCATACCCATCAAAAACTCAGTCACACTGCCACAGGACTTGCACCGGTACTCATAAATTGGCATTTTTCATCACCTCACTCATCCGGACAGGCGTATCCCCAAACTGGACGTCGCCTCAATAATTTTACGCGGTTTGGTTTTCATGAGAAATTTTAGACCTGTTTCACAGAATGTCAACAAAAGAATACGCTGCCCACTGTAAACGCAAGTAAGTTCGTTGCGATCTATCCCCGGCTTAGGATCCGTATAAAAATAACTTACATTTTTTCATTCCATCTTCAGGCTATCTTTGCCCGATTCAATGGGGGCTATGCCAAATTGGACCTGGCAGCAGCGATTTTTTCCGAAAGCTGTTTTGTATCTCCCCAAAAAATACATCGGGCCGCGCAGGCCTTGCTGCAGGCCGGCTCTTCATTGTTTTCGAGCCTTTCGACACAAAGATCACACTTCACGGCCACGTCTCTATCATCATCAAATTGCATGGCCCCGAATGGACAGGCCTCCATACATTCCTTACAGCCGATACACAGATCTTCATCAATGAGCACAATCCCCTGTTCATTCCTGGATATGGCTTTTGTGGGACATGCCGCCTTACAGGGAGCCTTTGTACAATGGTGACAATAAATGGGGATAAAATCAGGAGCCCTCTCTAATACCCTGACCAATCTCGGCCCCACCCCGAGCCCATGTTCCTGTTTGCAGGCAATTTCACAGGCATGGCAACCCATACACTCACTCTTAAAAAATATTAGAGAGACTTTTTTCATCTCAATTCCTCCTATTCATCCACGCATGGCGTTAGTTTGCACAAGAGGACCCTCAGATTGGTGGCGCCCATAACAGGGTCCATCGACTCATGGGAATTGTCCGTAAGAATATTGATGTTGGCCGTATCCCACCCATGCCCTGGCTCTTTTACCTCCGGGAACCACCATCCATGCTCGGCCACGACGACCCTGGGGTCTATACTGTCAGTCAGCTTGGCGCGCTCCTTGACGTGTCCCCTTGGCGATTCAATGGTGACCCAATCTCCCTCCTCAATCCCATGCTTTGCTGCCGTTTCAGGATGAATTTCCACAATTGGATCGGGTCTGATCTCCCTCAGCCATGGAATCATGCGATTTGCTGAATGGAAAAAAGTGGGGGTGCGCAACCCGGCATTGAGGATATAGGGGTATTCCTTGAGGAGTTCGGGTCTGGAGATTGGGCCCTCCGGGACTTCCGTGTATCTCGGAAGGGGATCGCGTCCCCATTTTTCAAGAATCGTGGAGTATAGTTCAACCTTCCCCGTGGGTGTGGAAAATCCCTTTTCCCTATATTTGTGATAAACCTGCTCTCCTTTTAGAAATCCCTTTTCTTTAAATTGCTCCCAGGTCAACCCCGAAGGTTCCAGCAGATAATCGAGTGCATCTTCCACTGTATCCCACCATTCCTGACCCATCCGCTTACCGAGCTCAAGGAATATCTTATGATCCTGCCAGCACTCACCAATCTCCACCACTTTCTGCCTGGCCAGCGCATAACCGTGTCGTTTCCAGTTGTCCGCCACATGATTCTGCTCCAACCATGTGCCCGCTGGAAGAAAAATATCGGCCAACTCCGCGGTTGGGGTCATGAAAAAATCGATAACCGCTAAAAAATCAATCTTTTTTAGGGCCTTATAGGCCTCCCTGGCATTGGCCCTCGTAATGACAGGATTTGTGCCGCATAGGAGCCCTGCTTTTAAAGGATAGGGTTTACCAGTCAGGATGGCATCCCATGCCACCTTGGGGGTGATCAGGGCGACCCTCGAGGCAAGCTTATACTGCTCTCCACCCAGGCGCTTTTTCCATTGTTCGGGAGAAAGGTCTTTGTGGCGGGAAAAATGCGACACCGGTCGCACCGGCGGGGGGACAAAGAAGGCATTTCCACCCGCTACGTCCAGATTGCCCGTTACGGCCATAAGCCCTGTGAGAAGACGGGTGCAGTCCGTACAGTTCAGGGTCTGTTCCGTGGGAACGCCCCAGTTGATGCATGCGGGCTTTATTGTGGCATAGATTCTTGCGGCCTTTCGGATCAGTTCTTTTTTGACCCAGGTCACCTCTTCCACGCGCTCCAACGGGTATGTCTTAACCCTTTCCTTGAATGCCTCCCAACCATGGACATAATTTTTGACAAACGCCTCGTCATAGAGCCCCTCATCGATGATCACATGGAGAAACCCGAAGGCCAGGGCCGCATCGGTCCCGGGGCGAAGCTGGAGCCAAAGATCGGCCTTTTTTGCAAGAAAGCCCTTCCGGGGATCGATCACGATGAGTTTACTTCCCCTTTTGTAGGCCCGCCAAAAGCCCTCCCCCTTGTACTCGTCCGGATTGGTCCACTGGGGGTTGCAGGCCCACATGACGATACATTTTGGGTCAGCCGCATAATCGCAGACCGGCAGATTTCCACAGGTAATCAAGGTCGCTGCAACCCGGGACACATAACACATATGTCCTGCTGTCAAGACATTGGGTGTTCCCAAGAGGTTGGCAAACCGATAAAGGTGGCTCTCGTAATCTCTGCCTGTACCCTGGCCGATGACAATGGATTCAGGGCCATATTCTTTAATGACTTCCTTAAATTTTCCGATGACGGTGTCGAGGGCCTCATCCCATGTGATCCGTTCCCAACCCTCATTTCCTTTTTTCATGGGATAGGTGATCCTATCGGGATGGTAGGCCAATTGGGTGATGGCCAGGCATTTACTGCAGAGAGTCCCGTGACTGATGGGGGACTCAGGATCCCCTTCTACTTTTATCACCTTACCGTCCTTGACGTGGGCAATGACGCCACACCCCCCATGGCAACTCCGGCAAACGGTTCTGACCTTTATGATTCCTCCCATGGTTAACCTCCTTTTCCGTCTGAACCTTCAACCAGGTCCGAAATACCAAATCTTAAAACATGCGTAAAACTCAAGATACATCCGGCATTTTTTTCCACGACCGGCACGCCCCGGCCTAATCCTTTTAATTCGAAGACAAGCCGTTCAATCTCCACGATCTTTTGTTTCAGTTCTGAAATCAAACCCATCTCGTTGTCTCTGATGTCATTTGCCATCATGCCTATGTCCCCCTTAGGTCCTTAAATCTTTTGGATTTCAACGTATAACGGGGCAATTCTCCCGGTTTTGCGTGTTGGATATTGAACCTCAGATTGGTCTTCATCTTTAGTTTTTCAGTCAGCCTGGCCGTAAGTTCTGCCATGGCATCAGCGCCCATCTCCTCCTGAGGTTCTAACTTGAGGGTAATCTCGTCCATTATCCCTTTTTTCTGAACAACGATCTCATACTCAAAAATGACAGGGAACTCTTTTCTAATCATTTCCTCCACCGAAACCGGGGTAAATAACACCCCCCGGATTTTTCTCAGATCGTCTGCCCTGCCCGCGACCTCGGTAATCATCATGGACGTCCTTCCACAAGGGCATCCCTCCTTTCCTCTCCTGACCACATCCTGGGTGTTGAAACGGACCAGAGGAAAGGAATACCTGCCAAGGGGGGTCACCACGGCCACGCCCAGTTCCCCCGCTCCCACCTCTCGACTCAACGTCTCCATATCAAGTATTTCCACCAGGAAAAAGGGCTCCATGATATGCAGACCATTTCGCTCTCCGCACATGGCGGCCCAGGCGCAGGGCTCCGTGCCGCCAATGTGATCATAAACTTCCGCTCCCCATGCCTCCTCCAGCATGTTGTGCGTGGCTTTAGGGAGCGGTTCTCCGGCACACTGAATCCTTTTTATACCCATTTCCTTCGGATCCACCCCCATCTTTTTAGCCTCTTCAGCCATATGAAGACCATAGGTAGGCGTATTCATCAGGGCGGTGGCCTTCAGCTCCATCATCTTATTGATCCGACCCCTTGTATCAAGGGCGCCTCCAGGAACAACTTCACACCCTAATTTTTCAGCCGCATAATGCCCTTCCCAAAAGGCAACATAGACATTATAGCCGAAAGGGACAAAGACCCTGTCTGTCTCCCGGAAGCCTGCCATCCAGAGGATATGGCACCAGACCTCCACACGCCACTGCCAGCTCTCATAGGTCTCCGGGACATAGACGGGTTTTCCCGTGGTGCCTGAGGTCTGGCGGAAATCGCACACTGCCTCAGGATCTACCCCTAAGATATCCCCATAAATAGTGGGCGCTTCTCTCTCTTGAGCGATCCGGAGATCCTCTTTATCCGTCAGAGGCAAGCCCTTAATATCGTCTCTGGTTTTAAGATCCTCCGGATCGATGCCCTCAAACTTCTTGCGATAAAAAACAGATTTTTTCTTGGCATACCGCATGACCTCGTGAAAATTTTTCAATTCGATCTTCACCAGTCTTTCACGGGGTAACGTCTCCAAAAAGGGATTCCAATAATCCGTAAGTCTCGAGGACATTTCAGATGACCCTCCAAAGGGATTCAAACCGACCCTCGTCAATCGCATATTGCCTAAAATAGATCAAAACGGCGTCACTCACAATATGGCGTCATCCTAAAGAAAAGCGAATTTCAATTTTTTTGGCTATCTCTTTTAGAAACCTAGAATATCGCCCGGTGACCCCATCGCTCACCTGTCTTTTCAAACCAACCGCCCAGATAGCCGCCTGAGAATCAGTCCTATTAATGTTTAAAGGAACCGCAAAGGCACATATGCCTTCAATATACTCTTCTCTATCCAAGGCAATCCCCGCTTGACGGGTCCTCTCTATCATTTCTTTGTACTTCTGTTTGTTTACACAGGAATGCCGGGTAAATCTGTTCAGTTTGTTCTGTGACAGAATTTTTTCAATCTCAGTGTCGGACAGTTGCGATAAAAGCGCTTTTCCGCCGGCTCCCGCGAGAAGAGGGAGTTTCATCCCAATCTCGGAAGAGATCTTTATATCAAAGGCCGAATCAACCTTATCCACGATAATAGCCCTTAATCCTGAACGAATCCCTAAGAATGCCGAGAGTTTAGTCCTTTGGTTAATCTCCTCCAGGTAAGGATGAACCGTACGAATCAATTGTGAGCCCAGACTGGCCGCTTTACCCAGGACATAAAGCTGTGTCCCTGGGCGAAATTCGTTATGGCGACCATTTTCGAGGATGCCTAAATCATTCAGGGTATAGACAATGTTAAAAACAGTACTTTTATTGTATTTTAGGGCGTTGGATATATCACTAATCCCCATAGGCTTTTTTGATCGGACAAGCAGTTCCAAAATGGTGAAACATTTGTCGATCGCAGGGACCCGTTTAAATTTCGCTTTCATCCTTAAAGGTCTCTCACCACAATGTTCTCTATAGAAAATATATGTTCTCTAAATAAAATTTTGGCTCGGGGTTGTCAAGAAGAAAATTAGATGATAGGTGAAGACAAGGAGAAATGACATGTCTAATACAGACGCGATTGCTATCGTAGGGACATTCGATTCCAAAGGCCCGGAACATCTTTTTCTTAAGAAAAACATTGAGAAGAGAGGCCTCCGCACACTCACATTCAATGTGGGGACTAAAGACCCCTCTCCTTTTCCAGCAGATGTGGACCTGTTTTTAGAACTAAAAAAGGAGACGAACAAAACGCCTCACAGTCGGGACAAAGTCATCCAGACCATCCTTCTGCGCGCGCAACGCCTGATCAAAGAATTCTATGATAACGGGCGAATCTGCGGTGTCATTTCAGCCGGAGGCGGCACCGGAACCCATCTGTGCACCAGTATCATGCGTGTTCTTCCTTTGGGGGTTCCCAAAGTCATGGTTTCCACCGTGGCGTCCCGGAACATGGCAGATATCGTAGGAACGAAGGATGTTACAATGATGCACAGCGTGGTGGATCTCCTTGGCGTAAACAGCATCTCCGGTGGCATCCTGGACAGGGCGGCAGGGGCAATTTGTGGAATGGCACAAAGCCAATGGAAGACAAAAACAGAAAAAAAACGCATTGCCCTTACCATGTTTGGGTTTATCACGAAAGCGGCTGAGGCCATCAAGCAACTTCTGGAGGATATGGGGTATGAAGTGATCGCCTTTCATGCCAACGGTACGGGGGGCACAGCCATGGAAGAACTGGCAACAGCGGATTATTTTGACGGTATCCTGGACCTTGCCACCCATGAACTGGCGGATGAACTGAAAAACGGGTATTGCGCAGGGATGGGTCCTGTAAGACTCATGCCATCAGAGGGACCAAACATTCCCCGTCTGGTGGTCCCCGGAGGGTTAGACTGCGCTGTCTTAGAATTTACCCGGAATAACATCCCCGAAGAATTCAGGGATCGAAAAATCTTTTTCTATGATTTTCGGTCTGCCATCAGGCTTACCACAGAAGAGACCCAATTCCTTGCCGCCCAGCTCGCTGAAAAGCTCAATTATAACCCCTCCCAAATCAAAGTTCTCGTTCCTTCCCTCGGCTGGTCTGAGGCGGATCAGAAAGGGGGGGCCTTGCATGACCCAGCGATCAACAAGGCTTTTATGCGGAAATTGAAGGAACGTTTGAATCCACAGATCGAGATCAAGGAGGTGGACCTTCACATCAATGACCCCGCTTTTGCGAAGATTGCATCAGAAATAATGGATGAGATGATCGATGGAGATCGACCATGAAGACGTTGACCGCCTGTACCCTTGATTGTCCGGATGCATGTTCCCTTGTGGTTGAAACGGATAATACGGGAGTCAAACGCATCTCAGGCAACCCACACCATCCCATTACCGCCGGTTTTTCATGTGCCAAGATGAAGCGTTTTGGAAACCGCCTCAGAAGCCCAAACCGGATCACCCGGCCGCTTCTGAAGAAAAACGGCCAATGGAAAGAAATCGGATGGGAAGAGGCCCTGGATATATGCGCCGAAAAGATACACAGATACCGATCGGACCCTGCAGCCATACTTCACATCCTGGGCGGTGCCGACAAAGGAATTCTCCGGATGCTGACGGATCTGTTTTTCGCCCGGCTGGGGGCCAGCCGTGTTGCAGGATGCCTCTGCGATGATGCAGGGATAGCCGCCTGTATCGCGGATTTCGGCTCTCTGGATCACAATGACATTCGGGATCTGATCCATGCGCATTGGATCGTCAACTGGGGAAGAGATCCTTCCAGAAGCTCTATACACGTCGCAGCTCTCATGCTGAAGGCGCGTCAACGCGGTGCGCAAATTCTCACCATCTCGCCCGGTGGTGATGCCAACACCCAGTATTCGGACGTCATGGTGCAGATCCGCCCGGGGACCGATCGTTTTCTGTCTGCCGCTCTTATCCAACTATTGGAGGAGCGGGGACGGTTGCGGCAAGGGATTCTTGATAAGAGCTGCAATTGGGACAGATTCCGGGAACTCATTTACAGACATTCAATTGACGAACTCTGCACTGTGTGCGGGGTTTCAAAAAAAGATATGGAACGCGTTTTTTCGTTTTACGCCCGCAGCGATCCCGTTGCAACGGTCATCGGCTACGGTGTGCAGCGTCACCGCTACGGCGGAGAAAACGTTCGATTTATCAATGCACTTGCCCTGCTATCGGGTCATATCGGCCAGTCAGGAGGGGGCAGTTACTTCAACATCTCTTCATTGAGGAATTTAAGCACAGCGTGGGCAAAGGGGGAGGATCATATTCAGCGACGAACGTTTCTATTTCCGACCCTTGGTCGAAATATCCTTGACGCAAATGATCCCCCCATCAAAATGATATGGGTGAATGGCACGAATGTGGTCAATCAGGCCCCGGATTCGCTGAAGATTGCCGAGGCCTTCGCGGCCGCTGATTTCACGGTGGTTGTTGATGCCTTCATGACGGACACAGCGGAGCGGGCCAATCTGGTGCTGCCCTGCAAGCTCCTGCTGGAAAAAGAGGACCTGGTGGGGTCCTATTTGCACAATTTCGTCCACTATGTAAGGCCTGTGGTTGAGGCGCCTGGTAAGGCAAAAGACGACTGCTCGATTTTGTCAGAGTTGGGCAGACGGTTGACCCCCCCGGTGAACCTTCCCGATACCGAAGCCTGTCTTCAGGCATCCATTACATCTCCTTTTCTGGAGACCACTTTAGACGAATTGAAAAGGGCAGGCTTCACCGAAGCAAGACGTCCCTGGATCGCTTATAAAGGGCTGGCCTTCGCTCATGCCGACGGCAGATATCATTTTCCGATGTCGCTTCATCCCGAACCGCCACCGCCAACCGGTTATCCGTTGCGTCTCTTAACGCTTGTCCGCAAGGCGTTCCTCCACTCACAGATCCTGCCCGAGATGCACGATGAAATCCCTGTGGCCTGGGTTTCAAATAAAAACAACATGCTAAAGGATATCGATACATCTCTGGATGTCTTTATTGCCTCCCCCTTAGGCAGGCTCAAAGTAAAACTCAAAACACTCAGCGGGCTCCACCCAGAGGCCGTGCTTTACCGTCGGGACGACTGGATCAAATTTGGCGGGGGTATCAATCAGCTCATTGAAGCAGGCCTGACTGATATGGGAGACTGCGCCCCATTTTACCAGCAGTATGTTCGTCTAGAGAATTAGATGTCCATACAGATCAAGATCGTGAATTTTGAGCTGAGTTTAATTGATAGAAACAATTACCAACACTTAACATGTGATGCTGGATGCCGGTCTCTGGATACCGGGTGGAATAAGGGGTTTTTTCTTTATCCAGCTTCGACCATCCAGTCCCGACCTGTCGGGACATCTCTATGCAACGAGTTATATCGGTCTTCTACACCCCTAAACTGGTCGGTTTGAGGCCTTGGCTTTGTTAGTCCCCTTAAATATCTTTTGCCGCAACCATCAACCTGTCAAATTTTTCGACTTCCACCACCGGGGATGTGGTAAATGAAATCCCTGTCAACTGATTGAGTGCCACCGAAGCTGCCATGGCTTTTTCTGCATCCGGAAAATCTAATGTAAAAACAAGATCATGTTCTCCAAGCACAGCATACATGGATATAACCTTGCCATCGTTCTTTTCGATCAGACGGACGGCTTGTTCTGTGCGCTTGGAACTAATCCCTTTTAATGATTCCGATGTGTACTTTCCAAATAACATGAATATCGGCATAATATGTCCTCCTTTTTTCTTCCGGGGGTTGACTGACCACTCAACACGTGCAGATATTACTATAAAAATTCATACTATCCAAAAAAGTTTCGGCAGCGTCTCCTTCATTAACCGGATTTCACGCGTTTAGACCTTAACAGTAGAACCCAGGCGAGACAGGATGACACTATAAAGCATACCCCCATGGCATAAAAAACCGATTCTAACCCAAAGTGATCGGCAAGATAACCACAGACTGCGGCGGCGGTAGACCCTACCCCAAAGGTGAGAAAGAAATGAATGCCAAAACCAGTGCCTTGCCTGGATTCAGGGAGGTATCGGGTGAGGAGAAAGTTTTGGATAGGCTGCGTCGAAAAATAGAAAAAAGAATAAAGAACAGCCGACACCACCAGGAAAATATTTAATCTTTGTGCCATCAAAAAGACAAAAATGGTCCCAAAAACCACTGCACCGAAATAGAGTTTTTCCGGTTTATAGCTGTCCACCAGTCGACCGGCAAAATACTGACCGGCTGCCCCTGACAAGAGGGCAATGGTAGCGATGGTACCGCCAATAGCAACAGCATCCAGCTTAAAAAAACTCAATTGCACATTCTGACCCATATATGCCGGGAGAAAGGTCATGATCCCTTTATATGTCAATCCAAGTGCAGCAGCTGATGTGAAAAATACAATCAAATTGAAATAAGATATCTTCCTCACATCTGTTTCTGAATCCTTGCTCACGCCGATGCCCCCTTTTTTCACTGACCGCCTCGGAATGGTCATAGAGAAAAAACCGATGCCGATTCCCACAAGACCGAATATAATGTGTGGGGCTTTCCACACCATGGCGGACCCTATCCACGCCGAAAGGGCAGGGACGATAGCGACCCCGAGGCTCCCTGCAATTCCATTGATTCCGAAGGCCCTTCCCTTTTCCCTTATGCCATGGGAGATCAACGTGTTGGATGCCGGATGAAATGTACTGCAAAAAAGACCAATAAGCCCCATAATGATCCCGTAGGTCCACAGTGATCCGACCGGCAGGATACAGACAGATAAAAAACCCGCACCGAACAGATAGAGGGTAATAAGACGGCGAGGGCCGACCCTGTCCGAAAGATATCCGGCAGGAAGTGACCCCAAACCGAAGGCATAGGAAAAAACAGTGACCACTATTCCGAGATGAAAATAATCTGTATCGAACACACCCACAAGGAGCGGAATCAGAGGGGGCAGAACCCCCTCATATACATGAACAAGGCTGTGGGATGAGGTCGTAAGCCCCAATATCTTCCGCTCTTCGCGATTCACAAAAATTCCTCTGGTATATTTTTATGGGTTTTCACAGGCATTCAAGCAGGAGCGCTTTGGAGGGACATATTTTTACTAAATCAGTCTTCCATCATAGACGTCATACACTTACGGAAATCCTCCAGATCTATTTCCTTAAATTGTATCCCAACCCCTTTGTCTTCGTGTCTGACCACCACACCCTTTATATCTGATAGTTCTGAGGGGTTTTCTGATTTAAATATGATCTTTATGTCTACCTCGACATTTCTTGGCATTTTTTCTGATGTCTCAAGAAACATCCCTTTTGAACCCAGATTGACAACTTTTCCTGATAGGACCCCATGTTTAGATTTTACAATTGCTTCTGCATCAAACCACAACTCCGTCCTTGTCGTTTTGCGTCTTTGTTCTGGCATAATCTTGCCTCCATTCGTCACGATTTAGGTTCTTTTAATGTCCCTTTTTTGCTATTACCGCTGACATTTATGTATCTGAGTCTTAGGGTTTATTCCTATTGACTATCTTCATTATATAAAGACTCAATTTGAACACCGAATTTATTCAGAACATTTCTGCGTTTCAACTTCAATGTCTGGGTCAGCATCCCATTTTCCAGTGTAAAATCTTCTGTTATAAACAAAAACTTTCTTGGTATTTCGTATCCGCCGAAAGTCCCCTTTAAATGCGCCCTGATTTCTTTGCTGATCAGGTTTTGAACATCTTTTTGCTGAATTAAATCTTCAGGAGAAACGCTTAAGTCAAGCTCGGTTGCATATCCTTGTGCCATTTCCATGTCAGGGACGATTAAACAGATCGTATACGGTTTTCCATCGCCATAGAGCATCACATTAGCCACCCAGGGAATCAATTTGATGCTTTGCTCGATATTTTCCGGATGGACGTATTTACCATTTAGCAGCTTAAATTCACTTTTAATTCTGCCTGTAATAAAAAGGTATCCCTCTTCGTCTATCTTTCCTCGATCCCCTGTTCGAATCCCCCTTATTCCATTCTCGTCTTCAACCATTATGGCATCCGTCTGTTCCGGCTTGTTATGGTAGCCCTGCATCACATTCGGCCCGAAAGCCAAAATTTCGCCATCTTCAGCGCCTTCCTCGACAACAGATTGATCGATGACGACTTTTACCTTTTCAATCGGTTTCCCGACACTCCCCAATCTATGCGCGGATGGGCAATTCATGGTAATTGCAGGGGATGCCTCTGTGAGACCATAGCAATCGTAAATGGGAAGACCAATATCATAAAAGAAATTTGCAACCGCAGTATCCGTTCTGGCGCTGGATGTTAAAGACTCTCTCAAACGCCCCCCCAATTTTTTCCGGATCTTTCCGAATACCATTTTATTAAGAAGTTTATATTTTAATCCTGTTTTACCTGTCCTGCGTTTTACTTCGGCGGCATCTTTGGCCATGTAAAATAATTTCTTGGCAATACCGCCCCTCTCTTCCATCTTACTATGGATACCGGCATAAATTTTGTTAAACAACCGGGGAACACAAATAAGATTCGTCGGCCTCACCTTAACCAAATCATCTCCCATGGTATCAACGGTTGTGATTCCAATAGATGCGCCCACCATTGTATAGGCCGTCAGCTCTCCAGTATGGGCATAAGAATGCGCCCACGGCAGAATACTCAAGGCCCTGCACGTGCTGTTCAATTCCGGGAATACCCTCAGCCCGGCCTGGGCATTGCTTGTAACATTCCCATGGGAGAGTAACACCCCCTTGGGATCCCCTGTGGTTCCTGACGTGTATATCAAGATGGCCGTATCGTTGTGAGCAGGTTTTTTTGACGCTACAGGATTTTCTTTTCCGATGGCCTCCAACGCCATCATGCTGTGTTCATCATGGCTTTCAATGACAAAAATTTTTTTTAGGGTCGGAATCTCTTCAATCAGACATTTGACTTCATTAAAAATAGTATCCGTGGAAACAAATAGAATTTTGATGCCACTATCTTGGATAATATATTTCCATGTGTGAAAGAGCTCCTTTTCGTACATGGGGACCCAACTGCATTCCAGACCATAGGTTGCATATGCGCATATTGCCCACTCGGTCCTGTTATTGGCAATGATCCCGACCCGATCCCCTTTTTCCAGCACCCTGAGGGTGGCCAAGCCCCCACGCAGATTGGCGACCCGATCTCCCAACTCCTGGTAAGTATTCCATTTGTAAATGCCATCGGTATTTTTCTCGCCAATATATTTATGGGTCGGATATTTTTTGACGGACGTTTCGAATACATCCACCAGGTTACTGGGTTCGTCATACCGCATAACCGCAATATTTTTTCCGAATTCCTTAAAAATCATTTTCACTACTCATTAATCATTGTTTTTAGCTTGAGGTTTCCGGGATTTGAGACTGGCCCTGAATCTCTCCCAGAACGCCTTGTCCGTATCCTGCCAGGCCGCTCCCCATTTCTTTTCAAAATAGGAGGAGGGCAACCTCTCTTGCCATGGCCCCCATGTGCTTTTCCCCGCTTCCTGAGCTTTTAATACATCAATCAAGAAAACCGCAATATTTGCTATTTCATCCTTGGGGATATAAGAAGCGGCTCCCTCTTTTATGGATCTGACAACATTGTCAGGTGTCAGGGCATGTGCCGTCAACATGACGGCTGTCACTCTTTTCTGCCTGGCAATGTCCAGCAGGGCATAGCCGTTAACTCCCATAATATCGAGAATTGCCATATCAAAGTCGTTGGTTTCTAACAGGGCTTTGGCATCTTCAAAGGTAGACGCTTTTTGAACGTCACACATTGATAGGAGTTCCTCGAGTACTTCTAATACATCAGGTTCATCATCCACGATAAGGATCCGCTTGCCATCCAATAAATGACTATCCGACATAATAACGCCTCCATATGAAAGTAAATTTTTATGATTACAATGCATTTATCCTTACAAGTCAACTACAATCCTATCTTCCATTGAATCACTTGCGTCTGGCAAGCATTTTGGCCATCAGAGTGCCGATACCCTGAGGGGTCATATCTTCCGGGGACAATTTTTTCAAGATATCAAGGAAGGCCTGGGCAGGCCTTGAAAGATGTTGATTTTTAAGATAGGCAATACTCACGTCCAGAACAATCTTACCGCCCTCTAATGGAACACTGGCAAGTTTCCCCTCTCCAAGCTCTAAGGCAACGGCCTCTCTCACCAGAAAGGATACCCCTTCACCCCGCTGGACCAATTGTTTTATGAATTCGGTATTGCTCGTTTCCATAAGGATATCAGGCTCGCAATTATTTACAGAAAACAACTCGTTTACCAGCCGCCGGGTCCCCGAGCCCACCTCTTTCATGATAATCGGTTCCTCGCCCAATTCCCTAAATGAGATGATTTTTTTTTGCGTCAGATGGTGATCCGGGGCCAATATGACCACCAGCTCTTCCTGACTGAAAGGGATAAAACAAACATCCGGGTTATCCTCCGCCTTGGCAATTATCGCCACTTCGTTTCTTAAATCGAGCAGACTACGAATCATGTCCAGAGAACTGCCTTCATCCAGATTGATCTTAATATTTGAATAAGACTCATGAAAGGACGTCATGAGAAACGGCATGAAATACCTGGCATAGGTCTTGGTGGTCCCCAGGCGGAGCACCCCCCGTTTTAACTCTTTCATGTCATCGATGACATGCTCTATTTCTTTTTCATATTCGAATATTTGCCGCGCGTAACTATACAGTGTTTTTCCTTCGTCGGTCAGGTAGGTCTTTCGCCCCTTTCTCTTGAATAGTTTAAGCCCACAAAATTCTTCAAGTAATTTCAACTGGGCAGTGACAGCCGGTTGTGTAATAAAAAGTTTTTTGGCTGCAGTTGTAAAATTCTGGTATTTTGCTGCGTGATAAAAAACCCTGAGCTGATTGAAATTTATCATGACTGCAAAATCCTTTCTGCTCAATCCTTAACCGTCTTCGAATCGAAACGCCTCGATAGTTCCGGGTACTACTATTCCTTTCTCCTCGCGTCTTTTCCTTTTACCTTGAGTCATACGCTTAAGCCCTAAAGGCACTGATCTATCTGGAAACAAGTTTTATGGGCTGGAGGCCAATTTTGGGGCTAAATTCTATTTATAGATGAAAAGCATTCATAAGTAAAACTTATAATTATCATAATAAAAATGAAATTGACAGATCCCATTTATTCCTCAAAAATATAAACTTACTTCTTTAAATTCACCAATCCAATACTCAACCCACTTTATTTTTTGCTGATCAACAATGATCGAACTTTTTGCATCGCCACTCTGGAAACTTTGAGCTTCACTTAATAGAGCACTTTCCTTTCAACCGTTAACATTTAACTGAGGAGGAGAAAAATGGCAGATGAAAAGGCAGGAAGGTTTCCGGATCCCCACGAATTTCAAGTTCCCCCAGAGCTTGAAGGCTGGGAAGAGATGTATCCATCACACTATCTATTTTCGAAAGACAGGGAAGATTGGGAAAAGAATCAGTTCTGGTATCAGGACAAAATACATGCCCCGGAACCCATGCCCCCCTTAGATCTGATATTTCAAGAGGCATGGCAGATCTCTCTTTCCCAATACACGACCCGGGTATTCTGTATCCCCCCTGCCCAGGGCATAGCCCAGAGAATGGTCGGGCCCTACATGTACATCTGTGCCATTGCCCCCCCGCCTGAGGAGATCATCGGTGAAAAGGCCGCTTTATTTGAGAAACGGGTGTTTTATGTGTTTGAGCATTATGATGAGTTATGGGACAAATGGCTCACAAAATTCAAGGCCCTGGGTGAGGAGATGGCCGCGGTTGAGATTCCTCAGGAACTACCCAAGTTTGTACCTGAAGACCAGGTGTTGCCCGCGCCCACAGGCTGTTATGTTTCCTATGACCTTATCGAGGCATTTGATAAGCTGGTCAACCAGATGTTCAAGGGCTGGCAGTATCATTTTGAAATGCTCAACCTGACCTATCTTGCCTATCTCATGTTCGGTGATGTCTCCAGAAAACTTTTTCCTGGGATCAGTGAGAGCGCCATTGGCAAAATGGTGGCCGGGGCCTATGTGTCGATGTTCCGTCCGGAGGAGGAACTCTGCCAGCTGTCCCGATTAGCAACCTCCCTGCGTGGCGTGACGGATATTCTCAAAAGTGAGATGTCAACCGACCAGAAGATAGCCGACCTTCAAAAGATACCTGATGGAAAGCAGTGGCTTGAGGCGTTTGACAAGGCCAAAGACCCGTGGTTCTTTGTGTCATGTGGGAGCGGTTGGTTCCATCATGAGGGGAGCTGGATCAACAATTTAGATATCCCTTACAGCTATATCAAGAGTTATGTGGAACGGCTGGAAAATGGGGAGACAATCGAGAGATCTTTAGATGAGCTGGACAAGGAAAGAGACGAGACCGTTGCCAAATATCGTGAACTGATAAAGAACGATGAAGACAGGGAATCTTTTGAAGGCGCCTACAACACAATCAGGACGATTTACAGGTATGCCGAGGACCACCTTTTTTGGGTTGAGCACTGGTTCCACACCATATGGTTTTCTAAGATAAGGGAGTTCGGTAGTCTTCTGGTTAATAACGGCATGATCAATGAGGTGGATGACATATTTATGTTCAACCGTTATGAAATACCCGAGCTTCTCACCGAGGTCGCCACTGGCTGGGCCCTGGGAGTAGATATTCCCATGAGGGGTGAATACTATAAAGCCAAGGCGGATAAACGAAAGAAGATCCTCAAGGCGGCAGGAGAATGGAATGCGATCCCCGCCCTGGGTGTTCCGCCTGAAGAGGTGGCAGAGCCCTTCACCATTATGCTGTGGGGCGTCACCACCGACAAGGTTAAGGAATGGCTCAAAGGCATGGGAGAGGGAGCCGTAACGCCTGAGGATATCTCTGAAATCAAAGGCTTTGCTTCTTCTGCCGGTGTTGTTGAAGGCAAGGCGCGTGTCCTGAAGCTGCTGAAGGAAATCGTGGACCTTCAACCGGGAGAGATTTTGGTAAGTCCATCGACGAATCCATCATGGGCCCCTGTGTTTACAAAGATCAAGGCTGCGGTCACCGACATCGGCGGACTGACGAGCCATGCGGCCATTGTGTGCAGGGAATATGGCGTCCCTTCCGTTACCGGCACCGGCGTGGCCACATCGGTTATCAAAACAGGAGATACGATTAAAGTTGACGGCGATACGGGTGTTGTGACCCTTGTTGAAAGGGCAGGTTAGGAAAAGGAGGCGGTTTTGGGGTAACAGGGCATTGGCGGTAAGACGTCAATCCCCTGCTCCAAAACCCTAACACGCTCCACTCCGCCTGAAGTGGAGCTACCGGATTTCAAGGATGGAGAAATAGATGAACTACATCCTGAATTTTGAACAACTTGATAAGGGGTCCATCCCGTTGGTGGGGGGGAAAAACGCCAGCTTAGGAGAGATGATAAAAGCCGGTATTCATGTTCCACCTGGCTTTGCCGTGACCACTGACAGCTACTTCAGCTTTATAACAGAAACGGGAATAAAGGATAAGATATATGACATCCTCTCCAGTATCCCTCCTGATGATGTCGAAACCCTTAACAGGGCCAGCGCCAAGATTCAGGAGGTAATCAATAAGACCCCTTTATCCGATGACGTTAAAACCGCCATAGAGGAAGGGTATTCTCATCTTTGTGAGAAATGTTCCGTTAAAATTCTGCCCGTTGCGGTTCGTTCAAGTGCAACGGCAGAAGATCTCCCTACGGCAAGCTTCGCAGGACAGCAAGACACCTATCTCTGGGTTGAAGGCGTAGCGAACATCATCCATAATGTGCATAAGTGCTGGGCCAGTCTTTTCACACCGCGTGCCATAGACTACAGAAACAAAAATGACTTTCCCCACGAGAAGGTGCTGATCAGTGTCGGGGTGCAGAAAATGGTTAACTCAAGGACGGCCGGGGTTATGTTCACCATTAACCCCACTGACGGAGATCCATCAAAGGTCGTCATTGAAGGGAGCTGGGGATTGGGAGAGACGGTGGTGTCCGGTTCTGTAAACCCCGACAAATTTGTCGTGGACAAGGTATTGATGGAAACCAATGAAAAAACCATATCCGCTAAACACATAAAATGTGTCTATGATCCTGAAAAGGGAGGGGTGAAAGATATTGATGTCAAGGAGGATGTGCAGTCCATATGCTGTTTAGGGGACCAGGAGGTAACCGAATTAGTAAAAATCGCAAAGGACATCGAAAAACACTATGGCCGTGCCATGGATATTGAATGGGCCATTGATAAGGACTTTGTTTTTCCGGAAAATGTGTTCATTGTACAGGCCCGCCCGGAGACCGTGTGGAGCCAGCGCCAAAAAAAGTCTGTTATTGGGAAAAAGAGCGGGTATCAGTTATTGATGGAACAGGCCATGAAGCGAATAAAAATACCGGAATAAAAAATTTTTGCCATAAGGAGGTAATACATTAAGATGAAAAACATGAGGGATTTTATTGCCAAAGGTGAGGCGGAAGGTCTTTGTAAGCGGATCACGGCGGAGGTTGATTGGAACCTGGAATTGTCCCATATCGCTAAACTCAACGAGGAAAAACAGGGACCGGCCCTCCTTTTTGAAAATGTAAAGGATTATGATACACCCGTCATTACCAGTGTGTGCACGACAACCCAAAGACTGGCATTGATCATGGGTCTGCCCATCGAATCCACTCTTGTGGATCTTTATGACTCGTGGGTAAAACTGGGGGAAAATCTTACGCCGCCCAAGTGGGTGGATGCAAGCAGTGCTCCCTGTAAGGAAAACATCCTAACGGGTGATGACATTGATCTTTATAAGTTCCCAGTGCCCCAGTGGTATCCCATGGATGGCGGACGGTATATCGGCACCGCTCATTTCATCATCACCAAAGACCCGGATACAGGCTGGATTAACCTGGGGACTTACCGGAGCCAGCTTCTCGCGAAAGACAAGATGGGGACCCAGTTCATCAAGGGAAAACACGCCGACATTATGCTGAAGAAATACCAGGCACTGGGTAAACCCATGCCGGTCGCTTCAGTTATCGGATGCGACCCCTTGCTGTTCATCCTTGGGGCGGCCCGCGTTTCAGCCTTTACATCGGAATATGATGTAGCCGGTGCGCTTAGGGGCGAGGCCGTGGAAGTGGTCAAGGGGGAAACCGTGGATCTTCCCATACCGGCCCATGCTGAAATCATTATAGAAGGCGAAGTGGATGCCGAAAAATTTATGGAAGAAGGGCCTTTCGGCGAATACACCGGCTATTATTCCGGCGTTGGCACTGATCCGCGCAATTTTATTGATGTCAAATGCATCACCCACAGGAACAACCCGATTATGTGGGGAACGACGGTCGGAAGAGCGGTTACGGACACGCATATGACCATGGCCCTTTCATACGGCGCCACCCTGTGGCAGCAGCTTCTTGCCATGAAAATACCCGGATTGAAGGCGGTTTACTGTCCGCCGGAAGGGTCGGGAAGATTCTTAGCCATCATCTCGATGAAACAGATGTATCCGGGACACGCCGACCAGGTGCTAACAGCCGCCATTTCAACTGAGATGGGCGCCTACGGTCTTAAAACCGTTATTGTTGTGGACGAGGATATTGATCCCTGGGATATTCCACGGGTTATGTATGCCTTAAGCTTCAGATTCCAGCCCAACAGATCCCAGGTCATCAAACGGGGAAGGTCTACGCCATTGGACCCGTCCCTCCCCATAAACGCAAGGGAGATAACAGGCAGACTGCTATTAGACGCCACCATTCCCTATGATTGGAAAGAAAAACCCATACCCATTGAGCTTGACCCGGATGTCGTTAAAAAGGTCGAGGCCAGATGGTCGGAACTGGGACTTTAGATGGAATAAATACGAAGTTTGGAGGTGACCCATGGCGATCGGTATCGTGGGCATGCTGGATGAAAGGGAGGGGGGGCTGCAGCTCCTGAAAGACCGCATAGAAGCGAGGGGTCATAGAACCCTGCTGATTGATATCAGTATCGGAACCGGTGCAATTGAGTCCTCCCTTAAGGCAGACATTACCTGCGACGAACTGGCCCGGTCCGGCGGCACAACAATCGAGGAAGTCAAAGAAATGCTTGCCAAAGAGAGGGATAAGGCAACCTCTGCCATGGCCGAAGGTTTGGACAAGACCTTGCGGGACCTTCAGCAGTCCGGCAAATTGCAGGGGGTTATCGCGGTCGGCGGAATGACAGGGACATTCATCGCCCTCTCGGCCATGAAAGGCCTGCCGTTTGGCATCCCTAAACTCCAGATCTCGAGCGTAGCGGCCATGCCGGCATATGCAAAGAAGCTTGCAGAATACTTCGGCGTCAGGGACATTACTGTGATGCACAGTGTGGTGGATACGGTGGGCTTAAACCCTCTGGTAAGAAGTTTGATGATCAACGGTGCCGGCGCCATATGCGGGATGGTTGAGGCTTATGAAGCCCCTATGGCGGAGTCAAAGGCCACCATCGCCATTACTGAATTTGGATTCTGTGACAAGGGCGCCCACTATGTTAGAGAATTTTTGGAAAAAGACTATGATATTATCTCATTTCATGCCACCGGACTGGGTGAAAAGGCCGCTGTTGATTTTGTGAGTCAGGGACTGTTCGAGGCCTTCATTGATCTTGTGCCGGCCGGTTTTAGCGAATATATCATGGGGGGCAACCGTGCCGCCGGTCCGGACAGGCTCGATGCCGCCTGCAATCAAGGCAAACCCTATATTCTCTCTCCTTGCGGCTTTGATATGATCAGTTGCGGTCCGATACAGAGGAAAGATGAGGAAGATCCCCTCTGGATCTCTCGAAAACTGGCTGAAAGGAAATACCTGATTCAAGACGCCATCAGGGTTCAAGCAAGAACCCGTCCTGATGAGATGCAGACCATCGCCCGGGCCGTGGCTGACAAACTGAATAAGTATAAGGATAAGAAGCTGGTGAAGTTCGTTGTCCCAACGAAAGGTTTTTCATCGTTAAGTGTTAAGGACGGCGCCCTGTATGATCCTGACTCAGATAAGACCTTCCTTGGAGAGCTGATAAATCACCTGGATCCCCAGATAGAAATCATCCAGGTCGACACCCACATAAACACACCGGAGTTTGCCCGGGCCGTTGTTGAAGCCCTTGAAGACTGCTTTAAACATCAGGTAGGCAAGTAACAGGTGACCCCGGGAGGCCACCTGCATGGAGACAGCAATGTTTGCCAAATCAGAAAAGTTCTGGAATCCGCTTCTTGAAACCCTTCCAAGGGAAAAGGTCCGAGAACTACAGATAAAAAAATTCAGACGGATAATGAAATGGGCCTTTGAGCATTCAAAATTTCACCATCAGCTCTATAAAGATGCCGGCATGGCGCCAGGGGACATTAAGACGATGGCGGACATTGCAAAGGTGCCCAAAGTTGAAAAGGGCATGATGCGTGGTATTCAGAAAAAAGACCCTTACCCATATGGCGATATGCTTTGTGTGCCATTAGAAAATGTCTCCGAATTTAGACAGACCAGTGGAACTACCGGCCAACCCGTATATCAGCCGGATACATGGCAGGACTGGGAATGGTGGGCCGAGGCATGGGCCTATATCCTTTATTCCCAGGGGTACAGAAAACCGGACAGGGTATTTATTCCATTTGGGTATAACATATTTGTGGCATTCTGGGCAGGACACTATGGTGCTGAAAAACTGGGGTGTGAAGTTGTCCCAGGCGGTGTCTTGAACACGGAGGCCCGTCTTCTGAAGATGCAGGAACTCAAGGCCACCGCCACCATGGCCACACCCACCTATATCCTTGGCATGGCGGATACGGCCCGGAAAAAACTGGGGATCGATCCTGCCAGAGACCTCAATGTGAGAAAGATCACGTGTGCCGGCGAACCGGGCGCCAGTATCCCAGCCACCAAAAAAAGGATGGAAGAAGCATGGGGTGCCAAGGTGTATGATCACATCGGTGCCACAGAGATCGGGGCATGGAGTTATGAATGCGAAGAACAACCCGGCGGTCTTCATGTCAACGAGGGCCTATTCCTGGTGCAGATTGAGGATGTAGAAACCGGGGAGATCATTGAGACGCCAAACAAACGGGGAAAGATGGTCATTACTGCCTTTGACCGGCTTGCCCAACCCTGTATTCGATTCGATTCAAAGGATATCATCATGTGGCATGAACAGGAATGTCCCTGCGGCCGGACTTTCCGAATGATTAAGGGAGGGGTTGTCGGTCGTGCTGACGATATCACAAAGGTCAAGGGCGTTCTGCTCGCCCCAACGGCCATAGAAGAGGCTGTTCGAGGGGTCCCTGAGTTGGGTGATGAATATGAAGTAACCGTGACAAAAAAGGGAGATACCGATGATATCTCGTTAAAGGTGGAATTGCAGCCCGAGGCGGAGAATTTAAAAGAAGCGGTCCTGGCAAAACTGATCGATCAGTTAAGGCTTAAGACGAATCTGCGGTACAATATCTCTTTTCATCCATACGGGTCACTCCCCAGATATGATGTCAAGGCCAAGCGATTCAAAGATCTCCGTAAAAATCACTAGGGGCTCGCGTAAAAATAAGTTCACAGAATTGGCGCCCAGATTTAGATTAGATTTTTTCGATCCGAAATCGCAAAACCACAGGAATAGCAGGACTCTTTCGAGGATTTTGTGTTTGAGGATCGGAAAAAGATAGACTGAAGATGGGATGCGAAAATGTGAAGTTATTTTTGCGCGAGCCCTAAGAGGAAGGCGGATATGGAAAACGTATCAGACATAAAAAAGCTTGGAAAAATGATTGCCGACATTGAAGCTGCTGCTAATCAATTGATTGAAAATTCTCAGGGAATCCAAGCGATTGAGCGAAATGCAGAGAGAATACTGGCCAGTACAGCCATGCTCAAGATAAATGTGAACGATCTGATCGACTGATACCGACTGAAACACAACACATTAAGGAACCCCATGTCAAAGCGGATTGTAATCGGAATTTCAGGTGCTAGCGGCGTTATCTATGGTGTAAGGATGCTCAGCCTCCTTAAAGAAAAGGATTTCGAGACCCATCTCATATTATCCGAAGCCGGGAAGAAAAACATAGAGATCGAGACAAACTTCAAGTCAAGCGATGTGACGGCCATGGCACACTTTACGTATGACAACAGGGATGTGGGTGCTGCGCTTTCAAGTGGCTCATTCTTGACGGGAGGCATGGTCGTCGTTCCATGTACCATAAAGACCCTATCCGGGATTGCCAATTCCTATACGAACAACCTCCTTGTAAGGGCCGCGGATGTGACGCTTAAAGAAAAGCGGAAGCTGGTTCTAGTCGTAAGAGAAACGCCTCTCCATAAGGGGCATCTCAGGCTCATGACCATGGCTGCTGACATGGGCGCCCACATTCTGCCGCCTGTCCCCTCCTTCTATCATCAGCCAAAGACCATTGAGGACCTTATCGATCAAACCATTGGGAAAGTATTTGACTATCTTGGTATAAAAAACGACCTTTTTAAACGATGGGGTCAGTGAGACGGCAATTCTAATTTTGGCCATTGAGCAAAGAGTAAGAAATGAGATTGGTATGCCGCGGCGCAGCTATAGGGTACGGTGGAAAGTCTTTTAAACGTGGAGACCTGTAATGGATTACATTCGCTATATCGAAAAAACCCATGATTATTACCGCAGTCTGGGCTACGACAAGACCTACAACTACGCACACAACGAGGATATCCCCTTTACCCCGTTGAACAAACCCCTTTCCCAATGCCGGGTGACACTGGTGACAACGGCATCCTTCATCCTGCTGGACGATGAAGGGCTTCCCCTGGAGAAATCCGGAATGATCGGCACCAATGAACTGGAGGTGTTCACGGCACCCAGTGACTGGCCCGCCGATCAAATCCTCTCCACCAGTCAGGACCACGACCGCTACCAGACGGACATGGCCGATGTGAACGCCTTTTTCCCCGTCACGCGATTGCAGGAGTTTCTCGAGGAAGGGGTGTTCGGAAGTTTGAGCAGAAACTACTACCGGACCTTACCCAACTACAGCCACCGCAAAACCACAGAGGTGGACGGACCGGAAATCCTCCGGCAGTGCCTTGAGGATCATGTGGAGGTGGCCCTGTTGACACCGGTCTGACCCATTTGTCATCAGACCGTGAGTCTGGTCGCCCGTGTGCTGGAGGCAGGAGGCATCTCCACGGTCACCTACACCAACGCCCGGGACATCGCTGCCAGCGCCGGCAACCCGCGACAGATATTTCTCAACTATCCGTTGGGTACCCCGACAGGAAGGCCCCACGATCCCGAAAACCAGCGCAGTGTCCTGCGTGAGGGGTTTAAGTTGTTGGAAAATGCCGACAGGCCGGGTATCATCGTCGACCTCTCCGATACGTGGTCAGACAGCCACGAGTGGATGGAAAAATTCATGACCGACGAACAACCCTTCATTTCAGAGGATGCGGAGGCCAGACGGCAAGAGCTGCTGCAAACCGCAAGGGAGCAAAAAGCCAGGAAATTGCAGTAGTCGGTCTTCATCCGGGTTATTCGGATATACTAAAACAAACCAAGCAATCCCATATGGAAAACCGTCAGATTATCGTGTATTCGACACCGTTTTGAGGCCCCTGTGCCGCACTGGCAGCGTATCTGACCGGCAAGGGGGTAACATTTGTGAGAAAAGACCTCATGATCGACGAAGAGGCCAGAGAGGAATTGTACAGTCTGGGTGTTCGCTCGACGCCCGCCCTGGTGGTAGACGGTGAGGTGGTAACCGGGTTTGACAAGGCCCGTATCGACGCCCTGCTGGATCTCTGATCGCGGCCATCCGCAAACGCTCTTCACAGATCCCCCCTATTCCCGTCGTTAAACTACCCTCCGTCCACTATAGGCAAAAATTCAATCATGTCACCGTCACTAACGGGCTTTAAAAGCTCATCAGCTGCACCCGTACTTTTACGGTTGATATAGACCTTCCATTTCACCAAAAGCCTTTTCTGATCATCGAGGATTTCACCCTCAAGACCTGGATATTGACGGATGAGGTCATCAATACAGGTGTGAATATTAAAGCCATTCACCGTCGGGGCTGTTACGCCGTTTGTCCTCATCCGTAAGTGCCTGGGTATTATAATCTTTGCGCTCATTTAACAAACTTTTTGATAGCTCTACCCATCACCCACAAGCCCTTAAGCCAGGTGATCAATCCCGAGTTCCGCCAGTTTTTCCTTAAGAGGTACACCATCTTCACTCCATCCCATCAGATGATAGTAATACCGTTTTGCCTTATCCATTTCTTCAAAATCCAGCGGTTTGTCAGACAGGGCGCCACCCCGTGTCGGTTCAAAAAAGCGCGCGGGCAGTGTATCATCGGCCGATGTGAATCCTTCCCTGACATTGAACAGCCGGCACATGGTGAGGATGCGTTCAGCGATCCTCAGCTGTTCCATAACGTTGGTATCCCATCCCGTGACTGCTGCTGTCAGGTCTGCGATTTGGCCATATGTATAGGGTAGAAAATGGCACAGGACCAGGGAGTCGTAAATCAACCGCTTAGACTGAAACACCTTAAAAAGAGCGACTTTTCGAGGCTCAATCCCCTCCAATGGCGCGGGTTCGAACCCCAATGGGATGGCATCGGGGATGGTTACATTGGGTTGTTCGGCAAATCCACTGAAAAAAATGTCAATCATGCTGTCCATATGGTCCGCGCCATGCGGGTTCACCATATAACCGAGCCCAAGGGAGCTATTGAGTCTCGGTTCGTGCATGGGGATTTCCAATTTCTTCACCTGCATGGCAAATTTATCCCCCCCTTTACCAATTTTTCCCGCAGCCTTGGCCGAACCCTCTGCGAGGAGGTCACCGATTCCTTCCCGACGGGCGACAAGTTCAATGACGTTTAGCATCGCATCGGCGTTCCCGAAATTGAGTTCAATGCCACCAGTGTCTTTTGTTGTCAGAAGACCCTTCTCAAAGCACTCCATGGCAAAAGCAATGCTCATCCCCATCGAGATGGTATCCAGGGAGTAGGCGTTACACAATTCACTCCCTTTTGCAACGGCCACCAGGTCATCGACACCACAGGCGGACCCAAGAGCGCCCAATGTTTCATACTCCGGACCGCCGTACGAGCGGTCCACCTCATAAGGTTCCTTGCACTCCACAATCTTCTTGCAACGGACAGGACAGGCAAAACACCCCTCCATTCCCAGACCGATGGTGTTTTTTAATGTCTCGGCACTAATCTTATCCACACCTGGAAAGACACCGTCTCGAAAGTTTCTTATGGGAAGGTTTCCCAGTTTTTCAAAAGTTGCCATGGGGAGCCCGGTGCCAAAATCCGAAAACGCCTTTACCAGATACATATTTTCCTTAAGCCAGTTGGCCATCTTTTTCACAC
>Ga0272443_10001233_pt1 | contig 39232 bp, 31 predicted proteins | sample SSMAcet12_FD_193581 | JGI IMG/M metagenome (GOLD analysis project Ga0272443, IMG submission 193581) | Marine sediment archaeal communities from Little Sippewissett salt marsh, Falmouth, MA, United States - SSM-Acet-12 | ecosystem: Environmental > Aquatic > Marine > Wetlands > Sediment ...
TCTCATCCCTCCTTCCGGGAGAGCCATTATCTTTAAAAGCGATCGTCACGGAGGACCCGGACGGGGATGAGCTGGTGATCGAGTGGGATATGGGGGATGGGACCAGGAGATACGGGGACAGCGTGGATTATTCGTACGGGGAGGCCAAATGGGGAAACAGAACTGTTACCCTGACAGTATCGGACGGCGAATACTCGGCATCAGGCACCCTGCAGGTGTACGTGGAGAGACCGGAGGATATCGCGGTAGGCGACCTCAGGATTGATATTAACGATCCGAAGGATGATGTTGTCCGGTTCCATGAGGAATGGAGGACCTCCCATCCCGGGGACAGGACCTTTGATGTGAGAACGACCCCTTTTTCCGGCATCGATATATTATCCCTTGGCTGCGTGCGAAGGGAGAACTCGATAGAGGTGAGGCTGAAGGTAAGCGGAGCTGTGGTGGATGACGGCAGGTACGGATATCATATCTACATCCTGGACCCGGCCTACGAGGAGAAGGATACCGATATGAAAAACACCTCCGGTTGGGATGCCATCCCCGGTCGTTTGCCCGTCAACACGACCGTATTCTCGTCCCGGGCGTACCTCGGCCTCCTCGACAACAGGAGCACGGGCCGGATATCAGGGGAGGACACGCTCGTGTTCGTCGTATCCTTCAAGGAACTTACCGATAACGGCCTCGAATATCCCATCTCAACGGGTGATTTCTCCCTCTTCGCGGTAGTGACACATACGCTCCCGTACGATGAAAAGAGCGGCCTGGTCGAGAGGTATGTGGCATCCGACACGGCCGGAAACGGTGCCCTTGTGGTGGGGGAGCTGGTGCCGGATACGACATCCGGCGGGTCAGGGGGGTCGACCTTCGGGGACTTTGACAGGAAGGCCAACTGGGCGGTCGTCATCGGAATGGTATTGGCCATATTGGTTCTCGGAGGGGTGGGGGTATTCTTCCTGTTAAGGCTCAGAAACGAGAAAAGGAGAAAGGACAGGGAGTTCGATGAGTATCTTGAATCCATGAAGAAGGAGGGAAAGGACCTCTTCGGGAAGAAGGATGAGGAGAGAACAGAGGAGGTTTCCTACGAGAAACTCTATGGCAGTGCACCCCCCAAGGATTACAAGGACAACAGGGGGCCGGTACGGTCAAACCTTCCGAAACCGGGACTGGGGAGGGATGTGGACGGGGAGGGGCACGTTATGGAATCCGTACCTTCCGGAAAAACGGGAGAATGATCGGAAAGTGATGTTGGAGGGCGGCGCATTCGACCGTCCATTTTTACCTCTTTGACACTGTGTTTAGGTAAAAGTAAGATAAATTATATATCATGAATTCATTGATGTGAACATTAGCTCCAGGTGAAATTTGAACATGGTAGGAAGCCATGGAGAGGGAAATGATGACCGATGACATTGAATCCTCTATCAAAGGCAGGTTGTCCCGGCTGAAACAGAGGGTGGACCTGCTGGAAGAGAAGGGGCGTGATGTTGACAGGATAAAGGACACCCTGGAGAAATTGAAGGGCATCCCGATCGCCAAGAACGTGGATAAGCTCGATGCACCTCTGACCAAATTGGAACTGATAATCGATAAGATGGAAAAGGAGGGGGAAAAGGAGGCGGTCAAGGCAAGGGGGAAAAGGGTCACAAAGAGAAAGGGAAGGGGCGGTCCGGATGAGGCCGTCAAAGATGAGAAGGTGAAAGAGACCGGACCCGAGGTCGAAAAGGATGAAATGGGCTCGGAAGAGGAAAAGGAGAAAAAAAAGGATAAGGAGGAAGAAAAGGAGGGGACCGATGGAACCCCGGATGTCGGGGGGCAGCCAGATATAAAAGAGGCTGAAGAGAAGGTTGAAAAAGGACAAAAAGAGGATGTGGGCCCGTCTCCGGAAGAGAAGGCGGACATGGAGCAGAGGTACAGGTCCCTCAAGGATGATCTGGAGGTGGCGGTATCGATGGATGGCGATGTGACACCCGTCAGGGAGCATGTGCGGAAGATGGAAGAAGCCATGGAGGCGGGTGATCGAAGAACGTTCGAAGGGTACTACAAGCCCATGGAGAAATGGGTCTCGAACTACCTGATGGAGCTGAGGAAGAACAGGGTGACCGCACTGCTATCCAGGTGCGAGGACCTGATCAGCTATCTGGCCGAGATGAACAGGGAGGATGACAGGGCCTTCGAACTGAAGAGGTTAAGGGAGGTCAGGGAGGCTGTAGAGGGTAAAGATCCACCATTGGAAGAGCTCTTGAAGGCCGCAGAGGAGGTCAACAGGGGTCTGGAAGAGGACCTTGAAAAGGGGAAGCAGGACTCCAGGGAAAAGGTCAAGGAGATCATGGAGGAGATGGGTCAAAAGATAAAGAAGCTCTCAGAGGATGGGAAGTTCGACGAACTGATGACCGAGTACAATGCTCTCAGGGAGGCAGATGACGCAGATGTCCTTCAGATAGAAAAGAGGGCGAGGTCACTGAGGCATCGGGTGAACAGCGAGTACAATTCGATCGGTATGAAACACCTGGAAAGGCTTCTATTATCACTCGAACCCATAATCAACAGGGTAGGCACCCTCGAGGGAAAGGATTCACCCCGTTACGAGGAGCTGCTAAGGGAGAAGGAGGAGATCCTGGCATCGGCAGAAGTAGATATAGATTCGGCCCAGAGCGGGGTGGACCAGCTACTCGACAAGGCCGCAAGGGTCGCCTCGCAGGTGGAGGAAGCCTGCTACAGCAACCTGACAGAGAGGATAAAGAAGGAGACGGCAAAACTCGCCCCGCTGGAAAAGAGCGGAGTGGATGTCTCCCCCATCACCAGAATGCTGGACAAGGCCAGGGAACTGCTGGATGAGGGCCCCATGGAGGAGGCCATGGACGTTCTCAACAGAGCGGTCTCCGGTATCGAGAGGCTACGGGAGAGGACCAGAAGGGAGGAGGGTGAAGCCCGCATCCGGGAGATCGATGACGAATTAAAAGGACTAAAGGAGAGGATGGTGGACATCTCACCTGCCCTCGAATCCCTGAACGAGGCGTCCCAGCACCTAAAAAAGGGAGAGTTCACGGAGATGGAAGCGGCACTGTCGAAGACAACAGAGAGGATAGGCTACCTGAGGGCCGAGGAGTTGAAGGTCGATTACCAGAAGCTGCTTATACCCATTATGAACGAGATGAGGGCCCTTTCCGAGGACGGTTTCGACATAAGCAGGTATCAGGAGGATTTTGACGAGATAAAGGTCCTCTATTCCCAGAGGAATTTCATAGAGGCCGTTTCCAAGGCCGAGAAGTTGAAGACCGATCTGATCTCCATAAGGATATCCGATATACTGAAGGAGAGCATAACACTGATAACGGAAACCCTTCTGGAGGCCGAAGGGCTCGATATCCCCGTAGGCCCCTATCAGGAGAGTATAGACCGGGCCCTGGAGATGATCAATGAGGGTGATACCGAGAACGCACTGGAGCTGGTGACAAGCACTCAGGTCGAGGTGGATGAGAAGCTCAACTCAAGGGCATTCGCGCTGCTTGAGAGGCAGGTCCTCGGTCTTTCGGCAGATGCAAAAGGGTATGATCTTGATGTGAGTGATGTGGGGGAGGTTATCGAGCAGGCCAGGAAAATGGTGTCCGGGGACCGCTACGACCAGGCAATGGAAAGGCTGGCAGCCATAAAGGTGGACCTGACGGACCGCATCACGAAGAAGGTAGCCGAAAAGGGGCTTGATGAACTTTCAAAGAGGATCAGGGAGGCGAGGTCGATCGGGCTCGAGATCTCGGAGTACAAGACAGCCTTGACCAAGGCCAAGGTCCGGCTGGAGGCCGGGGATGTGGAGGTATCGAGCAATGAGCTGAACAGGAACCTGGAGGAGATCACATCCAGGATCAAGGAGAGAAAGGCCCTAATGGAGGTACTGGACAGGTTGAGAGGCAGCCTTCTTGCCCAGGAGGGTAAGATATCCCGTCTTGTAAGCAGCGGTGTTCCCGCGGGGGACCTGAGCCAGAGGCTGGGCAGGATAAGGGAGCTGATCGATTCCATGCAGGTTGAGAGGGCGGAGGAGGAGCTAAAGGAGTTGAACCTGGCCATCAGCGAGATAGTCCGATCCGCATCGTCCAGAGGCCTCAAGATGCAGACACCACCCCCTCCGAAAAAACCTCCCGTCGGAGGTGAGCCCCAGGCCCTGCCTCCAGCACACCTGGATACGGTGGAACCCACGGAGGCGAGGAAGAAACTCTTCGAACTGATCCCCAATCTGAAAAAGGAGATGGCAAAAAAGAGGTCGATGGGAACAGGCGATGATTACAAGCATGAGCTCGAAAAGATAATGGGGCTGGTAGCAAACAGGGATTACGTCGACGCCTACAAGCTGACACTCGACACCTACAGGAAGATCAGGATGGAGTGAAGGGGACTGGCGGGGCTCATACGGGTCAAAACATGGTTATGTTCCATCTATGGGGGTGCCTTGATAGCCAATAATGACTATTCCGTGGCCCACAGCAAGGAAGGGATGTCCGCCTCTTCGGCCTCATACAGGTCCCCCTCCCCGGTATTCCTCTTCCTGTCAAAGGTCAGCTGGATCCCGTTCTACCTGACTGCTTCACTTCTCATCGGCGTATCCTCCGTCCTACCCCTTTCGATCATCAGGTTCGCCCTCGGCAACTACAAAGGTTTCTGGGGCTGGTACCCGCTGGGTGTCGGACTCCTCGACCTTTTCTATCTGGGTTTCATGTTCGCGGTCTCCTATTTCACCTTCGCCCTTTGCATGACGGTCTTCGGACCACTGCTGAAAAGGGCCCTTGACCTCCCCTTCGGTATAAGGGAGGGCCATTATTCCTACTACAGCACGATGGCAGGGTACTGGTCGGTGGTGAACGGCATCATCCTGGTGAACCGGATATTCTGGATAGAGGCGGCGAGGACCACCAGCCTACTGGTCCTCTTCTACAGATTGATGGGGATGAGGATCGGAAAGAGGCCGGTACTGAACAGCACGTATCTCTACGATCCCGACCTGGTCGAGATAGGGGATAACGTGACCATAGGAGGGGACGCTGTCATACTTGCCCATTCGGGAGAGAGGGGGGTCCTTCACCTGAGAAGGACCAGATTGGGAAACAATGTGGATATCGGGCAGTCCTCGGTTATCATGCAAGGGGTGACGATAGGGGACGGTGCCCAGGTGGGCGCCTTGTCTCTCGTTACAAGGGGGACCGTGATCGGAGAGGGAGAGGTCTGGGGCGGGGTGCCGGCGAGAAGGTTGAAGTAGGTACTGATGAACACTGCCGCGACATGCGGTCAGCACCCTGGAGCATCGATCGAACCGTAGAATTTCCCCGCGACCCGACCTCGAGACAGGCCTGTCATAACCTCGTCCCCCATCCGATGATGAACGGATAACCCAGAAGAGGCCCCCGGTTGTTCAGCTTTTCGATCCTCAGTCCTGGACTGGACCTCAGGAGGTCCTCCGTCTCCCTCGTCAGCGAGCAACCGCTCGGGGCTTTCCATACAGGGGCAAGTGCACGGAACAGGAGCCCCTGCGGGGCCCTTTTTGGCAGCTGATGCTCTATGAAAGCCACGGTGCCTCCCTTCCTGGTCACCCTCACGGCCTCTTCGAGCACCCTTTCCGGTTCCTCCACCGTGCACATCAGGAGGGTGATCAGTGTGCAGTCGTATTCGCCGTCGCCGAACGGCAAGCTCTGAGCGTCCCCCACATATCCTTTAAAACAAAGGGTTCCGTCCGGGAACAGATCCGCCGCCTTCCTGTTCGTCCTCTCCAACATTGTCTCACGAAGGTCCACCGCATGCACGCATTCCACCTCCTCTGGGTAGAAGGAGAGGTTTACGCCCGTCCCGGACCCCAATTCCAGGACCCTTCCGTACAACCTTGATACCACCTCCCTCCTCCAGCGGGAGAACCAAGCCCTCTCAAGGGGTACCATGAACATATCGTACAGGGCCGGATATCTATCGGAGATGGGTACTCGGTTCATGGGCACATCATTGTTCGAATTTGGCTCTGCAGTTGGGGCAGTACTTCCATTCATCCCTGACCTTGTATTTGCAGATCGGACAGAAGGACAAGTTCTCTTCCTCCTGCTTTTTGAGCTCTTTTTTTAAGTTATCGACCAGTTTCTCCTCGTCAACCCTCCCCGGATGCCTCAACAGGATCAGCGCCAGCATCAGGAAGAAGAGGATGACCGATGAAGCTGATATTATCATGTACTTCCATCCCGGTCTGCCAAGTTCCTCGAATATCCAGGATAGGTGGGAGAATACCACGATGATACCCAGGAATACCATGTATGTCATTATCAGGAACCAGAACAGACCCCCTTTACTTCCCGCCCTGGAGGCAGAAGTTGTGATCAATAGTGAGATCGAGTAGATGATGAGAACGATGACGGTCCACTCCAGAAGGGACCTGAGGTCCGGGCTGTAATCCGCGGTCTCCCCCGGCGAACCCAGATTGTAGTTCTTGAGGGACATGGCCAGGATAAGGACCACCAGCACGAGACCCACGTTGTACATGAACATTCCCACTCTGTTCATCATTGCCATTGTCGGGCACCCCGTTCTGGATATGTCTCCTCGATATTAATCTTTAGTACCGATGTCAACGGTTCGGACCGGATGATCGGGCCCCAGCCCCTCCGAGAACTCAGTTCGGAACCGTTCTTTTAGCCTGGGTATATGCGATTTGGTCCTGTTGATGAGGGTGCCGCAGTGTTCGGAGATGCCCCTAAACACATTCCGGTCCGGGGAACTCCCGAGCAGGTTAAGGGGGAATTCCATCCGCTCGGTGCCCAAAGCCTCCACGGTGACCCCCCATTCGGGCACCCTTCCCCTGACCAGCCTCAGGGAGCGGATGGTCGAGTGCTTGAGGCCTGCATTCTGGGATACGTTCCGGAACCTTATCCCGGTGTCGAGGTCCCTGGCCCTGACATGCAGCAGGAGCGGTTGTGCCATTACCATGAGGTGGCCACGGCCATCCCATGAGCGGTATGCGTTTTCCATCTCCTCCGGTCCGGGAGTGCCGTGCCACTTCCTCATTACCCTTGACCCGCATTTGTCCCCGGGTGCGTCAACCAGTATTATCTGGACCCTTCCCGAACACGATGAGGTGGTGACGAGGTCCGGATGTGAGTTGATCAGACGGAGAAGGTCGATTATACCCTCATCGACCTTCCCCTCCTCCAGGGCCTTCCCAAGGCTCTCGAGGATGCACTCCTTCTGGTCCCTTTGTGCCATGTAGGCCCATAGTTATAAGGGTACTTTGCGGTTTTCATCACTCTTTGCCCTTGTCCTCCCCGTTCTCCTCTTCGCTCCTTTCCTCTTCGTCCTTACCCTTTTTACCGAAAACCGCTATCACGACGGCAATTATCACGGCAAGTAGCACGAGGACGATGATGACCACGAGTACTGTCAAAAGGGTATTGCCATCTTCATCCTCCTCCCCGCCCCGAAGGGAGAGGGACAGGTCTATGGGTTCCATCTGGTTCCCGGCCCTGTCCTGGAGGCCCAAGATCGATATCTCGACGGTACCGCCTTCTGTGGCATTGTTCAGGTCGATGGTCAGCTTGGTCCCGTCTCCCGAAAGTTGGAACAGGACCCCCGTGACATTCTCCTTACCCTTCTTGACGGTCTTTTCGGCCGATGCGAAGCTCTCCGCCGAGACGGGTTCGGAGAACGTTATCGTGATCACATCATCGGCGGGTATCCTCTCCTCACCTACGGCACTGCCCGTCGATCCCGCTACCGGATCGGAAGCGGTCGGAGCCGTGTCGTCACCTGTAACATCAACGGTTATGGTGTGTGTAGAGGTACCCATACTGCCCGTCACGGAGACCACTATGTCTCCCGAGAACGTCTCTGTGGTATGTCCCGGGTCGACCTCGATCGTCACCTTGCCCTTTATGAACAGGGTGGACGGAGACGCCTTTACGGTCAATCCGGACAGTGCACTCACCCTGATATCCAATGTGCCTCCGCCTGCAATATCAAGGGTCACCTGTGCTGTCTGTCCCGATGATACGAAGGCCGTGGCGGCTCCGGTGATCTCCGGGGCGATATCCTCGCCTTCACGATCCATGGTAACAACCTTGACCGAGTTTGAATAACCGCAAATGGCTATCTCGGGGCCGGCCCTGTCGGTCATGATGTCCCCAATCCTTATCTCGTGGCCTCTGGCAATATCGGAGAAGAGTATCTCGGTCGTCCAGCCGCCTGTGAAGGACCCGTGGGCCTGCCAGAGGTGGGTCGAATAGCCGAATATGTACAGCTCCTGGCCGGGTATGTCGGGGTCCACATCCCCCACCCACACTCCGCGGTTCTTGTCGGTATCCACCAGGATGGTGCTGTTTATCCATGTGGATCCGCTCTTCTTGATCCCTATGACGGTCGGTTGGTCCTCTCCGCCATCCCTGAACACATCGGTCCCGGCGTAGATCTCCAGGCCGGCATCCGGGTCCACATCCCCCACGGCGATCCTCGAGAGCGGTACGCCGTCGTAGATGGTCTCCTGGGTCCACCCGGCCTCATGGTCCCCGTATACCAGCAGGGCCTTTCCGGACTTGGAGGCGATGACAACCTCATTGCCAGGCCTCTCAGGAAGTATGTCCGCTATGGCCGCTTTTCTCAGGTTACCGTTGTCGGAGCATATCTCCTCGGTGGACCAGTTCCCGGTGGATGCATCGTACCAGAGCAGGTAACCTTTCTTGGAGAAGGCCACAAGGACCCCCTCCACACCGTCTATGGTCGGGTCCAGGTCACCGACGTCGCATCCGTGTATCAGACCGCCCTCGTCCTCGAAGACGTTCACGGACTTCCAGCTTCCACCTTCCCTGTAGAGGACGGTTGCCAGTCCGTGGCCCGCCTCCGGTGTGTCCTCTATGCCCGACGTTAACCCGACCACAAGAACCTCGTTTCCATCCTTGTCCGGCATGAGATCCCCTATAGCTGGCGTCAGGGGCTGCCCTGGGGACGTCCAGATCTTCTCGGTGATCCAGGAGGAAGATACGGTGTCCCAGTGGGAAAGGTAAACCCCCATATCCCTCGATGTCGATATCAGCTCGTATCCCTCGTGGTCTGACAGAAGCTCACCTATCGCCACCCCGTCCACGGGCTCCCCCGGGTTGGTCGCCGTTATGACCTCACCCACGGGGTAGGCGACCTTTAATGCCGAGGAGTAGCCCACAATGGCGATCTCCATCCCGGGTCGATCTGTCATCAGGTCCCCTATCCTTATCTCGTGGCCTCTGGCCACATCGGAGAAGATGGACCTCACGGACCATCCGCCGCTGAATGAGCCGTGGGCCTGCCAGAGGTGAGTGGAGTAGCCGAATATGTACAGTTCCTGACCTGGTATGTTGGGGTCCACATCCCCCACCCAGACCCCCCTGTTCTTGTCGGTATCGACCAGTACTGTCGAACTTATCCAGTCGCTTCCCGACCTCTTTATCCCTATCACGGTGGGGTTCTCGTCACCCCCGTCCTTGAACATATCGGTACCGGCGTATATCTCCACATCCCCACCGGCCTCAACGTCACCGACGGCGATCCTCGCGAGGGGTACGCCGTCGTAGATGACCTCCGTGGTCCAGTTGGTATGGTTGCCGTATGAGAGCAGGGCCTTTCCGGACTTGGATGCGATGACCACCTCGTTGCCCGGCCTCCCCGGGAGTATGTCGGCGATGACGGCCTTCCTCAGGTTTCCGTTGTCGGTGTATATGTGCGACGAGTTCCAAACACCACCGCCCTCGTACCACAACATGGTGGCGTTCTTGGAGAAGGCGACCACCACGGCCTCCACGCCGTCTATGGTTGGGTCAAGGTCCCCGATCGCGCAGCCGTGTATCAGCGCATCATCCTCGAAGACATTGACGGATCTCCACTCCCCGCCCTCGCGGTAGATCACGGTTGCGAGCCCGGCTCCTTCGTCCTCATCACCCTCTATGCCGGAGGTCAGCCCCACGGCGAGCACCTCGTTGCCCTCCTTGTCGGGCATCAGATCGCCAATTGCAGGTGTCAGGACCTGACCGGGCGAGGTCCATATCTTCTCCTTCATCCACGATGCGGAATTCGTATCGTAATAGTTGAGATATACCCCCATATCCCTTGAACTTGTGATGATCTCCGGGCCCTCATGGTCCGAGAGGAGCTCACCCACGGCCACACCGTCGATGGGTTCGATCCCCTGATATGCGACTGCAACGTCCCACATCGTCTCCAGCGTATTATCGAGGGGCCCCCTCGTCTCGGCCGTTACCTTCCCTTCGAAAGGAAGCAGAAATAGGCCGGCGGTCAAAAGCAGAACAACGGTAAAAATCTCTTTAACGGACCTCATTTGGATACCTCGTTTTCACCTTCCATCCCACTCTGAATAGCTATCTATTTAATGTTGTCGATACAGAGTGGGAACGATTCACAATATTTGCGTATTTGAAACCTATTATAAATATAAATGGAACACCTCTGGAAATATTTGTTACATTATTATCAATCCAGCGGTAAAGGACTGCGTCAGACCTCAGTATCATCATCAGGGCCCTTCTATTGGAGCAAAAGGTCATTTCAAACTCCACTCCAGAAAAAACCAAGGAGGGCGCCCGACCACTGACTGATCGAGATGATTCGAACCGCGGTTGTTGGTCCGACCCTATCCGCGTTCTTTTGAATTGGGATTATCATGTGAGGAGCTGTTCGAATGGCTGTGGCCATGAGAATGCCCATGGTGGTGGGCGTGCGAATGTTCGAACATACTCTCCTGCCCCTTCCCCGGTCTGAGGTTCCCGAAGGCCCTGACCATTATCTCCTCGATCGCAGGGTGTATGGTCTGTGCTTTTGCCAACGGCAGGAAGGTCCCCTTTCCAGCGTTCATCAGGTACACGAGCGGCTGGACCATTGCGGTAGCGTGGGGCCCTATGGCATGGGCCCCCAGTATCTTTCTAGTTTCTGCATCCACTATGACCTTTACGAAGGAACCCTCATCCCCCATCGCGTACCCTCTGATCGCATCGGTGTATTTCGCCTCCCCCACCACCACCAGAGTCCCTTGCACCGCTTCCTCCTCCTTGAGGCCCACCGAGGCTATCTCGGGAAAGCTGAAGACGGCATGTGGGACCGCATGCTCATCCAGTTCGACCATCTTTTTTTCGCTCTCGGCGTTCATGTTCTCCCACACCACATCGGCCTCGTAATTGGCAGTATGTCTGAACATGTTCCTGCCGATGGCGTCCCCCAGGGCCCAGATTCCCTCCACGTTGGTCCTGAGGTATCCGTCAACCTTTATCCAGCCCTTTTTATCTACCTCCACGCCCGTCTTTTCGGGATGGAAGAGGTCCGAGTTCGAACCCCTGCCCACGGCAATCAGGACCTCCTCCCCGTGATATCGGTAGACTTTCTTGGTCCTTTTGCTCTTTGCCGAGACGAACTTCCCCTTCTCGTCCCTGCCGGCGGATACAACCTCCATTCCCGTGTGGACCTCCATCCTCTGCTTCATCCTCCTTTTCAGCTCCTTTGACACCTCCGGCTCCTCCCGGGGCACAAGCCTCTCGTTCCTTCCCACGACCTTCACCTTGGTTCCCACTGCGGAGAAGAACGTGGCCATCTCGGCAGCGATATATCCCCCACCAACTATCACTAGGCTCTTTGGAGGCGTCTTCAGCTCCAGGGCGGTGGTGCTGGTCAGGTAGCCGATATCCTCAATACCGTCGATTGGCGGGATGGACTCCCTCGAGCCGGCTGCGATTACTATGGTGGGCGCGGTTATCTTCCTGTCACCGACCTTCAGGACCTTTTGGTCCACGAAACTGCCCGCCTCGTTGAAGAAGTCCAACCCTTCAGCCGAATCTATCCCCCTCATCATCTGCGCTACGTCACCGTCCACAAGATCGTGCATCCTCTTCATTATCAGGCCGAAATCGACTTTTATACCGGATGCCTCCACTCCCACCTTCTCGGCTTCCCTGAGGGTCTCCACGACCTCCGCTGGGTAGAGGATTATCTTTGTGGGTATGCATCCCCGGTTGAGGCAGGTCCCGCCGAGAGGGCCGTCATCAAGCAGGGCGACACGCATTCCAGTTGCGTGTGCCTGGGAGGCGATGTTGAGGCCCGCGCCCGATCCGATCACTATCAGATCGTATCTCTCGATCCTTTCCTTACCGAACATGGTGACAATACCGGTGGCTCCTTATCTAAACCTACCCCTTATATCTTCGGGGGGCCCGGTCACCGCGTCCTGCTGATGAGTGCTCTGAGCAATCTGATGGTGACCCCCTCTTCATCCTTCGATAGGTCATGAAGTATCAGGATTGAGGGGATGGAAAAGGCGGTCCCGGCCGCAAAAAGGTCCCACCTTCCAAGCAGGAGCGTGAGGACGATCCCGGAGACATGTGCGATGATGAAGAAGAACTCCGGCCACCACCTGAGAAAAGGTCCTTTGACCTTACCGAGGCGGCCGTTCAGAACACCACCCCCGAGATGAGATAGACCGCCAGCACGAAGAAGAGCAGGATCATGTAGGACATCGCCATTCCCAGGGCAAGTCCCAGCTCCTTTACTATCTGCGGCTTCCTCAGCGCAGACACATCTGTCCATATGGCGGTGAATCCACCCACCGCACAGAACCAGGCGGCGTAGTTGGCGAGTGGCACCCCGAACCACTGCCACTCCTTCCAGTGCCAAAGGTCCCATGCCACGAAAACAGCGTCGAGGGATACATCTATCGATACGGCGAGGACCCCCGCGAGAAGGCCCTTGTCGATCGTGGAGAGCCCCCTCAATGTCCCGTTGTTCTCTATCGTGACCACGAGGGTATATATTATCGCAGTCCAGCAAAAGGGGACGGCCATCATGGTGTTGCTGACGGTCAACCACGCGTTCGGATTGTAGAGGTAGTACTCCGAAAATGTTACGGTGATCTCCTCCAGAAGAAAACCGTATATCAGGCCGAAGGTGAAGAAGAACAGGGCCCTGCGCCAGCCCCAGTTCATGCAGGCATGCAGGATGGATATGAGCATGAAGGCCAGGCATGTGATCTCGAAGGAGTGTAGGACGACGGCTCCCGTCGTATCGGGGTCATCGAAAGTGGACCAGGAACCTCCCGGCCCTTTTGTCGGTATAGACCGGGCAAGGGCGAACATGAACACAACCAGCATGAGGGTGATCAGTATCAGCTTCGGTGTGACCCGCCGATCGAACCATCGTTTCTTGTCCAAGGAGGCCCCCATGGGGGATGGTGGGAAATCTTTTAATTGTGTTTCGGATACCATGGCCCAAAGGCGGTCCAAATGGTGGTCAACCAAACGGTAAGCGTCGAAAGGACCTTCACGGCGATGAGCTACGATATCGATTTCGCGGGGATCATGTCGAACCAGGTATACCAGCGGTGGCTGGAGGACCTGAGGACCGATCTGCTTTACGAGTTCACTGATTACGATGAGCTCGGGAAGCTGGGGGTATTCCCCGTCCTTGGCCACACGGAGATCGATTTCAAGATGCCGGTGAGGCTGATGGAGAAGGTGAGGGGCAGAATGGTGGTCGATCTGATGGACGACCACAGGTGGATACTTTCGACCACCTTCGAGAAGGAAGGTGAGATCTGCGCCAGAGCCAGGCAGTGGGGGGTTTTCGTCGATGCAAAAACGGTCAAGCCCGTGACGGCTCCGGACCTCTTTCCCAGGATCGGACCTTCAACGCCTCGATGAGGATCCTGGACCTTCTCATGTCGCCCCTATTGGTCCTCTGGGTCCAGGTCAACTCCTCTCTGCGGCTGATCTCGCACCCCTTCAACAGACCTGCAAGCTCCTCCCCGGTGAAATGGTGCTGGAGCACTCCAGGTGCAATGGTCCTGTCCCTGCGGGAGGGTGCGTTTTCGCACCTTCCGTCATTCACGGAGAGGTCGCAGAGGGAGATCGTTCCCCCGGTCCGTGTCAGGTGGATGACCCTCTCCACGAAAACCATATGTTTTTCCGTGGGGACCGATCCAAGGACATGATGTGCCAGGACCCCGTCGAACCATCCGCCCCCCAATTCAGCCTCCAGCAGGTCCCCCACAATCAATCCGGGGATGTGACCCCTGCGTATCAACCTCTCTTTTGCAATCCCGATAGCAGTTGGTGAGAGGTCGATACCTGTGACCTCCCATCCCCTCTCGCAGGCCCTTATGGCCGTTGTACCCGTACCTGTCCCCACATCGAGGACCCGTGAACCCACCTCCAGCTCGGGAAGGGGAATGGGTGCCCCTCCCCACCGGGGCCCGCCCCGTCTGTAGTATTCCTCCCATCCCTCCGCAGGGTTTATCTCCATAATTCACCTCCCTAAAGGTTGAAAAGGCCAATGATGCCATTGGCCATGAACTGAACGGCTATTGCCGCAAGTATTAGGCCCATCAGCCTTGAGAATATCTTGGTTCCCGCCCTGCCGATCCTGTCGAATATCAGGTCGGCCTGCCTGAGTATCAGAAAAGAGATGGTCATGACTATGAGTATGGAGGTCACCACCACGAGGAGGAGCGCTGGGTAACCCTGGGAGGTGTCGGACATGGCAATCATGACCGAGGTTATGGCACCCGGTCCGGCCAGCAGGGGGATACCAAGTGGTATCACGCCGATCTGCGCCCTCTCGATCGAGTCGATCTTCTCCTTGTCAGTCAATTTCGCCGGGGAGGTGGTCCCCCTCACCATGTCCATCGCGATCAAAAACAGTATGACCCCTCCGCCCACCCTGAAACTGTCCACAGTGATCGAGAAGAAATCGAATATCGCCTTGCCTATGAATGTGATGACAATCAATGTAACGGCTCCCACAAGGACCGCCCTCTTTATGACCTCCTTCTTCTCCTTCCTGCTGAACCCCTGGGTAAGTCCCACGTAGTTCGATACGGCACCCATGGGGTTCACTATTGCCATTATGCTTATGAACGTCGATATCGCGTATTCGATCTCCACGGCTGGCAGGCAGCCTCATCTCCTATTTATAATATTCCATTATTGGATGGCCGGTCGGCCTTTTGAGGCCCCGTTTCTTCCTCTTTCAGCCATCCGGATCCTTTTACAGTTCGGCTCCCCACCTGAAGTGATTTATAATCGGGGATATGATGCAGGGCCGTATGGCCCGGAAGTTACGGTCATCCGTGAAATGTGTGGGTCGAAAGGGCCCTGTACCTCTCATTCCTTCCGCTGTCGTGATCGTCATTATCTCGACCATGGCGGCATCTTCGGGCTGCCTTGAGGGTCTCAGGACCGGCGATGATGCACCAAAAAGCGGGAATGGAGAGGGCCCCGAGTACGGTGTGGGCCTTTCCTACCTCGACGATACCTTATCAGGAGGAAAGTGGACGGTACTCATATCGGACGATACCGACCATGGAGTACTTCTGGTTAACAACACTGGCAACGTCTCGGAGAGGATAGAGCTCTCGATAGAGGGGGGAGGGGGTTCCAGATTGGAAAGGGAAGGCCTGACCCTGGAGCCCGGTGAGATGGAGGCCGTGATAATAACATATGCGGGTGTCGGGGGAGGTGACCTAATCACGGTATCAGCGGAGGTTGTGGATATTGAAGAGCGGGTGAACTGTTCTGCCGTACTCGAGATGGAGCTGGACGGAGAACCCGGGCCGGTCACTTACACGGGTGACAAGGTCATGGTGGAATACCGGCTTACGGACATCGAGGGTACCGAGCTGGATTCGGGGACACTTCCTGCCACGGCAGGGGAGAGGTACGTTGGACCGGCGCAGCAGTTGGGGTACATAGAGGGTTTCTATATGGGATTGGTGGGGATGAGGAAACCGGGTCCGCCCCTTGTGGGCGGGGCAGGGGAGACAAAGAGGATACGCCTACCGCCCGAGATGGGATACGGCACGGACCCGGACGCCCACGAGCTGGGAGGGATGGTTCTGATATTCACACTGACCATTACCGCCTCGACGTTGTGAGGGTTCCGGCAAATCACGCGGGAACGGACCCCCGCTCCGGCGGATATGCACCGTAAATGTTAATAGAACAGTCAATTCTCGAACCTTCAAGTAATTAAGGTGTTACCATGTTGGAGAAAGGACCATATGCCCTGATGCTTGCAGTCATGATACTCCTTCCGGTAATTCCATGGGAAACGGGTTCCGGTAGGGCCGGGGATGGGGAGGTGGGGCTTTCGAGCTACGGGCCGACCAGGGCCCCCTGTTGGGACATGCCTTTTCACTCCCCCATCCTGATCGAGAACGAGACCTCACTTCTGGACAATGTCTCCAGCGAGGGCTGGCCAGGTTCCGGGACAGACATCGACCCGTACGTAATATCGGACTACACGATCGACGGAAAGGGGGGAATGTACTGCATCCTCCTGTCGAACCTCTCCTCATCCGTTATGATCAGGAACTGCACCCTGTGGAACGCCTCAATGAACATATGGGGGTACCAGGGTTCGGGACTGGAGCTCAGGAACATGTCGACCGTGATCATCCACAACAACACCGTAACCCAGAACTACGATGGAATTAGGCTCGAGGGAGAGAACATAACGGTGACGCTCAACAGTTGCCTTGGCAACAGCGGTACGGGATTGGACCTCATGTCTGACAACGTTACCGCCGCCTGGAACACCATCAAATCGGGTCTTTACGGGATAAGGTCGGTATCCAATGCGAACCAGGTGATCACCAACAACTCGGTAGGCTTTGTGCGGAACGGGATCGTCATTTCGGCCTGCCCCGGTTCCCGATTACACGATAATACTGTCTTCAACAGCACGGTCGGCATCGAGGTCCTCTCCTCCTCGGATGCGTACCTGGCCGATAATCGGGTGGAGAACAACACGGATGAAGGTATCAGGCTGGAATCGTGCACCGGGGCGACCCTGAACGGTAATTACGTGTTTTACAACTCCGAAGGTGTTTACATATCCAACAGCAGGGGGACAACCCTTTCCGGAAACACACTGAGCAACTCCACCTCCACCGGTCTTTACCTCATACGGGGCAGGGACAGCGTGGTCTCCAACAATACCATACGATATTCCGGGGAGACGGGGATATACCTCTACTGGTGGTCCGACGGAAATCGGGTGCTCGACAATGACCTTTACCGCAACGGCGAGAATATCTACTGCAGATCGGCCGACAACGTCTTTGTTGGCAACGAGTTAAAGAACGGCATAAACGGCATTAAATTGGAGAACTCGGAAGGATGCCGGATCACAGGTAATCTGATGAAGGGCAACGTTCTCTACGGCGTATATATGTTGGGAAGCAGGCAGGTCCTGATAGGATCTAACGAGATGAGGCATAACAACCAGGGGGTGAACCTCGACAGTTCGCCCCGGAATACCATTTCGGAAAACGACATAAGCCACAACCGCTACGGCATCTCTCTTCTTGGTTCGGCTGAGAATCTGGTTTACAACAACTCATGCTACAACAATTCCGAGTACGGCATGGTCCTGTCGATGTCCAACTCGAACCTGCTCAGGAACAACAGCGTTTTCAACCACAATTTCCAGGGTATACGGGTCCTGCAATCGAACGGGAACCTCATATACAATAACTCGTTGTTGTACAACAGGAGGTCTGGGAATTCGTTCGATCCCTCCAAGCTCCAGTGCGAGGATACTACCGGGGAGAACATGTGGTATTCCCTGTACGGATGGGGGAATTACTGGAGGGACCACAGGACACCCGATAACGATTCGGATGGAGTAGTGGACGTTCCCTACCCGATCCAGGGGTCCAGTGCGATCGACCTATACCCCCATTCCGTAGCTCCCTTCCCCGTACTTGCCGCTCCCCCTCCGAACCTGACGGCCGGATCAGGGCGTGATGATGTGGAACTCCGCTGGGAACCCCCCGAGGCCATACCAGGGAGCCCGGTATACAGAATAAAGGTCCATAGGGCGGAGGGCTCATCGGACTTTGCCGTGATAGCTCAGCTTCAACCAGATGAGACCGGCTATACGGACCTCGATGTGACCCCGACCACCGCTTACAAGTACCGCCTGACCGCTGTCAATGGTATCGGTGAGTCCCCCCCCGGGAGAACAGTATCCGCACTTCCAGATGATACCGGGCCAGAGGTCAGTATACTCTCCCCCCTGAACGGGTCGTATCAAAACCGGACAGATCTGGTGCTCTCCTGGACCGGGAGCGACCCGGTCAACGAGGTGTCCGGCTACGAACTGATGATAGATGAAGGGGGGTGGGAGGACTTGGGACTTGCCACTCAACAACATGTAACGGACCTCGAGGAGGGCACCCATACCATCAGCGTGCGTTGCAGGGACGAGGTAGGTAATACGGGCATAGCCTGGATAACCTTGACCGTGGACCTGACCTCTCCGGTGGTGGATTTCACGAGCGGGATATCTGAATATATTGTCAATTCCACCGATCTGAGACTTGAATGGGACGCCCACGATGCGATATCCGGTGTGGGCCTGTTCCAGCTGAAACTGGACGGTCTCGATTATCTGAACGCGACGGATGAAAGCCATATGGACCTCAAGGACCTGGAGGAAGGGATATACGATCTCTCGATCGTATGCTACGATCTCGCAGGGAATTCCGGGACTGACGATCTCAAGGTGATCGTCGATACCACTCCCCCTTCCGGTTCCATACAATGGAACCTGTCCTCTGAGTATGTCAACCGCAGCACCTTCCGTGTCAGCTGGGCCTACACAGATGGAATATCGGGTATTCGGGAATACGGTTACAGGATAGTGGGAAGTGATTGGATTTCGGTCGGAACCAGCACAGCTGTGGAACTCGGCCCGCTCGATGAGGGTGACCACACCTTCAGCCTGCGGGTTCTGGACAGGGCCGAAAACAGAGCTATCGAGCATCTTGAGATAGTCGTGGATACCTTCCCACCAGTAGTACTGACAAGGTTCCCCGAGGGCGAGCAGGTGCCCGTGAATGCCAATATCGAAGTCCAATTCTCCGAGACGATGGACAGGAGCCGATTGAACCTGGCCGTACCCGGTGTCATTGGAGCTCTGGTCTGGGAGGGGGACCGGCTGGAGTTCGATCCAGCCGAACCTCTGGAGTACGACAGGCAATACGAGGTCACCCTTACGTGCGGTGATCTTGCGGGAAACGGCCTTGGTCCTCTCAACTGGAGTTTCAGGACCACTGACATGGGATCCCTGAAGGGGAGAGTACTCGATGAAGGAAGGTTTCCCCTGAAGAACGTGGAGATCGTGATCACAGGAAATATGACCACGAGGACCGACGCAGAGGGAAGGTTCGGGATGGACCTCCATGCGGGAGCCTATACTCTCATGATACGAGCTCCCGGATTGGAGCATATCGAGAGGGATGTGACCATAGAGCCGGGATCGGTCAGGGACCTGGGAAGCATCTACATGGAACGTGAAGCGCGAACCGGTAGGCTTCTGGGTTCGGTTGTAGATAAGAAGGGGGAACCCATCCTGGGGGTCATAGTCACATCATCGATGGGTGAGACTGCGACCACCGATGAGAACGGACGTTTCGAGATGGCATTAGAGGAGGGCATCCATCTGATGACCTTCGCCAGGGACGGATACCACGAAAGGGAGGTGGACACCACCATAACAAAGGACAATACCACCCATCTTGAAGTGGTGATGGAGAAAATGGACCAGGAAGGGGATGATGGAGGGACACAGGTTCTCACCGTCCAGCTGGCATTGGGAGCGTCCATACTGATCATCGGTATGGCCGTGATCCTGTTCATGTACTTCGTCAGGTCAAGGGCCACTTCTCCTACGGATGAGGAGTGAACGACCCTCCCTCTCAGAACCTCTCACCGGTCATCCTCTCGAACATCTCGGCGTATAGGCTCACAACCTTGTCGATGCGGTCCCGGGGAAGCTCTGGGATGGGTGGTTCCTCCTTGCCCTCTTCCCGTGCCTTCATCAGTTCCTCGTGATAACCGATCTCCCTGTAGTACTGCCTAACGGCCTCCTTGGATAGCTCCACCCTCTCCCCTCTCTCAAGGGCTTCCATGTCCCAGAAGCGGTCCTCGTCCGCTGTGGCGAAGGTGTCCACCAACATCAGGGACCTCTCCTCGTCGAAACCGAACTCCTTCTTCCCGTCCACGTGGATGAGCCCCCTCTTTTCAACCTCCCTGTTTATATGCCCATCCACCACCCTTACCGCCTCCCAGATCCCGTCCCACTCGTCCCGGGACAGCCCCGCTATCTCCATGGCCTCCCTGTCGGAAAGGGGCCTGTCCACCTCTTCCAGCTTTGTCGTGGCTTCCAGGATCGGTTCAGGGAGCTTTTCGCCGTATCTTGGTTCATGTCCCTTGTGGAACCCGACGCTTTCCATGCTCACGCGCCCCTTTTTCAGCCTGTCGAGGAGTGAACCGGCCACGTAGTATCTCGCGATGAACTCGAGCGGTATCAGGATTGAGGTTGAACTTCCATCGATCCTACTCATATCCCTCTCCACCCTTACCCTTTTCACCCTCATGGTGTCCGGGCCGGTCATCTCGATGAAATGTGTCCTGACACCGAGCTCTTTGGATGTATCGAACCAGTGTGCTGAGGTCCTGCAAAGGCTTTCCCCCTTCCTGGGTATGAGGCTGGGGATCACCTTGTCGAAGACCGATATCTTGTCCGTGAACCTGAAAACCAGTTCACTTTCTTCCTGCGGCTGGTAGACCTCCTTGACCTTGCCAATCTGTATGAGTCTCAGATCCTTGTCCATAGTATCCTTCTCCGTGTATGGGGTTATCGATCGCCTTTTCCAACCTTTTTCCCTTTGTCCTTTCTTCCATCGCCGGTCTTCCCCCCTCCCCCGTGCGAGCTTTTATTTTTCCCGTCTTCCCCGCCTTTCTTACTCCTGCCGGTTGAGGGTCCTTTTTTTCGCTTTTTGCCTATCCTCTTCTCGTATTCGTCCAGCTCCTCGTCGACCTCCTCCATCTCCTCCTTTATGAGACGCTCGCCGAAAACATGCTGCCCCTGCTCCTTCAACTTCCTCGAGAACTCCCAGTATTTCAACCCCCTCATCAGCACCTGCCCGATGGGTATCGTTATGAGGATATATGCGAAGATCCAGTACGGAATCCCTCCCCCGCTCGGGTTCATGCAGATGCTTCCGCAGAGATCGGAAAGTGCAGAATCTGTCAGAGGCCATGTAAGGTCCCAGGGGGTGCTGATGGTCGCCTGGGGCAGCGACCAGATGTAGGAATAGAGCCATCTGAAGATGAGTATGACTATCACCATTGAAAGTATGGATGATTTCATCTGGTTCATCATCATTCCGGACTGGAGCTGCATTATGTCCTGGTTCTCCGACTGGAGCTTCTCGACCCTGGACTGGTTGCCGGATTTTGTGGCTTCGCGTATCGCCTTGTTGTACTCGTTCATGGTCTTCTGTTTCTTGGCCATGTCAACCCAATCGATCATGAAATGCCTGATCCCCGTGGATATGCCGACGGTCAGGATGCCGGAGCAGAACATGGTGAGCAGCGGGTAGTGGCCGCCGAAACCGATGAGGGGGAAGAGGACCAGACCTATGGTCTCAGAGATGGAATCCCCCAGGTCCCTGTTGAACATTATCAGGAACAGGAACCCGAAGGCGATGATGAAAAGGAAACCGGAGGGGCCCTGACAGCTCTCCAGCGGGTTCTGCATGGATGGTGCGGGAGCGGCCTTTTCGCCCTCTTTCTCTTCGGTCAGTACGATTCCTCCGGTGGGGATCAATTCAGGGCCGGGACCGAGATTTGAACTCGAGCTAAGGGATCCACAGTCCCTGGTGCTACCAGGCTACACCATCCCGGCCATATATTCAACTCCCCTCCATAACTTTCCTATATAAATGATTTATCGGCCGCGCGGATGACCGTGAAGGAGGACCCTTTTCAAACCGTCCCGTCTCAGGGCTTTCGACCTCACCAGCGTGAGGATGATGGCGCAAGCGCCGACTGCCTCGGGGACCATCACTTCGGGCCGGGCCAGGGCCGCAAACCAACTCCCTACCGAGAACTCGAGTTGTGGGAATCCCCCGAGTAGAGGCCAAAGCAGTGTACCCGGCCCTGTGAACATCCCATCCAGCAGCAGATGCATGGAGACCCCGTAGGAGATCGGCATGAGTACGGTGAACCTGAGGGAGAGGGCCATGAGAAGGACTGCAAAGAGTAAGGTATGGGCGAAGATCCTTCCATTGTCGAGGGATAATACAAGGTGTCCAAGGGGTTTGTCGATGAGGTCCGGCAGCATGGACCCCAGGAACAAGAGCCTGATATCCGTGAACCGCCCTCCACCGAAACGGAGAGGGATAAGGGGAATTCCGAGGTGGGCAAGGGGAAACATGAAGATCCTCCATCTCAGCTCGCTTAGGTACTCGTATCGACGATGCCCGGGAGTGCGGATCGAAACCCGCGCCCCCAGGCTTCCGGCGTTCAGGGTTTCAGCTGTCCGGTCGATACCATTTCCAGCGCCTCCGGATGTTCCCTGTACCATTCGATCGTGGACCTCAGTATCCCATCTATCTCATTGTATTTCGGGCTCCAACCCTGGTAGGATAATTTCCTTCCGGAGGGGTTGTAGCCGATGTCCCTGTATATGGAGTGCTCCTTCTCCTGGATGGGAAGCTCGGACCCCATCTCCTTGAGGATCAGTTCCACGATAGTGTATATCGGGTATCTCATCTCACCCGTCACGTTGAATGACACCGCCCCGCCTGCTATCAGCTGTTCGGGACTGGTCTTCTTATCCATCTTCTTGGGCGGGACCGTGGCCACCTCGGTGCCTGAGATGACAGTCATGTTGTGTCCGTCCATACCGACCTTGGCGGGGCTGTCATGGGTCAGACCCCTTCCGGTCATTCCCTTGATGACCAGATCGACCGCGGAACAGAGATCGTAAACATGGAGCCAGTCCCTGTAGTGTTTATCCCTCTTTCCCATCACCTTCGGCGGTTTCCCGTCCATCACGCTCTTTATTGTCCCCGGGATGAGCCTCCGTTTTCCCTGGTTCGGGCCGACCAGCATGCAGGGCCTAAGTATCACAAGGGGTGAATTGTACATCTTCCTTGACTGGGAGCAGAGGCTCTCCGCGGCGGCCATGGTCGTCGCATAAGGGTTGGTAGGCATCATCGGTGCGTTCTCATCCCTCCTCGGAATGGTCTCCGGACAGGAGCCGTAGACCTCGTCCGTGCTGATCATGATCATGGGTATCTCGTACCTTCCGGTCACATCGGCCAGGATCCTTGAACCCAGTATATTGGTATTTATGAACCTGTGCATCTTCTCCTGGAAGAGTTCCCGGTTGTTCTCGAAGGCGCAGGTGATCACCACATCCGAGAGCTTCAGGTAATCCTCGTAGGTGTCAGGGTCCATTACATTTCCCTCGACGAAGGTATATCGCTCTTTCTGGTCCTCCACATCCATCATCCTGAGGAGTTCCCTGTTCTCATAGAGGTCGAGGTTGTAAACACCCGAATCCGGATATCTCCTCAGAAGATTGGCAACAAGATTGGAGCCAATGAAACCGTTCCCTCCGGCGATAAAGAATTCCACTTTTGATCCCTCCATTTGGACCTGCGAACAGCGGCCGGACGTCCTTTTCCGTGTTGCATCCGACCAGTTCCCGGGGGTATTAAGGTAGGGTTTCTGTGGTATTAATAATTTAATGGAAGGCCCTTATTCCAAACGGGCTGTAGACAGTGCAACTGGTGTCGTACTGGCCCCTTTCATAAGGTTTAATAGTATTGTGTCATCTCCCCCCTCGATGATGGGAAAAAGCCCACCTGGGATGGGGATGTTGATCATCCTCGTCCCTCTCTTGGCCGCGGTCGTGCTGGGGCCCATGAACCAGGATGCTGAGGGAGCTGGGATACTGGGTGTCGTATTGGTGGTCGACGAGCTCAAGAAGACCGCGAACGTGGACCCTGGAATGGGGGGCGTGGTCACCTTCACCGGAACCGCTCAGGCGGTGGAGATGAGGAACCTGAACGCCCAGTATGCCATAATCGATATCGACGTGGATGCAGGTGAATGGCGTGTCACCGAGATACCCACGATCGTAGTCTCGAGGGGACAGACGATAGTCTCATTTTCATTCTCGGTGGAAGTCCCCCAGATAACGGTCACCTCGGGTCTCGTGGAGGCTCAGATAGTAACCATCTCTGGGTCCTGGAGCTACGAACCGGGCCTGCTTTCCGGCGATATCGAGCCGATGACAGGGATGATATACGTGGACCAGTTCTATCAGTGCTCGATAGGATGCGAGTCGCCCTACATCCAGACCGCCCCCGGCGGCAGGATCGAGATAGAGCTTTTGATCGCGAACGAGGGCAACGGGGATGACAAGATAAACCTCGAGGTTCATAACCGGGACCATCTCGATAATGAGGGGTGGGTTGTGGAGCAGTTCCAGAACTTCTATCAGCTGAAAAGGGGGGAGACCATCAAGGTGAGCATAGGTGTTGTGGCCCCCAAGAACTGGGATCCGTGGGTGAACGAGATCACTTTCATTAAGTTCCACGTTACCTCCACACAGGCCGGTCTGACCCAGAACGTGGGTGAACACGTCTACTATTCCGTTTACATACGCCAGAGGGGTGCCTCCGTACCCGGCTTCGAAGTACCCGTGGTACTGTTCTCGATACTACTTGTCGCATTGTTGACGATCCACAAGAGGTATGCGAGATGAAAGGGAGAAACGACCGCTTTCCTGGAAGCATCACCCCCATCGTCCTGATAACTTTGCTCCTGCTGACAGGTGTCGTATCGCTGGTCGATGATGAAGGATACTCGGCTGCGGCCCAGGAGGGTGGCTTCATCACCGAGAAGGAGGGATTCAAGCAGGTTCAGGTGTGGGGGAACCCATATCAGATCGGCTACCAGCACGGGTCCCTGCTCTCAGACCTGGTGCCAAGGTCACTTTCCGCCTATGCCCATGCCACGGAGAGGTCCTACGGTCTCAACTGGGACCAGGTCAGGTTGAACGGGCGGACCTACTGGCGGCTGGTGCCCCAGGACCAGAAGGATGAGATAAGCGGGATCGCCGAAGGGTCCGCATCCAACGGGGCCCTCAATCCGAACGGAGATCCCGTGGATTGGATCGACATACTCTCCCTCAACGCCATCTGGGACATCTGGTGGAGGGCGGAACCCCCGGGGAACCCCTGGTGGTGGCTTCCTTTCCAGCAGGGGCTGCCAAATATCGAGTCCTCACCTCCGCATCACTGCAGCGCTTTTGTTGCTACAGGTAGGAACTACACTGCCGACGGCGGGTTCGTCATGGCCCAGTCCCTGTGGATGCCCTATTTTCTCTCTCCCGCCCATGCGATATTCATAGATATAATCCCCGACAGGGGCAACAGGATCTTCATGGAGCTGACCGCAGGCATGATCTGGTCCGGTACCGAGTGGTATCAGAACTCCGCCGGATTGGTGATCGCCGAGACCACGCTCGGCACCGGCCCGTATATCTGGGGAGGTGTCCCGTCCTTTGTCAGGTTGAGGGAGGCCGCACAGTATGCCGATGATATCGATTCCTTCAAGGACATAATGCTGGAGAACACCAACGGAGCCTACTGCGGAGATTATCTGCTTGCCGACTCCAAGACGAACGAGGTGGCCATTCTGGAGCTGGGGGCGCACGAGTGGGCTATCAAGAGGACCACGGACGGTTTTCTTCCCTCCTGCAATTATCCCTGGGATGAGGCAGTGGCAGAGGAGATGGGGGCTCCGAGGGGCTGGGACCACGGCTGTTATCCTCGGTGGGTCCGTTGGGAGCAGCTCAGGGACAGGGACATGGGGGAGATAACGGTCCATCACGCCATGGAATATCTCGGGGACCACTGGGACACGGTCGAGGAGAGGGAGAACCCCTGCTCCCATACGCTCTGCGGACATGTGGAGAACGAATCCGGCTATCCTCACGGGTCACTGGATGGAAAGGCGGTCAACAGGACGATGGCGATGAGGATGGAGACCTGGGCCCGTTTCGGCCACTCATGTGGTCAGCCCTTCATCGTATCGGACCATGCCCGGGAACACCCGGAATATGCATTTGACGATCTGATAGATATCATACCCAGGCCATTTGCCTCCTTCGGGGCCCTCTCGGACCTCAGGCTCCAGGTGATGGGCCCCGGAGGCCGTCCGGTGGGCGGGGCAAGGGTAACCCTGACCAGCACGGTGGACGGTGATTCCAGGGAGGTTAACACGGGGTCCGACGGAAGGGCCCTACTGGAGAGACTGCCGCATTCGGAGTACGACATCGATGTGGAGACATCCACCCTTGCAGGGTCTGCCGTACTCGTTCACAATGGGGATTCCGAACTCACTCTGGAGGTATACGAGGTCGATGGGGAAGGGGGGCTTTTTGGGGTCGGGGGTTTTCCGCCATTGGTGGTGGTGCTTGCCGTACTGGTGGTTCTGTTGATACCGATCATCAAGTTCAGAAAGAGATTGAGCTCCACATTGAAAGGGTGGAAGCCTCTCTGATCGGAACCGGAAGGTGAACCATATGAGATACTGTCCCAACTGCTGTGCATACCTGCATGAGAACGATCTGGACGTCTGTCCCAAGTGTGGCTATGACCTGAGGAAGGCAAGGGAGGAGAGGTCTGCGGTAATGAAGGAAGAAGAGGCGGGGAAGGTTATCGATACGCTTTTCAACGGGCCCCCCTGTCCCATCTGCGGGGAGGGTACTGCGGAGGTGGAGGTGGAGGTGGAGCACATAGCGGAGGGAGAGAGGATCCCGATAAAGGGGCTGAGGTTGATGGGAGGGGAGATAAACAAGAGAGCAAGGACCCAGTTGCTCTTCTGGATCAGGGGGACCGTATGCAGGACGGAGCACAGGTCCGTCTTAGAATACAGCTGCAGGGAGACGGCACAGTGTCCGATGTGTTTTTCAAAACTGACCCCTTACGGGTCCTCGATACTCTCCTGTGTGAAATGCGACAGGCACTATCCCACCGCCTCCTTCGTTTCCATCGATCAGGAGGAGGCCTTAAGGATGGAGGGATGGTTCCTGACCGGGAAGGACAGGTGATCCGTACTTGTCCGAAGAGGATTACGAAAGGCATGTAAGAGCTGTGGACCACCTCAAGAGGGCGGAGTCCTATTATCGGGATGGTGATCTGAGAAGAATGACACAGGAGGCCGAAAGGAGCGTTCACCTTGATGAGGGCCTTGGACGTTCCTGGGAACTGATCGCCCTTTCCAGGATCGACGAAATGGCCTTTGAGGATGCGGAGGAGGCTTTCAAGAAAGCCCATGGATGCAGGGGTTACGGCGACATTACCAGAAGGGCCCTTGAACTGATGGGAACGATGGAATTAAACGAGGCAAAAGGCTGCGATTCACAGATAGAGCGTCTGCAGGCGCTGGGCAACCATTTCCTCTCGCACCGGCTACATAGGGCGGCCCTGGTATGCTTCATGAGGATAGAAGCGATCGCGGAGCCGGAGTGGAGGTTGTATTCCATCCTGGGCTTTCTCCACAGGGAGCTCTCCGACCTGGGCAGTTCCCTGACCATGTACAGAAAAGCTTCGGTCATGGAGGACTGCCCCGATGAATTGAAGTTCGACCTGTCGGTGGTTCTTATCAAGATGGGCAGGCCGGATGAGGCGGAATCGATACTCAGGGAATACAACGAGAGGTCTCCCGATAATCCGCGGGTATGGAATAATCTGGGACTCATACTGGAGATGAGGGGGGACCTTGACGGTGCACTGATGAGATACGACGGGGCGGTGAGACTAATGGAGGATTACTATCCCGCCCTGTATTCCAAGGGGAGGATACTCCAGCAGATGGGGAGGATGGACGAGGCGCGGGAGGTATTGGAGAGGGCTCTGGACCTCGAGGGGAAGGTCTTTGACATATCCGACATCAGGAACGATACCGAACCAGGGGATGGTTCGAGGAAGGCCAAGGAGATATTCTTCGATGGGGGTGAAGAGGGGGAATGAACGGCATATGGACGATAAACCAATGAATTGGTTAATACAAAAAATTTATTTTAAGATCCATTTATCCGTCGTTGATGTCCCGTAGTACGATAGAGGAGGCCATTTCATCCTACCGCAGGGGAGAGTTCGTTATCGTATACGATGCGGACGGCAGGGAGGAGGAATGCGATCTCTTCCTACCGGCCGAGGTATGCCATTGGGAGCATGTGGGGAGGATGAGGAAGGATGGCGGAGGCCTTATATTCCTTATGGTCAGACCGGACATCAGGGATGCTCTGGGACTGCCGTTCCTGCAATCCGTCCTTCCCGACCTTTCGGGGGATTACCCGGTTTTCAGGGCACTGATATCCGATGATATCCCATACGATACCCGTTCCTCCTTTTCCGTTTACATCAACCACAGGGATACGTTCACCGGTATAACGGACAGGGACCGCGCACTGACTGTGAGAAGCTTCGGGGAACTTGCGAAAAAGGTACCTTCGATGAAGGAGGCGCAGGCATTGGCAGAGTTCGGTGAGCATTTCCGCTCGCCGGGTCATGTGCCCATATGCATCGCCTCGGACAGGATCCTCGAGACCAGGTTCGGACACACCGAGCTCTCCTGCGCCCTGTCAACCATGGCAGGGCTGTCAGGGGTCTCCGTCGGCTGCGAGATAATGGGCGATGACGGGAACGCGATGGAGAAGAACAGTGTCATGCAGTACGCAGAAGACAATTCCATACCGTTCCTCAAGGGCAGCCAGATCATAGAGGCATGGAAAGGTTGGGAAGGCGCCTGGAAGAGGGAATATGTGCCACCGGAGAGGCAGTACCTCCCTGGAAAGAACGGAAGGATGTCAACCGAGTTGGCCCATGTTGAACTGCCCGAGAAGGGAGGTGTCAGGGTCATGGCCTCGGGGGTCTTTGACCTTATGCATCCGGGGCACCTCCACTTCCTGAGGAGCGCAAGAGCCCTCGGCGAGGAACTGGTCGTCGTCGTTGCAAGGGATTCCACGGTGCGCTCACTGAAAAGGCATCCGGTGGTGTCGGAGAGGGAAAGAAGGGAGATGGTCGCATCCCTCAGGATGGTGGACATCGCGCTACTCGGATACGAGGGTGATAGGAACCGCATCGTAAGGGAGATAGACCCCGACATCATCGCCCTTGGATACGACCAAGAGCCCGGTCCCGATGCCCTCAGGGAGGAGCTTGCCGGTGAGGGCATACGTGTGGATGTGGTCCGGCTGGACCACAGGGCGGTGGACCTGGATGCCACGACCAAGCTGCTTAAAAGGATACAAGGGGGTTCGGATTCCGGATGAGGAGAATAGGCGTAGTGGATACATCCTTTTCAAGGGCGGATATGGGAAAGGCGGCTGTTGATGAGCTCAGATCGCTCGGGTCGGGGTTCAGGGTGGTCCGAAGGACGGTACCCGGGGTCAAAGACCTCCCCGTGGAATGTAAAAAACTGATCGAGGAGGATTCCTGCGACATCGTGATGGCATTGGGGATGCCCGGTCCGCAACCTGTGGACAAGACGTGCGCTCATGAGGCCAGTATGGGTCTGATCCAGGCGCAGCTAATGACCAACAGGCACATCATAGAGGTTTTCGTACACATGGACGAGGTCGAGGATGATAAGGCTCTCGCAGATCTGGCCGATAGAAGGACCAGGGAACATGCAAGGAACGTTTACAACATGCTCTTTTTCCCCGGGAAGTTGACTGACCAGGCGGGTACCGGTCAGAGGCAGGGCTTTGCGGACGCGGGGCCCGTGGGTGAAAAACGTTCAGGGGCAATACATTGAACTATTTACAAGGTGGTAATATGGTGAAGAAAGGATACAGGATCGGTCTGGTGGTCTCGGAGTACAACTTCGATATAACCATGATGATGATGGAGAGGGCCAGGGCCCATGCCGAGTTCCTCGGATGCGAGATAACGAAGGTCGTCAAGGTGCCAGGGGTGTTCGATATACCCTTCGCTCTGAACAGGGTGCTCATGGAGGACGGTGTGGATGGATGTGTGGCCATCGGTGCTGTAATAGAGGGGGAAACGGATCATGATGAGGTGGTTATCCAGCACGCGGCCAGGAAAGTGATGGACATCGCTCTGGAGCGGAACAAGCCCATTGGTCTCGGCATATCGGGCCCCGGTATGTCAAGGAGCCAGGCCCAGGCCCGGATAGAGAACGCAAGGTCGGCAGTGGAAGCCGTGGTCAAGCTTCTTGATAATACCTGATGGGATCTTGTGATCTACAGGGTCCCTATCACAGCTCCTCGAGTGCTTTCCTTATCCTCTCAGCGGTGGCATTTCCCACCCCTTTTACTTTCATCAGGTCCCTGATCGATGCCTTCTTAAGGGATGATAGGTCCCCGTAGGTTGCAAGCAGGTTGTTCTTTGCCTCTTTTGTCAATCTGGGAACCCCGCAGAGCAGCCCCTCCAATGAACCGTCACCCTCGTTTCCCGATACATGTTCGGCAACCTGCTCCTCGGTAAGGTCGATCTTCTCGAAATTGCCGTCGGTCAGTATGTGCAGTTCCATTCCGAGGTTCGAACCCTCGGCGCTCTCCTGTCTGGTACTCTTCAGTACGTTCATCGAGAGTGTGATCGCATCCTCCCTGGTCCTTACCTTTCCGTTGTTGGCGGTAAGTATCTCCAGAGCGGTCTCCGAACCGCGTCCAATGGCCGTTGAGCTCCTCTCCTGGAACACCCCGGAAGGATCCGTCTCGAACAGCCTGTACCTCTTTCCGGCCCTGCCCCCTATTATCAGTGCCGTCCCGAATGGCCTTACTCCTTCGTAGCGGGTGTATACCTCATATATCCTCGAGACCCATGTGACGAGGGTCCTGAGGTCGGGGTCCTCCCCGTAGCGTCTCTTCTCGGATTGTGCCCTGTCCCTCAGTATATCGACCAAGACCCTTGCATCCGCTATAAGGCCGGATGCCGCCGCACCTATGACGGGGGTTATCTTGTAGAACTTCTCCAGGTCATCCTCTTCTATAAGGGGGCTGTAGATCGACTTGTCGATGGCAAAGAGGATGCCGTTGTCGAAGGTGATTCCAAGGGCAAGACCCCCCCGCCTTATAGCCTCCCTGGCATACTCTACCTGGTAGACCCTTCCGTCGGGTGAGAATACCGTGGCCGCCTGGTCGTAGTGGTCCTTGTCAAGCATTTTTATCCACCCGGTCTCAATGTTATTTATCCTTCCCTTTTCCCGGAATCATTGACTTCCAGAAAGGCTTCTTCTCACTTCCGGCCGTCCCGTCTTCCTCGGGCTCTTCCGCCCTCAATTCCTCTTCCACCGGCGGATCGCCCCCATCATCGGATCCCATTGTAAATGTTACCCCCTCTTCCGGGGGTTCCAGCTCCTCACCGTATCTCTCCTGAAAGATCCTCTGGAGGGATCCGGAGGGTTTTTTTCCCGTGGAGAACCTGTCGATCGAACGTTCTATCTCGTCCATGGTGAGAGTGCTCCTCTTCCTCCATCGAATATCGGTATCGACCCTGTGCCCCACCCTCTCTTTCTGCTTTCGATCTTCGATATTCTCCTTTTCGGAAACCGCCTCCTCTTTCGTCCCCTCCTTTGTTCTGATCGGATACCCCAGTTCGATCAGCTCATCCTTGTAGGGCCTCAGAGCCTGAACGAACTCCTCTTTTCCTATCTTGCCCTGTACCCTCAGCTTGTTCATCCTGATCAGGGTCTTCTCGGCTTCCTTGAGCCTCTTTTTATGTTCTCTCTCAGGTGAGGCCATGTACGTACCTCCGGTATGGGACTAACCCCGATTACCCTGTGCATATAAGTGTTTTCTCAAAGATCCAATATGGCCCGGGATGCGGGACGTGACCGGCAATGTCCGGATTTTCCTGGCCTCGGAGCCGAACTTGGATGAGGTGCTGGATCTCTTCACGAAGACCATTTCGACCGCCATTTCCAAAACGATTAAATATCACATCTCGAATAGGGCGGTTCCGTCCTGAAAGCATCGGGGGGATCTTCCATCCCCCCATCGAGGTGTAATCATGGAAGATCTGTACCAACTGGGTCGCGTTGTCACATTAAATCGGCTGACGGATGCCATTATAAACAGCTACAGGGACCACAACATGAGCAAGCTGGACGCGCAGAACATGGCATACCACGTACTGAACTTCTTCGGTTTCGGAGACAGGATAGTGGACAACATCCTGGAGCCCGAGGACCGCGACCTCTTCTACATGCTGGAGGACTTTGGCCTGCTGGTCACAGAGAGGGAGGAGACGACCCTGTATGACGGGAGGGAGTGGAGGATACACTACTGGCTTCTCAAGAAGAACGCCATACACCACATGGCATGCAGGGACACCCCGGAGTGCATCTCAGGTGATGAGGACCAATACGATATCTATGAGGAGATGCCGGACGACATATGGAACAGGGAGTCCGAGGAGTGATCCCGGGATCTGCCCGCGATGAGGGCCCTATGTTCGATCTATGGCCCCGGGATCTCATTTCTTAAGGTATATTCATCTGTCCAGAATCCGTACAAATTGAGGATCCACCCTGTTCGGACAGGCCCGTGTGGCTAACCACGTGAAACCATAAACGCTTTATAATCCGATAATTTATAGTGGCCCAGAGTGGTCGAAATTCAATTTGGCCCCCGATAAGGCGACCAATGACGACCGGAGGGATATACCATGAAATGGATCGGGCCTTTGAGCCTGTTTGTCGCGCTGCTTTTCTTTATGACCCCAGCACTTGGTCTGGTCTCGGACCACGTAGGGACCGGCATCGAACGTATCGAGATCGAGAGAGGTACCTGTGAGTCAGAGGACCGAAGCGAACCCGTGGGGATAATCGAACTGGATGGGTCAAAAGGCCCCGTCTACTATCTGGATGATATGGTCCGGACGGGTGCTGCCCGGAGATGGACCATCTCCGACGAGGAGATGGACAGATTGGGTTACCAACCGGTATCCCTTAACCCCATGGCAATTACCTCGAGCGGCCCCTGGGCGACCAAGGACGAGAACGACGCATACGGGAACGCCACGGAGCTGGAGGACGGTGATGTGGTGAACAACAATGTGACATCCAAGATCTCTGGCAGCAATCTAATAGCAGTTGACCAGGATTTCTACCTGTTCAACCTGAGCGTCGACTACTCCTCGAACCAGGTGGACCGCCTCAACGTGACTGTCAGCTCGACCGACGCTTACAATAGATCGGCCTTTGTTTTCACACAGGCCCAGGCGTTCACAGGTTACCTGCAGGACCAGAACGGCAACCCCGTACCCGATATACTTGATACGGAGGTTGTCGGGGGACCGGAGAACAGGACCAGGTACATCGATGTCATACCCGAGACATCCAATCAGAACGGGAACATCTTCGTGTACCTCATCGTACGAAGCTACAATGCGACCTCCATCAATTACACCCTCTCCGTGGATATAACATCGGTATCGAGAACGGAATGGAACGGACTTTTCAATCCCAACGCCTGTACGCTGGTAAACAAGACCAACCTGCCTGCGAGGTACCAGTCCATAGACCAGGCACACGACTGGTACGATTGGTACAACCTTGCCCCTTACATCCAGGAACAGGACAATTACGATATGGGCCGGGGGGACAAGACCGAGGTTTCATTCACCCTCGATATCGCGATCGAGAACAGGGGGGCCCAGAAGGGGTACATGGGCGATGTCACATATGACCAGTACTGGTACAGTGCGCCCATCAGCACTTTCTACTTCATCTATCACAATTACACGGCCCATGAGTTCGTGTTCCACCAGGTCAGCATAATCAGCCCGGTCTTCGGACCCCTTACCACCCAGATCCCTTGGAACAGACAGGCATCCATAGGGATGAGGGGGCAGCAGATAGACGGGGCCTGGTTCGGATTCCATTCCGAGCAGTACTGGCTATGGACCGATGGTTCGGGTGGAGGTCAGATATTCGATGGAGCCGAGGTGGAGGCGAACGTGCAGTTCAACCTGACCAACTTCAACGTGAAGCTGATACCCCCCAACGACCCACCCCAGCTGGACGGCTCCATCCCATCATTCACATATTACGAGGACGAGGGACCGTGGGTAAACGTCTCCGACCTGGAGGACTACTTCTTCGACAACGAGCACGACGGGGACCTCAGGTTCGAGGTGGAAAGGGGCCAGTACACACCCTACGAGCTGGAGCTGAAGGTTGAGGACAGCATGCTTTCGATCCATGTCACGGAGGACAACTGGTACGGCCAGGGGGAGTTCAGGGTAAAATGCTACGACTTCGGCCAGGATTGGATCAAGGACAGCAACGACGATCTGATGGTCCGCTCGAACTGGTTCCAGGTGGCCATAGTGTCCGTGAACGACGATGCGTTCATCGAGAAGGTATCGCTGACCACGGGGGGCACCGTCGATAACGACCACCAGCCCATCACCTTCACGGTGGAGCAGGGGTCCAAACTGCTGCAGGACAAGAAGATCTACGGCAGGGATAACGACACCGAGGACGAGAACAACCTCGTCTATACCCACAATGCGAGCACAAATGCTTTCAGATTGAAGGATAACGGCCAGTTCTCATTCCTGCCAAGGAACGAGGATGTCGGGGAGACCTGGGTCAGGGTGGATATTGACGATGGCAACACCCCGTCCCCGGATGATTACTGCATTCTGAAGTTCAAGGTGACAAACCGAAACGATCCACCTGCCATAACCTCTGTTGAGTGGTCTGACAAAGGCCTCGATAGGGAGGTGGACATGGATACCGATGAGGTCACGTTCAGGAACGTGGATGAGGATTATCCGGTGAACCTGACCCTCATTGCTTTGGACCCGGACCTGGAGATTGGGCAGCCCGAATCCCTCACCTGGTACGCGGACGGGGAAGGCTGGAAGGTCATACCTCATCCTAGCGATGAGAGCAGAGCTTATCTCACCTATACTCCAGACAATGATGATGCGATCGAGGGGGAGGCCAGCACTCTTATCAGGGTTACGGATTCGCAGAGCGTACAGAGCAGGGACCTGCTCATTACGCTGGAAGTTGACAACATCAACGACAGACCGGAGATAGTGACGGTGAACGGGGAACCCCCTGTTGATGGTTCGATATCCCTCAACGAGGAGAACGGGATGAACGGGTTAGAGGATGAACCGTTCGTGATAACCGTGGTGGGCAACGATGTCGATTACAGGGACGAGGTTGCTTTCTCCATAAACAACCCGGGCTTCAGAAAGGATGTGGATATCTACGACCCGATGGTGGTCAACTTCACGATAATCCCAACCCAGGAGATGGTTGGCAATCACACTGTGATAGTGTCAATATCGGACAGGCAGAATGCGAAAACCAGCGTGAGGATCGATTTCCAGATAGTGAACACGAACGATCCGCCCGAGGCACCCATGATAAGATACGAGTACCCGGAGGGGCTTCTAACTGAAACGGAGATATTCTTCGAGGGTGTGGACAAGGGGGACCCGGACGGTGACCCGCTGACATTCATATGGGATTTCGGAGACCTCACACAACCCGTATTAGGAGTGGAAGTGAACCATTCTTATGCCGTCGAGGGGACCTATACCGTAACCCTCACAGTCAGGGATCCCTTCGGAGCAAGCGCGGAAAAGGAGATGCTCATCAATATAATCGAGAAGGAGATCGAGGTGGATCCGAACCTCGACACGGATGAGGACGGCATCCCGGATTGGTTCGAGAACCAGTACAACGAGCTGGACGCCGAGAAGTTCGACTCGGACAGGGATGCCGACGGTGACGGGTTCACCAATCTGGAGGAATACCTCGGGGAGGACGGGCTGCCCCCAACGGGCCCAAATGACCAAAATGATGACCATACCGACCCTATCGACAAGAACTCCCATCCCCCCAAGGAGGAGGAACAGGAGGATTTCCCATTCTGGTACCTTGCGCTCATAGCCATAGTTGTGGTACTGCTGATCATCGGGATCATAGTGATGTTCTTCCTATTGACCAGGAAACCCAAACCGGTATCACAGCAGATGATGTACGCTCCGGAGCAGGGGCTTCCCCCAATGGCTGGCGGGGGGCAGCTTCCTGGTGTTGGGGAACGGCAGCAGATAGGTCCTCAACCGCAGAGGCAGGGTCTGCCTCCCCCATCCCCGCCGGAGGGTGTGACAAGGGAAAGGACCGGGGAACAGATGGAGGAACAGAAGGAGGAGGAGAGCTATCTGGATGGTTTCATGGAGGATGCAAAAAAGGAGATAGAGGAATCGCATGAGCAGCCGGAGGAAAGCAACATCTGGGTCCCGCCAGCTCAGGAGGAGGATACCACCGAGACCCCAGCGATCGTGGATGACCTCTTCTCCGATGAGGAGTCAGAGGGGGGCCCCGAGCAGGAGCCCCCGGAAGAGGATGATATGCCGAAACCGCCCCAGATGCCCAGACCCCCGCAGCCTCCCCTCTCCAGCGGCTGATATTTCCGTGCTTGGCGGAATACTCACTCGAACATCCGCAATGACGCTTGTTCAATGGAGCAGGATCCTCTCGAAGTAGTCGATAAGCTCCGAAACGGGTACATCCTGTATAGTTATCAGGGTGGTGTTGCCCACGGTACCCTTACCCGACCTCTTTGCGGTTATGATGCCGAAGGCATCCAGTTCCTTCATGTACTGCCAGAACTGGGTGTGGCCAAGGGATTTCCTGTTCAGCGTCTCGCATATCGCCTGGTATTCCTCCTCCAGCTCCCCCGTGGAACAGTAGGCGCTCTTCCTTAGCAGCCTCGCAGCTGCCAGCAGCATTATCTGTTCATGCACGTTCAACTGCTGTATCGTCTCCTCGAAAACGAAGGGTTTCACATCCGCCTTCGCAAAGCGTGCATGCTCCGGTGTGACCATCTCGGCGCCCTTCTCCTCGGCCACCATTCCGGATTTCTCCAGAAGCTCGATGGCGAACCTGGCATCCCCGTATTCCTCCGCCATGGACGCTATCATCTCCGAGACGCCATCCTCCACGGTGTTGGTGGTGAAAGCAAGTTCTATTCTCTGATCGATGATGGCCATCAGCTCCTCCTTGTCGTACCTGGAGAAATCTAGCACGTTTGTACGCTTGAAGGTCGACAGGGACGCTCGGTCCATTAGGTCCGTTATCTTCTTCTGGGAGATCAGGATCAGCGAAATTGCACCCAGGAGTTCCGCGTCCTCCTCCTGGACCCTTGTGAAAGCATAGATGAGATCGGACCCGGACCTCTTAAGCAGCACATCGGCCTCGTCCAATACGATGATAAGATGGATCTGCTTCTTCTTCAACCTCTTCTTGAGGATCTCCAGCATCTCGGGAATGGAAAAGCCCCGGTCGGGGAATCTCGGATCGAAATGGGTGAGAATGGATAGCATGACCATGGATTCCGATTTTCTGGTCCTGCAGTTTATATGCACATCCTCTATGATCCTCCTGTTCTCCAGTCCGGCTTCGGTGAGTATCGCGCAGAACCTCTTTACGACGGCCGTCTTCCCCGACCCTACCGGTCCGATGATCAATGCGTGTTGTCCCATTCTCTCATAAACGACAGGTCTGAACAATCTCCCAAGTGTCTCCATCTCCTTTTCCCTTCCGGGAAGCTCATCCGGGACGTAATCGAAGGACAGCTTGGTCTGGTCCTTGAAGATCCTGCTCCTCTTCAAGGCGTTTAGGGCTGACTTCATGACAGGGTATAATGACTACGGGATAGAAGTACTTTCGCAGAGGTGGAGGTCCAAGGATGTCTCATTATTTTGAAAGGGGCGGGGCCTTTCTCTCTGGTGAGTGTCCTATCTTTTTGTTTTTCTCCTCCCGATCGTCATAAAGGCCCTCCCGGGGGAACTTCGCACCGCAGTGGTAGCAGAAATCGAGGTCCTCCTCTATCAGATTTCTGCATTCGGGGCACCTTCGTTTGGGCTCCCTTTCTTCCCTCCTGGAAAAACCCTGGTAGCCATTTATGATCATCATTCCCCCCAGGCCGAGGAACAGTGCGGCGAACAGGATGATGCCAGGACCGCCTCTTAGGCCCGATGTGTCCTCCGTTGGGTCAGGCTCCGGAGCTGCCATCCAGGAGAGTGACCAGAGTAGCATCAGGATACCGATCATGACCATCCCCACCCCCAGGGTTATGGCGAACCACCTCACAAATGGGCTGGTGCCCCTTCCGGGTGTATCGGCCTCTCCGGACCGACCTCTGCTCTCGTTTATTCTCAAGGGTCCCGGGGATATGGGCATGGTATACACTACCGAGGAACAACTCTCCCATTAATACCGGTTTCCCCTTATCCCTAGCAATAAATAAATAAAAAATCAAGCCACTCACCTTTATCAAGCCAGAGGGTCCACGATCCTCATTAAGGGGGTATCCCCATGAAACTCTTCGGAAAGAAGAAGGATATAAGGTTCGAGTCGATAACCATTGACCGCAGGAGGGAGGTCTTCAAAGCACTGGAGGCCAGAGGGTGGACCCAGTGTGCCGATACATATCAGTTCGATATGGACAGGACTCCCGAGAAGTTGAGGAAGATAGCAAAACAGCAGGCAAAGGACCTCAAAGCCGAACTCCTTGTGGAGATATGGGACCCAATATTCCAGAGAACACCCTACAGAGGGTTGAGCTATTCTGCCTGGAGGAAGATGACCCCCGAGGAGGTCAACCAGAAAATGGTGGAGAAGGCCCTGCGACCTGACTATTCGGACACCATGGGCAGCATAGAGGACCTTGAGAAAAGGATATATCACCCTCAGGCTCCCAAACCCACCGAGGATATCAGGGGATGGGACACAATGGTCCAGGCCCCACCTTCCCCCGAAGAGGAGGGTGAGACCTACGGTACTTCGGAGGAGGACATGGGAATGACCCATGCCGATTTCGAGACCGTCTCTGTAATGAACCCCTACGATCATCAGGGGGAGAGCGATGAGAACCTGAGGATAGGGGAAAGTGATCGGCGAACCGCAGGTCCCGCAGGGGTGCCGACGGCTCAGGGAGGAATGCCAGGGGTCCGATCGGGTTCCGAACCGGTGTTCGAATCGTCAATGAGGATAGACACTGGTATCCCCCGGTACGAGGAGAAGGTTGTGGACCCGTTGGCATTGATGATGGAAGCGGCGGAAGGGGAAAAAAGAACTGAGACGGCAGGATCCCCACAGCCGTCCCCTCCACCCCAGCATCAGCCTTCATCCCAACCGGCGGCTCAGCAGCCGTTTCCACCACCCCAGCATCAGCCTTCATCCCAACCGGCGGCTCAGCAGCCGTTTCCACCACCCCAGCATCAGCCTTCATCCCAACCGGCGGCTCAGCAGCCGTCCCCTCCACCCCAGCATCAGCCTTCATCCCAACCGGCGGCTCAGCAGCCGTTCCCACCACC
>Ga0272443_10001234_pt1 | contig 39228 bp, 37 predicted proteins | sample SSMAcet12_FD_193581 | JGI IMG/M metagenome (GOLD analysis project Ga0272443, IMG submission 193581) | Marine sediment archaeal communities from Little Sippewissett salt marsh, Falmouth, MA, United States - SSM-Acet-12 | ecosystem: Environmental > Aquatic > Marine > Wetlands > Sediment ...
CTTTGTCTCTTTGGCTCTCTGAACCATATTTTTGCTGATCACATGGTTAACCCATTTCTGAAACCGATGTTCCTTTCCCGACAGCCGTTTCAGAAGCTCTCGACACCTTCGCCGAGAACTTCGCGTGTCCTTCGAAGCTTTCCTTTGGAGATCGGCTCGCAGTTGGGCGTAATGGTTTCTCACTCTCTTAACTTCTGATCCTGAATACGTATCTCCTTCCGACGTTACCGCAAGATCTGTTATACCCAAATCAACTCCTATTACCCCGTCAGGTTCAATTGAGTCTGGTGCTTCGGACTTGATCTGGATGTCAACATAAGTAGTCAGACCCTTTTTTTACCAGTGTTGCTGATGTGGGATTTTGCCCTCGTAGCAGTTTTCTCTGAGCTGGTTTCAAAGCTATTTATACTACCTTGACCCTTATTTAACTGGTTTACTATGACATTCCAAGAACTCACAAACGTTCAATGGGAGTACCTAAAGGATCTCTTACCACCCCAACCAATCGTGGGCAGGAAGAGAGCAGATGATAGGAAAACCATTAACGGCATCTTCTATGTGCTCGCTACAGGTTGTAACTGGCGAGATATGCCTAAGTGTTACGGCTCTTACGTTACTGCCTGGAGACGGTTGAAAACTTGGTCAGAAGATGGTACCTGGGAACGAATTCTCAATGCTATAACCACCTTTGCCTATGAACATGACGTGGTATCGCTCGATGTAGTTTCTGTAGACAGCACCTTTATAGAGGCAAAGAAAGGTGGAGAGCTTGTTTCATATGATGGTCATAAGAAAAAAAAGGGGTAAAAGTCCACGTCGCGGTGTGTTCCGTAGGTCTCCCTCTGAGTATCCTGACAGGTTTGAGCAGTGATCGCGATCGTCAAAAATTCGTTGAAGTCATGGACAAAATCAAGGTTCGGGTCAAGAGAGGTCGCCCTAGAACAAGGCCTAATGAAACTGTAGCAGATGCGGCCTACGACGACATAGAAATAAGGGAGTATCTTAGGAGAAGGCACATACGTAGCAACATAGCGGTCAACAAACGTAACCGGAAAAAACCAAAAGTAGGTAGGCCCACCAGGCTCGATAAAGAGTCGTACAAGAAGAATAGGAGTTGCGTCGAGAGATTCAATAGTTGGATAAAGACGAAATTCAGAAGACTAACTCTGCGGTATGAGAGGCTCAACTCATGCTTCGTGGGTTTCTTGAACATCGCTTGTTTCTTGATATACTGGCAAAAACTGCAAGCAAGAGGAATTTTGAAATAGGTTCTTTATATAGATTTCACCTTTCCTGACATGTACAGGAGAATTGTTTATCATTTAATTAACCAAGTTGCTTTCGGTATTTCCCACTTTTAAATCTGGGCCGTGAAACATCAACCAAATATTGGAGTCCCGCCAATGGGGACAAAACACAAAAAATAATTAAGTGAAGGGCAACAGTTATTTGCGGACGATCAACTCAGATGTCCACAGGCTTCTCGTCGCTGCTCACCCGGCAGACCTGGCAGACCTCTTCTTGTTCCTCGTTCAATTCCCTGGTCGCCATGGCCAACACCGTGGCGTTGGCTAGGTTCCCTGCAGTGAGAAGAGCTGCGCCGATCTCATCGTCGGTAATGCCCATCCTCTTAGCTATCCTAAGGTGGAGCTTGAGGCAATGACTGCACCTTATGGCTGCAGCCACTGCGATGGATATCAACTCTAACGTCTTTGGGTCCAGAGCCTGAGAACTCTTGAGAATGGCGTTGTTGTGAAGAATCTTGGTCACAAACAGTTCTGGCTGATCCTTCATGAAACTGAATATGTAGGGCACCTCTCCATAATTTGCCTCGATCGCCTTCAACATATCCTTTGCAGTCTGGTCCACGCCCTTCTCTAAGACGATCTCCAGGTCATCTTCAAAACTCATTTTTGCCACCTAGGCTACAAACTAGACTACGAAGCCAGTCTCTGACATGGGCAATATCCGAACCAGTATATAATTCTTCATCTTGGAGGGCATCACCTTGGCGATCTCTCCTAAAACGACGCCTTCGTCGAACTTCACCTGCTCGACAGCTTCGTGATATTCTTTGTAAGGCAGCTTGATCCTCAAACCGTTCAGGTTCAGGGCTATGGGCAAGGGCGAATAAGATCGCATGATATCTGGAACTTGTTCCCTTACAGCCTCCATCACTCTTGGTGGCGTCGTGGATAGTGGATCTTTGGATATGACTTCCCTGGAGCTGTCCAAAGCTCTTCCTACTGCGGCAACGATGTTGTCCAGACTTTCGATCTCAGTAGCCTTCCTGGACCTGTGAGCTATCCTGCCTACGTTCTGCACGTACTCGAAGGCGTGAGGCAGATCTTCGGGCTGCATCTTGGGTCCACCCGTGACTATCACCGGGACGGATATGTTCTGGCAGAGCTGCTCTTTCTTCTTGATGCAATCTATGAAGTTTCCGAAGGTAAACACCACGGCATCATGCTCGTTGAGCAAAGCAGTCTCATACTCGTCCATCTGGGCGATATCTCGTCCAACACCTCTGCCCATCCCTATCATGTTGCTCTTGGCGCCATGCCTGCGCAGATACTCTGCCACATCACAGGCAGGATGAGGCAGATGATGGATGGCCAAAGTAGGCGTTACCACAGCAACTTCAGTTCCTGCAAGAGGTGCTCGTTCCAGCTTCCCTCTCAACATGTTGTTGAGATCTTCTAGGATCGGCATGTCCTCTTTGGGTATGAGCAACAGCAGTATGATCTCGCTTTGGGTCACATTCGTCTGGAGCACGTAGCCGCCTAGATCTTCCACCAGTTCCGTGACTAAGTCGTGCTTGTAAACCCCACCAGTGAACATCACAGGTTCAAGCATTCTGCATACCCCTGAGTTTCTCTTTGGCTTCGTCTACCAAACCTTGATCGATCGTCTCCTCGGCGGCCAGGAAGAAGAAGCTGTCCTTTTTCATCTCGTTTCTCCTGTTCCGAAACCCTTCGGGTGCTATCCTGATAAGGGCGTCCACGAGATCGCGTCTGAACTCCTTTTCGAGATCTGCTACCACCAGATTCTCAGGAGACTCATCCGAGAGCACTATCAACACGTTTCTCTCTGGTTGCTCTACCTTTTCCCTTCCGTGGGTGTTCCAGAGAACTTGGATCAGGTTTGCCATGTGCTCCTCATCTTCGACGGTGATCTGGTACCCGCCCTCTGTCTGGATCAAGTCCCCCACATCTCTGACCCTGAGGGGTGGTTGCTTGCCCCGAAGCAGGCCGAAAACAGCGAAATAAGGTTTCGTGATGTCCACGTAGATGTAAAGCCTGCCTATGGTCAAAATCAGGCCCAGATCTTGGAGAATATCGTTGATGATCTCTCTGTACTTCTCGGCCCCGTAATCTTCGTTCGGCATATCTATCTCGAAGACTTCGAGGGGCTGCATCTCCATCTTTAGTCCTCCACCAGACCCGAGACCAGCAAGCTCGCCCCTACGCATCCGATGAACTGAGAATGGTGAGGTACTATCACGTCGATTCCCAGGAGCTGTTCCATGGCTCTGGGAAGCCCTTCGATGAGTGAGGTTCCTCCCACCATGATCACCGGCTCTTTCACTTCGACCTCTTGGAGCTGCTGTTCGAAGACCTGTTCCGCCACGCTATGACAGGCCGCCATGGCAACATCTTCTGGCTTGCTCCCTGCTGAGAGGCTGTTCACCAAGCTTTGAGTCCCAAAGACAATGCAATAGCTGTTCATAGGCACCTTGGTATGGTCGCCCTTTAGTGCCAGCTTGCCAAGCTCGGTGATGTCCACCCCAAGTCTCTTTGCGGAAAGCTCCAAGAACCTGCCAGAGGCACCGGCACAGATCCCGCCCATTGTGAAAGTTCCTGGAATTCCGTCTTGGACCGATATCGCCTTGTTGTCCATCCCGCCGATGTCTATCACCGTTGCAGGTCCCTTTTGGGCATCTGCCAAGAAGACGGCTCCCTTAGAGTTGACCGTGATCTCTTCTTGTATCAACTTGGCCCCAAAGTGCTTGCCCACCAGATGTCTTCCATATCCAGTGGTCCCAAGGCCTTCGATTTCTTCCTTTTTCACCCCGGCTTCTTTCAGGGCCGCGTCGTAAGCTTCCTCGGCGCTTTTCAGAACTTCAGTCGTCGGAACCCACCCAGTCCCAATAACCTCGTTGTCTCTCATTATCACCGACTTGGTGGTGGTCGAGCCAGAGTCTATACCAGCAGTAAGTCCTGTCTGCCGTTCTCTTGAGAGAAGACCTTTGTACTTGGCCGTGGTAACTAACGCTTCCATTCTGGTCAGAAGCGTATCGGCAGTGGTTCTTTCCGTAAAAGAATAGCTTAACACCGGTATTGCGGAATTTTCGTGAATGAACTTTCTGATCTCGCTTCTTACGATGGCTCCCTCAGCGCATCGGAAACAGGTCGCCACGAAGACCGCATCGGCAAGGTCGGGATTTTCCACTATTCGGGTTGCCCTCGCCATGGCCAGGTTCAGATCTCCACTGGCGACTTCCACTCCGAAACTCTCTTCCACGTTCTTGATATCTTCCAGAGATACCTCGGGGAAGATCAGCTTTGCACCTACCATCTCGGCGGCCGTCTCCAGCTCCTTTTGGACCCCACTGTACTCAGGCCCGCAGGAGAGCTGTGCAATCCTGATCACTCTAATTCCTCCAGAAACTGGTGTATCTCGTGCACGAACCTCTTCGCCTCACCCTCGTCCTTGGGATAATCAAGCTCCAGCAAAGGTATTCGCTTGGTCCGTAGCAATAACCTGGTCAGCTCGTTGGTTCTCGCACAGCCTGTGCATCCCAGAGTGCAGGCGTTGTCTTTGATCACTATGGCGGCGTTTGCCTCCTCAATCATCGGCCCGAGGAGTGACATCCTGCCTCTAACTCCTGAGGGCACGTCGACCGCGGCGTACTTCAGTCCCTTCTTTGGGTCCTCCGCAGTCATATTAAGCGGCGGAGAATCCAGACCTGGCGTAGTGACCTTTTTCCGGACCTCTTTGGAGATAACAAGCGCTTCATGACCCATCCTCTCCACGAGGTCTGCTAGGATCATGCTGGTCGGGGGATATACCATAACTTTAGCCATGAACCAACCTCAGGAAAACTCCTCTTCTATAATTTCTTCAAGCCTGCCTTCGCTTAGATGTTTCTTTTCCTCGGCAAGAGCAGGCTCTTCGCCTCGTTCCTCAGAAGCCAAACCCTGGGATATGAGGGGCAACATCGCGGATTCGTGTTCCAGCATGTAGAACCCTGGCCTGGCACCACCTCCCCGATGACCTCTGCAACGCCGAGGATCTCCTGGAGGAAATCCCCTATCTTTGACGAATATGTTGTTGGGATCCATCGCCCTGATCTCGTTCATAATTTCCTCGACATCTTCTTCTTCGCCGTCTATGATGACCCCAAAACAGGTCTCTTTCACGTTGATCTCGCGACCCGATTCGTACATCTTCATGGCGATGTCGGAAGGTAGGACCTCTGAATCCTGAGCAGTCACCACGCACTTGGTAACTCTCAACGTTTCACCTCCAGGACGTAAACAGTCTCTTCTTCTTCGACATCTTTGAGTTTGTCTAGATCGAGAACTCTGCCCACGATGTTGGTTGAGTGGAACTTCTCTCCGGAAGGGCCGTACTTTTCGTCGTCTACGAGCTTCACCCCAGCGAGGCCCGCGTTCCTAGCAGCCTGATTTGTCACGCCTATCTCTCCGGCTTTCACGACGTCAACAGGCTTGTTTTCTGGAAGAATCTCCTTGTAGCTGGTGGCTTTGATCACCGGCTTGAAGAGTATCGTGTTCTCGTAGACGAAATAGACCGGCAGAGGGCCAACGGGTTTCTCTTTCAGTCCCACCACATGCCTGAAGTAATCGAGAGATTTGGGCGCAAGATCGTCATAAAGCTCAATTGCCACCAGGCGTTTGGCAGGGATCGACTTGACCTTGACTTTTTCCTGCTTCAGGATTTGCATGGTGGTGATTGGGTCTTGCCCTACCACTACGGCATCTTTGCCTTCGTGGCCTTCCACTTCGACTTCGATGTCCCTCTCCGCGCCGATCTTTATGGCCTCGTCTAGGCTGAGGCCCATGAGCATGACCCTTTCCGGCTTGACCTCCACGCATATGTTCTGGCCGAGTTCTGCCAACTTGACTAAATCCATGCCAGAGGTGACCTTCCCCACCACCGAATGGCTCGGGATGGAAGTACGGTCTGCCTTGTAGACGAATATCCTCCCCAGGCCTCGGCCCTTGGTTCGGACTGTGACTGCGCCCTCAACTCTTGGTTCACGATGTTCGAACTCGATTCGTTCCCCTTTCAAGAGGTCAGAAGTGAGATAAGTGCTGGATACTGTATCGACTCTGAACGTTCCGTCACGGGCAGCGGCCAGGAAGAACTCTGCCCCGTAAGGTGCATCCTCGATCAGTTCCACCGTCATCTTGGTATAGATCTCCATGCCATCAGTCAGGGGCAGCGCCAGATCTCGAGTTCCCATGTTGTCGGTGAGATCTTGCCACTCTACGATGGGCTCTGCGTCTAGGATCTTGTCCATTTTGTCCAACCTGTCCAAAACGTCTTTGCCTCCTACAACGGTAGCAAAAACTCCTTTGTTGGTCGCAGGAACTCCATAGGCAGCTGAGTGTCTCTTCCTGACGAATATCAACTGGCTTTTCTCAGCCTCAAAGCCGCTGGTGCCCAGAACAACTTCCCATCGGTCGTATTCGTGCTCTTCTCTAGTGGGCTTTATTGTGGTGGGGAGTGGCCCGAAGGCTACCGCACCAGTGTCGCTCCATCGGGCCTCAAGGTTGGCGATTTTGTCCACAAATTGATGCCAGTCCTCTTGGATCTCCGTGTCCAGGAGATCTATTCTGAACTTGCCCTTAGTTGTGTTCAGCCAGTAAAAATTGGTCTTTTTGGCCTTCTCCTCTCGGCCTTTGACCACACCTATTATGGCCTCTCTATGAGGGGTGACTCCCGCAGCATCGAGGGCGTCTTTTAGCGTTGCACCATCCTCGAGGGCGACAGACTCCCCATCCACAAAAACGTTCAAGTTAACTCCCCAACATCTCCTTTTCTTCTTCTTTGGTGATCAGAGAGAGAACTTCTTCAGGTGTACCCAAATGCACAAGCTTGCCGTTTCGCATCAGAGCAGCCCTATCACAGACGTTGTTCACAAAGTCCATGTCGTGGCTCACGATGATGAAGGTCTCGCCCAGCTCTTCTCGTGCGTTCAGGATCGACTTGGATACGTCCACTTTGGTAATCAAGTCCATTGTTCCTGTGGGCTCGTCCAGGACCACGATTCTAGGCTCTTTGATCAGGACCTGGGCCATAGCCACCCTGTGGCGCTCTCCTTCGCTCAGTTCGTTGGGGTTCTTGGCGAGGACCTTCTTTGCCTCCTCTTCTTCGAAACCGACAGTAGTGAGCGTGTGGACGGCCTTTCTCTCCGCAAGTTCGAAGGGAAGCGCAAGTCCGATGGACTCTGTGAGGTTGTCGATCACGCTTCTGTAGGGATAGAGCGTGTACTCCTGGTGAAGCATTCCCATGTACTTGGTGGCCCTTCCCTTGTTGTCTGCACCGGGTAAGGTCATGTCTACCCAATCGTCGCCGACCTTAGACCAGATGCCGCCGCTGGTTGGTGGAATGATCCCGTTCAATATCTTGGACAGGGTCGTCTTTCCGGCACCGCTTGTGCCCACCAGGCCGAATATCTCGCCTTCGTTTATGTGTAAGGTGACTCCGTCGACTGCTCTCACGACTCCTCGATCTATGCTGATGTAGCGTTTGGCAAGCTCTCTGGTCCGGATTATGGGTGCGCCAGTTTCGGATATCTCTCGCTTTCCCACTTCTCCTGCCATCGAGATGAACTCTTTGGCGATGTCAGATGGTTTGCCCACAGAAACTATCTTGCCGTGGTCGAGAAGAACAGCACGGTTGGTCAGCTCTACCATAACGTCTGGCCAGTGGCTCGTGATGACCATGGTCATGTTGAAATCTCCAACTGCACGCCGAATGCTCTCGTGGACCACATTGGCAGTGGTTGGATCTAGCGTTCCCGAGGGTTCATCTGCCAAGAGCATCATGGGCGACTTTGCCAACTGACGCGCCAAGACCACACGCTGCTTCTCGCCACCGCTGAGCTCTCTGGCCACATGCATCATCCTGTGTGACATGTTGACCTCGTCCAAGAGGTCAGCTGCGCGGTGAACGCTGATCTCGCCACCACTGGCCTCTTCGACGGCCCGCATTACGTTGACTATGACTCTCTCATCACCATAGAGAGCGAAAGTCCGCTGGAGCATGATGGCGATCCTGCGGGTAACGTCACGCCTATTCGAGTCGTTCATTCCAAGTTTTGCAAAGTCGGCGTCGAAGGCCTCTAATGTTCCTCCGCACTTGCACTTTTCACCCACATGACTGGGCGGCTCGACGTGTCCGCAATCTTTACATCTGGCAATGTGGTAGATCACGCTGCCGCTGATGCCCTCGAAAAGCTCGACACCACGAAGAACATGCATGAGAACGCTCTTCCCAGAACCGCTCCTTCCCAGAATGCCAACAGACTCTCCCTCTTCGATCTCCAAATTGACATTGCTTAACGCCTCAACTTCTCCAAACCGCACCGTCAAGTCCCGGATTTCGATAAACGGTGTCAAATTTATCACGCCTCGTGTTAGTAATTGGTTACAATTTACAGGCTATCCCCAATTTAAGTTTATCCGAGATAGCGCCCCCGAGATTTTAGTCCTATGTCATCAATTTACGTTATGATCATCTCAACCAAATCAGAACAATTGCCTAAAATGGAATAAATTCCTTTGTTAGATCCGCAATAATAAAGGATAATTTGGAGGGATCCTTTCTATCCTTCCGCTGCCTTTTTAAGGAGAAATTCCTTATCTAAGTATGCCTGATGAGCAGCTTCGAGACATTCCTTACATACGTGGAAAACTGTATCCTGCGGACCGTGAATGGTGGCTTGCTTGGCTTTTACAGGTAAAGTCTCTTTATCTACACCACATATTTGACATTTCATACGGCTCACCTCTTTTCAACCTGATTTCTGTCATTATAAGCATTTCCACTCAGAGGCGGTTTCCACCTCTTACATAGGTCGTGATCTATGCCCATGAGGTCCAGCGCCCGCCCCACGACAGTATCTACCAATTTTCCTAGACTGTCGGGGCGGGAATAGAATCCTGGACAGGGCGGAAGTATAATCCCTCCCGCTTCGGAAACCGCCAGCATGTTTCTCAAGTGGATCGAGTTGAGTGGTGATTCCCTGGGCACCAGAATTAGCTTCCGCCTCTCTTTGAGACATACGTCTGCTGCTCTGGTGATAAGGGTGTCGGTAAATCCGCTTGCTATTCCTGCTAGGGTTTTCATGCTGCAAGGGGCTATCACCATGCAATCGAAGATGCGGGACCCACTGGCGATGGGGCTGGTGAAATCTTTGGGCGTGTAGACATAGTCTGCCATCATCTCTACTTCGAGTGATGTCCAGTCCGTTTCGATCTCGGTTATCTTGCGGGCGGCTTCGGTCATCACCAGGTGGGTCGTATATCCCGCTTCTGCCAGAACCTCCAGGAGCCTGATCCCATAGACAACTCCTGAAGCTCCGCTGATTCCTACCACTACCTCTTGGAGTTCTCCTCTCTTCACGTTTTTTCCCTCCGCGTTCGATTTTTAGGGCCGCCTTTGAATTATGCAAATACCTTTAGCGCTTTGCAAACTTGTGCCACCCTCTCTGAAGGCTGGAAAGTTGAGGCTTTAAGGGCACTTCGATAAGCTTCACATTTCACAAACATTTAGCGTTTTTACATCCTTTTTTGAAGCCGGGTCAACGTTGCCGACACAAGAAGCGGAAATGTGATGGTGGCATCTCCATATACCACGCTCTGTTTTGCCTGAGACGATATCTTCCCCCAGGATACTGCCTCAGAGAGTGTAGCTCCTGAAAGCCCGCCCCATTCAGGATGATCGGCAGTTAGCTGAATGGCCAAATCGAAGCTTTTGGGGGTGACCAACATAGATTGGAGGGCGAAGTTCTTTGGAACGCCCCCGCCTATCATCAAGATCCCGGCTTTGTCTACATTATAACAGATCTCCACCAGCTCGTCGATGTCGCTGAAGGCGTCCACAGAGAGTTTATTTACCTGTCTTCGCAGCCAAGCCTGAAGTCCGATCATGGAGTCTGAGATCGCTGGGCAAAATACAGGCACGTCGCAGTCGGAAGCCGACCTGAGGATCGACTTTTTGTCCTCTAGCTTCGACCCTAAGATCCTGAGAAATTCGGATCCAGAGAATGGGCCAGTTTCATCGGGTAGGATATTCTGGAGCAGCTCTTCGAACTGAACGAACTCTTCGTCGCCCACGTAAACATCATATATTCTGCTCACACCTTCTTCCCTTAAGTCGGCGTCACAAGCTTCTGAGTCGCCAACCCAGTGATGGCCGAAACATTCGATTATGTCGTGAACCATGTTGGCCCCAGTCGTTACAAGAATGTCTACATGCCCTCTCCTTATCAGGTCAGACACGATGTTTCTCATGCCTGCAGGCACCATCGCACCGGCCAGGGTCAAGAACTTGGTGTAATCTTCACTTAACATCTCTTCATATATGTCCGCAGCCTCAGAAAGCCTCCTCGCACCGAAGCCACAATGATCCATCATTCTTATCAATTGGTCCGTTTCAATTCCTGGTTTGATCTCGATCTGACGTATGTAATCCATCTAATCACCTTAATTGTCCTATTTGATGCAATCTGTGATGAAAATCATCTTTATGTAGCCGCCGTAATGCGAATATTGATTCTCATAAACCTTTTATACCAGTACCTTGTGTTTAGCTCTTACGGCTAACGGAGGTAAGAAATGAGCGTCGAAGCGGTGGATTATTATATTCCAATTATTATGTTCTTAATAATTGGTGCAGTGGTGCCTATAGGCGCCCTAATTGCCGTGAAGATCATATCACCTCTGAATCCAACCTTCCGGAAGCGATCTACTTATGAAGGCGGTCTAAGGCCAATACGTGATGCGTTGATACAGTACAACGTTCAATATTATCTTTTTGCAATCGTCTTCGTAATATTTGATGTTGAGGTTCTATTTCTCTATCCTTGGATCTACATCTACGCTTCCGAAGCCATTCCTACGTTGGGAGGGGTGAGCATAGCAGTCATTGACATGCTGATCTTCATAGTCGTGTTGTTGATCGGGTTGCTCTATGCCATTAAGAAGGAGGCGTTGCGTTGGGTGTAAGTGATGTCATACCCATACCCGTTGTAATTGATGAAGAATTGGAAAAGTGGACCCTCTGGGGCAGACCACTGACCGATGTTTGGTTTACCACCACAGAGAAGATTCATGAGATCATCGAGATGGGCCCCATCAAGAACGTCTTGAACTGGGGCAGAAAGAACTCTCTTTGGTTCTTGATGCAGCCCATGGGATGCTGTGGTGTTGAGATGTTGGTCTTCGGCTGTCCTCACTACGATTGTGATCGGTTCGGCATCTTCCCTCGTGGCACTCCGAGGCAGGCCGACGTCATGATCATCAGCGGGTACATCACCAGGAAGTACCTGCCTGCGATTAAGAATCTGTGGGAAGAGATGACAGAGCCAAAGTGGGTCATGTCGATCGGCGAATGCGCCATCTCCGGCGGCCCCTTCTACGACTCCTACAACATCATAAACAGCGTTGATAGGTTCTTCCCCCTAGACGTCTACGTCCCAGGTTGTCCGCCCAGGCCTGAAAAGTTCATTGAGGGTTTCAGACAGCTTCAAGAGAAGATCAAGCAACGTGAGGACCTGAGAGGCTATTAGAGGAGGATAAATCGTTGACAACTGCAAATGATGTCTTGAACGCCCTGGAATCTGCTTTTCCGGGAGTTATTCAGGATCCTGAGGTGAAATTTGAGCGTCAACTCTGGGCAACGGTCAAGCCTGACAAGATCGTGGACGTCTGCAAATACCTCACGAACAATTACGATTTTGACCATTACTCCGGCGCTGCGGGCGTGGACCGGATCGAGGAGAACCTCTTCGAGGTTACCGAGATGCTGACCAGCCACGGGGCTCATCAAGTGATGGCGCTCTTGAAGGTTCAGACTCCTCGGGACAACCCTTCGGTCAAGTCCTTGAACGGCCTCTACTGGAACGCCAACTGGTATGAGCGCGAAATCTGGGAGATGCTGGGGATCAATTTTGAGGGGCATTCTGGTCTCTATCCGCTCCTGCTCTCAGACGAGCTGATGGGCGCCTGGCCCTGGAGGAAGGACTTCAAGGGTTACCCAGACTACACCACCGGCGAAAGGGCCGTTGAAGTGCTCAACCCGGACGGCTACACCGAGTACAAGATCGGACCCCTGGAAGCCGAGGTCGAGGCCGGAGCTTATCCATACGAGAAGCCTGAGTATCCCACCTTCAGAGAACGAGAAGAGGCGGAGATAAAGTCAGATTCTGAGATGATCTTCCACATGGGGCCACAGCACGCTGTAGTGCCAGGACCCTTCCTTCTGGATCTTCTGGTGGATGGTGAACGGGTGAAGAAGGCCTTCTTGGACATGGGCTACATCCACAAGGGCATCGAGAAGATAATGGAGAACAGGACCTACATGCAGGGCATCCCCATAACCGACAGGCTCTGTTACATGGCCGCCCTCAGCAACAACGAGTCCTATTGCGGTTCTGTGGAAAGGCTCCTTGGAGTTGAGGCTCCAGAGAGGGCTCAGTACATTAGGGTAATCACACAAGAGCTCTCCAGGATTCAAAGCCATCTTCTCGGTACTGCTGAGTTCTTAACTCTAATTGGAAGCGCGGTCTATTGTCCGTTCCTGTACATGATCATCGACCGAGAGGACGTTCTCTCTCTCATAGAGAGCGTAACCGGTGCCAGGATCAACCATAGCTTCGTTCGATTTGGTGGAGTCCGAAACGATTTGCCAGATGGTTTTGCAGAGAAGACGAGGCCCGTCTTGCAGATGGTCAGGGAGAAAACTGAGGAGTACAAGGAGCTCTTCCTCTCGGACAAGCTGTACCGCATGAGGATGGAGGACGTAGGAGTCTTGTCACCGTCAGAGGCAAGAAGGCTGGGCGTATCTGGTCCGCCCTTGAGAGCATCTGACACGCCTTATGACATGAGAAGGGAAGATCCCTACCTGCTCTACAAGGACCTCGACTTCAACGTGATCACCAGGAAAGAAGGCGACTCCAGGGCCCGGGTCGAAGTCAGGCTTGACGAGATCCTTGAGAGCTGCTACATCGTAGAGCAGTGCCTGGACCAGATCCCAGATGGACCCATACAGGAGAAGCTTCCAAAGAGGATCAAACCAGATCCCGGCGAGGCTTATTACCGTGTGGAAGATCCACGTGGCGAGATGGGCTTCTTCGTGGTGAGCGATGGATCTGACAAGCCTGCTAAGGTGAAGGCAAGAGGTCCTGTGTACGCTTACATGCAGGCGCTTCCGCCGTTGCTAGAAGGCGTCTACATAGCTGACGTAGTCGCCATCGCCGGCAGCATGGATTCGTGCACCAGTGAGGCGGATCGGTAGGAGGGAACGAGTTTGGTATTTTCTGCAATCACTGAATTTGCGGCCCAAGAGCCTAAGATTTATGCATTCATAATCGGGCTGGTCGGGGCGGCCATCCTCGCTTCAGTCATAAACGTGGCCGCGATGGCTGTCGTCTGGCTGGAGAGGAAAGTGATGGGTGACCTTCAGGCCAGGTACGGCCCTAACAGGGTCGGTGGCCGCTGGGGTATTCTCCAGTTGGGTGCTGACGCCATCAAGCTCTTCACAAAAGAGGACGTAATTCCGAGAGGTGCGGACAAGCCCGTTTATGTTTGGGCACCGATCGTTGCCAGCGCGACTACAATGTTAGTTGCAGCGGCCATACCTTTCGGCGCGGTGAACGTCGGTGGCAAGGAGATCCCGCTGGTAGTGGCCAACATGGACATCAGCGCCTTCTACGTAGAAGCGGTGTTGAGCATCATGGCCATAGCTGCTTTCATGGCGGGTTGGTCTTCCAACAACAAGTACTCGATGCTCGGCGCTTTCAGAGGCGTTGCAAGGATGGTCTCTTACGAGGTTCCAATGGGAATCTGCGTGATCAGCGTTGCCATAATGGCTCACAGTTTGAACCTGGTCGAGATCGTCCAAGCCCAGAGCATATGGTTCGCCGTTGCTCAGCCGCTGGGGTTCGTAATCTTCACCATAGCCCTGATCACGGACTTGGGCAGAATGCCCTTTGACCAATCAGAAGGTGAAGAAGAGATCGTAGCCGGTTACGTCACCGAGTACGGTGGAATCAGGTTCGGTCTTCTCTACTTCCAGGAGTACAACAGCATGCTTCTGGGTTCTATCCTGCTGGTTCTTCTCTACCTGGGCGGCTGGAATGGTCCGACCATCCCCGTGATAACCTTCATCTCGCCCATGGTCTGGTTCCTGATGAAAGTGCTCATTGTGCTGGTTTCTTTGATCTGGATCAGGGTATCTCTGGTGAGGTTCAGGATCGACCAGGTTACGGACCTGGGATGGAAGTGGATGCTGCCACTCTCTATGGTGAACCTGGCATGGGCCGTGGCCGTAGGGATATACTTCGCATGAGGTGATCTTCAAATGGTGCTTAAGAACCTCAAAATGACTTTCAAGCGCGCTTTCAGCGACGTTGAGGTCACTCGTCTCTATCCGGAGAAGATCATGGATCTTCCGGATGCGGAGAGGGGCATTCACGAGCTGGACGTTAGGACGTGCATCGGTTGTGGTGCCTGCGCTAGAATTTGTCCCAACGACTGCATCGAGCTTGTGCCCTACAAGTACGGGGACCCTCTCAAGAACAAGAAGATGAAGTTCCCGCAGATCGACTATGGAAGGTGCATGTTCTGCGGCCTTTGCGTCGACGATTGTCCCAAGAATTGTTTGACCATGACAAAGCGGTTCGAGATTTCTGGGTGGGACAGAAAAGACCTTGTTTACGGGCCTGACGAAATAGCGGTCGGCAAGTACTCTGATGAAGAAGTTGCAAAGCTGACCGAAGAGGCGAAGAATATAGCCGCGGAGAAGAAGAAGAAAGCCGCAGCCGCCGCCAAGGCCAAGAAGGAAAAGGCAGCCAAGGCCAAAGCCGCCAAGGAAAAGGAAAGCGGGAAGGCTGCCGAAGAGAAGAAGGCAGAATGAGGTCCAGAGAGTTTCGATAGGAAGGTGATTCCCAATGGTGGATCTAGCTTCAATTGATTTAACTCAGCTTTACGACATAAGGTTCCTGATCGAGCTGGGTGTCTTTTCCTTGTTTGCGGTACTCATCCTCGGTCTCTCCATCCTCACCGTCTACTCCAGAAACATGGTGCACAGCGCGCTTTATCTTCTGGGAAGCTTCGCTGCTGTGGCTGTGTTGTACATATCTCTGAACGCCACCTTTGTAGGAGTGGCTCAGATTCTGGTGTATATCGGAGCGGTTGGAGTGCTGATACTCTTCGCAATAATGCTCACAAGAAGGACACTTATGGAGGAATCCCATGGTTAAGGTGAAAACAACGATCTTAGCGTTGATCTTTTTGGCGACGGTGATCGTTTTCCTCGCGGCAACACCATGGGGCGGTGAGAAGAGTTCGTACAGTTTCGAGCCCAGGGAGGGGGCTAGAATGCCTGAAAGTGGAATAGGAGATATCGGCGTGGAAATATTCACTCTTTATCTCTTCCCCTTTGAGGTGCTTGCCCTGGTTCTTCTGGCCGCTTTGATCGGTGCGATATACATCGCAAGGAAGGAGATAGCCGGATGATGGCTAGGAGGGAGGAAAACAGATGGTTCCGCTAGTGCTTTACGTACTGCTCGCGTCTGCGATGTTTACCATTGGTCTATACGGCCTCTTGACGCAGCGGAACGGTATCAAACTGATGATGTGTGTGGAGATCCTGCTCAACAGCGCTAACATAAATCTGGTGGCGTTCTCGACATATTTGCCAAACGAAAACGGCCAGGTCTTTGCTCTGTTCTCTATAGCGCTGGCCGCTGCTGAGGCTGGTGTAGGGTTTGCCATACTGATCACACTGTACAGGCTGTATGGAACCATAGAACTGGACAACATCAACGCACTGAGGTGGTAAAGAGATGTACTCTGATTACGCCTATTTGATCGTGGCCTTGCCAGTGCTGGCCTTTGTGCTCACGATCTTCCTCGGTTGGTATCTGCCAAAAGGTGGCGGGTTCTTCACAGTTCTGGCGACGTTCGCAGGTTTCATACTTTCACTTGGGATCTTGAGTGAGATTTATCCAGACAACATAGTGATACACCAGTCGACTCATTGGTTTGCCAACTTCAATGCTGGCATCCTGATAGATCCGCTGGCCATCGTGATGCTTCTGATGGTCACTTTTGTTTGTACGATGATTCACACTTATGCGCTGGGATACATGGAAGGCGACCCGGGAATGGCGAGGTACTTCGCCGAGGCAGGCCTCTTTACGGCAGCCATGCTGGGTCTTGTGTACGCAGACAATCTCTTGCAGCTCTTCATATTCTGGGAGCTTGTGGGTCTTTGTTCTTACCTGCTCATCGGCTTCTGGTACAGAAAGCCCTCTGCAGCATCTGCAGCCAAGAAAGCCTTCCTGGTGACCAGGGTTGGAGACGTCATGTTCCTCGCAGGAATCGTGTTGCTTTACACCAACATGATGAAACTTGGCCTGCCAGAAGGAACTTACGCGCTTCAGTTCCAGACGATCTACGACAATCTGGTCAACATTCCACCTGACCAATTGACTTGGATCGCACTCCTGCTCTTCGGTGGAGCAGTGGGTAAATCAGGTCAGTTCCCGCTGCACGTGTGGCTTCCTGACGCCATGGAAGGTCCTACCACGGTTTCGGCAATGATACACGCTGCTACCATGGTTACCGCTGGTGTCTATCTGGTTGCAAGGATGTTCCCGCTCTTTTACGCGGCACCTCACGCTTTGACCGTCGTTGCATTGATCGGTGCCTTCACAGCACTTTTCGCAGCCACGATGGGCATAGTGATGTTCGACATCAAGAGGGTTCTTGCGTACTCCACAGTGAGTCAGCTTGGATACATGATGGCTGGCCTCGGTGTAGGAGCTGCTGTTGGCGCTGGTGCTGTTGGCGTTGGCATGTTCCACCTGATCGGCCACTCATTCTTCAAGGCGCTTCTTTTCCTCTGTGCTGGCAGCGTGATTCACGCCGTAGGCACCAATGACATGAGGGAGATGGGTGGTGTCTTGAAATCCATGAAGTGGACCGGCCTTACAATGTTGGCAGGTTCCTTGACTCTCGCTGGGTTCCCCCTGACTACGGGGTTCTTCAGCAAAGACGAGATTATCGTTACAGCGTTTGAGTATGGTGAATTTGGAAATGGTTGGCTTCCATACATATTCGTCATCGTGGCGGCTCTTCTGACGGCCATTTACACCTTCAGGTTGTGGTTCTTGACATTCGATGGTGAGCCAAGGAGCGATTACGGAAAACACGAGTCTCCATGGGTCATGGTAGGTCCCTTGGTGATTCTGGCCCTGTTTGCGCTCTTCATGGGGATACCTGCCCAGCACGCCTTCTACGATTACGTTGGCAACAACTTCGATCACTACGGTGTTGATTTCGAAGAGCTCGCCATTGTGGGTGGTCACCAAGTCGTGCACGAAGCTGAAGCTCATGGTGCCGAAGGATCTCATGGCATATTCCATACCATAATCCACATTCTGCCCATCCTGTTCGGTGTGGGTGGCATATTGATCGCGGCTTTGTTCTACTCGCGTTGGAAGCGGTTCGACTCGAGCATAATCACTTCGGAAAGAGATCCTCTGCGGCACATCCTGCTTAAGAGGTACTACCAGAACGAGATCTACACCCTTTGGTTCGCCGAGAAGGTCGTCTATGGGTTGTCTCTTCTGTTTAACATGATCGATCTCAAGATCGTGGACGGAGCTGTGAACAAGATAAGCGATATCCTCGGTGGATTTGCTGGAACTGTGCGAAAAGTCCAGACCGGTGTGATACAGAACTACATTACTGCCATCGTGCTAGGACTTGCAGTGCTTCTGATACTGATTCAATTGACAACCATGGAGGTGGCGATATGATCTCGAACGCCATATCGTTGATGATCGCCATACCGCTGATTGCAGCCGTAGTTGCTTTATTCGCCGGAAAGGCAGCGAAATATGTGGCTCTTGTCGGGTCTTTGGTCCCGCTTGCTATATCGCTGCAGATGTTCCAAGCGTTCGAAAATAAGGCTAACGTGATGCAGTTCGTGGAAAGCTACGATTGGGTTCCCTCGATTGGCGTGAAATATACAGTCGGCGTCGACGGTATAGGGTTGCCTTTGGTGTTGCTCTCCACGATTGTGAGCGTTATGGTGGTAATCTACTCCTGGGGTGAGAGCAAGAGAGCAAACCAATTCTTCGCTTTGTTGCTTCTGAACGAGGTTGGTGTCTTGGGCGTATTTACTGCGCTGGACTTCTTCTTGTTCTATATCTTCTGGGAGGTAGTTCTTCTGCCGATGTTCTTCCTCATAGGTGTGTGGGGTGGACCAAGAAAGGACTATGCTGCCATCAAGTTCTTCATCTACACTCACGTGGCAAGTTTGATAATGCTGCTTTCCATATTCGCGCTCTACTTCAGCTACTCCGCGTCTACAGGCATTCGAACTTTTGACATGCTGACTCTTATCCAGGCAACTGGAGACTCGGCAATATTCTCGCCGATGCTGATGAACGTGCTGTTCTTCGGTTTGCTCTTCGGGTTCCTGGTAAAGATGCCTGCAGTGCCTTTCCACACCTGGCTTCCGGACGCTCACGTTGAAGCGCCAACCGCCGGTAGCGTGCTGCTGGCTGCGCTCCTCTTGAAGATGGGTGGATATGGTCTATTTAGGGTAGTAGTGCCCATGTTGCCCAACGTCTCAGCTAACTACATTACGCTGATGGCGATAATCGGAGTTATTAGCATCATCTACGGAGGTTTCCTGGCTTTGGCCCAAAAGGACCTCAAAAAGATGGTTGCTTACTCCAGTGTGAGCCACATGGGATACGTGCTCTTGGGTGCTGGAGCTTTCACATGGCTTTCTGTCCAGGGAGCAATGTTCCAGCAGTTCTCTCACGGGCTCATCACCTGCGTTCTCTTCATGAGCGCTGGTACAATCCAGCATACCGCTGGAACCAGAATCATCTCCGAGCTGGGTGGACTGGCTGACAGGATGCCCAAGTTCGCGGTACTGATGTTGGCCGGTTTCATGGCATCTCTTGGGTTGCCTGGAATGTGCGGTTTCGTTGCCGAAGTTTCTGTGCTCGCAGGAACCTTTACGAGCGAATTGCCCCACATGCAACTCTACGTTCTGATAGTGATCTTCGGTGGAATCGTCGTAACTGCAGGCTACCACCTGTGGGCCATGCAAAAGGCGATGTTTGGTCCGATCCTGAAGAAATACCTGGATCTGAAAGATCCTCATTCCTATGAGCTGCTCTCCATGAGCATACTGATAGTGCTCATAATCTACTTCGGTGTACAGCCTGCGCTCATCACCGACATAATGGGCGTGGCAGCAGATCAGGTGATGGGACCGGTCGTGACCCTGGCACAAATGGGGGTGATCTGAAGTGACTCTCGGATTCGCTGATTATCTGTCTCTGCTCGGTGCAGAGGCATTGCTCACGGGATTGGCACTGCTGATGATCCTGTTAGGGGTCTTCCTCAAGAACAAGAACCTGATGGGATACTTGAGCCTAGTGGGGCTCGCAATATCGGTATTCCTGGTGGTAGGGGTCGACATGACGAAAGGTGCTCTTTTCTACGGCACCGTTCTGGTCGATCCGATGTCTCAGTTCTTCAAACTGATCTTCGTGGCAGTATCTTTCATCGTGGTGATTTCAGGGTTGAGCCGGTACAAAGACCATCCTGCTCAGGATGAGTTCTACGTATTGCTCCTGCTCGCCACTGTGGGCATGATGGTGGTTGCCAGCGCCGTGGATCTGGTCACGCTCTTCATAGGTTTCGAGCTGGCCAGCTTGTCTACTTACGCCATGGCTGGTTTCGACAAGACGAAGGAGAACCTCGAGGCTGCGATAAAGTACTTCATCTTCGGATCGGTCTCGTCGGCTCTGATGCTGTTCGGGTTCTCGCTTCTGTACGGACTTTCCGGCACTACCAAGATCGCCGAGATCGCCAACATAGCGTTGGCGGACATGGGTCCCGCAACTCTGGTTGCGCTTCTCTTCGTGGTCGCAGGATTTGGGTTCAAGATGGCCTTGGTGCCATTCCACATGTGGGCTCCTGACACCTACACAGGTGCGCCCACCCTTGTGACGGCGTTCCTGGCTGCAGGGTCCAAGAAGATGGGCTTTGTGGCCGCGTTCAGGGTCATTTTGGTCGCTTTGGTTGCGCTCCGCATGGAGTGGTTCATGATTTTCGCAATCTTGGTTGCCATCACCATGACGCTGGGCAATTTAGGAGCCATCTGGCAAAACAACGTCAAGAGGATCCTTGCCTACTCCAGTGTGGCTTATGCTGGGTATATCTCCATAGCTTTCGTGGTAATTGGAGCACCATTGGGCGAGATGGTCGATGTCAAAAGCATCCCGTTTATCGGTGTTGAAGGCATTTCTGTGCCAGTCTTCGGATTGGCGGCAGGTTTGTTCCTCATCCTGGCACACGCTTTCATGAAGACTGGAGCTTTCATCTCTGCTGCAGTAGTGGAAGACATGGCCCAGAAGGAGGGCAAGGAAAACCCCAACGATATCGAGAATTACGCGGGACTTGGACAAAGAGCGCCCATAACCGCGTTCTGTATGCTGATATTCATATTCTCGCTGTCGGGAATACCCATAACTGCGGGATTCGTGGGCAAGTTCCTGGTCTTCGGGTCGGCCATATATGCTGGCTTGGTCTGGTTGGCAGTGCTGGCGATTCTCAACAGCGCTCTTTCGCTGTACTATTATCTGAGGATCATCATGTACATGTACATCAAAGAGCCTGCAGGCAGCAAGATCGCCGAGCCTAAGGGTTACGTTGTAGCTCAACTCGTGGCCATGTTGGCTGTCATAGGGATTGCCATCTACTCGGAGGCGTTCTTCCAGTTTGCCCAGAGAGCAGCAGAAGGGCTGCTCTAAAACTTTTCTTTCTCTTCTCTTTTTTGAGTCGCGCCGATCTTCTTTTGCGGTCTGTCGTTTGGATTTGTCTTTTCTCTGTGCCCTTCATCGTGAATCCCACATTCTCATGGAAATGTCGCCCCGATGAGTTCACTACAGCATGTTCCACTTTTAAATCTGGGCTGAATTGAGCCCGCGTTTTCGTATTCTTGGCGAGACATCAGCTAAATTTTGAGATTCTATCAACCATTAGTGCAAAATATGGGAAAAATCGTCATTCATCTTCCCCGAACGACGTGCAAAATTTGATTCAACCCTACATTCCGCATTTAGACCTTAACGTACAAATATGAGTCACAATAAGGTTAAAAGTTGAGCATTATGTCTCAAAAGATTTTACAAAACGAAGATTATTGAGCCTTTTTGGGTGTTACTGCGAAAATGCTCATGATTCGTAGATTCATCCCCGAAGCATGAAAATTACTATGGATCAGGGTCAACAAAAACGTTAGCTGAGAACTTTGTTAAGATTCCCCATGAAACATCAACCAAGTCGAAAGTCACTACCATGTTGTCTGAGTGAGCCTAAAATTGACCGATTGAAGATAGACCTTCCTGGCCGAAGAGAGGGGCCCTTCTAGAGCCCCTCGCCTCGCTCGAATCTGGGGTCAGTGTCTGTGCTCGCTGCAGACGTTTTTGTCTGTGGCTTCTTCGAGGAGCCCTTCTTTCCAGCTGGATATGACATCCCTGACGGTACCGGTAGCCCCGACGAAGACATCGATACCAAACTGCTCGAACATCTGGACTGCTTTAGGACCCAGCCCTCCAACGAGCATTATGTGAGCACCTTTCGATACGATCAGCTCAGGTGGAAGACCAGTGCCACCCATGTGTTCGCTGGTGTTGGGAACCACCTCAACTTCATCGGTTTCGGAGTCCACTATGGTGAAGGTTTCGGCGCGCCCGAAGTGAGCCGATATCATCTCGTCTAGGCCTCGGGTGCCCATGGTTGGAACGCAAACTTTCATATCACATCACCAGTTTTGACCGCCTTGTCCAGCTCCGCCTCCGCCGCCACGACCCATTCCACCGCCACCTCCGCGACCACGACCCATACCTGCATGAGGAGGAACCGAGGCAGAAGTAATCTCCTTTAGCTCACCTTTCTTAAACCTCTCCACCACATCCTTTACGCTGCCGCCTTGATCCAAGTATATCTTCACCCCGGCAGCATTTAACGTCTGGGTCGCGTTGGGGCCCACGTTGCCGGTGATGAGTGCAGAAGCTCCTGCATTGGCTATTGTCTGTGCGGCCTGTATTCCGGCACCACTGGCGGCTCCTGAGCTGGAGTTGGGAATGGATTCGGCTTCCATGCTTTCTGTCTCGACAAACACGAAGTAGGCACATCGCCCGAACCTCGGGTCGAGGGGAACATCGAGGCCGGGCCCGCTCGCAGTAACACACACTTTCATTTAAAAGCACCTTATTTTCGACTTTTGACTATAGATTCGGTCAAACTTGTCTCACATATACGTCACAAAGGAAGTCATGATACTGTGTCACAAATCGGGGATTTGTCTTCCCCGTTTAACTATCATATGTGACCATCTATTTCAAGGTTGCGCGGAGATCGAACAAACACAACAATCGGAATTTGCAGGATCACCCAACGGACCTGAGAGAAACTATCCAGTTTCAGCAACAATCCGACCGCACGCATTATTCTGGTCCACAAACCCCGCTGGCGAAGATTTCTCCGAAGGAAATGGACAAAATGGCAGCAAAAGCCATCCTAGCATGTCCCAAATCTTCAGGGCAAGAACCCCTCGATGTTGGACCGAATAGCATCTCCGACCGCGCCCAGTTACGATCGAGAGTCGATCAGATAACACCAATCAGTTCTCTTCGGAATGGTTTTTGGCGATATGAACGGGTTGAATCCAAAAATCTTGGGGTGTTTGAATTTGTCCGAGCGATGTCGCCGAACGCCATATGACGAAGACTTCGTTTGCTCTAAAGATCGATGAGCTCACCGCCCTTGGATTTCAATTGCACCATTCGCTCCACAATTTCTCGAACTCCTCCAGGTAATTCTTGGTGATCTCTGGATCGTGTATTATCAAAATGTTCTCATCGTTCTCTTCGTCGGCATGCTTAGAGGGGTTAAAAGAACCTGTGATCGTGGTCTCGTTATCGATTATGAACACCTTATGATGCATAGAATAGCCGTTCTTATCCCTAATTACGGGGATATTGCAATCGTAGAGAAACTCGTAAGCAGCATATCTGCTCACCTGTCTTGATTCGAAGATTCCCTTGACGACCACGCCCTCTTCGCTCTTTTCGATCAATTTTTTCTCGATGGGATCGCTGGTGAAGGTGAATGTCATGAACATGATCGAACTATTAGCCGACTCCAGTTCGCTCAGGATCTTCTCTTCTACGTGATCTTCAGGTGCGAAATAGTTCTCGATCACCGTGTTTTGAACTGATACACAAGGGTTAGGTGTCGGCTCCACAATCTTCTCGCCAAGCTCGTACTGGCGCCACATCTCCTCACATTCAGCTATGTAGTTCTCGGCCAGCTCTTCTGATTCGATGATCAAGGCATTGTTATTGTTTCGGTTCACTCCATTGTAAGTTGGATTCACAGATCCGGTCCAGGTACGTTCTCCGTCCACGACTATGAATTTGTTGTGCATAAAGTCGCTCTTGCTCCTGTCCAGAACGACTGGTACGCCTCGTTCCAGGAGGTGAACATAGAGAGATACGTCCCTCTCAGCCTGTCTGTTGTCCATTATCACCATGACCCCGACGCCCCTCTCATAAGCTCTGATGAGGGCGTTGGCGACGTTTTCCAAATCCAGGTCGTAGGCAGCCATGTAGATGCTCACCTGAGCTGAATCGATGAATGTCGTCATCTGAGCTTCGATGTCGTCTCCGAATGTAAAGTAAGTCGACCACCATTTGGCACTTTCATTCGCAATCGAGCCCTCTGCCGGTACTTCAAAGGGCACTTCCGATATTGGGACTGCACCTCCAGTTATACATCCCGAAATCGCCAGAAGCAACACTAGAATCGGCAATCGCCAAGTTTTGTACATCTGTTAAATCCCTCCCGATTTCTTTTGCAGATCCACGTGACTTTGTGACCATATTACTTTTGGCTCTAATGTTGGAGAGTTTCCTGGAAAATAGCAGTATACAGAATAATGTTATATCCAATATTATTGTAATAGAAAACGTAAATTAAGCTAGAGGAAAGAGATAAAGCCGATATTAAATCATGATAATTTTATGAGCTGTTTTGCGTGATGGAAATTAAAATTAATTATAAATTATAAACATTATTAAAAATTGGACTCCTTGGGATTTGCTGCAATTATAGTCGAAAACCGATCCGATGGAACTAATTGGTTCTCGGCAGAATAGTGTTTAACGATACGAATAGGCCAAATCGCAAACTCTTACGAGTTAGAGATTTGTCCGAAAAGTATCGTTAAACACTATAGGATAGACGAAAAACAGACTCAAGAGAAGATACGCATTCAGAGTAAGACACAATTGGATATTATTGAGATTTGTGTATTATAGTGTTCAATGTTGGTTTTCAGCTATGCCTAGAAATATTACAATTTTTGTAGCAGGTCTGCTCGTATCGCCGAGCACCGTTCTCATGAGAACAGTGCTCGACGGTACAAACTGAAGATCACACCACATCGACAACAACAGCGTTGCTGGGCTTATCACTCACCGTAAATATGGCAATGTGTCTTCCAGGCACATCCCCATAGAACCATATGTACTTGTAGCCAGGAGAGGCCCAACCATAGCTGTACATCTTGGTCTGTCCTGAGGGATATATCTCATAAACCTTCAGGGTCCCGGTCCTCGGAATGTACATCAGCTCCTGAACCCAACCAAAGAGGGGACAAGACGCATACCAGGACCAACCCGAATAGGTTCGCACCCAGAAGGCTGGCGAACTCTTCGGGAACGTTGTGCTGAAAGTGTTCCAAGGCACATGAGTGCCACGATAATAGACTGAAGCTGGCGGTGCTCTCATCACATCATATGTTATCAGCGCCCCTTGCTCCGTCGAAGGTGGCGGCGTTGTGGTGTAATAGGCGCTTACGGTTCTGTCATATGTACCGTATGCACCACCATATGTGCGTTCATATGTGCTGTCGTACGATGGCGCATATCCTCCAATCGGGCTTCCGGGAGTCTGGGCTGTAAATCCCGGAGATAGCTCCTGCGGATAAGTTGCAAAGGCTTGATCCCCGCTGAAAGAACCTGGCGAAGTCTGATCAAACGGGCTTGAATATTCAGCACCGTATCCGCTTTCGTACCCCTCGCCATATGCACTGGTGCTGAAAGGCTCCGACGCCCAAGGCCCTGTGGCCGTTTCACCAAAGGTCGTTTCACCCAAGGCGCTGCCCGGCAATGGCAGCTCACCTGCTGTTTCACCCACTCCATCTTCACTATCTTCCTGAGATCCGCCAAATCCGGCCAGCGCAACTCCTGAACAGAGGACGCACAGAGCCAAAAATAGCACAAGTATGCGATATCTCATAATGGAACCTCCAAATCCTATTTCTGATGCACATTCCTACAAATGCTATATACTTATCCATTTCGCCAGCCATCTACCCACTCTCCAGCAGTCGATCTGGTCACGATGCTCGGAAGAATCCTTTTCCGAGATCTTCGAAACTTCAAACCCGAAATCGTAATCGAAATCGTAATCGAAATCGTAATCGAAATCGTAATCGAAATCGTAATTGAAATCGTGATAAAAACCACAATCGAAACCGGGTCGTGTCCGTGAATCATTGAAGATCACCAGCATGCAACCGAATGGGTGACGTCACAAAAATGGGCTTTCTGTATTTGTTTTTCCAGATTTTCTTCAATGACTGACACCCACGGCCCGAAACCGTAGTGGACCGAAACTGTAATGTTTAGCGATACCTTTCGGACAAATCTCTAACACATAAGAGTTTGAGTTTTGGCCTATTGGCATCGTCGAGCACGATTTTAGCGAGAACCGATTAGTCTCATCTGATTGGTTCTCGACTACTCATGATGCACAGCAAAACTTACGAGTGACGACGAAGATTGTGAAGCGGGATCGAGAATAGCTCAGTCCGAATAAGACTTTCCTCAAGACATGAGATTGGAAGCGATGAAGGGCAAATAATTTCAATCACGCATCGACATATAATAACTCGTGGAGAATCTAGCTAAAATCTTTTTGAGTCTGAAAAAAAGCGAGATCGCAACCCTCAGCGCGGTGGAAAGGAGCATGCGTCACTGCGAGTGGGTCTCCTTGCCCGAACTGATCAAAACGAGCAGGCTTCCTGTCAAGACCCTGGAATACACCATTCGGAATCTCAAGGGCCGAAAACTGATCTTCAGGACCTGGGAGCCTTACGAGGGCTACCAGATAGGATTCCAAGCCTACGACCTCGTCGCACTCGCAGACCTGGTAGAAAAAGACGTGATAATCTCACTTGGAGAAGAGCTTGGCGTTGGCAAAGAGTCCGTGGTCTACAGCGCCCTCGGCCCCGACGAAAGACCCCTCGCCATAAAATTTCACCGCGAAGGCAAGACCAGTTTCAAGCACGTAAGGAGGGTGAGAGAACACCTGACCGACCAACCTCGATGTCACTGGATTCATGCAGCAAGGCTCGGAGCAAGAAAAGAGTTCGGGATCCTGAAACGGCTCTACCCAGCAGTTTCTGTCCCCGAACCTGTGGCCATCAGCCGCCACGCCCTCGCAATGGAGTTCCTGGACGGAATCGAACTTTACAGATTGGACCTGACAAACCCAGAAGAATGCCTGGATATCATCCTGGAAGAGATAGGATTGACCTGGAAGAAAGGAATGGTCCACTCCGACCTTAGCCCCTACAACGTGATCATCGCAGACGAGGAGATAAAGATCATCGACTGGCCGCAGGCCGTCAACAAAACCCATCCAGAGGCCCGATCTCTCCTCAGAAGAGACGTGAAAAACGTGGTCGACCACTTCCAGCGCAAGTACCGAATGGACATCTCGCTGGAAGATGCCCTCGCCCAGGTGACAGAAAACAAGGACCTTTCGGAGGGAAGATCCTCAACATGATCTTCGGAGTGGACATCGCCAGCGGATCGCCCAAGGCCAAGCAAGCTCCAAGCTACGCCCTCTTCATCCTAGATGGAGAACGCGAAGAGAAACACGCCATGATCAGTAGGCAGAAGCTGATCAGGCTGATCAGGCAGATGGAACCAAAGATCGTCGCCGTAGACAACGTCCACGAGCTGGCATCGAGCAGGTTTGATCTGATCGGGCTGCTTCGACAGTTGCCACCTGCAACCAAGATGGTCCAAGTTACGGGGGGCGAAAGTCTCGTGGCCTTGACCAAACTTGCCCGATGGCACGGCCTCTCTTTCGATCGGCTCAACCCTATGGACGAAGCAGAAACCTGTGCCAGATTGGCGGCCAAAGGCGTGGGCAGCATCGTCTCTGCCTTCGAGAACAAAACCTGGATCAAAGTGAGCCGGAGAAGGTCTCCTGGAAGAGGCGGCTGGAGCCAGAAACGGTACTCCCGAAAGATTCACGGTTCTGTGAAAAGCGCAGCCAGAGAGATAGACGAAGAGCTTCGACGGTCCGGGTTTCAGTTCAGCAGCCGGGCCGTAGAGGGACTTGGCGGTTATGTCAGGTCTGAGTTCGTGGTGGAAGCTCCAAGAGGGAGGGTTCACGTAAGATCAGGTTCGCGTGGTGACGCCCAGGTCAGGGTGGAAGGCGTGGTCCGGCCCAAGCTCAAGTTCGATCCCTTGCGGCCCAGGCGAAGCTACATAATCGCCGGAATCGACCCTGGCACTACCACCGGAATCGCGGCTTTGAACTTGCAGGGCGAACTGGTTGACCTGGTCAGCTCGAGGGCCATGTCACCTTCAGACGTGATCGAATGGCTGGCCGAGAGAGGCAAAACCCTGATCGTCGCCACCGACGTTTACCCCACACCTGGCGCTGTGGAGAAGGTTAAACGATCCTTCAACGCTGTCCTATACTCCCCCGGCGAAGATATCCCCTCCGAAGAGAAGATCGCCCTTGCCAAAGGTTACGGCTACAGAAACGACCACGAGAGGGACGCCCTTTCTGCAGCGGTCAGCGCTTACAAAAAGTACAAGAACAAATTCCAAAAGGTCGAAAAAAGATGTCCCATCGAGCTCGACCCGGACGAGGTTAAGGCTCTGGTTGTCAGGGAAAAATCCATCGACCAGGCCATCTCAGAGTTGATCACGCCACCATCTGAAGAAGCGCCTCCGGTGAAGGCTGAAGAAGAAGAAGTGGACGCTGACCTTGCCGCGCTAAGAGAGAAAATTCGGCATCAAGCAGACCAGATCAGAAGGCTCAAAGAGTACGTCAAAGACCTGAAAAAAGAGCATTCCGAAGCCGAACGGGGCCGAAGACAGCTGGAAAAAAAGGTCGAACGGCTCAAAGATAAGTCCAGTCGCGAGATCAAGCGAGACCGCGAGATCAAGATCAGAGATAAAGAGATCACGCGACTCAGGGGGCTTCTCCGTCTTGAAAGAAAGAAGAACCGACGACTGACGTCTCGACTGAAACGGGCGGAACGAGCCGAACGGTTGGAAAAAGAGGCCGTAGGAACGCCTGTAAAGGAAATCGAGGTATTCTCCAGAGACGCGGTCCTCGAATCGGTCCAGCTGTATGACATTGGAGAAGGCGACATCGTCTTCCTAAAAGATGCCAGCGGTGGTGGACCCAATACCGCAGACCTTCTGATAGAAAAGGAGGTCGACACGATCATAGCCGGAAGCGAGATGACGCCTGCAGTTCAAGACTACTTCATGGATCACGACGTTCCCGTCTTAACCTCAGAAGAAGTCCCCACAAAAGAGGTGGCAGGAGTGACCTTAATCGACCCTCAGGATCTCGAATCTGCAAAGATGCAATGGGCCGAAAGGAAACGTTTGAGGGTGGCCAACCAGAAGGTCGAATGGCTGGAAGGGCTCGTTCAAGAGTACAGGACCGAGCGCCGAAAGGACGAGAGACAAAAAAGACGAGAACGTGAAGATTGAACGAGAACTTGCCTTCTGGCAGTTCATCCCAGTTCCTCCTTGCATCGCGAAATTTGCCTGGAAAAGCCGGCCACTCAACGAGACTGAAATCTCGAAGAATGCCACGAGGCAAGCTTCAGATAGGCCGAAAAGGCCGCAGTGGCCACCTCATTTTATCACCAATTTGTCTCCAGTCCATATCCTATTCTCTCCTAGACGCTTGTCGCAGCCATCAGGATTTCCTAGTCTCCTTGAGATGAGGGTAGCGTTTTTAAGGAAGCTCTCCAACCCTGCCCACCATCATGCTTATCGACGACATCTTGAGGTTGAAGGAGAAGCGAAACGCCGTCATATTGGCCCACAATTACCAGCCAGGTGAGATTCAAGACATAGCCGACCTGTTGGGTGACTCTTTGGAACTGAGCAGGGCGGCAGCTCGAGAAGAGGCCGACGTGATAGTCTTCTGTGGAGTCGATTTCATGGCCGAGACCGCGGCCATCTTATCTCCTGAGAAGAACGTGATCATGCCCGAGTCGGGCGCAGGATGCCCGATGGCCCAGATGATCTCGGCAGAGAGGCTGAAGGAGTTCAAGAAGGATTACCCAAATGCGGCAGTGGTCTGTTATGTCAACTCTCCCGCCGAAGTGAAGGCCGAAAGCGACATATGTTGCACCTCTGCCAACGGAGTTGAGGTGGTAAACTCTCTTTCTGAAGATCAGGTCATATTCGTGCCTGACAGGAACCTCGGCCATTACGTCTCCAGGCACACCGATAAAGATGTCATACTCTGGGACGGTTACTGTTACGTTCACGATCGCTACACTCTAGAGGATGTCCAGAAAGAACGGGCGGCCCATCCCCATGCAGAGCTTTTGGTCCATCCCGAGTGCAGACCCGAAGTTGTAGATGAAGCCGATTTCGTTTACAGCACCGCGGGCATAGCCAGACACGCCAAGGAAAGCAAGATGAAAGAGTTCATCATCGGAACCGAGGTGGGGATGAACTACCGGCTCAAGAAGGAAAACCCGGACAAGGAGTTTTACCCCCTAAGCGAGGGCGCTGTCTGTGTGGACATGAAGAAGACCACTCTTGAGAAGCTGCACAGATCTTTGGAGACCTTGGAACCCAGGGTCGTGGTGCCCAAAGATATAGCGGACCGAGCAAGGGGCGCCATCGAGAGAATGCTTGCAGTCTAAGCATTATGTCCACATAGACCAAAGCTTTTATAAGCCAGCAGGTGTTTCCGGGAGTTCCGCATGGATCGTCACGTACAGACTGACCGAAAAGTATCTTTAAGAAAATGTGTGAACGAGGTTTGGTGATCGCATATTAGATGTATGAATGCGCGTCAGTTGCGCTACCCACTCATAATTGGCAGCGTTCTGTTTTTAATAGCTGCCGTATATAGCGATGCTCAGAGATGGAGCATCGAGCCCTGGATAGAGTTCCTGGGTATGGTATCAATCATAACAACTGCCGCCATTTGGTGGAGGTGATACCAATCAAATTCTCAAACCCTGTTCTTACAATCCTTGTTATTATAGTTAAGGTCTAATTATGGGGGGCTAATTGGCCCTCACGAGAATCGTGTTTAACGGTACGAGTAGGCCAAGTCTCAAACTCTTGCGATTTAGAGATTTGTTCAAAAGGCATCGCTAAGCGCTATATACCTCAAATCCGTCCAAATGCGCCTAGCCTCGGCTAGATCTTCTCCTGTATTGATATTGAAGAAACTGAGGAGCCTTGGATCTAGAGATCGAAGTTCGCCCACAGGAACACAAGCAACCTGCAGCCCTTCCAGCGGGGCCAAGATCCTTCTTTGATCATTCTCTATGGCTTTGCGACAGGCCAGGGCCATCCTATCTGCACAATAAACCGCATGCAACGTCTCGAGAAGGCCGTCTTCTCGCAATGGTATAGCGGCATCATGGCCTTCTACCAGCCTGAAAAGCTCGCCTATCAAGGAGGGGTTTAGAAACGGCAGATCGCATCCTACAGCGAGGGCGTACTCGCCCTCTGCTGATTCCAGGCCCGATGCCAAAGCTGCCACAGGACCGTAATCTGGCACATAATCGCAAACGAGGTTGGCTTTCGATTTGGGCACCAGAGATTGAAGATGCGCCTTTTGCTCTTCGTCTCTTGCCACTACCACTACGTCCTGGGCGACTTCTTGAACCAAGTCCACAGCCCGTTCAATCAGGGTCTTGCCGAAGAACTCCATGAAGGCCTTCTCCGAGCCGATCCTCCTGCCCCGACCCCCTGCTAGGATCACCGCAGACCTGACGTTTTCCATCCCATCTCCTCGCAGTCCCGGCAGAAGGCCTGAACCAAGAGCGACTGGGGGTTTGGCCAAAGTTTGTCGGCGAGGAGGATCGTGTGCTCTTTGCTCACCGAAGCAGTCTTCCGGCCGACTTCCTGGAAGGCTGCCTCTACAGAGGATCGGTCCGGGACTTTGCCGGTTGCCAACAAGCCGTAGGCCAGCTTTTGAGTGAACCGGTTTCCGAGAATGATCAGCGTGGATTTCCCTTTCTTCGTGATGATGGCTTCCTTTCCGGATATTTCCGCCAGGATGTAACCACCACAGGTAACATAGACCCGGCGACGCCTCTGTTTCTCGGCCGAAATCTCGGTCACCTCGCCCACCAGGACGTCTCCTGATCTCCAGACTTTCTCTTTGCCGTCGGAAACTGCCAGTTTTGCTCCCAGATCTTTGGTCCTGGCAGCCAACTGATCATCGGTCTGGATTGCACCGCTGTAGAGCTCTTCTTCTAAGGTTTCGGCCTCTCCGAAGAAGGCTATGCTCCGTTTGTCGCCTCCCGCGATTGCCTTCTTCTCGCCAGCGAAAGCCACCACCAATGACAAACCTACTTCTCCTCTGTCTGCATCTCGCAGGCGGTCACCGTCTGGCTCAGGAGCATGGATACCGTCAAAGGCCCAACACCACCAGGAACGGGAGTTACGCCCTTTGCAACCTCCATGACGGGCTCAAAATCCACATCGCCTACGATCTTGTCGCCAACCTTTGTCGTCCCGACGTCGAAGACGTAAGCGCCATTTCGGACCATCTCTTTTTTGATCAGGCCGGGAACGCCTGCTGCCACTACCAATATCTCGGCCTGGCGAGTGTGGGCCGCCAAGTCTTTGGTGAAGACGTGGCAGACCTGGACTGTTGCGTTCCTGTTCAGCATCATGGCGGCCAAGGGTTTTCCGACCACGTTACTGTGGCCCACGATCACAACCTCTGAGCCTTCCAGGTTTACACCGAGCCGATCCAGTGTGTGAATAATCCCCTTTGGCGTGCAGGGAACCAGCCTTTCGGCACCTGCGAGAAGTGAGCCCATGTTCAGAGGGTGAAAGCCGTCGACGTCCTTGATGGGATCGATAGTCGCCATTGCAGAGGCCGGATTGAGGCCTTCGGGCAACGGAAGCTGGAGCAAGATTCCGTGAACATCATCCCTTTTGTTCAAGCCCCGGATCGCTTCCAGGAGCTCTTCCTGGCTCACGTCTTTGGGCAAGTTTAGGTTCTCGGACCTGATTCCGACCCGGTCGCAGGCCGAGTGTTTTATCCTCACGTAGATCTGAGAGGCAGGGTTTTCGCCTACCAGGATCGTGACGAGGCCTGGTTTGATCCCTCGATCTGCGAGCTCCTTTATGCGGGCTCGGGTCTCTTCCTCGACTTCGGCGGCAATTGCTTTGCCGTCGATGATCATCCCAGTTCCGGATATAGGGGGAACCTCTGACAAAGTTCGCTCACCTCAGTTCTCACCTTCGAGATCACAGCCTCGTCGTCTATGTTGCCCAGGATAGCGCCGATCATCTCGGCTATCTGGAGCATCTCTTTCTCCTTCATGCCACGGGTGGTAACTGCAGGAGTTCCGATCCTGATGCCGCTGGTGATGAAGGGGCTCGTCGGATCGAAGGGTATGGTGTTCTTGTTCAGGGTGATTCCTGCACTTTCCAGGGCCTGTTCCGCGTCTTTGCCAGAGTATGCCTGGTCCAGAAGCTTGACCAGCATCAGATGGTTGTCGGTTCCGCCAGAGACTAGATCGAATCCCTGATCGAGGAGGCTGTCGGAGATGGTCTTGGCATTCTTGACTATCTGGAACTGGTAGTCTTTGAAATCCTGAGTCAAGGCCTCCTTAAAAGCCACAGCCTTGGCCGCTATGACGTGCATGAGGGGTCCGCCCTGGACTCCAGGGAATACCGCCCGGTCTATGTCTGATGCCAGTTCCTCTTTACACATCACAACGCCACCTCTTGGACCGCGCAGGGTCTTGTGGGTGGTGGTGGTGACAACGTCGGCGTAGGGTATTGGAGAAGGATGGGCACCCGCGGCCACCAGACCCGCTATGTGGGCGATGTCGGCCATCAGGTAAGCTCCGACCTCGTCGGCCACTTCTCTTAGAGCCTTGAAGTCGATGGTTCTCGGGTAAGCGGAGGCTCCTGTCACGATCATCTTGGGCGAGCATTCTTTGGCGATCTTCAGCATCTCGTCGTAGTCCAGCATCTCAGTCTCTTTGTTCACGCCGTAATGGACCACGTTATAGATCTTGCCTGAGAAGTTCACGGGGCTGCCGTGGGAAAGGTGGCCACCGTGATCGAGGCTCATTCCCATCACAGTGTCGCCAGGCTTCAGGAGGGCTATGTAGACCGACATGTTTGCCTGGGATCCGCTGTGGGGCTGGACGTTGACGTGATCTGCGCCAAACAGGGCTTTACACCGGTCTCGGGCGAGGGTTTCGGCCACGTCCACGAAAGTGCAACCGCCATAGTAGCGTTTGCCAGGGTACCCTTCTGCGTACTTGTTGGTCATGACGTTATTATAGGCCTCCATTACGGCCATGCTGGTGAAATTCTCAGCCGCGATCAGCTCCAGGCTGTTTCGCTGCCGCTCCAGTTCATCTTTTATTGCGGAAGCAATTTCAGGGTCAACATCATCCAGAAAGCTCAATTAAATCACCGTTATCAGAGTTCCTGAAGTGGGAATCGTTCAGGGGCAAAATAGGTTATGGTGCTTTTCGATTGCGCAAGGACTTTTTAGGGGCCTTGCCCAATGGCTGAGAAATGACCGACATTATGTTGAAACGAGCGAGGATCATCGCTGATTTCCAGTTCGGGCAAGGCTCTGGGCAGGCGTTATTCCTCGACGACACCACTTACAGTCTTTCCAAGACCAAGAGGGTGAGGCAACTTTTCTCGGGAGACGTACGCATAGCCACGGTGCGGGCCCGCGATGGGCTTTTGACCATAGGAATGTTTGGGGCGCGGCGGCTTTATGATTATCTCCCTTCTGAGAGGCTCAGGGTCATGGTATCCGACGAAGCCGCGCCTTACGTTGCCAAGGGCGGGACCGCCTTTGCAAGGCATGTGGTCCAGGTGGATCCTGAAATTCGGGCTGGAGAAGAGATCTTGGTCGTGGATGAAGAGGGCCGGCTCATAGCGACGGGAAAGGTGCTTCTTTCGCCACAGGAGATGCTGGATCTAAGCCGCGGCCCTGCAGTCATGGTCCGAGAGGGCGCAGAAGAGGTGAAGAAAGAGAAGGAAAAGAGAAAGACGACGAATACGTGAAGGCGCCAGAACCTTTCCGCACCTCTTCTTGGGCTCCATGAAGTGGGAATCCTGGATCTCCACCTTCAGAGCGGGGACATGGCGAGGAGCTGCTCTGCCGAATCGACTATTGCCTGAGCTGCGAACTTCGCCTCATCCCAGTTGTTCCCTCTTCCGAGGGTGATTCGAAGAGAGCCATGAGCCTCTTCAGGTTTCAGCCCTATGGCCGTGAGGACGTGACTTGCTACGGTCTTCTTGGATGAGCACGCAGATCCTGTAGATACCGCAATCCCTTTCGCATCCAAGCGGAAGAGCAAGGCTTCGCCCTCGATGCGCCGGAATCCCAGGTTGAGGTTGCTCGGGAGCCTCTTTGTGCGGTGGCCGTTTACCCAGGCATCTTCCACTCGTTCCAGAACGAAATCTGCCATCCAGTCTCTCATCTCGGCGAGCCGTTTCATCTCTTCGGGCATCTTTTCTTGGGAAAGCGTCGCGGCTTTGGCGAGCCCCACGATTCCCGGGACGTTTTCGGTGCCGGATCTTAAGCCCTGCTCGTGGCCGCCGCCGTGCATTAAGGACTCGATCTCGGTCCCTTTCCTGATATAGAGGGCCCCAACACCTTTGGGGCCGTGCAGTTTGTGAGAGGATATAGAGAGCAGGTCCACGTTCATCTCGTTCACATTTACTGGAATCTTGCCCACGGTCTGAACTGCGTCTGTGTGAAATGCGATGTCCCTTTCCCGGGCGATCTTGCCGGCTTCCTTTATGGGCTGGATCGTTCCGATCTCGTTGTTAGCGTGCATTATCGAGATGAGAATAGTATCGTCTTGGATTGCTGAATCCAGGTCTTTCAGACTGATGATGCCGTCACGAGAGACCGGAAGGTAGGTCACATTGAACCCTTGCCGTTCCAGATATTTGCAGGGCTCAAGGATTGCGGGGTGTTCGATAGTGGTTGTGATGATGTGTTTGCCCTTGTCCCGGTTCTTCATAGCAACGCCCTTCAGGGCCATGTTGTCGGATTCGGTACCGCCGCTGGTGAAGTAGACCTCTTCGGGCTCTGCGTTTATGAGGCCTGCAACCTCTGATCTTGCCACTTCCAGAGTTTCTCCTGCTTCTCTTCCAAAAGTGTGAAGGCTTGAGGCGTTGCCGAATGTCTTGGTGAAGGCCTCTTGAATTGCATCTACCACCTCATCAGCCATAGGGGTGGCAGCGGCATGGTCCATGTAGATCCTCTTCATATTATGTGCAATGGAGAACATGACATAAATAAACTATCGAGGCTGTACTGGGGTGTTACTGGGGGTGTGTTGAGGACATATCCGAGGTCGTCAAGAGGAGCGCCACCTGAGCGGCGTGTCACATTTTCGGCTCTGTTTCATATCTACATTGCCCGGCCTCGTCTTGCCCTGTCCTCATCCGACCTGACTCGAACTGACATGATTCGAACCGGCACGGGCTTGGCCAGGCCCGGCGCCGCGCCAGATGTCTTTAATGCTTTTTGAAAGCCTCTTGAAAGCTTTGAACGCCTCGACACAACCTATAAGTAAACACCTGCCCGATCCTGAGAGCATGATAGCCTTGGACCCGTTGATCATTGCGGGAATCGCCCTCATATCTGTGGGCATAATCTACACTCTCGTGTCAGCCCGGGCGGGAATCGTCCTCGTAGGCCTTGGCACGATTGCTGCGGGTGTATTTCTCTTCACCATCGTTCCTGACTGGCTCAGTCCTTTCTCGGTCCTGTTCAACGGGCTCCTCGTGGTATCCGGGCTCTGGATGGTGTCAGTGGGAAGAAAGCAGGAGTGCGCGCAGAGATAACTTTATAAGGGTGAGTCGCAATCCTGGTGTCCGAAGAAAAGAGGGGCCATAGGGTAGCCTGGATATCCTACAGGACTGGGGGTCCTGTGACCGGCGTTCGAATCGCCGTGGCCCCACATATTCGTTCTGATGATGTCGGTTTTTGGGATTTAATAAACCGAAACGTTACAGGACTGTGTTATGTGATCGCTTCAGGAGAGAAAGATGAAGCGGTTGGGTATAGACTGGAACGTTCACACTAAAACTGATTTTGAGCCATCCCTGAGGAGATTTCGGCGCTATCTGGAGGATAACGGCTTCAGAGAAAGCACCATTGAGGGTTATGTAGACAATGTTGGTCGATATCTCAAATTCGCCGGTACTGATAAGACTTCAGAAAAGGATAGGATAACGTTTCGGGATGAATCACACAACTCCAAACTTAGCAGAAGCACACTGAATCAATACGGCTATGCAATCAAGGCTTATCATTCTATGTTAGGTGAAGATATCTCTTATCGGCAATTGAACCCACATAATCACATCCCATATTATTACCTTGACTTTATCACATTACAAAACGAATCAGTAACATACACCACCTTACAGTCTAAATCCTACGCAAGATGTAATCAATATCCGTCGCCTCTGGTCTAAGCTAATGTGGTAAAGTCAATAGGAGCTGTGTCGAGAGATTCAATAGTTGAGCAGGTTTCAAAATAGCGCCTCATGCTGGTTTTGGCTGGTTAAACAACTCGACAGAAGAATCGCCATCCTGTGCCTCAAATATGGCTCAAACTCTGATTCGTAATTGTCGGCCGGATAAATAGTTTTGAAACCAGATCGTTGGATAAAGACGACATTTAGAAAACTAACTCTGCGGTATGAGTGACTTAACTCATGCTTCGTGGGTTTCTTGAACATCACTTGTTTCTTGATATATTGGCGAAAACCGACATTCGGTAGGGTACTATTCCACATAAATATTTTTCCACAACATTTTTCTTTACATAATGTGGGCTAACTTTAGTATATAATTATCTAAGTTTGGACCCCTCACAAGTATTCAAATCCCATAACTACTGCATACGTGCTCGCTAATTTGATATTAATTAAATTATATGGATATTTCTACCGCCAAACCGCTATCAAGATAATTATTTCTGATCAGCGCTCGCCCTGCCGAGAGTCAGAAAAACTGCAAGCAAGAAGAATTTTGAAATAGGATCATTTATAATTTGGGTAGCCCATCTTTGTAATTCGGATGAGTTCTCAATCCCTCAAAATGGGAATCTTCTTCAATTTCTTCCATAGATATCTCCTTATTATCCAAAGCTTCCTTAAGTAGTTTTACAGCAACTTCATAATTTCCTATAGTCGATTCGAAGCTGGCTTTGATCGAAGCATTTTCACCCAGAATGAAATCTCGTATACCTCTAATTATTTCCGAATCTTCTTTATTTAAATCTAATAATCTCATAAACTTTATATTATTGCGTAAGCCTCTAAAATCCGGATCATACCTGACATCTGTGGCGGTTGCAAATTTTTTACGCAAAGCTTGCCCTAGCAATCTTAACGATTCGTCTTCGTTGCCTACAATCGCTTCAAAAGCTGCTCGGTTAAAAACACTCTCTCTGCTAATTTTCCAACGAATTTCTCGAACATCCTCGAAGTATTTTTCTATTTCGTTAGTTTGCTTATGACAGGTGGCAAGTGCAAGACGGCTTGATAAGCGAAGTACTTCGTACTTCTCGTCACCAATTAGTTCATCAACTTTACCAAAATAATCTTTTGCTAAATCAAATTCTTCCCTTTTGAAATGTACTAAGCCAATTCCAAATACTGGATATGGGAAATTCGGATCATTTTTTGTCGCTATGTTGTAATTTTCGATAGCTTTGTCATATAGTTTCGTAGCGTAGGATCCGGCATCTAAATATATGCTACCAATTATCACATGTGGCAATGCCAATTCAGTGTCTAAACTTTTAGCATCGAGTGCATCAAGATATGCTTCATTGAGATGCCACACATATCTACGGCAAGCAGCTAAACCACAGTAAGCTCCTGCATGTTTCTTAATCTTTATTGAACTTAGAAACATAATTTCTGCTTTCTCATAATCTTCGATCTCGAATAATTCAATTCCGATGTTATAACACAATCCAAAAAGTGTGCTGTATCCTGGTTCTGATTTTAACGCATCGATACAAATATCATATGCTTCGTAGAGGTCTTCTATCCTATTTGTTAATAAATATAAATAATATTTGTCCAATGCGCCTGTAAAATATTTGAATCCGGTCCATGTTCTTGCTTTTAGTTGCTTTTTATCTTGTGTTGTAGAATTATCGTCTTTTGCCTTGGGGAAGTATGCATAACATTTATCTAATAATTTAGTAAAATATTTAAATCTATTCCATTTTCTTGCTTTTGGTTGCTTTCCTTTTGAGAGGTCAAATGCTATCTTATATGCAAGGTCTTTTACCAAATCTGTCATATCATGGGCACGTCTTAGCTCACCACTAGCTTCGCATGTACAAGTACCGCAATGCATTTGTCTATGTTCTATTTGAGCTATTAGTCTATAACCCGAGTTATATTTATTACTTCGGGAGTGCAGAGGGTCACGAATACCCCAACCTTTAGGTTGGGGATGAAGTGAACCCTCGCCCGTTTTTCGTGTTCTTTTAAATCGATGCAGCATTACTTCTTTTTAAAATGGGGTT
>Ga0272443_10001235_pt1 | contig 39214 bp, 26 predicted proteins | sample SSMAcet12_FD_193581 | JGI IMG/M metagenome (GOLD analysis project Ga0272443, IMG submission 193581) | Marine sediment archaeal communities from Little Sippewissett salt marsh, Falmouth, MA, United States - SSM-Acet-12 | ecosystem: Environmental > Aquatic > Marine > Wetlands > Sediment ...
CGAGATTAACATCTATGATAAAATGTCCGCCCAGATAAAGTACCGCGATAATACGGTGGTCAATTATTCGCTTACCACCTATTCACCTTTCGAGGGATGGAGAATCGCTTTCAACGGAATGGACGGACGGATTGAAGCCTGGCTCGATATTCCCTGGCTGAAGAGCGAAAACATAAGCCAGTCCGAAATGCACAAGCTTGAAATGTCCCAGGAGGAAGATGTGCAGGATACAGAACCGATCATCGTGCATAAGCTCTGGAATGACTATGACAAGATCAATGTGAAATTCTCCAAGGGCGGACACGGGGGCGGAGATGTGGAACTGCATAATAAAATTTTCAGGTCTCCGGATGAAAAAGATCCGTTTGACCGTGCGGCAGGCGTCAGGGATGGTGCCATGTCCATTTTGATCGGCGTTGCGGCGCGGAAAAGCATCGAGGCGGGAGAGAAGATCCGCATCGCCGAATTGACGGATCTGGAGCCCAGGGCCAGGAGATTAATCTGATAATTTCTGTGATGGTTTCAAGGCGGAAGTTTATCCAGGCCGGGACAGTCTCGGCAGTGGGAGCAGCCATGTGGGCCTGCGGTTCAGGGAAAGAACAGCCTGCTGAAGAAGCTGGTTCTTTAGACATCAGGCACAATCCCATCGGTGTTTCCACCTATTCCTTCTGGCAGTTCAACGGACCGAAGGAAAGCGTACCCATCGAATCCTGTATCGACCATGCCGCAGCCATGGGGTTTGACGGCATCGAACTGCTTCTGATGCAGATGGCTTCAGAGGAGAACGGTTATCTTCAGAAGCTGAAAAAAAGGGCTTTCCACAGCGGGCTCGATCTGTGCGGGTTTTCCACCCACCAGGGTTTTTTGAATCCCGATAAAGCATACAGGGATGAAAACATCCGGTTGACAAAACACCAGATCGAGCTTGCCTACAGGCTGGGGATCCCAACCATGCGCCTGAATACAGGCAGGTGGGGCACCAGTGAATCCTTTGACCACCTGATGGAAAACAGGGGCATCGAACCGGCCATAGAGGGATATACAGAGGAGGACGGTTTTATCTGGGTCATCGATTCCATCAGCCAGTGTCTTGGCAAAGCAGAAGAGTGCGGGGTGGTGCTGGGACTGGAGAACCACTGGGGACTGGGCCGGACGGCTGCCGGTGTGCGGCGGATCGTGGATGAGATCAACTCCCCCTGGCTGAAAATCACCATGGACACAGGGAACTTCCTTGAAAATTCCTATGAACAGCTTGAGCAACTCGCCCCGGATACTTATCTGGTCCAGGCAAAAACCTATTACGGAGGGGGGAAGTGGTACACACTGGACCTGGATTACCGGCGTATCGGGGAGATGTTACGTAAACACAATTACAGGGGTTACATCTCGCTTGAATTCGAGGGGAATGAAGATCCCATGACAGCAATCCCGAAAAGCCTGGAGCTGTTGAGGGAATCTTTCTATTACAAAACTGGTTTGGAGTAAGATGAAAAAAGTTGCAAGGATCACATCCATTGTTCTATTGATCCTGCTTGGGATTTCCGCATTAATAGGCGCATACGGGCTGGTCGGTGATCCCTCTGGAAAATCGGCCCAGCTACCGGAAGACCTGCTGGATTCCACCCCTTTCCGGAATTACCTTGTTCCGGGCTTGTTGCTGGGAATATTCAATGGTCTGTTGAGTCTGGCAATTGCTGTCCTGGTGATCATCAGGGCAAGGTTTCACGAGTGGATAGTGATCTTCCAGGGGTGTGTGCTGATCGTATGGCTGACCGTAGAGGTCATGATGGGAATTTACCTTCCTGCGATGACCCTTCCCTATTATGTGATCGGGATTTTATTGATCGTTTGTGGCTCTGTGCTCAGATACCATCACAATTAAAAGGAATTGTAATATTTATTACATTTAATGCTGAAATATTGAGCGACCATGATTGACGTCCGGCAAGCCATTGATATAGCGAAAGAGCACCTCACCATTTTTTTCCCGGAAGCTGAGAATGTTCAGCTGGAGGAAGTGGAATTGACCACTGATAAAACCCACTGGCTGATCACCCTGAGTTATGAAGGTGTTACTACTTCTGTGGCCAGCTCACTGCTCGTTGGAAAATCTCTGATTTATAAACAATTCAGACTGGATGCAGAATCCGGGGATGTAATCTCTATGAAGATCCGGGATATCAAGTAAACCCCAATAGAAAGGTTTATGAAAAAGCATTGTGGATTATTATTGTAATCCTAATTATTGTATCCCATTCATGCCTAAAGAATTCTGAAATTGGGGGGAATTTATGAAGGTTCCTATGTTTCTCTGTAAGGATTTGCGATGAATCTGCACTGGTAACTTTTAAAACAAAATTGATCGTAATTCAGGTAGGTGCTGTATGTGACTATGAGATTACAGGAACAGAAATGAGGTTCTTAGAAAAACAGGATAATCAATGGAAAATAACTCACCTATTGACAGGGTATTCTAAACACTCTAGTCTTTTATGCATCGGACTGAGAATCCGTGCTTTTTCGTGCTGTAGAATCGGCGAATATCCTGATGGTCATAGGCCAGGCTATGGCGCCAGACATACAATGAGGTATATTCTGTAGCTGTCCAGAAGAGGCCAAGATAACCCACTTCGTTAAACGTTCCATCATCATAACGATAGCCTCCGGGAAGGGCGGTAAAACCGCTTGAATTAGTAGCACCCGTGTTAGGACTAACCCAATGACTTGTGCCTGCTTCCTTCAACATTCCACCTTCATTCGACCCGCGAAATCCTGTGTTATCGGCCTCCGCCGGGCTCATCCCCAGGTATATTTCCATTTGTTTCCATTCTGCATCGCTGGGCAGGTGCCAACCATCAGGGCATACTCCCTGAATACCGCTTGGTTTTGCATCGCTGCTGATATTCCCATTCATAGCAGCCGCCCATGTGTATAATCCACCGTAGACATCTCCCAAAGCAGTATTGTTATTGTACCAGCTATAGGCTTTATCCGTGTGTTCCAGGTTTTCCCATATGGTGCTGCTCTCAATCAGCGGTATAGCACTTCCATCTGCATAATGTGTTACTTTCAGATTCTCCGCCATCCAGATCTGACTTCCGATCTGCACAGTCTGGTATATATTGCCGTCAATATCCGTGACAGTATTCGTTTCCAGAGTTTCAAAATCCACCTCCTCTCCATAGCTGGTTCCTTCACTGTTGGTTGCATATGCCCGGACATAATATGTTTCCCCTGGATAAAGTCCGGTCATATAACTGGTATAGCTTCCTGTTCCAGCGCCATCGTTTGTATGTGCATCATAGATGGTGGGCACACCAGAAGTGTTCCAGCATATTCCTTTAGCAGTCACATATGATCCCCCGTCGTCGGTTACATTCCCTCCGCAGGTAGCTGAGTTCTCCGTTTTGTCAGTAACTGGCAAAGTGACGACAGTCGGACGAAATACCTGGCATGGCGATGTGTTGAAGATTTCCTGTGACCCATAAACGGTTTCTGTTGAATTTGAGGCATATGCTCTTACATAGTATGTAGTGCCACAATCCAGTCCGGTCAGGTAGCTGATGAATGTACCAGCTCCGCTACCATCCTCAGTATGATTGCCCGCCAGGGTTGGATATGCCTCCGTCCCGTAACATACCCCTCTCGATGTGACCGCAGAGCTTCCTTCACTGACCACCGTACCACCAGACCGGGCACTGTTTTCAGTAATCCCCGTTGGCGTTGCCGTGGTCACCACCAGAATCTCTTCAGGGCATTTAGCGGTAGAGAAAATTTCCTGTGACCCATAAACGGTTTCTGTTGAATTTGAGGCATATGCTCTTACATAGTATGTAGTGCCACAATCCAGTCCGGTCAGGTAGCTGATAAATGAACCATCTCCGCTGCCATCCTCAGTATGATTGCCCGTCAGGGTCGGGTATGGCACTGTCCCGTAACATACCCCTCTCGATGTGACCGCAGAACTTCCTTCACTGACCACTGTACCACCAGACTGGGCACTGTTCTCAGTAATCCCTGTCGGCTTTGCCGTGGTCACCACCAGAGCCTCCTGTGAACACTTATCGGTGGTGAAATTCACCTGATCACCATAGCCTGTCCCCACAGAATTTGTGGCGTATGCTCTCACATAATAAGTTGTATTGCATACCAAACCTTCAAGAGTGCTCATGTATGATCCCTCCCCGCTTCCATTCTCAGTATGCGGACCCAGCACAACAGGATTTGAAGATGTACTCCAGCATACCCCCCGGCTCTGAACATGGCTTCCTCCGTCTGACACGACAAGTCCTCCTCCGTTCCCTGAAGTTTTCGTAATCTGAGTGATTTCAATGGTTTCCACAACCGGAACTGTAGTTTGTTTGGTTGTGAACAGACTCTGTTCTCCGTAAACCACATCCTCAGTATTCTCTAGGAAAGCTTTGAAATAATATGTTACCCCCGGTTGAAGGGCTTCAATCCTTCCTGTGAAATCACCGGTTGTTGATCTCAATCCCAGAAGTTTTAACTCTGCATTTTCGATATTAGGATTCGGTGAATCCGAATAACAGAATCCATGCTCCGTTATACCAGCTGCTCCTCTGTCCAATACCCTCCCGGAAAGCATACACGTTGTATATCCTACCTCTGAGGCCACCCCGGTGTTAACTTTATTGATGCGCTCCGGTTCAATTTTCTTACATCCGGAGATCAGGAGGATCAACAATAGCACTTTAAGAATGTATGAGCAAATCTGACGTTTCATCTTTTCTTATGCAATTGTTGATCGTATGTAAATCTGCTATTGTTTAATAAAAATAAAATCACCTCCCTCGTCACCTACATTCCTGATTTCTCCATATTGGGGGACCGCATCACTGTTGTTAATCACCGGTTCCCTGATTATGCTGAATAACTGATATGCAGACAAATATTTCTCCTGGTTATCCTTTAAACGGTCAATCAGGTAATTGATGAAAGCACTTTGATCAGGTACTTCTGTAAGCATTCCGCTGGTCATGGCCTTTCGACTGGGGAGTTCGTATAATTTCTCTATTGAATTCGGTGCATCATAAAAGGCAGCACGTGAATTGAAGATCGACCCTGCAAAACAAGCATCAGTAATGAGCAGGGTATGCCTTGAATCGATTTGTTTCAAATAGTCTACCAGCATGCTATTACTCAACCAGTCAATCTTTGTAACCTTGCGTGCATCAGATGGTAGCCAGTATCCGATATTAGCCTTTTCGTTATAGGTCCCATGCCCTGCATAGAATATTAATAAGTTGTCATTTGGAGTCACCGTTCTGGACAACTTTTCAAGTGCGTAGGAGATCTCATTCCTCCTGGCATCCTTGAGCAATTCTACGTAATCCTCCTCAAAATTATATTTCCCGACAAGTATGGCGTACAACTCCTCCGCATCCTGTATCGCATGGTCAAGGTCTCTGATAGGAGGATCAAAGTAGTTATTAATACCAATAAGCAGAGCATAATATTTCGATTCATTTTTTACTTTGTCAGCGAGTGATAACGCTTCGGGAACAAGTTCTACCAAGAGCTTATACTCTCTGACGTTGTCATTTTTATCCATTGTGACCACAGACACTTCGGTGATCCCGGATGATAATTGCAGCTCCATTGAAAATACCCCATTCTCTGATATCTCAATGACCTGTGAATCTATGATCAGCGTATTCACAGCCTTTTCATCTGTCACCTTCCCGATGAGATTGAGAACAGGTTCAGTAGTGATAAAGGTTGTACCAAATTCCAGATCAGGTGAAAGTATCCTTATTTCAGGTGGTGCTGCATTCCCTGAAGAAACGGTAGACTGAGATTTTGCCTTGATAAACGATTTCTCACTCCTCAGCACCTGTCCGTTTACCTTCCAGGTGAATATCATGAAAACACATGCCAGTATGTATGCTAATCTTCTCATGAAATCGCTCAATATTCATTCCCTGGTATGAAATTTATGTGTAACGCAAGCATGGGTATCCCAAATCCCTGGTTATGTGCAGGTCCTATATCAAACCTCACATTGGAGTCTTTTCCAACATTAAGATTGCCGGTACCCGGTAGACCTGCCACCGTCCATACTAGATCTAACAACCATATACCTATGGCAGCATAGGCGCTAAACTCGGAAATATGATCCTGCCGGACTGATTTTTGAAAGAGCGTATTTAATTCACTTTCATCATACGAGCTTTTATACTTATCATAACTATCCACTGCAAGGTTATTAAAAACGAGTGCCGAAACAATTCCCGAGTAAGCTGCGACACCCTTCAAAAGATGTGATTTATTGCCATTCAACCCTGTTAAACCCCATCCGGGAAATGCTAGAGATCGCAAGATAGCCCCTGTTCGATTGATATTTTCAGCATCTGCATTGATTGCGATTTCTTCGGGCATATGCTCACCAAGGACCCGTATAAACACTCCTTCCTCAACGGAAACGTGATCCAATTTGTAGTTCCAAATAATCTGACGGGTACCTCCGCCCTGTACATTATCTCCAATATCACCGATGAGAGCTTTTGCCTGTATGGGTTCATCATGATTATCGCTTGCTTCGATCCAGATCTTATATCTGTCATTTGGCGAACTGTTAATGATCTGGTAACTGATATGAATCTGCTCATTCTTCAATTCCAGATAGGGTGTTGATATCTGCTCAACCTGGGCGTTGATGATGCCCTCTGAACAGAAAAAAAAGAATAATAATAGTGCTGTAATAACCAATCTCATGAGATAAGATGTATTCTCACCTGAACTAAATGTATGAAATATCATTTAAGGAATCTGCGATGTGACTTAGAAAAATGATTAATAGCGCATTTGATTTGACGGATTGAACCATTCTAACCAAGTAGTGACGTAATTTTCGTCGGAATCATACCTATCACACAACCAATTCCCCAACTGGTTTCTAAGCTACAATAAATCAACAATCACCTTGAGACTACCAGGGGGAAGATTAAGCCCTTTTAGCGCAACAAGGTGATCTGGCGGTACAGGAACCTTCATTCACTGAAAATAAAGCCTCACTCATACTTCAGAATGGTGGCTGCGCTGGTCCTGGCTGCTGCCAGGATGTTGTAACTGATGGTTGCCATGGCCACGATAACAATGATCGCGGTACCGGCCAGAAATTCGGACGCCTGCAACCCGTATTTATCTGCTCCAGGCAATTTCTGATATACGAACCAGGCAGCCGCCCAGGATAAAACAATGCCAAGGGCCATCAGCACGAGGAATTCGCCGACCATGGTCATGTAGAGCCTCCGGACGGAGAATCCCAGCACTTTGCGGATGCCGATTTCCTTCATCTTCCTCCGGCAAAAATAGAGCACCAGTCCAAACAGTCCCACGGATGAGATCAGGATGGAGAAACCGGCGAACATGAAGCAGATATTCCTGAATATACCCCAGATCCGGGTTGCGTTTTCGGCCAGGATATGATTCACGAACGGTTCAAACTGAAAGGCATCTCCCGGATAGGACTCCTCAAAAACGGACCGGGCGATCCTTTCCGCCTCCTGCTTTTTTCCCGGCATATACCGGATGCTGTACATCCCTGTCAGCGAGACCGAATCCCCCATCAGCCGGTACGTGTGGGGTTCTGTCGGATTATGCACCGACTGGGCCACATAGTCATCCACCACCCCGATCACTTCCCAGTCGCCCCAGAAAGAGGTTTTTACTTTCATGCCGATCGGATGATCCCATCCGAAATTCTTTACAGCAGTTTCGTTGATCAGGCATTTATCCCCGTCCGCGGGATACTCCCTGGAAAATCCCCTTCCCCGGGTGATCCGTATCCTGTAGGTGTCAAAATAATCGTAGCTGATGTTGTAGATCCTCACGAAGGTCTTCTCTTCCGGATGTCCCCCTTCCCAGCTCATATCGTCCCCTCCCGGGAGAAGGAACGGAATATAATCCGTGAAACAGGCATTTTCTATTTCCGGGGAAGCGATGAGCCGCTCCCTGACCTGTTCAAATGAGCCAACCTTGTAAGTCTTTATGTTGGCGGTCAGCAGGTGATCCTTATCGAATCCCATTTGCTTGTCGATCATATAACTGGCCTGCCTGAATACAATGAAACTCACAATGACGAGAAAGAGTGAAATGGTGAACTGCATGGTTACCAGTACTTTTTTCAGGGAGATCCCGTTCCGTTCCAGCGTCAGGAAACGCTGCCGCATTGCCCTGACCGGATTGAACCTGGAAATGATGAAAGCGGGGTAAAGCGAAGACAAGAATCCTGTCGCCGCAGCCACCAGCAGAACAAAAATGATCAGCTGAGGGTTGTTGAAGATGCTGAGGCCGAGGTCCTCTCCCAGGACCCGGTGGTAAAAAGGCATCGCGTAATGAACCACCAGCAGCGCGATGAACGCACAGGCAAGGGATTCCGTGACCGATTCACCCACAAACTGCCACCACAGCTCCCGCTGGCTGTAACCCACGCTTTTCTTGATCCCGATTTCCCTCATTCTGGAGGTGGCATCAGCGATCTGAAGGTTCACATAATTGACGGAGGTCAGGATCAGGATCAGCAGGGCAATGAAGTAAAAAAGTCCAATGGCGATGATCATATCGGGCTGGAAATATGGATTCATATGCACCTTTGAAAGAGGTCTGAGGTAGGGGTAGTGATACTCACGGTAATTTTTCAGTGCACCATGGATCTTTTCGTTCACCTGGTTGAAATCTGCATGCTCCCTAAGCAACACAAAGACCCCAAAAGAGTATGCCCAGTAATTGTCCTCGTAATTCCTGAACCCCGTATACTCAGTATAATCCAGCATGGGCAGCAGGAATTCCGGTCTCCAGTCTGAATTTTTCGGCAGATATTCATAGACCCCCGTCACCGTCAGAGGGATCTTGTTCTCCAGGTAGAGTACATTTCCGTACGCCTCCCCGCCGGGAAAGAATTTTTCCGCACTGGACCTGGAGAGAACCAGTGAATGGGGTTCCGTAAGTGACCTGGCGGCCGATCCCTCAATGAACCTGAATGTGAAAATATCGAATATGGTGGAATCGGAATACCATCCCTGCTTCAGCATGACGGGACTGGCAGGATCGGTCGCAAAGAAATACCCGTCAATGTTGTCATCACCGGCCGAATGAACCAGTGCGATCCGCTCCACCTCGGGCAGCTCGGTCAGCTCATGCCTGGCAAGGGCAGCGGTCACGCTGGCGGAATGGGGATTCGGACTGAATTGCACATCACTGAAGATCTGCAGTCTGAAGATGCGGTCATACAACCGGTTGTGCCTGTCATAGTTCAGATGGAACTGGAGAAACAGGCTGATCAGGATAAAGGCAATGATACCCGCCGTAAGGTTCAGGATGCTGATCCCGGCCATCAATTTGTTGTTCATCCTTCGTCTGATGAACGCTGCAAAAAAATGTGTTCTCATTTTACCGGACTAAGCGATTTGGAAATTACGGATCCTGTGATCAATGACCACCTGTCCATCCAGGAGATTGATGGTACGATGGGCCCTTTCCGCATGGGCAAGGGAGTGGGTGACCATCACGATGGTCGTCCCTGATTCATTGAGCTGTTCGAGCAGTTGCATGACTTCTTCTCCATTGGATGAATCCAGGTTCCCGGTGGGTTCATCGGCAAGGACCAGCCCCGGTCCGGGAACCACCGCCCTGGCGATGGCCACCCGCTGCTGCTGTCCCCCGGATAACTGCTGGGGGAAATGATCCCTCCGGTGACCGATCTGCATCCTGTCCAGGACAGCCTGAACCTTTTTTTTTCGTTCCGAGGCAGCTGTCCTGAGGGCCAGGAGGGGAAGCTCCACATTCTGAAACACGGTCAGTTCGTCGATCAGATTGAAATTCTGAAAAACAAATCCGATCCTGCCCTTCCTCAACCGCGTCCGGTTCAGTTCATTCATCCCGGACGTCGGGATCCCGTCAAAATAGTATTCCCCCTCATCAGGTTCGTCCAGCAATCCGAGCATATTCAGCAGGGTTGATTTCCCACATCCGGAGGGACCCATGATGGCCACGAATTCTCCCTTCTGAACCGTCAAATTGACTTTGTTCAGGGCGGTGGTCTGGATCGTTTCGGTGCGGAAAACCTTCGATAACTCAACTGTGCGTATCATGGAAATTGTTTTCGACATCTGATCTAAAAGCATGCCACCCGATATAACATACTAACAATTAGCGCATTAAAATATCAGAACGTCCATAAATTGTAAAGATACTTTACACAGATGTGTAAAATTTCATTACATTTGGATCAAACATATCACCCATGAAAGGGAGCAAGATCCTGATTGCCGACGATAACAGGAATGTCCTCAATGCCCTGTCTCTTTTGCTTTCTCCCGAATTTGACACCGTAACCACCCTGCAGCATCCCAACCGGCTTCTGGAAGAGCTTGCTTCCCGGGAATATGATGTGGTGCTGCTCGACATGAATTTCACGGCGGGACAGCAGACCGGAAACGAGGGCATCTACTGGCTTCGTGAGATCAGGTCCCGCTTCAGAATGGTCGAAGTGGTCATGTTCACGGCATATGGAGATGTGAACCTGGCGGTAAAGGCGCTCAAGGAGGGTGCGGCGGACTTCGTGCTCAAACCCTGGGACAATGAAAAACTGCTGGCCACACTGAATGCCGCATCCAGGATCAGCCGGTCAAACCGTGAACTCGGTACCCTGAAAACAAAAGAAAAGGGAGCCAGGCAGGAACTGAACCGGGGCGGAGCAGTGATCTACCGTTCCCCGGCCATGGAAAGGGTCATGCAACTGGTGGATAAAGTTGCACCCACCGATGCCAACATTCTGATCACCGGAGCAAATGGAACCGGCAAAGAACTCATTGCCAGGGAAATACATAACAAGTCCCGGAGATCACAAAATTACTTTGTGCTGGCAGATCTATCAGCCCTGACCGAAAGCTTGTTCGAATCCGAACTTTTCGGATACAAGAAGGGGGCATTTACGGGGGCGGAAGAGGACCGTTCAGGGAAATTCCTGCTGGCCCATGGAGGGACCCTGTTTCTGGATGAGATCGGGAATATTCCGCTCCACCTCCAGTCTAAACTGCTCACAGTGCTGCAGACAAGGAGCATCACTCCGGTTGGTTCCACCCAGCTGATCCCCCTTGATATCCGGCTCATTGCGGCCACAAACCAGTCCATCGAATCCATGATCAATTCTGGAAAATTCAGAGAGGACCTGCTCTACCGGATCAATACCATCGCGATCCACCTGCCATCGCTGAACGAACGCCCCGAGGATATCCCGTTGCTGGCCGGCCACTTCATTGAACACTACTGCAGGAAATACGCCAAACCTTCCTTTCAGCCGGACCAGGAGCTGATTGAAAGGATGCAACGGATGGCATGGCCCGGCAATGTGCGTGAACTTCAGCACACCATCGAGAAAATGGTCATCCTTTCCGAAAACGGGGTACCCGATCTTTCGGTTCTGTCCGGTGAAAGCATGACGTCCCTTCCCCACCCGGATGAAATCCTTACCCTTCAGGAGATGGAAGAAAGGATGATCCGCGCAGCACTGGCCAGGAATGGCAATAACCTGTCAAGTACTGCTTCCGGCCTTGGCATCAGCAGACCGACCCTGTACAGCAAGATGAAAAAGTATGGGATCTAAAAAAATCTCCTGGAAACGGATCGTGTTGATCCTCCTGATCATCGCCTTTTCGGTACTGGCAGGTGCGCTGATCCCCGGAAAAAGGCCTGACCTGGTCCTGCTGCCGGCCATGGGTGTTGTACTGTGCACACTCCTCCTGCTGGCCGACATCCGACGGAACGAACGCAGCATCGATCTGTTCTTCGACAGTGTGATGGGAGGGGATTTTGCCACCACCTTTGATGAATCAGAAAAGAACCTGTTCCTCCGCAGCCTGCACATGCGGATGAACCAGTTCATAAGCAAAGTCAGGGAACTCAGGATCAGGAACGAATCAAGCGAAAAATACTACAGGTCCGTTCTGGAGCAGTCTGCAACCGGTCTGGTCATCCTGAACGCGGCCGAAGAAATCGAGGTGATCAACCGATCCGCCTCTCGTCTTGCCGGGATCTCTCCCGACTCCACCGACCGAAGACTGATGAAGATCAGGAATCCGGCTCTGTTCGAACAGTTGAAGCGGATCCCGCCGGGAGAGAGCATTACCTTCAGGGGACAGGGGACCGGAACAGAACGGACCCTCCTCCTGGAGGCCACCGAGATCGAAATGGATGGGAAGCGTCTGAAAGTGGTTTCCATCGAAAACATCAGGCGCCAGCTCGATCAAACAGAGCTGGAGTCCTACCAGGGCCTGATCAGGGTTCTTACCCACGAGATCATGAACTCGGTCGCCCCGCTCACTTCAGTCTCCGGCACCCTGCAGAAACGGTTTTACCCGGATCAGTCCCCGATCGATCCGGCCAGGATTGATAAAAAACTGATCAGTGACCTGCTCCACGGGCTTTCCACCATCGATGACCAGACCAGGGGGATGGCCGATTTCGTGAACAATTACCGGAAACTCACGAAACTGCCTGAGCCGGTCATCGCGGAGATGAATGTGGCCGGGTGGCTGGAGAAACTTAAGATCCTGATCGCGAATCAAATTGAGGATGAGGGAACACAGCTGATCGTCTCCTCGGATCCGGGAATTAAGACAATGAATGCAGACAAGAATCTGCTGAATCAGGTCATCCTCAACCTTGTCAACAATGCCAGGGAAGCACTCGCATCGATCTCTGAAGGCAGGGAACTGAAGATCGAATTGTTCAGGTATGACCCGGATCATGTTTATATCAGGATAACCAACAACGGGCCTGTGATTCCCGAAGCGGACCTGGAAAAGATCTTTATTCCGTTCTTCACCACGAAAACGACCGGTTCCGGAATCGGGCTTTATGTTTCCAGGCAGATCATCCAGCAGCATCGCGGACTGCTGTCCGTGTCAAGCCGGCCCGGAGAAACCTCGTTCCTGATCGAGCTTCCGGATTGAATTTCCTGAGAGGGCGGAAGGCCTGAACGGGATTTCTGGCTGCGCCAGGTTCCCTGCCCCTGCCGGGGGCTACCTCGCATAAACAGGAAATCCCAACCATGCTTCGCATGGTATGGAATTTTGTTTCCAGGCGCTTTTGAATGCAAGCATTCAACGCTTTGAAAACAAAAATCCCGATCCAAAAAAGAATCGGGATTTCCTGTTTATGCGGTCTGGACGGGACTCGAACCCGCGACCTCCGGCGTGACAGGCCGGCATTCTAACCAAACTGAACTACCAGACCGTATTTATCTGTTGATGACGATATCTTAAGAACGTGCGCTGGTGAAATGCGTGCCAAAAATAGATGAAATTTTTCACCCTGCAAAGGAAAAATCTAAAATTCGCAAATAGTTGATTACTTCTGAATAAACAACTTCTGCGTCCCCGAGCCGGCACCGGTGATCAGCTGCATCACGTAGATCCCGGCAGGCAGCGGGCCGGACAGGTGACCCGCGGGTGAGAGTACCGCATGTTGCTCCCCGGCAGCGGAAGGCAGGTCATGCCATTGTGCTGCCAGGACCCCGTTCATGTGATAGAGTCTTGCCAGCACGGGTGATGGTCTCTCCAGGCGGTACTCCAGGTGAAAACAACCTGACACCGGGGAGTAAAATGCCCTGAACGGAACTCCGGGTGCCGGCACCTCTTCCACGGCCGTGATAAAATCCTGGAAGGTGCCTTCATATAACCTGCATGCACCGCTTCCCGTTCCGAACCAGACGGAGCCGTCCAGGTCGAAACCGATATCGTAGATCGTGTCGTTCAACAGCCCTTCAGCCGTGGTATAGGAGGTCCATATTCCTTCCCGCAGGTGAGAGACACCCCCACGGGTGCCGAACCAGAGCCCCCCGTCCGGATCCTCGGCGATGGAGATCACATCATCATCCACCAGCCCGTCGGCGGTGGTGATCAGTCCCCAGTTCGCCTTGGCAAAATATCCCGTGTGGGTTTCCACGCCCACATCGGTCCCGAAATATTGCATCCCGATCCCTTTCACCTTGACGCACCTGATGTCCTCAGAATACGGAGTGATCCCGTACCCTCCCGACCAGCTGGACGCTCCGGTAATCCCGTCCACATCCGAGATGAACCTGCCGATGCCCCCGCTCTGAGCCACATAGAGCGTATCATTGTACATCTCCAACTGGCGCACGGGAGCATTCACCATGCTGTTGTAATACCTCAGGAAAACGATCGAATCCATGATCCCCTCGTGGAACCAGGTGATCCCGCCGGACGATCCGAAGAACTTCCCCTGGCGGGAATCCACGGCAATATCCGACACATCATTGTCCAGGAGTCCGTCCCCCGTGGTGTAGGATACGGATCCGGTCACGCCTTCTGCATCGAAGTGCAGCAGGGATACACCCCCGTCCGTGGCCACCCAGAGCCCCGGTCCCGATTCGGTTTCTTCGAGGGTGATCGAATTGACCCGGTTTCCGGGAAGGTGATCTGCACCGGTATAGTAATGCCGGGTGAAGCCATCATACCTGCAGAGACCTTTGCTGGTCCCCAGCCATTTCACCCCGTGACTGTCCACAAAGACGGCCCGCACCACATAGGGCTCCTCACCGAAGGGTTTCAGGCTCCGCCTGTCCTGGTTGCGGGTGGTCACAGCAAGTCCCGATAACAGAGCCACCATTAATAAATACCGGAACACCTTCATGGCCGCATTACTGTTTATTGATCACCAGAGAATGGTTCCCGCCTCCGGCACTGAGCTGGATGATATAAGATCCTGCCGGCAAATCTGCGAGATCAAGTGTCACCGTTCCCGTTCCTCCGGTCAGTCTTGCCTGCTGCCGGATCAGGCACCGGGTCCCTGCCATGTTGTATACCTGTACCAGTCCCTCTCCGGTATACCCCGAAGCCAGGTTCATGTCCAGGTACAGGAGATCGCTGGCAGGATTGGGATAAGCGTGAAATCCCGGCTCATCCGTTTCCCGGGAGATCCCGGTGATGTTGGTGGTCACTTTGAATACCACACTGGCTTCAAATTCCCCGTCCGAGGCGGTAACGGTCACATCCGCTTCTCCGGTATACGAGGCGGAAGCATTAACGATCAGTGCGTTTTCAGTAACACCAAAGGTGAGTGAAACCTCTTCGCATTCCACGGCATATGTGAGCGCATCCCCGTCCGGATCGCTGAAAACACCCTGCAGGTTGTCATGGACGACCAGATCGGTGTTCAGCTCAGTGATTTCATAATCGGCAATGGAGCCGCTTACCTCCACCGCATGGTTCACGGTTGAACCGGAACTGGTCAGCCGTATCCTGCCGAAACCATCTGCATTTTCCCAGTGACTGTTGTACTCCTCCTGGGGCACCCAGACCGATCCGAAGAAATTGTCCCTCGTCCCGTCCGGTGCATCGTTGTCGCAGTAAGCCAGGCTCAACCCGATCTCCTTGTCACCTGTCAGGGTTACCCTCGAGGCTTCGGGGTCTGAAGGGTCATAGGTGTCGCCGTGGACCGCCAGAGAGAATTCGTAACAGTATTTGTTCCCCGTTTTTTTCATGGCGAGTTCGGGAAAGTGGCTTGCGTAATCCCTGATGGTCCAGTTACCGCCCAGGTCGCATGCGTGGAAGGAGGTGGTGGTCTCTCCTTCTGCCGGCGCATTCACCGCCAGGTGGTATGCAAAGGCATTCTCATCCAGCGTATGGTCGCCCCCGGAGGCATCCTCATCCAGGAAGACCTCCACGATATCAAAGTTGTAATACCCGTCATTGGGGAACACATACCCATCCACAAAGGCATCATCGGTGATCTCCACATAGAGGTACACAAGGTTCTGCGATGCGGACCAGCTTGCCTTGAACCGTCCGAAAAAGTCAGCCGAGTCGATTTCCAGTCCCCATGGGATCCAGGTCTGGTCGATCTCGTACCACTCTGCCTCCTCCCAGCAGGCATCCGACGCATCGCCATCGATCACCGGGACGGTTTCAGCCTCCAGCGCGTTCACAGCATTTTTGACCAACGATTTCGGACCGATCAGCTCGATCCCGTAATCGTAGCCCAGGTTCCTGGAATATTGTTTGTCCGCCGCATTGTTCCAGTGTTCGTGCACTCCCATGCTTCCTATGGGGGTGCCGTCCCCTTCCGGATCATAGATGAATCCCGCGGGCCAGTTCCTTGAATCCGCTGCCTGGTGAAGGTAATCATCCACAGCACCGTACCAGGGGCGGTCCTTCCCCGGTTCACTGGGATTGTCGAACTCTGTTTTCAGCAGGTCGAAGCAGACCGACTCCAGTGCCACGGCATCCTGGGAGGCCAGGATGGAATTGGGCCAGTCCCCGTTGAATGGCGCCGAGTCCCATTTCACAGGTTTTTCTGTGGCCTCGGGTCCGCCCCACAATCCTTCCACGATAAAGAGCACCGTATTCGCCCCGAGCCTCTCATGTCCCATGATGTCGGTGAGTACCCTGTAGACTCCGTATTCGGTCCGCGCCGGGTTCAGCACATCGTTGTCGATATAGCAGACAAGTCCGTCGTGAAGGTGCCATGCCCCGTCATCGCCGCGGGTATGGGAACCGAAATGGTTCTTCGCAGTCAGGGTGATCCCTGCCCTGGCGTGGGCCTTCAGGGCGGCCAGGTTTATCAGGTAATCTGCATTCACCATCTCCGCGTAGAGGTAATCGGTTCCGGCCTTTGTCATCACCGTACCTTTATCGGACCATTTGATGGCTCCTTCGGTGGTCTTGGTGATCAGGGTCCTTCCCAGATCGGAACGTTGCCGGTCCACATACTTCACATCAGGAAACAGGTATGCCATCTCATCGTAGACATCCTGGAAAATATGGGACATGGGATCCCCGATGTAAATGTTCTCCTGCGGAACCCCGAAATCGTTGATCAGCTGGTCCAGCACGCTGATGGCCATGCCCGGCGTGGTTTCCGCGATCCCGTAGCTGCCCTGGTTCCAGGCATTTTCGATCCTGGTGAGATCGGAGTTGGTCTGCCAGCTGGCCGTTCCCTGGTTGATCTTGATGAAGATGGTCTGACCCTCCTGGTAGGAAACCGCTCCCAGCCCCTTTCTTTTGTTGAAATCGATGAACAGCTGGTCCCAGGCCGCTCCCGGGCTGTAGGTTCCGGTGAGTTTCATCACAATGTTGTCCATCATCCGTTTGATCACCGACAGGTCGTTGTTGCAGAGCATGAAAAAACCGTCCTCTCCGCGGACCGGATCGTTAAAGGTGTTGGTGCAATCCTCGTCGGTGGCGTCCCGGTCCCACTCCCAGACCACCCTGCCGGGGAAGATCCCCAACTCTTCGCCCATGGGCATATTGGGGGGAAAATCGGAAGGATCCGATTTTGCCACCGAAGCCACGGCCCTTTCCGGGAAGAGGTTGGAAGAAAATGCGAACAGCACCAGCGCCCCGGCGAAGGCAACCGCCGCCATCATGTACCTGGTCCTCCTCAAAAAGTGGCGGGAACGTTTGAACAGCATGGCCGAACCTGCCAGCGACAGCAGGTAGAGCACAAAACTGGACATGAACGGGGCCGCGACCCGCATGCAGGGATAGCCGGCCCTGGTCGGTTTGGGGATCACCCTGACAAGGAACCAGATGGTGGAAGCGATGCCAACGATAAAAAAGGTGATCCGGTAGGGGATCTTCATTTTCCTGAGCCGTGCGTAGAGGCTCAGAAATCTGTCGGGTACTTTTGTTTTGTTTTTCATCCGTTTATCTGTGGTTTTGTATTGTTTTTCATTTTTTCGTCGCCGGGGAACCGCCGGGATCAATCCCCCGACAGATACCTTATCCACTCGGCCACCCTGTCCGGCCACGTGGAGAGATGGCCCTTCCCCACTGCCAGTGAGTAACCGTGTCCGCCAAAGGGATAAACGTGCAGGGAAGCGGTGATCCCGTTTTTCTGAAGCGCCCTGTAATAGGCGATGCTGTTCTCCACGGGAACGGAGCGATCGTCCCCCGAATGCACCAGGATTGCCGGGGGTGTGTCTGCCGTCACCTGGCGTTCACTGGAATAATGCACGGCCAGCGCCTCATCAGGCTCATCACCCAGCAGGGCCCGCCTCGATCCGCCATGGGTGATCTCCGGGTCCATGGAAATGACCGGGTAGATGAGTATGGAAAAATCGGGCCTGCAGCTCATCCGCTCCACCGGATCGGCGGCATCCGGATCCCCCTCATCGTAATGGGTGGACAGGGTGGATGCCAGGTGTCCCCCGGCCGAAAATCCCATGATCCCGATCTTCTCCGGATCCACGTTCCACTGTGCGGCATGGTACCTCACCAGCCGCATTGCCCTGGAGGCATCCATCAGAGAGGAGAGGTGGGGGACCAGGTTGGACTCCGGTCCCGGCAGTCTGTATTTCAGAACGAACGCAGCAATGCCGCGGGAGCTCAGCCACCTGGCCACATCGCTTCCTTCCCAGTCGTAGGCCAGCCTCACGTAACCTCCGCCCGGACAGATCACCACGGCCTCGCCCGTGGCATTTTTCTTTGAGGGCAGAAAAACAGCCAGATCGGGGTACCGGACATGGCTGACCCGCACAATGTCGGTGGTGTCAAAGAGGGTCTGCAGGCCGGCTTCCCTGTAATTGGGCGGCTCCCCGTCCCACAGGGGGATGATCATGTTCTGGGACAACCCGCTCAGGCACAATCCGATGATCAGCGTGGACAACAGGATCTGTTTCATCTGTTCGAGGTCTCTGTGATGGGTGATGACCCGATTAAGCCCCTAAAAATAACATTTTGCAGGAAAAAATTCATTTCTTTTGCAAAGATCAACCACCGGCTGTGAATATTCTGGGCATTTCGGCATATTACCACGACGCGGCGGCAGCGATCCTGGTGGACGGAAAGCTGATCGCTGCCGCGCAGGAAGAGCGTTTTTCCAGGAAGAAACACGATGCCCGCTTTCCGGTGAATGCCATCCGCTACTGCCTGAAGGAAGCCGGGCTGGACATGTCCATGGTGGACCAGGTGGCCTTTTATGACAAGCCGTTCCTGAAATTCGAGCGGCTCCTGGAGACCTATTATAATTTTGCCCCGCGGGGACTCATCTCCTTTGTTACAGCCATCCCCGTCTGGGTGAATGAAAAATTGTTCCTGAAACGGAATATCAGAAAGGGGCTGAAGGAAATCGGGGAGTATGATGCGCGCAGTCTGCCGCTGTTTTTCCCCGAACACCACCTTTCCCATGCGGCCAGCGCTTTTTACCCCTCCCCTTTTCAGGAAGCGGTGATCGTGACGGTGGACGGAGTGGGAGAATGGGCCACCGCCTCCGTCTGCACGGGGAAAGGAAACAGCATCAGGATCCTCAAAGAGCTCCGTTTTCCGCATTCGGTGGGACTGCTCTATTCGGCATTCACCTATTTCCTGGGATTTCGGGTGAATTCGGGGGAATACAAGATGATGGGACTGGCGCCTTACGGGCATCCCCGGTCGCAAAGGGTGGAGGAGTTTGTCCGGGTGATCGGACAGGAGCTTGTGAAGGTGGGAGAGGATGGCTCCATCTGGCTGAATCAGAAATATTTCCGGTATGCAACAGGGCTCCGGATGATCAACCACCGCAGGTGGAAGAAGCTGTTCGGGATCCCCCGCAGGAGAGAAGAGGAAGAGATCCGTCAGGTGCACTGTGACCTGGCCCTGGCCATCCAGCGGGTGACCGAACAGATCATGATGAAGATGGTCACCCACGCAAAGGATTGTGCGGAATCGGAGAAACAGGCTGTGAACCTCTGCCTGGCAGGCGGGGTTGCCCTCAATTGCGTGGCAAACGGCAAGATAAAAGCCTCCGGCCTGTTCAGGAACATATTCGTTCAGCCGGCAGCAGGAGATGCCGGCGGGGCTCTGGGAGCGGCACTGGCCGTCCACCACATCTACCATGAAAACGAACGGAGGGTGAAAGCCAGCGAGATGACCGAAAACAGTGGTTGCATGAACGGAAGCGGCAACGAAGTGAACAGGCAGGATGCCATGCAGGGGGCTTTCCTGGGGCCCTCCTACCCCGCAGAAGCGATCCGGGAGGTGCTCGCAAAATTCAACGGGGTGGCCGGGGAAATTCCGGATTTCAATGTCCTGGGCAAAGAAACAGCCCGGTTGATCGCAGATGGCCATGTGGTGGGCTGGTTCCAGGGACGCCTGGAGTTCGGCCCGCGTGCGCTGGGAAACCGCAGCATCCTGGCCGATGCCAGAAACCCGGAAATGCAGAAGAAACTGAACCTGAAGGTCAAGTACAGGGAAGGATTCCGCCCTTTTGCACCAGCGGTGCGGATGGAAGATGTGGCGGACTACTTCGAATTCGACGATGCCTCCCCCTACATGCTCATGGTGGCTCCGGTTCTGGCAAAACGGAGAAGGGATCTGCCGGACAATTATTACGAACTGCCCCACATGGAGCGGCTCTATGTGCCGCGAAGCGACCTGCCGGCCATTACCCACATTGACTTCTCGGCCAGGCTGCAGACGGTTCACCGGGAGACGAACCCCCGGTTCTGGCAGCTGATCGGCGATTTCAAGGAACTGACGGGCTGCGGGGTGCTGATCAACACCAGTTTCAATGTGCGCGGCGAGCCGGTGGTATGCAGCCCGGAAGATGCCTATCGCTGTTTCATGCGCACGGAGATGGATTACCTGGTGATGGGCAGTTTCCTGTGCAAAAAACAGGACCAGCCGCCCTGGAACGAAAAGGGATGGCGGCAGAAGATCGGAAAGGACTGAGATGGAACGAAACAAATCCGTACATATGGCAGATCAGGCCAAAGCAAAACAACATGCCAGGTACCGGGAGACCCTCCTGGTGATCGTGCTGGGTTTTTCCCTGTTGTTCCTGCTGTTCGACCGGGACTGGATGCTGTGTGTGGCGGTGGGACTGGGTATCGGGGGACTCCTCTCCGTGAAGCTGAACCGGCTGATCCACCGGGCATGGTTGTTTATCGGGGAGAAGCTCGGATTCGTGGTGGGGAAGGTGGTGCTGACTGTGATCTTCACCGGGATCCTGCTGCCGGTGAGTTTCCTTGCCCGCCTGTTCCGGAAGGACCCCATGAATCTGAGACCGCCCGGGAATCCCCGGTACCATGAGCGGGATCACCGGTATTCCCCCGATGATCTGATCAATATGTGGTGAACCCGACCAGGATTATTCCAGGACCGTCGTGACGATATACTGTCCCGATCCGGTCTCCGCCACCACTCCTTCGCCGGTCGCCCGGTACCCGATGCCCGACTGGGCCAGGCTGATCCCGTTGATGAAGATCTGTTCCTCACTGCCCGGAATGTACACCGATGCGGTGGTGTTGGCAGGGATCCCGATCTCCATGGTCAGCTGTCCGCCGTCCAGTTCCCACCCGGATGAAACGGTGCCGTACATGCTCTCATGGCTGGCCTTGGCCCAGGTGAGCCCTCCGCCCGGGCGGGGATGGATGATGGTGTGTTTGTACCCTGGCTGGTCCGGATCAATGCCGATCCCCGCCACCACCTGGTAGAGCCATTTCCCGATGGCTCCGTATGCATAGTGGTTGAAGGAGTTCATCCCCGCATCCTGGAAGGTGGAATCGGGCTTCTGTCCGTCCCACCGCTCCCAGATGGTGGTGGCTCCCATGGTGACCGGGTAGAGCCAGGAGGGGTACTCCTTTCTGTTCAGCAGCATGTAGGCCAGGTCGTTCATGCCGTACTCGGTGAGGGTCAGCGAGATCAGCGGGGTACCCAGAAAACCTGTGGTGATGTGGCCGAACTGCTGCACATTGTTGCCGAGGTGACCGGCTGCCAGCTGTTCGGTCCTCTCGTCCAGCAAATCAAAGGCAAGCGCCAGGGTATAGGCGGTTTGGGTGTGAGAGACCAGGCGGCCGTTGGGGGTCACGAACTCATCCCTGAAGGCACCCTTCACCCGTTCTGAGAGTTCCCTGAAACGGGCGGCTTCGGCATCCTTTCCAAGGATGGCCGCCACATCTGAAACAATGCCCGAGGAATAGGCAAAATAGGCCGTGGCAAGCAGGTCGGTCAGGGTGTAGGCACCCATGTAGGCGGGACTGCTGTCGTCGAAGGAGAGCCAGTCCCCGAAATGGAAATCCCCGTCCCAGACAAGGTCCTCCCCGGCCCGGGCCTCCATGTAACCGATCCATTTTTTCATGCTTTCGTACTGGTTCTCCAGCACCGTCGTGTCCGCATAGTTCAGATAGACCACCCATGGGATCACCACTCCCGCATCGGCCCAGCCGGTGGCACCTCCGTCTCCCAGAACATCGGGGATCACGTGGTGGATCATTCCCTCCCGGGTCTGGTCAGCCGCCATATCCTTCAGCCATTTCCTGTAGAAGGTGGCCGCATGCATGTTGAAGCATGCAGTGGGGGCGAACACCTGTGCGTCGCCCGTCCACCCGAGTCTTTCATCCCGCTGCGGGCAATCGGTGGGCACATCCAGGAAATTCCCTTTCAGTCCCCATACGATATTGTGCTGCAGCTGGTTGATCAGGGTATCCGAACAGGCAAAACTCCCCGCCTTCCCCATGTCTGAATGGATCACCATTCCCCGGATGTCTTCCTTCTCCAGCTCTCCGGGGTATCCCGAAACCACCACGTACCTGAACCCCTGGAAAGTGAAATGGGGCTGGAACACCTCCGTCCCCTCCCCTTTCAGGATATAACGGTTTGTGGCCTCGGCCGACCGCAGGTTGTCATAGTAGACATCCCCGTTCTTATCAAGCACCTCCGCATGCCTGAGGGTGATCATGTCCCCCCTGTTCCCGCTGGCGCTGATGCGCACCCAGCCCACCATGTTCTGTCCCATGTCCACCAGCCAGCTGTCCGTTCCCGTCTTCTCGATGGACACCGGAAAGATCTCCTCCACGATCCTGACGGGGGGAGCTTCGGCAGCGATCAGCTTTTCTTTCGGAACAGGCATGGTTTCCACGCCCGCCCAGTTTGAGTCATCATAGCCGGGACTGCTCCAGCCGGGCATCTCCAGCCGGGCGTCGTAAGTCTCCCCGTTGTAAATATCCGATTTCAGGATGGGACCCGCAGCTGCTTTCCAGCTGTTGTCCGTACCGATCTGCTCCACGGTCCCGTCCATGTACCACACCCGGAGCATGGCGATCGCCGCAAGCCGGTTCCCGTAGATGTTCCTGTTGCCCGACCAGGCCAGGTTCCCGCGGAACCATCCGTCCCCCAGGATGATCCCCATGGCATTTTCACTTCCTTTCAACAATCCCGTCACATCGTAAACCTGGTACTGGGTCCTGTGGTGGTAACTGGTCCAGCCCGGGGTAAATTCCTGGTCCCCCACCCTCCTGCCGTTGATCTCCGCCCGGTAAAGTCCATGGCTGCTCACATAGAGCCTCGCCAGCCGGATCCCCTGGTGCAGGCCGAACTCCTTCCTGAGGTATGGTGAAGGCATGCTGCGGGTGGTGTCATCCTCCAGCAGCGGGGTGATCCATTCAGCATCCCACAGGCCGCTGTCGAGAACACCCGTCTCCCATAAGGCAACCTCGCTCCAGGGAGAACGCTTCCCGTGGTTGTCCCGGACCCTCACCTGCCAGTAAACGCGCTGAAAGGACTGCAGCGGGGGTCCCCCGTAGGTGATGTGGATGCTCCGGGGGGATTGCACCCGGCCGGTTTCCCAGAGCAGGTTCCTGCCCCTTTTCAGATCGTTCAGATCCAGGGCGGCCCTGATCTCGTAGCTCTCCTGCATCGTGTTCTGCCGGTCCGACCTGATGATCCAGCTCAGTTCCGGACGGAGGTTATCAATGCCGACCGGATCTTTTTTGTAATCGGTTTTCAGAGAGGTGACCTGTACCTGGGCTCCTGCTGAAAGGGCCGGGATCATCAGAAACATAGATGCAATAAGGATGTGAATGGTTTTCATGAGAAAGGAATTTGGTTTTCTTGACTATGAATTGCTTGTTTCGACTTTGATTTGGATCGTGCGACTTTGATTTGGATCATTGTTCCTCCAAAAATAATTCAATCCTGTTATTAAAACATCATCTAATTTTGGAATTACAAATTCCAAATTGCAGACCAGTATGGAATTGATCATTCCTGGATTTTAATCCATCGTCACCGGTGACTTCACCGGGGCTGACCTGAACTGAACCCAGTCCACCGAGAACAGCTCCTCCCCTTCACCGCTGAAAACCAGCCACAAAGCTCTTACACCTTTCACCCCTCCGGCGGGAGCAGCGAGGGTGACCCATCCGTTGCAGGCAGCTGCATCCGGCACCTCTACCGTACCGATGTGCTCGCCCCAGGGCATGTCAACCTTCAGGTCGATCCGTCCGGCGGCCGCCCCGGGCATCACCCGCACCAAAACGCTGTCCACCCCCTCCCCGAAATCCACATTCTTGTATACGGCCCTGTCCTCATTGCGGATGCCTGCCAGTTCCTCATTGTCCTCCGCACATGCGATGATCCGCACATTCCCATGCAGGAGACAGGCCCTCTCGGCACCGATCACCGAAGTGGCCGGCAGGGGGGCCCCCGCTCCCTGGGAGGTCATTTCCACTTCGTTGATGCTTCCGTCCTCATTGAAAAAGATCGGTTCCACACAGGCTTTCCGCATCATCTTGCTGTTGTGGGTGGCCCTGTGGTAGAACACATACCATTGTCCGTTGAACTCCATGATGGAGCCATGGTTGTTCCAGTTCCCCGGATCACAGTGGTCGTTGTCCACGATCACCCCTCCGTAGGTGAACGGGCCCATGGGAGAGCGACTGGTGGCATAACCGATACAGGTGGGCATGCCGGCCCTGCCCAGGTGGGCATACAGGAAATAATAGATCCCGTTCCGTTTGACCATGTGTCCCCCCTCGTGAAAAAAATGCTCCGCCTCGGTCAGAACGCTGTCCCTGACCGTCGCGGAGTCGAGGGTCCTCATATCCGGATTGAGCCTTGCCATCTTCGCCGTAAACTGTCCCCACATATAATACGCCCGTCCGTCGTCGTCAACGAACACGCAGGGATCGATCTGGTTGTGCTCCGCTACATTGACTGGAGATGCCTTTTCAAACGGGCCGGCGGGACGGGTGGAGACTGCCACCCCTTCCGCATGCTCCGGATCGGGCTGACAGTAATAGAGGTAAAAAGTATCTCCCTTCACCTGGCAGTCGGGGGCATAGAGCAATTCATCACTGTAAGGCACCCGGTCATCCTCCCCTTTTGAGGAGAAGCTGTTCTCATGGATGGTCCAGTGCACCAGGTCGGAGGTGGACATCACATGGTAGCGGTGCGAACAGTAATATTCGGTGCTCTCGTCCACCGAACCGTAGATATAGAGCTTCCCGTCACCCCACACCCGGGCCGTGGGATCGGCCATGTAGATCCCGGGAGGAACGATGGGATTCTGCGAAGCCAGTGACACGGGATGAAAGAACAGCAGCACACAGGTCAGTGTCGGGGCGATCGGATTGCCAACCCCGCGCATAATACAGCTCCTGAATCCGGCCAAAAATTGGATGAGGTTTCCGTGCAAAAACTGGATAAAAGCTCCGGGCAAAGACCGGTCTGCGGACTCAGAGGACCGGGGGGATGGATCCCGGAACAGCTTGTGTATGGAATGACCCATGGTTCTGTTTTAAAAGGTGTGGTCCGCCGGTCGGGAGCCGTATACCAGGACCCTGTCCATCCAGACATGGTATCCCTCCTGCGGATTTATCCACCGCAGCTGCACTTCATGCGGTCCGTCGCTCATGTTGTATTTCCAGGTGACATCGTGCCTTCGAGCCGTGTGAAGGGTGGGCAGCAGGGCCCGTTCATACAATTCCCCGTCAATGAACACCTCCACCACCAGCTCCTTCTCATCCAGGGAGGCATCCTCCTTTGCCGCCCCGCCCCTTACCACGAAGCCCTTCCCTTCGAAGGTGAATGCGTATGCATCAGGTCCCTCCGGGAGCAACCTGTTCATGTCCCTTTCCACATCGATCCTGGCCACCGGAAAATGTCCCTCGAAAGATTTTTCAAATCTGACGGGGACCGGCTCCTGAACCGGGATGACCACCTCTTCCTCCAACACCCTGCCCCCGTTCCTTTCGATCATCTGCAGGGCATGGTTGTAGCTCATTTCATACACGTCATTCAGGGAAATGGTGGTATACCTGAAATCCAGCCCCTCCACCCTGTCGAGTCCCTGCCTCCAGAAGTCGGGGATCTGTCCATATCCGAGCATGGTGCCCAGGATCCCCGCAGCACTGGCCGGATTGCAGTCGGAATCCTGACCGCAGCGGGTGCTGATATCCACCGTCCTGCCGAAGTCCCCCTCCCCGTAAAGCAGCCCGATCACAATGTATGCCGCATTGATCTTTGCATCGATGTTGAAGGCTTCGAAGACCCCGTCCGGACAGCCCACATCGGAGGACCATTTGCGCTCTATTTCAAACCAGGTCCGTTTCCAGTCCCCCGGGTAATCCCTGTACCAGCCGATCACATCCTCAATGCACCGGTAAAACTCACTTTCTTCCGGGATGACCTTCAGTGCCTCCGTGACCAGGAATTCAACATCGTCCGTGCAGAAAGCGAGCGCATACATGGCCGCCACATACACCCCTCCGTACCAGCCATCCCCGTAATTCATGATGTGTCCCACCCGGTCGCAGATCACGGAAGAGGAATTGACCATCCCGGGATTCATCAGACCGGCAAAATCGGCTTCGATCTGGAAGTCGATGTCGTCCGCATGGGGATTGTTCTCCCAGTAACCCGAGGCAGGCGGTCCGGTCCCCCGCAGGATATTGTACCTGGCAGCCTGGTTGGCATGCCACAGGCTGTAGCCGGCATGGGCAAATGCCCGGGCGTGTAAGGATGCCGGCGCATCCATTCCCTCCTTCTCAAAAACTTCCACAAAAGTGAGGTCCATGTAAATGTCGTCATACAGGCCCGGGGCATTTTCGTAGTACCACTCCATCCGGCTGCTGTCCCACGCAATGGGGATATAATCCTGGATCATGGTCCCCCTGAAGTCGAACTCGGTGGGTCCGCCGTAGGTGCAGCCGATCACCTGTCCGGCCCACCCTCCCCTGATCTTGTCCTTCAGTTCGGCCTTTGAAAGGCTGCATTCGGAAAGCTGGCTGTTCCGGCAGGACACCTGAAGGAGGGCTGCCGGAAGGAGGGTGAACAACAACGATTTAAAAATCAGATTGTTTCTTCTTTTCATGAGATGTACATTTGATTGTCATTGCGATTACCACATCATGCGGGGACGCTTTCAGGTACCGGGATCAGCCCCGGCCTGTCTTTCCGCCCGGGATATGTTCCCTGTAAAAATTTTCCGTTTCCTCCCTTGTGGGGATGGAACTCTGTGCTCCGGTCTTCTGAATGGAAAGTGCCGCGGCGGCATGGGCCAGGCCAATGGCATGTTCCAGCGACCTGTCCTCGGACAGGGCCACGGCGAGCTGCCCGTTGAACACATCCCCCGCCGCGGTGGTATCCACAGCGTTTACGGCGTAACCCGGGATCATCTTCCTGATCTTCCGGGAAGGATCTGACAGGAAGGCGCCCCGTGCGCCCATGGTGATGATGACCGTCCCGACCCCTTTTCTGTGCAGCAGGGCAGCCGCTTTCCCCGCACTCTTCTCATTCCTGATCCGGATCCCGGTCAGCCGTTCCGCCTCCGATTCATTGGGGGTGATGATGTCCGTCCGCTGCAGGATCCTGTCGGGAAGAGATGCCGCCGGTGCAGGATTGAGGATCACCTTTGTGTCCAGTTCTTCACACATTTCGATCGCTTTGCCCACGGTATCCATTTGGATCTCCAGCTGGATGAGCAGCAGACCCGCTTCATCGAAAGCCTCTTCTGCCTCATCCAGATCTTCAGGGGTCAGGATAAGATTGGCACCCGGGGCCACGGAGATGGCATTTTCTCCTTTGTCAGACACACTGATCATGGCAATGCCGGAAGGGATCCCCCGGCATACCTTGATGTCCTCACAGTTGATCCCTTCCTGTTTGTACCGGTCGAGGGCTTCTTTTCCGTAGGAGTCATCTCCCACCGCGGCAATGAACATCACCTCCCCTCCCGCACGGGCAGCCGCCACCGCCTGGTTGGCGCCCTTTCCGCCCGGGAAAGTCTGAAATTCACTGCCCAGGACTGTTTCCCCGGGCCTGGGGATCTCCGGGACCTTGATGATCAGGTCTGTATTTGAACTACCGATAACCAGGATCTTTTTCATGGAACGTCAAATTCAGATGAGACGGGCAATGATGATCAGGGCCAGACCGGCCAGGTAAAGGAGGAACATGGTGGCCAGCAGTCCTTTCAGCCCTTCGGCCCTGCCGAACTCCTTCCAGATGAATACCCCCCAGAGGGCGGCGATCAGGGTGGCACCCTGTCCCAGACCATACGAGATGGCAAACCCGGCCTGACCCGAGGCGATGATGTTGAAGGTCATCCCCAGGCTCCAGATGATCCCCCCGAGGATCCCGGTCAGGTGGAGCTTTGTGTCTCCTTTTTTGAAATAATCCGCATAAGTTGCTCTGGCACCCGAGATTGGCCGGTACATGAAAAAAGAGTTCAATGCAAAATTGGAAACGATCAGTCCCGCCGCAAACACCACCGATGCCGTATAGGGAGTGAGCATGCCGGGCTCCGGATCCGAAAAGTCCGGAGCCATGGATGCGGCCACGAACCTGTAGAAGAATCCCATGAGGAGCCCTCCCAGGATGGAGATCAGGATCCCTTTCGTGGTGGTGGAGGTTTTTTCCGGCCTGGATTTCCTGTAGGCAACCGCATCCAGGATGATGGCCAGCACCACCAGGACCACGCCCCCGAAAAGGAAGAGGGGATGCCCCAGCGGGGTGGCCGCATAATTGACCACCACCCCGACCACCAGGGCCAGTCCGATCCCGATGGGAAAAGCCACCGCCATTCCTGCAATATTGATGGCCACCACGATGAGGAGATTGGCAAGGTTGAAAACGACACCGCCCAGGAAGGCGGCACCCAGCGACCGGCCGTCCGCCTGCAGCAGATCAGGGATGAAGCTCCTGCCTTCATCTCCGGTACTGCCCATGGTAAAGGCCAGAACCAGGGAAAGGATCAGCACACCCAGGGCATAGTCCCAGTAATACAGCTGAAAGGCCCATTTCCTGGAGGCCATTTTCTGCGTGTTGGCCCATGATCCCCAGCAGAGCATGGTGATGATGCACAGGAGGACGGCCACGAAATAGGAATGTATGACAACCATATGATTGGATATTTACCCGGGCAGATTCACTGCTGCCGGTACAGTTCAATGAAATGCCGGTCCAGCTCCTCCGAATCCCCGTATTTTACCCTCAGGGCTGCCAGTTCCGTTTTGAGGGAATCCACCAGGCCGGAATAGGCCGGATCGTTGTATACGTTTTTCAGTTCCATGGGATCCTTCATCCGGTCATACAGCTCCCATTCATCAATATCGTAATAGAAATGGGCAAGCTTGTATTCCCTGGTCACGATCCCGTAGTGCCGCTTGACCATATGCACGGCAGGGTATTCATAGTAGTGGTAATAGACCGCATCCCGCTCCCACTTTTCCGTTTCCCCTTTCAACAGGGGCACCAGGCTCTCCCCCTGCATGTCATCCGGTGCCGCGATCCCGGCTGCATCCAGCAGGGTCTGGGCAAAATCCAGGTTCTGCACCATTTCGTCACACCTGCTCCCCGGATCGGTGACCCCGGGCCATCTTACCAGCAGGGGGGTTTTGAACGACTCATCGTAGATGAACCGTTTGTCGAACCAGCCGTGTTCCCCCAGGTAGAATCCCTGGTCTGATGTGTAGACCACGATGGTGTTTTCGGCAAGACCGGCCTCATCCAGGTAGTCCAGCAGGGAACCCACGCTCTCGTCCACCGCCGCGATACATCCCAGGTAATCCTGCATGTACCGCTGATAGCGCCATCTCATCAGACCGGCCGAATCCATGGAAGGATACCTTTCCCTGAATTCCGCGTTCATGGGTCCGTATACGGCATCCCATGCGGCAAGCTGCGCCTCGGTCATCCGGCCCAGGTTATTCCTGGCAGCCTGCTTGTCCCAGTCAGATGCCGGTTCGATGCCCAGCTCATGCATCACCTCCGGATACAGTTTCGAATCCCCCGCCCAGTTCTGGTGCTCCAGGATGTTCATCTCCGCCTCCCTGGCGGCGGTCCCTCGCCCCTGGTAATCGTCAAACAGGGTGGCCGGTTCGGGGAAGGTTTTATGGATGTACTCTCTGTAATGCCGCTCCGCGGGCAGCCATTCGCGGTGGGGCGCCTTGTGCAGGTAAAACAGCAGGAAAGGCTTGTCCGGGTCGCGCCGGTTCTTCATCCAGTCCAGCGTCAGGTCGGTGATGATGTCGGTGGTATAGCCCTCGATCCTGACATCCCCTTCACCGGTAATGAAATCGGGGTTGTAATAGGCGCCCTGTCCGGGCAGGATCCTGAACTCATCGATCCCCTTGGGATTGTTCCCGAAATGCAGTTTCCCGAACATGGCCGTCTGGTACCCCGCCTGCTGGAACAGCTGCGGGAAGGTCACCTGGGTGGTGTCGAAAGGGAACCGGTTGTCTATCTTCCCGTGCAGGTGACAGTGTTTCCCGGTCAGGATGGTGGCCCTGGACGGGGCACAGATGGAGTTGGTCACGCAGGCATTGGTGAACAGCATCCCTTCGCTGGCGATGCGGTCGATCTGCGGGGTCCGTATCAGCTGGTCGCTGTAGGCACTGATGGCCTGGTAGGCATGATCGTCCGACATGATGAAAATGATGTTGGGCGGAATCTCTCCCCTTTTTCCTTCCTGTCTGCATCCGGTGAAGAGCAGGACAAGGATCAACATCGCTAAAAAGCATAACTGTTTCATGATATGGATCATTGATTCGGTCAGAATTTTAACGGTCCGGGGGATCTTCCCCGATCTGGCGAAGGATGGCTTCGGTGGCCGTGGCCCCGATCCTGGTCACTCCCAGTTCCCTCACTTTCAGGGTATCTTCCAGGGTCCGGATGCCCCCCGCGGCCTTTACCTGGACCCCGGGGTCCGCATGCTTCCTCATCAGCTTCAGGTCGTGATGCGTGGCCCCCCTGTATGCATAGGTGCCATCCGGCTGTTTCACGAACCCGTACCCGGTGGAGGTTTTCACGAAATCCACCTGGTGCTGGTTGCAGATCTCGCAGAGCCTGATCTTGAACCGGTCCTCCGGCAGGAAGTCATTCTCGAAGATCACCTTTAATATGGCCCCCCGGCTCCTGGTAATCCCCGCCACCGCCCCGATCTCGGCCGAGACATAGGACCAGTCCTCCGAAAGCACCTTGCCGGTATTGACCACCATGTCGATCTCCGCCGCCCCGTCCTCAATGGCCCGCTCGGTCTCGTATACCTTCACGTCGACCCTGCTGTTGCCGTGGGGAAACCCCACCACCGTACACACCTTCACCTCCGATCCGGCCAAAAGCTCCGCGGCCATTTTGACCGCGTAAGGCTTGATGCAGACCGTCGCCACATCGTATTGCCTGGCCAGGAGGATGCCTTCTGCCAGTTCGCTGTCGGTCATGGTGGGATGGAGCAGGGAATGGTCGATCATTTTCGCGATTTCACGTCTTCCGGGAGTGTTCATATATGCGTGTTTAACCTTTAAATATATGGCTTATTCATGGAAAATATCCCCTGCTTTTAAAGTATTTGGCCGTTATTCATGGTAAATTGCCATTTACAGACCATTTAAAATCTTAAAAAATGAAAGCAACAAGGATCATTCCGGGTCTGATCCTGTTCCTGGTGGTATCCGGGTGCAGCCGGGGGCCTGAAAATGAACAGACGGAAGAACCTGTATTCAACCATGTGTACAGGGGAGAACGCCTGAACCGGATCGCATTCCCGATGGGGGGTATCGGGGCAGGGATGATCTGCCTAGAAGGCAACGGATGCATTTCCCATGTATCGGTTCGCCACCATCTTGACATCTTCCACGAGCCTTTTATGTTCGGGGCCATTGCTGTTAGGGGCCTGGAAAAAGGCTCCAAAGTGCTTGAAGGTCCCGTGCAGGACTTCAAGATATTCGGCAGCCCGTACACGGGCAACGGAAGTTCAAACAGCAGCTACGGGTTTCCCCGGTTCAGGCATGCCGAATTCCTGGCCAGGTTCCCTTTTGCCACGGTCCGGCTGAAGGATGAGGATATTCCCCTTGATATCCGCATCACGGGATGGAGCCCTTTCATCCCGGGTGACGAGGACCGCTCCTCGCTCCCGGTTGCGGCGGTGGAATATACGTTCACGAACCTGACCGACTCCACACTGGAAATGGTTTTTTCCTATCATGCCCGGAATTTCATGCGCATCCGGGGGTCCAACGTGTGGGGACCCACCTACCCGGAAAAGGGACACAGCATCCGGAAGATGAAGAACGGTTTCATCCTGTCCCAATCCTGCCTCCCCGACAAGCCCCATTACAAAGGGGACTATGCCATCTTCACCCCCGATGTTGCGTCGGTGGACTACCGGTGGTTCCGCGGGGGATGGTACGACGGGAGGACCATGCTCTGGAAGGATATCGGGAACCTGGAGATGCCCGCGGATACGGCCACCGGTGAATCCACGGAAGCGTCGCTGTATGTTCCGTTAACCCTGCAGCCGGGTGAGACAAGGACCATCCCCCTGATGATGTGCTGGTACGTGCCACATTCCGACACCCGGTACGGAGCCCTTGTGCCGGTCAGGGAGGGGGAGGAATGCGATCCGTCCGCCGGCTGCTGCTCCCCGGACTATACATCCCAGTTTTATGAACCCTGGTATTCGGGCAGGTTCGGGGATATCACCGAGGTGTCCCGGTTCTGGCATGACCGTTACCGGGACCTGCTCGAGGAAACGGAGAAATTCAGCAATACCCTTTATGCGTCGGACCTGCCCCCGGAAGTCCTGGAAGCGGTCTCCGCCAACCTGACCATCCTGAAATCCCCCACCGTGCTCAGGCAGAAGGACGGGAAACTCTGGGCATATGAAGGATGTTTCGATTCCGGAAGCGGATGCTGCCCGGGTTCCTGTACCCATGTATGGAACTATGCGCAGGCCATTCCGCACCTGTTCCCCCGGCTGGAGAGAACCCTGCGGGAGACCGAGTTCACCGTCAGCCAGGATGAAAAGGGACACCAGACATTCCGTTCCGCGTTGCCCATTCAGGAAACCGCACACGATTTTCATGCCGCGGCTGACGGACAGCTGGGAGGGATCATGAAGGCTTACAGGGAATGGCGAATCTCCGGGGATACGGAATGGCTGAGGGGCATCTGGCCGCAGATCAAAAAGAGTTACCAGTACTGCTCATCCACCTGGGATCCTGAAGGCAAAGGGATCCTGGAAGAGCCCCACCACAACACCTATGACATTGAATTCTGGGGACCCGACGGGATGTGCACCAGCATCTACCTGGGAGCCACATTTGCCATGATCCGCATGGCGGAAGCCATGGGAGAGGACAGTGATCATTACAGGAAACTGCTGGGCCGGGGGACAACCTACATGGAAGATTCACTTTTCAACGGGGAATATTTCATCCAGAAAACCACATGGAGGGGGCTCCGGACCCCTGCCCCCGATGAACAGCCGGGATTCGCGTGGAACATCGATTACAGCGAAGAGGCCCTGGAATTGCTGAAAACAGAGGGACCCAAATACCAGTACGGGACGGGATGCCTGTCGGACGGGGTGATCGGTGCCTGGTTCGATGCGGTGTGCGGATTGCCGGAGGTACTGGACACGGAGATGGTCGCAAGTCACCTGCGCTCCGTGCACCGGTACAACTTCAGGAAAGACCTCACAGACCATGTGAATCCGCAGCGCCCCGGATTTGCGTGCGGGAGTGACGGGGGACTCCTCCTCTGTACCTGGCCCCGGGGTGGCATGCCTTCGCTTCCGTTCGTGTACAGCAATGAAGTGTGGACCGGGATTGAATACCAGGTGGCCTCCCACCTGATGATGCACGGAGAGGTGGAGAAGGGACTGGAGATTGTCCGGGAGGTCCGCCGCCGGTACGACGGAACCATGAGGAATCCGTTCAATGAATATGAATGCGGGCACTGGTATGCCAGGGCGCTTTCCAGTTATGCGCTTATACAGGGGCTGACTGGGTTTTTTTATGATGCGGTGGACAGTACGCTGGTCATTGATTCCAGGATCGGCAACGATTTCAAATGTTTCATCTCCACCGCCACCGGATATGGACTGGCGGGACTGAGGAACGGAAAACCCTTTGTGGAGGTGGTTTCAGGATCCATCCCGGTGGACCGGTTCCTAAACGGCAAAGGGGAGGAACTGTAAGGATATCCTGATCGGTTCTGTGGTTCAGACTCCCTGTCAGGAACCCTGTCAAGGGACCCGGTCGAACTGATGCTTCCATGACAGGAACAGTGCTTCCATCTCCTGTACCCTGCGGGGATTGTCCGACGCCAGGTTCACGGTTTCGGTGGGATCGGATGCCACGTGGAAAAGGTCCCATTCCCGGTCTGTCCCGTGCCGCACCAGCTTCCAGTCGCCCTGCCTGACCGCCTGGCCATGCTGCCATTCCCAGAACAGGGGATTTTCCCGCACAGCCTGCTCCCCCTGAAATGCCGGGAGCAGGCTTTCCCCTTTCATGGGAAAGATCAGCTCCCCGTGGTGCTCCACAGGATATGCTGCTCCGGACGCCTCCACCAGGGTGGGCATCATGTCAATGAAATGCCCCGGGAAACGGCTGATGCTGCCGGGGGCGATCTTCCCGGGCCACCAGGCGATCAGCGGGGTGTTGATCCCCCCTTCGTAACTGTAATTCTTGTAGTACCGGAAAGGGGTGTTGGACACATTGGCCCACCTTCCACCCAGGGAGGACCAGAGGGTCATGCTCCCGATCTCCCCGTAGTCGTCCTCGATGTACACCATTTCGGCCGATGCGCCGTTGTCGGACATGAACATGACCAGGGTATTCTCCCACCTGCCCGTTTCTTTCAGTTTTTCAATCACTTTCCCTATGTTCTGGTCCATCCTGTCGATCATGGCCGCATACACCTCCATTTTCCGGATCTCTTCCCTCTTCATCCAGTCAGGCAGCGAATCCCAGGAGGGATAGAGGGGATCGGACAGCAGGTAGGTGGAGTCGATGAGCCCGCTTTCCATCTGCCGGCGGTAACGCCCATGCCTGATGGGTTCGTACCCGCCGTCGTACATTCCCTCATACTTCCGGATGTCCTCCGGCCAGGCCATCAGCGGATCATGGGGTGCCGTGTAGGCCAGGTAAAGAAACAGCGGCCGGTGGTCTTTCCGGTACTCCTCCAGCCAGTCCAGCGCATATTTTGTGAAATAATCGGTGGTGTAAAAATCCTTCGCCTCCGGGGTGTAGGGACGGTACAACACGCTGTCAATACACCATTCCCTGTCCCTTTTATTTCCCGGAGCACCTTTTCTGGCCGGGGCTCCTTCCCCCGGACGCTGCTCCCCGGGATTGAAATAATTGCACGATCCGTCCTTCAGCCCGTAATAATGATCAAATCCGCGATAGACCGGGTTTTCAAGGCCGTGGTGCTTGCCCGACCAGAGGGTGATGTACCCGGCCTCTCGGAGCACCTCGCCCAGGGTCACGGCATTGCTGAGCGGCTGTTCGAATGAACGGTCGTACCCGGTGTGCTGGGCATACAGGCCGGTAAGCAGGCAGGCCCTGGAAGGGAAACACTTGGAGGTGTTGTGGAACTGGGTGAACCGCATGCCCTCCTCCGCCAGCCGGTCAATGTGGGGCGTGCGCACCTCGCTTCCGTAGCAGCCCACATCCGACCACCCCAGGTCGTCCGCACAGATGAGAATGATGTTGGGAGGACCCGGCTCCTTTTTTTTGCAACCGGTGGTTCCCGGAGCCAGGATCAGCAATATGATCAGCAGAAGAATGATTTGATGACCAAACCGCCTGAGCCAGAAGATGCATTTCATGTTGTCCCATTTTGATAGGACAATATATAACTTTTAAACACCTCTTTTTAGATTTTATTTACAGGGTTATGATCAAATTTCTTCTGGATAAGCAAGTGTCTTTCATGATCGATCCCTGGTATATTCAGGATCATGGTCTGGATTGGGATCCATTCCTTTTGCACCCACCTCTTCCTGCCAGCGGTGGAGGACCTCAAGCAGTTCCCTTGCTTTCTCTGGTTTTGTTGCGGAGATATTGTTTTCCTCACCGGGATCCTTAGAAAGGTCGTAGAGTTCCACGGTGCTGTCCTCAAAGAACTCGATCAGCTTGTAATCACCCAGCCTGACGGCTGCCCCTGGTTTTCCTCCCTGGTTGCTGTAGTGGGGATAATGCCAGAAGAGGGGGCGCAGACCGGCTTCTGCCTGACCGGTAAGCAGGGGAACCATGCTGATCCCGTCCATATGCTGACCGGGCAACAATTCCAGTCCGGCGATCTCCAGGATGGTCGGGTAGAAATCGGTGCTTGTAACGGGTACATCGCAGGTTGTCCCTGCCGATCCGGATCCGGGCCAGCGGATGAGCATGGGCTCCCGGATTCCCCCTTCGTACAACCATCCTTTCCCGGCTCTCAGGGGCAGATTGGAGGTGGGAGAACCTTCAGCTGTGGAGAGTCCCCCGTTATCCGACATAAAAATGACCACGGTTTTTTCCTCAAGGCCCGCTCCTTCCAGGGCTGCCATCAGTTTCCCCACATTCACATCAAGTGTTTCGATCATGCCGGCATAGACAGGATGACCCTGGCGGATCCTTTCCACATACCTTCCCCTGTTGGGAGCATGCCTGATCCAATCCCTGTCGGTGGTCTCCATCTGCATGCTGTCAGCACCCATATTTTTCAGTTTCTGTACATACTTCCGGGAAAGCTCCGGTTTCGCCTGAAGGGGCGTGTGGACCTCATAATAGGACAGGAACAGGAAAAATGGGCACTCCCCGTATGTTTTGACGTGTTCTTCCAGGAACCGGATCGCCTCATCGGTCAGCCTGTCTGTAAGATGCTCTCCTGCCGGACCATCGACCAGCCTCGGATTTTCATAGGGGCTGAAATATCCGCCCTGCGGCCATCCGGTGCCCCATCCTCCTTTGTTGATCTCGAATCCCTGGTTTTCCGGCCAGTAAACAGAATCGGCACCCAGATGCCATTTCCCTGCAAAAAATGTACGGTAGCCGGCTTTTCGGAGTGCTTCGGCAACCGTCACCTCCGCCAGGTCCATCTCCAGTTTGAAATCCCTTGATAGGAGCCTGTCGCATGGTTGGGGCCCTGCATGGGCCTGCCTTCCTGGGATCCAGTCCGTGATCCCCGTCCGGGCCGGGTATTTCCCTGTCATGATGCTGGCCCTTGTCGGGGAGCAGACCGGACAGGCGGCATAAGCCTGTGTGAAACGAGTGGACGCCCCCGCCAGCCTGTCAATATGGGGCGTTTCATGAAAGCTGCTTCCGTAACAACCCAGGTCGGACCATCCGAGGTCATCTACCAGGATGAAGATGATGTTGGGCTGCGATTCCCTGCTGTGCGGACCGCTGCAGGAACTAGCGAATACCAGCGAAAGCACCATCAGCGAGAGGACAGATTGCTTCATGGCAACAACCAGATAAATGGTGAAATCATCATTCTGAACTTTTTAAAATGATCCGGCCTAGATTGAGACACCAACAGAACGTCCTATGGTTCTGATATGAGAAGCTGCCTGCATGTAATCTTCGGCTGTGTTAAGGTGCTCCATCATTAATGGAACATCTTTCAGCCCGGCCAGCTCTTGAAGGAAGACGCGGTAATCCAGTTTTCCCATCCCCAGCCTCACTTCCTCCAGCTGGGGAATATAATTATCCTCCCGGAGGGTAATGTCCTTGGCGTGACAGCTTCTGATGTGGGATCCCAGCTTTGTGAACATCTCCCTGATCAGGGCACCGTTATTGAAATAATCCCTTGGTGATGTGATCATGTTGACCGGGTCCAGGTGAACCCCGAACTGTTTCCTGTCGATGGCTTTCAGCAACTGCAGGTATGTTTCAACGGAATCGGGGAAGGACCAGGGCATGGCCTCCAGGGCAAAAAAGGTGCGGGAAGGCTGCACCGCATCTATGATTTTCCGGGTGACCTGCACCACCTGGTCGAATGTTTCCCCGGTCAGATTGTCCTCATGCGGACCGGCCCAGTATTTTTCGTTTTTTGAACCGCTGATGTTCACGCAGCAGCGGGCTCCGATGAGGTCTGCCAGTTGCAGTCCACTGATGCATTTTTTTATCGCTTCTTCAGCCTCACCGGGGACGGGACTGAGCGGATTGCTCCATGCACCCACCTCTGCGATCACCACATCATTCTTTTCGGCAGCAATGGAATAATCCCTGATAATCTTTTCATCTGTTCCCGGTTCAACCGGACAGTAGGCCGCCCGGTATCCCAGTTCCTTCAGGATGCTGATCCATTCACCGGGATCATCGTAGGGAGTAAACAAAGGTCCACCCAGCCTGATGCGGGCACCACTCCGGGATGGATCCAGAGCAGTTGCTGAGGCGCTGTGTACTTTGCCGGCACCGGTAACCGGGATCCCGGACGACCGGGCCATCAGGACACCCTGAGCCGCATATGCTGCGAACGCCGTAGTACCTGATATTTGCAGAAAAGTGCGTCGTTTCATTCCTATGGATCTGTAAGCTTTTTATACCGCATGATTATACCCCTGAAAAACCCTGCCTGACAAATGCTTCCGCATATTTACAGCCTTGCTGCCATTCCATTCCCCTGAATGTCGCCATCTGTTCATGAAACAAATACCAGGATTCCGGTTCCTGGGAGATATGTTTCATGGTTGCCTCTTTTTTCAAGCTGGCTGTGCCCGTTATATCCATATAATGAGTTGGGTGGAAATTCTGTGTCTGCTCGCCCGTCATCACCTCATAGTAGTACAGATCGAATGCCCTGGCCGGATTTCCTCTGAATTGGTTCCATGCATGGTAAACCAGGTTCGAGGTCACCCTGTGATCCGGGTGTGTGTCAATGGGCCAGTGGGTGAAGACCAAGTCAGGTTTTTCGTCCCCGATGATCTTTAAGATTCTTGCATATTCGTCCCTGTTAATGACCGTATTGCCGTCGATCTGCCCGGCAAAAAGCGGCCTGGCATGCATCAGGTCGCAGGCAGTGACAGCTTCACTGGTACGTATTTCCGCTGCTTCCTGATGCGTTTTTCCCTGGATACCTGCCTCTCCGCGGGTCAGGTAGAGGACCGCCACTTCATGATCCAGTTCGGCAAACTTGCAGATGGTCCCCCCGCAACCGCTTTCGGGATCATCGGGATGCCCTCCCGTCACCAGGATTTT
>Ga0272443_10001237_pt1 | contig 39162 bp, 25 predicted proteins | sample SSMAcet12_FD_193581 | JGI IMG/M metagenome (GOLD analysis project Ga0272443, IMG submission 193581) | Marine sediment archaeal communities from Little Sippewissett salt marsh, Falmouth, MA, United States - SSM-Acet-12 | ecosystem: Environmental > Aquatic > Marine > Wetlands > Sediment ...
TCGGATACCGGCTGGAAAGCGTGCTTTCCGATTTTTACGCGCCGGGAGAAGGCAAGGTCGTCTACCTGAAGACGTTCGATGAATAAATTCGCGTCTGCGGATTTAATAGAATTACAGATAGTTGGCTTTGAGTTGGTCACGGTTGAAGGGGAGAGCTCCCCCTGCCCCAGCTGGCCCCTTCGGTTGAGTGATTGATGGGGGGTGACGCACCAGACATCGACACCAGCTACGCGGCATCAGATCGTGTCGGATGCGGCAGTTATTCCTTCGTATATTCGGATTGCCAGAAGAAATGACCAGAAGAAATGAAAAGAGGCTCTGAAGTGAACGTGATCGTCGAAGCCATGGATGGACGGCCTGTGGCAAGGCAGCGAACCGAAATCGTCGAGCGAAAGGGCGTCGGTCATCCGGACAGCATTTGCGATGCGATCCACGAGCAGATTTCCATTCACCTGTGCCGCGCGTACCAGGAGCGGTTCGGTCATATCCTGCATCACAACATCGACAAGGGGATGCTGGTGGCCGGGATTGCCGCCCCCGGAATCGGGGGCGGCCGGATTGTCGAGCCCATGCGGCTTGTGGTCGGGGACCGGGCCGCCACCGAATTTCGCGGAGAAACAATCGACGTTGCCTCCATCGTCGAAGCGGCGGCGGCGCAGTGGGTGGGCGACCACCTGCGGTTTGTCGACCCTGCCCGTCATATGATCGTTCAAAACGAGCTTCGCCCGGGTTCGGTGCAGCTGGAAGACATCTTCCAGCGGGCGGTCATCACCGCCAACGACACCTCGGCCGCTGTCGGGTACGCGCCGCTGACCGAAACCGAGCAGATGGTGATGGCGGCCGAAACCTTTCTCAATGCCCCCGATTTCAAACGCCGGTTCCCGGAAACCGGGGAGGACGTCAAGGTGATGGGTTGTCGGCAGGACAGAAGGCTGACCCTCACCGTGGCCGTGGCATTTGTGGATCGTCACGTGCCGGATTCAAAGACCTACTTCGACCGGAAGATGCAGATCCGAAAGGAATTGGAGGCCCACCTCGCCGGCCGCCTCCAGACCCTGGATTCGATCCGGTGTGAAATCAACACCCTGGACGATCCGGCGCGCGGGGAGGCGGGCATGTATCTGACGGTGCTCGGCACATCCGCCGAAGGGGCGGATTGCGGACAGGTGGGGCGGGGCAACCGGGTAAACGGGCTGATCGCCCTGAATCGGCCGTCCGGCAGCGAGGCGGCGGCTGGAAAGAACCCGGTCAGCCATGTGGGAAAGGTCTACAGCTTGCTTGCCCATGTGACGGCCCGGGAAATCCACTCCCGGGTGGGCGGCCTGCAGGAGGTCACCGTTTGGTACTGCAGCCGGATCGGTCAGCCCCTGGATCGGCCGGTGCTCGCCTCGGTCCAGATTCTGCCCGAGTCCGGGATCGACGCAGCGGAGGTGGAGCCCAGGGCAGAAAAGATCGTCGAAAAGCGGCTGGCCGGAATCGAGGCGTTCAGCGCCGAACTCGCCGAGGGAAAGTATCCCGTATGCTGAACCGGGCCTTCCCCCGGCGGGCAGGCAAAGGCGGGCGGCTCAGGATACCGGTCGGATGCTCAGCAGCGGAATCGGACACCGGCGGAACATCTTCTGGGCGCAGGAGCCCAGCACGGTATCTGCCAGATTCGACCTTCCCTTGGTGGCCATGACCAGCAGGTCCGGCTTCTCTTCTTCGATTTCGGCGAGCAGCATCTCGAACGGGACCCCGATCCGAATCTTCGTTTCCGGATTCAGAGAATTGCAGTCTGCCGCCTCGATCAGGCGGCCGAATTGAGCTTCACGTTCCCGAATCGTTTCCTTCAGAAAATTTTCGACTGAAAAATCGGAGTTTGCGGCAAATACTTTATTGGCTATGTCGACGTCCCGCTGGTTGACGACGTTAACCAGCAGCAGCGAAGCGCCGAGTCCCCGGCACAGTGCTGCGGCCGCGCTCAGTGCCCCGGCAGAGTAGTCGGAGAAGTCCACCGCCACCATGATTTTTTTGATGTTTTCCACAGCCTTTTCCTTTCCGCCTATGGTGTTGTGATGATCGTGCTGCTGCAACTTTCAGTAAATCGACGTCTTTTTGGAGTCGTTTCAGGAGCCTTTCCGGCACTGGGTGATCCGGCTGCGAAGTCTACCAAAAAACGGGCTGATTATCGATACGATTTTTGACAATCCCCTATTTGCTTTCCCTGCGATGACTGTGTAGAATATTTTTATGAGAAATGCGCACTGTTTCATCTTGCGGGCACTGATTCTGGGGGTATGGCTCTTATCGGAAACCGCCGGGGTGGCTGCGGCCGCTCCGCCGCCGGAGCCTGAGGTCATCTACGTCGAATTCAAACAAATGGCGGTGATGCCCTTTTTCGTGGGAAGTCGGCAGCCGAACGTGGATGAGTCTATGGACAGGACATTGAGCTGTCCCGTAGGAGAGCTTTGTGCAGGGACGCCGGGGATCGAACCGGGCGCCGGCCGGGACCTGACCCGGATGGTCTACGAAGAACTCCGCCGCCGGTTCGGGGACCAGATCGTTTCCCTGGATGAATCAAGATTGAGCTTCGCCGAGGTGGTGACGGACGAGTCCCTGGACACGCCCCGGGGCCTGGCGCAGCGTTTGGGGCGGGCGATGACGGCGGACTACGTGGTGATCGGAACCCTTTGGCGCTACCGGGACCGGGGAGAGGTGCCGGGCATGCCCGAAAGCCCGGCATCGGTGGCCTTTGCCCTCTACCTGGTGGATGTGGAAACCGGGCGTCGCGTGTGGCGCGGTCTCTACGACGAAACCCAGCGGCAGGTCACCGAAAATATCCTGGAGGCGGGAAAGTACATGAAAATGGGTGTCAAATGGCTTTCCGCCAAGGAGCTTGCCCGATACGGTGTCAAACAGGTTCTGGACAAATTTCCTTCCGAGGAAGCGCTGAGGATGCCGGTTCCCGTCCCTTGAGCCTATGCGCGACAATGGGTAAGTGGTCAAATGATGGATTGGTCAAATGGTCGATTGGGTAAATACTTGAAACCGGCATCGAATGCGTATCCCCCCTTGCAGCGGCACTGCCTTTTTCTTGTTCGATATTTTGCCCGGCCTCTTGTGGTCGGGGAGGCTGTGTTTTGCTTTGGGCCCGATGAAAAATGCCTCCGGCCGTGAAGGACGTCCGGCGGCTTTACGTCACCGGAGGGCCGGTGCCGGTCTGCGCACCCTGGGAAGCTTCCTGCAGCCTGCTTTTTTCGCGTTTTTGACGGTTATCCTCCTTTGCCCCCGCCTGGCGGAAAGCGCTTCACTACCGGAGACCTTCGTGGTGCGCAAGGTGACGTTTTCAGGGGTACAAAACGTTTCCAAAAAAGAGCTTCGCAAGACCCTGGCCGCACGGCCCCGGCCGTTCTGGCGGTTCTGGGAACCGGAGACACCGCTTTCCGAAATCGACCTGAAAGACGATCTGGAGCGGATCCGGCAATTTTACCGGGCTCGGGGCTACTACCACGCCCGTGCTGAGATGGACACGGAAAGAACCGGACAAGAGGCGCCAACGACTGCCGGAGAACATCCGCGGCCATTGCCGGCCGTTCGGGTCGCCTTCTCGGTGCAGGAAGGCCCGCCGGTAACCGTCTACGAAATCCAAATCGATCAGCCCCGGGACGGACTGCCCGCCGAGGAGGTTCGGAAGCGGATTGCGCTGCAGAAAGGGAAGGTGTTTACCACAAACGACTACCGGTCCGCCAAGAAGACCATCGAACGCCTGTACGGCAACCGGGGGTTTCCCTTTGTCCAGGTCGACGGACAGGCACGGGTCGATGTCCGGGAAAACCTCGCGCGGGTCAGCCTCGTGGTAACACCGGGCGGGGTCCACCGATTCGGTGAGGCGACGATTGTCCAGGACGGGGAAATCGTCAAGGAGGCGATCATCCGCCGGGCCCTGGAATTTGAAGCGGGGCAAAAGTACCGAGCGTCGGCCGTGGAACAGAGCCAGCGGAACCTGGTGAACCTGGATGTCTTCCGTTCGGCGCTGATCGTGCCCGGCAGCCCCCCCGAGGATTCCGACAAACTGCCCATGGAGGTCCGGCTCAGGGCAAAGGAGCCCCGGCAGATCGGCTTCGGCGCCGGCTATGGCAGCGAGGACGGACTCCGGCTGCGGGCTTCCTGGAGCTACCGCAATGTGCTTTCAAGGGCCGGCAGGTTCACCCTCAGCGCCCGGCGAACGGATTTGATCGAAAACGTGCAGGCCGAATACTTTCAACCCTACTGGCTCGACGCCCGAAACAACCTGAGCGGGCGCACCGGTTGGGAGCGGGAGGATCTGGAGTCCTACACCAACGAGACGACCTTCGCCAACATCGCCGTGGACCGACGGCTGTCGCGCCTCTGGTCCGGCAGCGCTGGGTACAAACTGGAAAACAACCGTCTCCAGGAGATCAAGATCCTCGATCCCCTCGAAATCGAGGAACTGGTGAAGAACAACAACTATCTGGTTTCCGCCGTGAATTTCAGCCTCACGCGCAGCACCGCAGACGACTTGTTCTACCCTTCCGAAGGCTCGACGGTCAGCTTGGCCTTCGAGCAGGCCTCGGGCCTTTTCGGCTCCGAGTTGACCTACTGGCGTCCCGCCGCCGAGATCAGGGCCTACCGCACTTTTTTTCCTCCGGTGACCCTGGCCGGCCGCATCAAGGTCGAAAGCATCCAGGAGACCGAGGATACCGACTTTATCCCGATCCCGGAGAGGCTTTTTCTGGGCGGCAGCAACACGGTGCGCGGCTACGGGTACCAGATGCTCGGCCCTCTGGACCCGGCCGGCAATCCCCTGGGCGGAAAAAGCGCGGCCAACGCAAATCTCGAGGCCCGCTTTCCGATTTATCGGGGCTTTTCAGGCATTGTTTTTTTCGACGCCGGTCTGGTGGACCCGGAGGCGTTCAAGTTCGATCTTTCCGAGGTAAGGACCGCCTGCGGAGCCGGACTTCGCTACGACAGCGTGATCGGGCCGCTTCGGGTGGAGGTCGGATACAAGCTCAACCCGGTCGAAGAAGACGAGCTTCCGGCAGGCGTCGAGGCAGAGGAGCGCTGGCGAATTCATTTCAGCATTGGGCAGACCTTCTAAATTTGATTTTCTCCCCGCTGCAAGCATCGGGGAGAAAATCAAATTTAGATTAAAATCCTTATATAAAATCGGTTAAAGATTTTTTGAGAGCCAGCGGCAAGACATGACCCAGGCCAGTGAACAGAAAAGGGGGTCCGGATCCGCAGACCAGGGGCGGTCCGGGAAAAAAGCGGTCCGGCGGATTCTGGCGACGGCGGCAAAGCTCGGTCTTGTTGCGGCGGTTTTGCTGCTGGCTGCAGTGGCGGTCGGCTGGGGGCTGCTGCAGAGCGAGGGGATCCGAAAACGCCTTCTTTCCTATGCCTTGTCCAAGGCTTCCGAACACATATCCGGCCAGGTCGATGCCGAGCGGCTCGAAGGCGGATTTCTGACCGGATTTGAACTGCAGCAGGTATCAGTGAGACGGGGGCAGGAGGCGGTCTTCTCCGTCGACACCCTGTCCGTCCGCTACTGGCTGCCCGAAATTTTCGGCGTCCCGCCGCGAATTCGTTCGGTCGACCTGAAAGGAATGGCCCTTCATCTTGAGCGGGAATCCGACGGCACCTGGAACTGGGAGCGGCTTTTTCCTCCTCGATCTGCGCGGGAGCCTTCTTCCGGCGCTTTGGCGGGCGCGGCCTTTTTGATCCGGCAGATTCGGATACAGGACGGCAGGGTCGATGTGATCGACCCGGAGGCGGAAACACCGAAAAGAATCAGCGTCCGGGACATTGAGATCGAGACCCGGCTTTCGATCGGGGAAAAAATCGCCCTGGATCTGCAGCGCCTGTCGTTTGCGGCCGAGCCCTCCGGTGCTGTCCTGAAAAATCTCCGGGGCCGGGTGTCCTATCGCACTGTCGATCAAACGATCCTCATTAAAGAGCTCGTAATGCAGACTCCCGGTTCCGAGATCGTCGTGACAGGAGAACTGACGCCAACCGGTGAGGCAGCGGTCCTTGACCTGACCGTCGAAAGCCCGGGGGTCGACCTGGCGGAAGTTTCCAGGGTGGCAGACATCGGACGGTTGTCTGCGGGGAAATTGAGCGGACGGGTTCGGGTCTCCGGCCCTGTATCGAACCTTGCCTTCGAGGCCGATCTTCACTCGTCGCCGGCCCGCCTGAGTGCAAAGGGAAGTATTTTCGGGCTGCTGTCCGGACTGCCGGAGGTCGATCTTGCGGCATCGGTCAGCGGACTGAATCCTGCGGCCTTGCCGCTTGCCGACAACCCGGCGCCTTCCGGGGAGCTGAACGCAACCATCCGAGGCCGGTTTGCCCCAGCCCACCCCCTGCCCCTTGGCTGGATGGTACTTCGCCTCCAGCCATCCCGGTTCGGCGGAATGGCTTTACAGTCGGGGAGCATTCGCGCAGAGTCAGATGGCGGCCGTCTTTCCGTGGTCTTCAGTGGCTTGCGTACCGGTTTTGGCCGGTTCCAGGGCCGGGGGGACCTGCTGGGCCTCGGCCAGGAGGAAAAGCGGCTGGTACTTCATGCAGATGTGGGGGCAGACGAGCTCGACCCGGGTCGGTTATTGGCAGACGAGCGCCTGAATGGTGCCCTTTCCCTGTCTCTTCAGGCAGAGGCGGACATCTTCCTTGACGGTTCCGGCCCGTCGGTCAAGGGCTATGGGATCGGTAGACTGAAGCGTTCGGCAGCGGGCAGCGCCGTAATCGACGGCGCCGAATTTGACCTGAGATGGCAAGACGGCCGCCTCCGGCTGGCCCCGGTTTTCCTCGATGTCGCCGTCGCCAGCGGTATCGCAGAGGGGGAAATCGATTTTCAAAAAAGAACCTGGGACCTTGACCTTTCGGCCCGGATTGCCGACATCGCCAAATTCCGGGAGAAGGTCACCCCGTTTTTTCCCGACCTGGATACAGAAGCTTCTTTGGGCGGGTCCGTTGCCGCCGATGCCGGGTTCCGGGGAAGCTGGAAACATCCAAGAATTGAGGCATCCCTGGAGGGAAAAGGCCTGCGCTACGGCCCACACCGCCTGGCCGAAGCCTCGCTTAGCGTCGAGTCGACCGGCACGCTGAATGACGGTCGGCTCGAGCTCGCGCTGGAAGCTTCCGGCGCTGAAATCGAAAATCGGCGCATCGACCGGATCAAGACGGCCGCCACCGTCACCCGGGACCAAATCGAGGCGAATCTGGCGGCGGACCTGCCCGAAGGGATTCACATCGTAGCCAAAGGATCGGTTGCCCCCTGGATAGAACCGGTGCGAGGGATCACCCTTACCAAGGCAGGCTTGTCCGGCAAAGGGGTTTCGGTGAACAACGAAGGGCCGATCCGCCTTACCTTTTACCCGAAGGGGATCGAAATCAAGTCCCTGAGGCTGGCTTCCGGCGATGCCAGATTCTGGGCGGCCGGCGCCGTCACCGCCGACCGGGTAGATGAACTCACCATCGGGGTCTCGGCCCTGAACCTTTCACGGATCGGGCAGTTCTTCTCCGAACCGCCGCCGGCAGACGGCATTGCCGCAGGAACCCTGACCGTGAGCGGCGCGCTTTCCGCCCCGAAAATCGAAGGAAGACTCCAGGTGGTCCAGGGCCGCGCCGGGGGCCTTTCGCCGCTGGAACTGGAATGCGATATCTCCTTGGTTCAGGAGACGCTCAACGTGGAGGCAACGCTTCGCGGCCCGGCCGGTGAACGCGCATCGGCCGGCGGAAGCATCCCGGTTCGTTTATCCTTGCTCCCCGTTTCCGCGGGATGGGCCCCCGGCGAATTGAACATGACGGCTTCGGCCGAAAACTGGCGGCTTTCCGCGCTGTCGGTGCCCCTGCCCGGGAAGGCGAAGCCCGAAGGCCGCCTGAACCTCTCGGTCAGGCTCGCCGGAACCGCGGCGTCGCCGGCAGCGGTGTTCGATGCGACGGTGTCGGATGGAAGCGTTCTGCTGCCGGGCAAAGGCCAAGAGCGGATCGGTTTTTCCTCTCTTGCACTGACGGCCGACTGCCGCGGTGGAAAAGCGGAGATCCAGGCCGAGATGAGGCGCGAGGATCTGGTCCTGGCCGGCATGGAAGGGACCCTGCCGGTCAAGTTTTCCCTCGATCCGGTCCTGTTTTCCCCCGCGCCGGACGGCCTTGAAGCAAAGATCTTCGCAGACGGGTTCCGGGCTTCGGCCTTTCCGATCCCAGCCCGCTTCGGGGTGGACCTCGACGGACGGCTGAACGCCGATCTGCGGTTGTCCGGCGCTCTTTCCGCCCCTGAGGTCAACGGCACGCTGGCTCTGGAGGAAGGGCGGCTCGTGCTGCCCCGCTACGGCCTTTCCTACGAGGAGGCTTCTGCCCGGCTCCGCATCGAAAAGGGGCGTTTGACGATAGAGGCCCTCACCCTGTCGGGAGACAGAGAGGGGCGGCTCGCTGCCGACGGAAGCATCGACCTGGAGGGCCTGCAGCCGGTCCGGTTCGATCTGAATGTCTCCGGAGACAACCTGCTCCTTTTCCATCGACGCACCCTGACCGCCCGGGTTCGGCCGGCCCTTTCCCTCACCGGCCGGCCTGAATCCCCTGCCCTTTCCGGTGAGCTCACTATCCTGGAAAGCCGGTTGAACCTGGATCGTCTGTCGGACCAGGGGCCGGCCGAGATCCAGGTGGTCGGCGAGACGGACGCCGATTCAGGCACCGTGGTGATCGGGTCGGCGGCAGAAACCGGTTCTTCCTTCCTGGCACCTCTTTTTGCAGACGTTAGGGTCGTCATCCCCAAGAACAGCTGGATGAGGGGTCAGGGGCTCAACGCGGAGATCGGCGGTGAGATCCGGCTGCAAAAGGAGCCGGGGGGGCCTTTCACCCTCACGGGGAGCCTTTCCACCCTTCGCGGCTTTTACGTGTTCCAGGGAAAACGGTTTGCCATCAACGAGGGGACGGTGACCTTTATCGGACTAGAGGAACCGAACCCCAACCTGGCGATCGAAGCCGAGGCCCGGATCAAAGACGTTCAGGTTTTCATCCGGATCTCCGGGACGGCCCGAAACATCCGCCTGACGCTGGACAGTGATCCGGCCATGGATCAATCGGAAATCATCTCTTACGTGGTGTTTGGAAAATCGGGGCAGGACATGAAGACCGGCGAGGCCATCAGCGCCGAAAAGGCCGCCCTGAAAATGGCCGGCAGTCTGACCGCATCCCAACTCAACGAGATCTTCGGCGATGCGTTCATCGTGGATACCATCTACATCGATCCCGGCCAAGGGGATGATCTGGGGCAGGCGACCCTGTCCCTGGGCAAATACGTCACTTCCGACCTGTTCGTCAGCTACCGGCAAAGTTTCGACTTAAACCAGCTCCACCAGCTCGAGGTCACCTACGAACTCACCCCGAACCTGGACCTGGAGACCATGATCGGCGACGATAAGGGCTACGGGGTGGATCTGTTCTGGAAGATGGACTACTAGCCCTGTCCCCAATTGGTAAAGTTTTCAACATGGTCGGGTTGCAGTAACTATCATGTTGAATTTACATAAGGAAAATGATATTTTTTTAGGCGTCTATCCAGAATTCTCTAGCGTTGGACCGCCGGAGGCCGATGGGTATCAGCTCTCCAGCCGGCCAAAACTCGCCGGCAAGGCCGCATAAAGACCGTAGTTCCGGGTCGCCCATTAAAGGGTGTGTCAACAGAGAAAACACCTCACCCTGGGGATAGCGATCCCGTTTTCTGATGCCACTTATCTTTACCAGCTACCTCGGCCTCTGTTTCCACTGTGAACCGCACCCGGGTTTTCTAGCTCTAGAATGCGTGGCTATTGACCCGCATCAGTCACCCATTTGGTTCAAGGCATCGCTACCGATGCTGCAGGTGGTGCCCCTGGCTCATCTGAGCCCCGGAAAAGCCTCGGTCCCATGTCGGCTCCAATTGTTTGTGTCACAGATCAAGTGGTTTTTATAACCAGCCCCGTGATGGCTGCCGACATAGGCGGATCGACAACAGAAACAAGAGGTGGGTGCGCACAGCTTCCAACCGGACCAGATGGTTATTTAGCCAGACCCTAAATCGGTTCACTGTTGCACCCGAGCTTATTACTGAAATAGTTTTTTTGAGTCGAAGGGAACCTGGTCCCGCATCATGTAGTACGTCGCCTTTGTCAGCTTGTTGGCCAAAGCCTTTGTGGCCAGTGTCCGGTTGTTCTTTGACATTTTTCGTTGAAAGAAACGTTGTGCTTGTGGATTGGTCCGTGCTGCGTGATAGGCTGCCTCGACGTATGCCCAAGCAAGATAGCGATTGCCGTTTTTCTTGTTGTTTACGCCTTTCTTTTTGCCGTTTGAGATGCGTTTGCTTTCCACACAACGGCAATAGGAAGAATAGTTGCCGGCCTTTTTGAATCTGCCGATGTCGCCGACTTCAAGCATGATCGTCAGCCCGAGGATCTGACCTATACCCGGGGTGGTCAGCAGCATCCGGTATTCACCCTTCAGCGATATTTTCTCTGTGGCTACCGTCTCGATCTCGTGGATGACGTTGCCCAGGTGGCGAATCGTGGCCATCTCTTTCTTGGCCAGGAGCGACAAGTAAGGGTCTTCGAACAAGCGTTCAACAACTGCATCTCTGAATTGCTTGATGGTACTGCCGGAAAAGTTCAACCCCCGCTGTCTGGTAATCATGCTCTGAAAGCTGAGGATCTGAGTGGTGCGTTGGCGAACAAACATCAGTCGCCTTCTGAGCATATCTCGTGTAGGGCGCTCTTCTTTCGGATAAATGTAACCCTGTGCCAAAAGGCCCATCCTCAAAAGGTGCGCTAACCAGTAAGAATCCCATTTGTCATCGGTGTACTTAAGGCCGGTGTATGGCTGAATTGCTGATGGGTTTGCCAGCAGGACTTTGAATCCGGCATCCTGCAGTCCGTCAACGAGCCAGTACCAGTTGTAAGTGGACTCTACTACGACGCCTTGGAGCGTTTTGCGAAAAGGAGACAGCGCTCTGATCACTTGTTTGATGTTGTTGCCATGCCTTTTGCCGTAGAGTCTTTTGTCTTTTGAGTTGATCACTCCGATGTGATTATTGCTTGAATGAAGATCGATACCCGCGTAAGTTTGAATGAGATATCTCCTAAATCCATTAGCGTTGTCGTGGAAAACACGATGGTATCATAGCAGGGCTATGATTAGGGAGGTGTCGCTATTTTCTATCTGTTCATTTGAAGCCCTTTAATGATTATCAGACCAAGGCAAACGCTTGGAATTATTGAGTAACGATAAAGAATTTGCCTCGTTTTGAGGCTTGGAACGATGTTTTTGCCCTCATAATGGGGGTTTTAAAAAAATGCTACCGTTGAACTTCGCGTGCAGCCATGGCTCAGGACGGCTTTTGGGGTATGAAATTGATGTCCTAAGGCCTGAAAACACCCATTTTTATAAAAATAACCTTTGAATATCGGTCAAATAGCTTGGTCCGACCCGGAAACGCGACCGAATCAGCACCTGGAAAAGGGATGCATCCGCGATGACGAACCATTCGATTTTCCTGATCGATGACGACAGCGTATCCCGGAAGTTGATCAGCCTGGCTCTCGGAAAGCATTACCGGGTCCAGGCGTTTCAAACGGCCGAGGAGGCCCTTCCGGCCCTCGAGGCGGAAATGCCCGACCTGGCTCTTTTGGATATCGGGCTTCCGGGGATGAGCGGGATCGAGGCCCTCCAGCGCATGAAAAGCCGGTACCCGGAGATCGTGGTGATCATGATCACCGCTTTGGAGGATATCGACACCGTCATTCAGGCCATGAAGCTGGGTGCCTATTATTACATGGTCAAACCCCTCGATATCGATGCGCTGCTCGCCAATATCGCCAATGCCCTGGAAACCATTTCCATGCGCAAGGAGATCCAGGCGCTGCACGAGAATTTTCTCAAGGAGAACATGCCCTGCTTCATCGGTGAAAGCGACGCCGTTCAGGATGTCATGGACGTGGTGAGGCGGGTGGCGGGAAGTCCGGACACGCCGGTTCTGATTGTCGGTGAAACCGGCACCGGCAAGGAGCTGATCGCCCGGGCGGTTCATTTCCGCAGCCCGCGCTTCAAGGGACCCTTGGTGAACGTGAACTGTGCGGCCATCCCCCGGGAGCTCATCGAAAGCGAGCTTTTCGGTTACGAGAAAGGCGCTTTCAGCGGCGCCGACGCAAAAGGCAAGAAGGGCCTGGTGGAGCAGGCGGCCGAGGGGACGCTCTTTTTGGATGAAATCGGCGATTTGAGCCTGTCTGCCCAGGCCAAGTTGCTTCGTTTTCTGGAGGACGGCGAGTTTTACCGGGTCGGCGGAACGCAAAAACGATCGGTGCGGCCGCGGGTGGTTGCCGCGACCAACCGGGGGCTTGCCCGGATGATCGAAGACGGCGCATTCCGGGAGGATCTCTATTTCCGGCTGGCCGTGGTCAAGGTCGAGGTGCCTTCCCTGAATCAGCGGCGGAACGATATCCTGCTGATTGCCAGGCATTTTCTGGTGGAATTCAACGAAAAGTTCGGAAAATCGTTTCGCGCCATCACCCCGGAGGCGGCTGCCGTCCTGAAGGCCCACCGCTGGAAGGGGAACGTGCGGGAGTTAAAAAACATCATGGAACGCGCCGTGTTGATGGGAGACGGCACGGAACTGACACCGGACCACCTGGGCTTGAACCCGGCCCCGTCCAGCAGGGGGAAGGAGACGGCAGATGGGGCCTTCCTGCCGCGCCTGCCGGCAGAGGGGGTGGATTTCCCCGCCCTGGCGGCATCCTTTGAGCGGCGCTACTTTGAAGATGCGCTGGAAATGGCCAGCGGCAATGAAAGCAGGGCGGCCCAGCTCCTTGGCCTGACCCGGGACAAGTTCAGGTACCGGCGAAAGAAAATGATCGAAGGGTAGAGCGCTTGTCAGAACAACGTTCCGATATCGTATCGGGTTTGAGAACCGTCCTCAGCGCCGGCTTGCCGCCGGGGTTTACGCCAAACAGGGGGTGTCAACCACCCGGGTCATGGCTCCGAAGGTTCATCCTGCCGGATCCGACAAGGCCGCACAAATGGAACGAAATCTGACAATGCCAACAATCTGATTCCCCGTTCCCGCAAGATCGATGACGGAAGAAAGCTACCCGGCGAACACCCCGGCAGCTTTTTTTGTTGGGTGATTTGCACCGATTGGGCTATTTGCCCCGATATTTTGGGTCAAAACACCCAATCCGCAACGATGAGACCGGAATTCGATCGAGACATCACCTGCCATAATACTTTGTAAAAACAGCAAAATATTGATTTTTTGGTAATTTGGCACGCCCTCTGCATTAAAGTGATGCAACCATCAGGAAAGAGGTACAGCATGGCCCCCTTGAACACACTGACAACGAGAAAACCCATGAACGTGCCCATCTTCGGCCACATACGGGGAGAAAATCCCGCCCGAGACGGCTCCAACGGAACGGATTTGTGGCACCTGAAGAGTGACAATTTATGCAGCGAATGGACAAAATTTGTCAAAGGAGGTGTCGATTTTTGGAGGGACTTTTTATTTTGCAATGTTTTTAGCTTGTTACGCTGACAAATAGTTGGCATACAATTTGCTTATCAAGCACTGGGCAATGAGTTCGGCAATGGTGCAACAAAAAAAACCAATGAAACAAATCCAGGTAGGAGGACATCATGAAAACGAATGCAAAGAGAATGATCATCGGGCTTGTTCTGGCGGGGCTCTTTTGTTATGCTGGCCCGGTCTGGGCGGACACCGGCGTCGGCACTGGATCCAGCCCGAGCGCAAGTGCTCGATTAAATTTCAGTATCGTCATTCCGGAGTTCATTATATTTAGAGTCGGTAATTTGAGTGGCGAAAATACAATTCAATTTTCGCCGACCGCAGAACAAATTGATGACAGCCTTGCCGTCGACGGCACCGGTGGTGATGTAGGGGGAAATGGCGTTACTGTGAGGTTGGTGAGCAACAGCGAGTCCGACGTGGAGGTGTCAGCCACAACTGATGGAGCCGCTGGTTTGTCGAACGGCACCAGCAATATTGACTACGTTAACATCCTGACAGCAGAATCAGGTAGTGGTCTTGCGCCCCCCCAGCTGACCAATGATACGACAACTTCGACAACTCTGTCGGCAGGTTTTAACGCGGTCACCACGACATGGACCTATCAATATCAACGTTCTGGTGCTATACCAGATCCGGGAACCTATACCGGTTTCGTGATCTACACGGCCAGCGCACCCTAACGAAAAAAGGGCGCGGAACAAGTTGTTGACAAGCCTTTTTCCCGCACCAGGGCGACGGCCCCTGGTGCGGGAAAGGGCTTTTTTCAAATGGCGGGGCCCGGTTGACATCCGATGAAAACCATATTGCTCGCCGCAGGGATCATCGGTCTGTTTTCTGCATCGACGGTCCTTGCAGAAATCAACTTTATCTGGTATGGCGCGCCGGCCGAGGTCAGGATCCGGGTCGGTGCCCAAACCGGAATCACGACGGTGGTCCATGAAGTCCCCGCAGCCCTGACCGGGGACGGAACGCCCATATCCGGGGCACCTGCCGGTGTGTTGATCGAAGTGTCCGCCCGCAGGGCGACATTTTTTGAATGGTTGCGTGCAAGCTACATTGTCACGGCCGACTCCTCGACCCCGCTCAGCAGCGGGACCGCAACCATCCCGTTTACCGACATCAGCTGGACATCCCAGGATGGGGACATTCCGTCCGGAAGATTCAACGGATCCAGCGCCCAGGTGATTCTGGGGGCCACCCGGGCATATTTTCAAGTCAGAGACTGGCTGACGTTTACCTACGACAATACCCGGTTCCTTCCGGCCGGCGAATACACCGGGACGGTGACCTACACGGTGTCGATACCATGAGCCGGCCGCATCCACATCCACCTGCCCGGCGCCTCGTCATCGTGTATCTGGTGATTTTTTGCCTTTTCGCGGGGGGACCTGTCGACACACGGGGGGCCGATATCCTGGACGATTCCCTTTCTCCCCACAAACAATACAGTGTTCAGTTCCAATGGGCGAATCGAAACACCGCCGTCAGCCTGAGCCCGGAAGAATTTTACCTGCTGGAATCGACCGTCCCGGGGATCGAGGTACGGCTCGACACCGCCGCCTATGAAGGCAGGCGGGCCCGCATCTATCTGGCATTGGCGCGCCAGATAGAGGGCCTGATCAGTACGGAAAGTTTCTTGCTCAGCTGGAAAACAGACCGGCAATTTTATCCGGGAAGCGTACGGCCGGGCAACAGGACCCTGCTGTTTGACGGGGTGATCGAATCTCCTGTTTTGGTGGAGATATTCACCTTTACCCTGGAGGTCGACGCGCGTTATTTACACGGGAAAATACAATATGCACCGGTTTACGAAATTGAAACAGAATAAAATCCGCTGGATCGGGTTGCTTTTTTTCTGTTTCGGCCTGATCATGCTGCGGCCGGCGATGACCCCTGCGGCCACCTTTGCGGTGCGCATCAGCCCGCCGAATTTTGAAATAAACGCCCAGCCCGGTGAAATCGTCCGTAATGTCATCACCATCCAGAACAAAGATATCGAAACGGGCATCTACCACATCCGGACGGCGGATTGGGAGTTCAATGAAAACAACGGCGTCGTCATTCATCGGCCGGACCAACCCCTGGCCCCGGGCTCTTGCCGTCCCTGGACCCGGTTGGAAAGGAGGCGGCTCGAGCTGGCTCCGAATCGGGTCAAGCACTACCGGTTTGAAGTGCACGTGCCGGAAGATGTTCAAGACGGCGCCTGCAAATTTGCGATCGTCGTATCGCCGGCGCCGGAAACGGTCGATTCCGTGAAAATAGGCAATCTGGACATGCCGATTCTGGGATCTATTGCCGTTATCGTCTATGTCACCGTAGGAGACGCGCGGCCGGATCTGGTTTTAAAGGCCGTAAAAAAAATCGACCAGGATGGAGAGCCGTTGCCCCTGCTCAGCTTGCACAACCGGGGCAATGCCCATGCGCGTCCCTTTGGCGGCGTAGCCGTTGAGGACGCAACAGGCAAGAAGGCAGACCTGATCGTGGTTCCGTTTCCCATTTTGCCGGGTGAAACCAGAGATATTCGGCTGACGGCAAAACCAGAACTCTCCGGTATCGAAAAAATGAGTGAACTGACCTTTCCGATCTCCTTGGAAGGGAGGATCGAATGGGACGGCGGGAACATCGAAATCAACACCGTGATCGAGTGATCATTCATCGAGGCGAACCAGGCCGAATCTGAATTCCGCCTGCCCCCGCACGGGCACCACCACCCGCTGCGGTCCTTCATCCATGAGGATCCAAGGCAGGGGGACATCCCGCAGGGCGATGGTCAGGTAGTGCTCGCCTGCAGGAACCGGCCAGAACTCGAATCGACCCTTGGGGCCGGTTTCGGTGGTAAAACGGCCGTCCAGATAGACCGTGATGTCGGGCAAAGGTTCTTCTCCGATGTCAAAAAAGCCGTTTCCGTTTTCATCCAGAAAGACCCTGCCGACGATTCTGCCTCGTCCCAATTCATCGGTGTCGGCCCCGTACAGGGCAGGCTGTTTTCCCGTGTCGATGTTATAGCTGACGGAGAAGAGAACATTGGTCCCTTCAATTTTCGCGTCTGACCCATTTTCGGGTTCGTAGTTGCCCGTATTGTAGTCTGCGTTGACGCTCATCAGCCAGTTGCGGAGAAATTGCCATCCCAGCCCCAAAGAGAAGCTGGAAACCTCGGTGACGCCGATGCCGGGATTTTTTCCATAAAGCTGCTGAAAGGAGCCGTTGAGTCTCAAATCCCATGGCAGGTATTTTTCAACATAGATTCGGAAATCCACGTCCTCTTCGCGGTTGCTGGTGGTGTAATACCCTGCGCTCGAACTCAGCCTGTCAAAAATATTGGATTCCCAGTCCTGATCCCACAGCAGACCGTAGCGATGGGATTGCTCGGACTCCCGGTCGGTCAATTCCCATTGAGGTTCGATGCGGGTTCTGCCGATGGGAAAACGGTGGGAGACAAAGGTTTTAAAGAGATACCGGGAACTGTCGTCGGTGGCCGTACCCGAATCGGCGGTTTGGGTTTGCACATTGGCCCCCCCTCCGATCTGGGTGCGGCGTCGATACTGCCATAAGAAGTTGCCGAAAGTCGCCGTGGAAATATAGCCCGCGATGTCCGGATTGTTGCCCAGATTGCTTTGCCCGATTTCAGTGCCGAAATTCCAAAACCAGCGATATGATTTCCTTTCCCCAAGCCAATAGAGGCCTTGACGGTCGTTGTTGATCGGCACATCCGTCCACAGCAACTCCGGCGGCAGGTATTGGGCGCCGGCCCGGTGATCCCACCGGCCGATTTTCAGGTGGGCGTCGTACCACAGGCCCGTGTTTCCATTGCTGTCGCTCAATAGGTGCAGTTGATGATTTTGTTCCAGCCGATCCGGCTGGTACTGCAGGGCACCGGCAAGGCTCTGGTGCGATTCCGAATATTCCGAATCCTGGGTATTCCAAAATTGGGCCGCAAAAGCCCATTGGTTGCTCAGGCGATGCTGCACTCCCACCCCCTGTAGACTGCCTTGGGTCGTTTCGTAGGCCTTGGCGGCCAGCCCTTGATATTTGCCGATTTCTCCAAAATTCAGAAAGAAAGCCGTATCTTTTGAGTAGATTCTGTTTCCCATACCCTGCAAAATGGTCGACGGCAGCCTGAAGCGGTAACTTTCGGTGATCAGCCTGGGGACGACACTTCTGTAGTTGAATAAATCCGAATCGAGCTGCCACTCGGTATTGATGACGAAATTGTTCTGGCGAACCTGTATTCTATGGCCATCGGGTTCCTGCAACGGGTCATAGCCATCGGAGTTGAGCCCGTCGACCTGGATCTCGTAGGAACCGTTTTCCTGGGTTTCCTGGCGCCAACGCAGTTCAACGCCGTGTTCGGTCAATTCCGCCCGGTCATTGACGTCATTGTTGTAATACCGATAGGTTACCCCCATGGATCCGGGACTCCATTCCGGAAAAATCACCCGGGATGCCCGCTCTTCGGCCTCGAGCTCCCTGGCCAGACTTTCTTCGTCAATGACCTGGTCCACATAGATTTCACCGGCCCCCATTTCTGTTTCCGGTGTTTCGGGCTTTTCCGCCGCGGCCGGCACCGGCTCTGCGGAGGCGGGTTTTTCCGGTGTTTCCCGCTTTTCTTCCACGGCAGGCACCGACGCTGCGGAGACCGGTTTTTCCTCTCTTGTGCGGCGCTTGGCCTCTTTGCCGAAGCCGATGATTTTCCATTGCCCGTCTTCCCGGCGCAGGACGAGGGTCTTTTGGGTCTGGTCCGCGTAATTGGATGAGTCATAGGTCTGCAGAAAACGCACCGTCACGGTGTCGTCGGCGGTCGGTTCGGAGATCCGCACATTGCCGATACAGATCCGAATCCATTCCTTGCGCCGGTTTTTGGCGGCCTTGTCTGCCTCGAAGGCGGCCCGGTCCATCGTGCCGTCCCGGAAATCGGTTGAGAAATGCGCGATGTAGGGACCGATCCGGCCGTCTGGTCCGGCCGAGGCCTCCCATGTCCTCTCGAAGGAGGCGAGAAAGGCCATGATCTCGGCTTCCGCTTTTTCCCGCCGTTCCTCCGCGATGCGGCGCAGGTCGGCTTGCTCGCCGAAGCCGATGATTTTCCATTGCCCGCCTTCCCGTCGCAGAACGAGGGTCTTTTCGGTCTGGTCCGCGTAATTGGACGATTCGTAGATCTGCAGAAAACGCACCGTCACGGTGCCGTCGGCGGCCGGTTCGGAGATTCGCACATGGTTGATACAGATCCGAATCCATTCTTTGCGCCGGTTTTTGGCGGCCTTTTCTGCCTCGAAGGCGGCCCGGTTCATGGTGCCGTCCCGGAAATCCTGTGAGAAATGCGCGATGTAGGGACCGATCCGGCCGTCGGGTCCGGCCGAGGCCTCCCAGGCCCTCTCGAAGGAGGCGAGAAAGGCGAGAATTTCCGTTTCCGTTTCCGATGTTTCCCGCTTTTCCTCCACGACAGGGGCCGGCTTGGCCCCCTCGCCCAAGCCGATGACGTTTCCTCGCTCGCCTTCCCCGCGCAGGACGAGGGTCTTTTCGGTTTCATCCGCGTCATTGGCGGATTCATGGCCTTGCAGAACATGGCCCGTCGCTGCCCCGTCATCTGCCGGTTCGGAGACCCGCCCATGGCCGATATCGATCCGAATACGTTCTTTGCGTTGGTTGTTGCCGGCCTGCCTTTCTGATTCTTCCGCAGAGCCGCTTTTGGGGGGCGAATTTTCCGACAAATTTCCAGGGAAAAGAAGAGTGAACAGCAGGCAACCTGAGAGGACAATGGAATATCGCGAAAAAAAATGTCCCATAAATCCAACTGACCCTGAAATGCCTGTTGTCGGAAGCAATGATCGATGAATTTTTATATGGATTTTTTGATATCTTGTGTATGTCAAAAATAAAGACACAAAATGTTGTGCTGTAATATCAGGTTTGGGATAGAATTGTCAAGATATTGATTCTGTTGGGAATATGAAAATCAGGGTAGGCAGAGGATGAGGTGTTGTTTCCTTTTTGGAAGGAGGTCCGAATTTTCCCCTTTTCCCCACCCGGCGATCCTCACGTTGCCTGGGATTTGGTTTTCCAAGGAAGAAGAGGCGGCCCTGTCAAAAGGCATCACGGTAGATGGGCTTTTGAAATCGGTTGACTCCGCCGGCAAATCAGAGGTCGATAGCGCGGCTGCATTTATGGAAAGGCTTTGTGTGATCACGATTTTGAAACAGACGCGGCAATTGACCGAGCCGCCGTTGATGACCCTGCCGCTTTCGGCAAACGCCCCGCCAACGCCTGCAACAATGATGAAGCCGATGAGCAAGGGAACGGATCGTCCGGCAACGATTTTCAGCACATATTTTTCCGCTTTCACGCGGTCTTTTCTCTTCAGTGTATTTTCAATATTCATCTTACCAGGTCATCAGTTGACACAAAAGGTCTTCAATCTGTTCGGACCCATTGTGGGCGAGGATTTCTTCGCCGATAGCGGATTTCTCGACAAGGCTTTTTCCCGGCACCTGTTTCCGACTTCCGGTAAAATCGAGGCATCGGTTCAGACCCTCCTCCTGGTCCGAGCGTCGAATCCGCAGCGTTCCGGTTTTTGGGTCCTCACACAGCAGCTGCAGGACACGGGTCAGGGAGATGGACGACGGATTGCCGGCAAGATCCACCGAAACACCCCCGCCTTTGCTCAGGTTGACCATGGCACGCGGCTCGAAGCCCTGTCCTTCGCCGTGTAAGGGTCTTTCGATTCGACGGCCAGGGTCTTTCGACAGCTGTCTTCCACTTTCTTTTTGGAATTGCTCATCACAAGACTCGTTTTGCAGCCACCGTCATCAGGGACAAACCATTTGCCGGACAACAATGCCGCAAACACCGTGCCTAACTGGCAAATTCTATATTTTTCATGTTAAATCAATTGGATAAACAAAAAGATCGAAGGAAGGACAGAAAGGAGGGGGTCCTGCCCGGCAAAACTTGTCCTGCCGGACAGGACATTATCCTGCCCGGCAGGACAAGTTTGCCTGTGAGTCTCCATATGCGGCCAATACACTCATCTCTTTTTTTTACCATATGAAACGAGGGTCTTGTATCAAAACCACGCTTCTCCCCGGCAAATGGAGGGACGCGCTCCGTTGCGCCCATGCTCCGTATTTGCATTCTATATGCCCCAAGGCAACGCCTCTGGCCTGGTCCTGGGGAGCGGGATTTCCAGACTGCAGTAAATGAACCGGGTGAGAGACGACCGGGCGCTGCGGCTATCGGATGCCGTGTTTTTTCAGGAGGGTGTACAACCTGGAGCGGGACAGGTCTGCAATCCTGCAGGCGGTTGGGATGTCGCCGTTTGCGGTCCGAACCAGGTCTTGAAGATAGCGTTTTTCGGCCTCGGACAGGGCCTGCTCCCGGACGGTTTGCAGCGAGGGAAGCCGTCGGGAGGCGTCTCCTGCAGTTTTTGAGCGTTGCCGACCTTCTCCGACGATGTTTCTGGCCTGGTGAACCCGGATGTTTTCAGGCAAATGGCGGGAATAAAGCACCGGTTCGTAGCGGGCGGCGCTCAGCGCCCCTTCGACGGCACCGATCAGCTCCCGCACGTTGCCCGGCCATGGATAGGCGGCAAGAATGTCGAAAAAATCAGGGGAAACGCTCTTGACCTCGATATTCTCTAGAACGCAGAACTGCTTGATGAAATACACGGAAAGCTCCCGCAAGTCTTCCAGGCGATGGCGCAGGGGGGGCAGTTCGATGGCGGCGGTGCGAATCCGGTACAGGAGATCACTGCGAAACCGGCCCTGGGCGGCCAGGGCGTCCAGATCACGGTTGGTGGCGGAAATCAGGCGAAAGTCGCATCTCACCTCCCGCACCGATCCCACCGGGCGAACCTGTTTTTCCTGAAGGGTCCGCAAGAAACTCTTTTGGAGCTCGGGCGACAATTCCCCCACTTCATCAAGGAACAACGTCCCGCCGGCCGCCTCCCGCACCAGGCCTCGCTGGTCTTTGTCGGCGCCGGTAAACGCACCCTTGACGTGGCCGAACAGAACGCTTTCGGCCAGCGTCTTAGGCAGTGCGGCGCAGTCGACCGGGACGAACACCTGCGAGGCGCGCCTGCTGTTTTCCTGGATCGCCCGGGCAAAGAGCTCCTTGCCGGTCCCGGTCTCTCCGGTGATCAGCACGTTGACGTCGGCTGCGGCGGCCAAGGCGGCCTGCTCCAGGCACCCGGTGACGGCCGGGCTCGAACCGACGATGCTGCTGCGCTTCATCACCAGCGGCTGTTCGGTGCGGGCCTTCTGCTCCCGGTACTGCAGGGCCCGGGAGATATGCAGGGAGAGCTGCTCCATGGCCGGCGGCTTTTCCACGTAAGCCCAGGCCCCGCTCCGGGTGGCCAATTCGGCACCGTCCGGATCGCCCTGGCCGGTAATGATGATCACCTCCGGTTTGCCGACCGAGCCGATGATCTCGTCCATTGCTTCCAGCCCGTTTCCATCCGGCAGCCGCACGTCGAGCAGGACCAGGTCGATGGCCTTTTCCTGCAGCGTCTCCAGCGCTTCATGAAGGCTTGCGGCCTGGTGGGCCCGATGCCCCAACCGGCTCACGGCCCGGGAAAAAATCCGGCAAACGCTCTTCTCATCATCAACGATCAGTATATCGGCCATCAACGGCACCCCTGCAAACCCGGATTGGATGTTTTAAAACCGGTTTTCCTATATGATCGAGTCACACGCGTCAACTACCATCACGTCCGGCCATCGGAGGTATGGGTCGGCCACGACGGAACGCGGCCCACCAGAAAGGTAGAACGGTGTCGCACGGCGGGTGTCCGTCATTCCGGCGCGGCCTACCCCTCCAGGGCTTCTCTGACCTTGGCCGCCAGGTCTTGGTTGGAAAAGGGTTTTTGAATGAAATTGACGCCTTCATCGAGAACACCCTGGTGGGCGATCATGTTGGCTGTATAGCCGGACATGAAAAGAATTTTCAAATTCGGAAAAATGCGTTGAAGACGGTCGGCCAGCTCGCGGCCGTTCATGTCGGGCATCACCACATCGGTAACCAGCAGGTGGATCTTGTCGAAATGTTTTCTGGCCAGAGTCAATGCCTCGATCGGATTGGCCGATGCCAGCACCGCATAGCCCAGGTTTTCAAGCAGCGCCTTACCCATCTTCAGAATGGAAGCCTCGTCTTCTACGAGCAAAACGGTCTCGCCGTGCTTCGACGGTATCGGCGCCATCGGCTCCTTGATTTTCTCTTGTTCTTCCACCCCGTGGCGTGGCAGGTATATCTTGAATGTCGTTCCCTTATCCGGCTCGCTGTAGACATTGATACATCCCTGGTTCTGTTTGACAATGCCGTAGACGGTGGCAAGTCCGAGACCGGTGCCTTCCCTCTTGTTCTTGGTGGTGAAAAACGGCTCGAACAGATGGGAAAGGGTTTCTCGAGTCATGCCGATACCGTCGTCGCTGACGGCCAACAGGGCATAGCCGCCGGGCGCAAAGCCTGCGTGCTCTGCGCAGTATGCCTGGTCAAACACCACATGGCCGGTTTCAATGGTGATCTTTCCCGTGCCGGCAATGGCGTCTCTGGCATTGACGCACAGGTTTGCCAGGATCTGATCAAGCTGGGTGGGATCCATTTTTACTTGGCACTGCACCTTATCAGGCTTCCAAAGCAGGTCGATATCTTCGCCGATCAGGCGCCGTAGCATTTTGAGAATGCTTTCTACCGCCGCACTGAGATCGAACATTTTCGGTGAAATGCTCTGTTGCCTGGAAAAGGCCAGCAGCTGCCGGGTGATGTCCGCGGAGCGTCTGGCGGCGTAAAGGATTTCCTCGAGATCTCCTTTCAGCGGGTCCTCCGGGTCTATCCTGTCCAGCGCCATCTCCGAATAACCGAGGATCACGCTGAGCATGTTGTTGTAGTCGTGAGCCACCCCGCCGGCCAGTCGTCCGACGGATTCCATCCTTTGGGCCTGTCTAAGCTGGGTCTCGAGTTTTCGTTGTTCGGTGATGTCGGTCAGGTTCACCACCATCCCGATTCCCTGGCCCTCGGCACCTCTGACAATCGCCGCACTGACAACCACGTCGAGAACGTCTCCTTTTTTTGTCAGCCTTTGGCTCACGAATTTCACCGGAGCTTCGGTGGCAAAAATCTCTGCGATCTTCGAGGCGGTGATCTCTTTCTGGTCCTCGGGAACAAAGGGAATCCGCCTCCCTTCCAGTTCAGCCAGGGTCCACCCAAAGATCCTAAAAAAAGCCGGGTTCAAGTAATGCGGGCAGCCTTCGACATCATAGACTACGATGGGATTGGCATTCGATTCCAAGATCGCCTGCAGTCGTTCTTCGCTTTCCCGCAGCGCCGCTTCTGCCCGCTTGCGCTCTGTGATATCTTCCATCGCGGACATGATGCCGATGATCCGGTTTTTCGCATCACGAATCGGCGCGGCAGAAAGGCTCCCGTCGAAACAGGTACCGTCCTTTTTCATCCGGACGACTTCTTTTCCGATGAAGTGCCGTCCAGCAATGCCCTGCTTGCGCAGCCGGGCAAACTCCTCATGTTTGTGTTCGGGCACGATGGGAAGGGGACCTCCGATCACATCGGCGGCGCTCCAGCCGAAAATCCGCTCTGCTGAAGGATTCCAGGTCAATACCCGTCCATCCGGATCGATGCTGTAAAGCGCCACAGGCGAGCAGGCAATCATGGCCCGCTGAAATTCTTCGCTCTTTCGAAGCGCCTCGGTGTGAGTGGCGACCTGCTTGCGCAGGGACCACGACCACAGAAAAACGCCGCAAAGGACAAACAGCAGGGGGACGGCAATCAGGCCGACAAAGCGCATGATTCCAGCAACGGTGGGCGACGGGCTCTGATACACTCCGAACCATTTTTCCTGAATTCGCCGGTATTCTCTGGTGTCCTCGAGGATGTTCAGCCCCTCGCTGAACTGGGCCAGCAGGGCCTTTTGATTGTTCGGCACGGCAAAACAGTATTCGGGGGAAAGAAAAGAGTGTGTGCCCACGACCAGATTCTTCCAGTCGTATCGATCTATCCAGTACAGCGCCGCGAGGCGGGAGACCAGCGCACAGTCGTGCTTTCCTTCGGCAAGCTCCCGCAGCGCATCTTCCTGGGCTTCGACTGCGGAAACCTGTTTGAGCCCGTTTTCCATTGCAAAGTCGTGCATGATATCGCCCTGCTGCACCACGATGCGCTTTTGGGACAGTTCTTCGACCGTTTTCGGCGGGAGTCCGTCCCCCTTGCGCACCACGCCGACGTAGTGGTTCACCGCATGCGACGGGGTGAAGTCGAAAGTCAGGTCCCGTTCGGGCGAGTAAAACATCCCCTGGATGACGTCGATTTCGCCCTCGGCCAAGTCCTCCCGGATTTTTGCCCATGGCCCGAGTCGGATTTCGATGTCAAGACCGATCTCCTGGGCGATGGCGCGGGTAAGATCCACGCTGTATCCGGCCGGTCGTCCGTGTTCATCCAGGTATTCAAAAGGAGGAAAATTGTGATCTCCGCCGACCACGATCCTGCGGTGGGCCGGCAGCTTCATGGCGGCAAACCACTTGGCGTGCAGGTGGCGGTAGGTGCCGTCGGCCATGACAAGCGACAGCCCTTTTTTGAGCAGCGCCAGCGTTTCGCGGTCGCCTTCCTTGACCGCAAAGCAGAAATCCTGGCGGAATTCCTCGATGGGCCGGTTGACCACCTTCAAATGGGTCATGCCGCCTTCCCGAATCAGATGCAGGGCAACGGGTCTTTGGATGAAAACGGCGTCGTGGCGCCCTTCTGAAAGCTCTCGCAGGGCCTGTTCGAAGGTGGGTGTGGTGCGGATGTCGATGCCGCGGTACTTCCGCCGCAAAAACGCCTCGGCGTTGTCTCCTTTCATCACCGCCACCTGCCGATCCGCAAGATCGTCCATGTCCCAGATACCGGAGGTGCCTTTACGGACCACGATCGATCCGTGAAGCGTCATGTACGGAAAGGTAAAATCGATCAGGGGCCCCCGCTCCGGCGATCTGCCTGCCAGGGGAAGGGCTTGGACTTCCCCCCGCTGCAGCCAGCTCCTGACCTTGGCCCAGGGGCCGGTCCGAAAAGTGACCTCACGGCCCATGGCGGAAAGTGCCGCCCGCAGGAGTTCTACAGAGAAACCGTCGGCCCGGCCGTTTCCATCGACGAGGGAAAAAGGAGGGTAGTCGATCTCAGCAGCGGACCGAATGGGAGGTTCTGCCGTTTCAACGCCCGCGGTATCTCGGGCGAAAAAGCCGGATACCAGGAAAATCAGGGAAGCCAAGGCCGCGGCGGCGCACCAATGCGGGGCAAATCGTCGTTTCGGGAAGGGTGATGTCATTCTCCGATTCCGGGAGCCGGTTTCATTGATTACAACCAATTGAAAAAAAATTAAAAATAATTTTATCAGAATCGAAATCATTCGTAAACGGCCGCGTCTGTTGCGGCTGCGGCCCTCCAAACAGTGATTCCGCAATATATTGTGGTTGATTTTGAAAATATATTCGAGCATCAATGGTAACAGTCCGCGCAGTGTTTGCCAGAATTTTCGAGGAATGTCGAATCTATCCGACGGCTTGGCCTCCCTACCTATGAAAAAAATTTCTTATGGGCTATTGCCCAAAATTCACAATTATGATATCAAAAAAGTTATCCAGCAAATCTTCAAAAGCATTCAAGCGCTTGTAAATAATTACGCATTTGATCCTTAGCATCAGTATTATTGCTCACGTGTATAATTTTTTCTTGCACTATCCAAGAACATTTAAATCTCCATTTCAGACAAAGCCAAACCTGCCGTAAGACAGGGACGGAAAGCCACGGGTCCTATTAGCTGAGCGGCGCTGGATTTCGCAGATAAGTTGATTGGACTTGGATAGCCGGGTTGCCGAATGGTTGCGCGGCTTTTTTTTATTCTGTTTTAGGCTTCAATACCCCGCAGCCTGGTGCTATTCCACAATTGGGTTTTGGCCCTGATACCTCGGGGATTGCCCCAGAGGTAATTAATTCGCTTCGGTTAAACCTACTTTCAGAATTCATTTCTTATAATAGTGCACAAGACATCAAAAATGGTGCTCTATTCCTTGATATATATTCGAACGGGATCGAACCATTGATTTAGGAGGCCGGCTATTTATTTATAAGACAAGGTAATTATCGAAGGGGCCCCGGAATATGAAACAACATCAAAAGCAGTACTGTTTTGGGAAATTTTTCCGAATTCTCTTTGTGATGTTCCTTTTTTGTTTAATCGCACCCAATTCTATACTTGCCAATGTGTTCGAGGAGTGGTCACACAGAACTGCATTGGTGTTCGACAACAGTGCGGCAGCTGAAGACCTAATCGATTTCCCTGTTCTTGTGGTGTTGCATCCGGGCTGTATCGATTACACACAAATCAATTCAGATGGTTCGGACATTCGATTTTTGGATAGCGACTACACGCTTTTATCTTACGAAATTGAGCAATGGAACCCGAATGGCTACTCCTATATCTGGGTCAAGGTCCCCCGGATTGATGCGCGTAGCAAAACCGATTTTATCTATCTCTACTGGGGGAATTCAGACGCCGCCGACGCACAGGATCCTATCGCCATATGGACAAACGGTTACGAAGGGGTTTGGCACTTGCAAAATGGGTTCGAAGATTCAACCGCCAATCTGAACCATGGCATCAATGCCGGCTCGGTCGATACTTTAGGGATAATCGGGAACGGGCAGAGCTTTGACGGTGATGGTGACTTCATCACGCTCCCCAATTCGGAGAGCCTGAATGTGATGAACGGGGATTACACCCTCGAAGGATGGTTTATCCCTGCTGACATCCCAAAGAAAGAGGACCCGGTATCTGGCGGCTACTATTCGATTATCGGAAGACAGGGGTGGAATATCGGCCTAAGCTACCTATGGAATCAGTCCTTAAACATCCAGCATCTGTTGGCGGGGCATAGCTTTGCAGCGAGTGTCACCGCATGGGCTGAATTTGAACCTGGAACACCAATGTTCGCAACTGCTGTGGTGAACAAAATATCTGGAACCACTTTGTTGTACGCCAATGGCCTCCTGATCGAAAAAGTATCCTGGCCACCCGGATCTGAGGCCGACACAGTTCAGGAAATCAATCCCTGGCTGATAGGAGGTGCCGGGACTTCGGGAGGTTATTGGCTGCAGCATGCACATGGAATTATCGACGAAGCTCGCATCTCGAGCGTTGCCCGTTCGAGCGACTGGATCCGAGCGCAATACAAATCCATGACAGGCACATTTTGCAGCTTTCAAAACGTGCCCGCCGTTGTAAATAGAACACCCACGGAAATCACAGCCTCTGCCGTGACTTTTACGTGCGCGGTTACATCTGCTGCCGGAGGAATCCCAGAGGTGTGCATTTGCTCCGGAAAGAGAGATGGTGGCTCGGATCCCGGCCAGTGGGAAGACTGCGAATGCCCAGAGCATAAATCAGCAGGGATTTATTCTGTTCGGAAAACGGAACTCGATTCCTGCAAATACTTCTTCCGATGCTTTGCGAGCAATGCCATGGGTAAAGCATCGGCGCCGGAAACATCTCAGGTCGTTTTGGCGGATCGCCTGTCCCTATCAATCGCCGAATATCCTGAGGCGCTTAGAAATCCGCTTAAAGGTTTTCGTCCCGGTTTCATCGCCTGGGGTAGCGGAAGTCAAAACAGCGTAAACCACCCGTATGCCGGGGTTATCCGAGATTACATCGAGTGGAACCAAATCGAGAACAACGCTTCAGACGGCGTCGAGAGAATTCTTGATTATTGCAACAGCCAGTGGAGTGATATCGAAACGCAAAATATCAAGATTATTCCCCGCGTCTATCTAGAATGGCCGGGGAGGGGAACCTACTGGCCTGCCGACATGACAACCGGCGACTATTCTAGCTCACAGTTTAAACAACGTGTGGTGAATTTGATTGAAAAACTGGGGCAGGCCTGGGACAACGATCCGCGAGTGGCCTATGTCGAAATGGGTTTGATCGGCTACTGGGGCGAGCAGCATAATCCTTATATTTCAAAGGAACTGCAAATTCTTATGGGCGACACCTTTCAATCAAGCTTTCACAATAAACGGGTGATGATTCGTCATTACTGGAATTTTTCGGGGCACCCATACGGTATCTACTGGGACTCTTTTGCCCATTATGACCGGGACTGGATGGCAGAATCGCTTGCCGAAATGAATCGCTGGCGTATTGGGGTGATAGGGGGAGAAACCGCATATGATTACGGTAATTCCTACATCCAACCCGGCGACAATCCCACAGATACAATGACTGATCCCATCCACACCCAATACCTTATAGATACCATCCGCAGCGTACATGCGAACCATGTGGGTTGGGTTAGCGACTACGATAAAAGCAATGCTACGGCTATCACTGCGGCAGTGAATGTTCAGAAAGCTTTAGGCTACCGGTATGTTATCGACCAAGTTCGTTTTCCGGAACAGGTAAACCCGGGAGCACTATTTTCGTTTGGATTTACGGTCCGCAATACTGGATCGTCCCCTTTTTATTACAAATGGCCTGTGGAATTAAGTCTTTTGAACAGAGAGACACAGTATCCGATCTGGCGCAGCACCTTTCAGCAATTGGATATCACGGACTGGCTCCCAGGAAATCATTGGGATTCAACCCAACAACAATACCTTACTCAACCTGAATTTCATCGAGTGGAAGGCATTTTTCATCTGCCGAAGGATTTACCTGCTGGCGAATATATACTGGCTCTGGCTATTCTAGATCCAGCTGGATATCTTCCCTCTCTGCGATTCGCAATCCAAAATTATTTCACTGGAGGGCGTCATCCCATTTGTATTGTTGGTGTTGGAATGAAGCCTGATTCGGCAATCCCACCCCCTGAAGTTTTTAATGATTCTTTAGAAGACTCAACATTGCATTATCTGCTGACCGGTCCCAATACGGACACAGATGGCGACCAAGTCGCAGATCAACAAGACACATTTCCAGTAAATCCCCTTGAGTGGATCGATACGGATGGAGATCATATTGGGAACAACGCGGATAGCGATGATGACGAAGATGGTATGCCAGATGCTTGGGAGAATCAATACCATCTAAATCCTTTGGTCAACGATGCGCAAAGTGATACGGATAAAGATGGGTTCACCAATCTCCAGGAGTATGACGCCGGAACGAACCCAGAAGATCAGGATTCGAGGCCGTTGGGTGATGTGACAGGTGGAGGTGTTGATCTTGAAGATGCAGTCATCGCGCTCCAGAGCCTTGCAGCTCATAATACATCATCAAAAATTCGAATAGATTATTCAACCTCAAATCAAGATGTAAATGGAGACAATACAGTGGGAATGGAAGAGGTTATCTATATTCTACAAAAGATCTCTGAGCAAAGATAATCGGTCTGAGGGAATAATCTGGTATTCTAAAACTATCCCACAGGATTTTTGGGAATTCATCACTGTAGATTTCGACTACCTTTCTACGCATGCCTGAAGCTATATTCAGCCTCATATCATAAAACACTGCCGAGCCATTCCGACGAACAGCCCCGCGCGCACTACACTCCCTATACGTATTAAAATTCGCTTTTTCGGTTAACTACAATATCTTGTGGTATTTCGGCCTAAATCCGGAATGGAATTTTTTATTTGCATTTGAAATGTCATCGCTTCGTATGCACTTTTAATTGGAATCCTTCCTCCTTCTGAAGATAAGCGATGATTTCAAAAATGTTTCGAGCCTGTGGATTTCCTTTCGGACCAAGCATCCGCATAAGGCTTTTTGGGGACTTGGAGGTTACTGTACCCAGGGCATCAAACCCAATCGTTGCATTGATATAATCGCGCAAGATCGCCTTTCCGGTGTCCACGTCGCCGTTAAGGAAAGATTCGATCCCTTCTCTGAACAATTCCTTTTTAAAAGCCGGATCGCGTTCCATCCGGCTTTTTACGGTGTCTTTAAAATCCCTTGAGAGTGCCATGATCAGCCCTCCTGCTTTTTACGTTCTTTGTACTCTTTGTGCATGGGCTTGCCAGTCCCAGAAATCGACATTAGTAACTCGCGTGTGCTGCTGTCTGTTTCAATATTTCGAAAGCATGATTTATATTGAAAACAAAATCAGAATCAATACCAACCTCTGTTTACTTTCGTTACCTGATGCTGAATATTGCCGGGTTTTTTGCCTTTGTCCTGCTACTTACACTGTATGTCGAGGAGATATCGTGAAAAACAATCTTTTGAAATACAGTAAAAGCAAGTTTTGACGCATATAGGACGAAATCGACCAAATTAACCGGTGAAGATGCTCAACTCACAAAATAATACTAATCTATTTTCTCAAACATCTTGTCCATATAGTCCGGATCGTCGAAATGACGCCGGCCCACAAATGCGACCGCATGTCGGCCCCACTGGCGCATGGCTCCCGGTGACACAACCCCTGTGGGCCAGAGGATAAGGCGCTCAAGCCGCTCAGTGCCGGGGGCCAGGCCATTTGGATCGAACATGCTCCGACGTTGCACACCCAGGTAAGACAGACTGCGCAGCCGCCCGTAATCTGCCAAGGCATATTTTACCGCTTTAGATTCAACATCACGGGAGAGTGGATAAATGTGCTGAACATAGTGAGTCCCGGTTTGCATTGCCAGGGTGACAAAATGTTGAAAAGGGTCCTGATCGGGAGCAGAAAGAACCAGCGGCGGTTCGGCATAGGGGATATTTTCCCGCACTCGCAGCCGTTTTGTGGGGTAAGCTTTGTAATAGCAGCCGCAGTTGTGTACCGTCTCGTAAAGCAGGGGAGTGCCGTCCGGATCCAAGGTCACCCGATAATTCACCCCGTCCAGCAGGCCGCCGTAGATGTCGGTGACACTTTTCTTGGGGCGGGCGGGAAACCATATAATGTAGTTAAGTTGGGTCAGGACCTGTTTTTGGTAACGGGTAAATGACAACCGCGTGTAGGTCACCGGCCGGCGGATATCGACACCCAACACTCCTTTGTCTTTCCAGACGGGTGTACCGATGCGGTCATGCGCTGCCTGAATCTGAACTTCCCAGGCCGGGGCATACAACCGGAAAAGCGCTTTTAGCTGCGCCTGGGAGTAGACCGGGATGCCGAGGACATCACGGGTCGTTGGCCCAATGCGTTGCCTGAGCGTTTGCCAGTCGATGTCCCGGTCGGGCACATATCGAATCGTCTGCCAGTTGACCGGAGGATTGTTTGAAAAGCGTTGCCTGGCCTCGGCGTGCCACTTGGAGACCCCGTTGGAGACAATCTGGCTGGTCAGCGGATAAATTCCCAGAACCCGGCGAAAGAGAAGATAATCATCCGGTACCGCAACCCGCTCGATCAGTGTTTGCTTTGATTCGTCAACCTTGAAATCAGACTGCCTCAATACATCGCCACAGGCGGCCATCCTTCGATAAATCCCCTCCCTGCCGTTTACCGGGTCCAGATCCTCGACCGCCGCGTCCGGCAGATTGGCGATTTCGTATTGACGGGCATCCTGATCCAATGCCTGCATCCGGTCAAGCCACTGCTCAAATGCAGCCGGATGGTCTGCTTGGCTGCCAAAGGAGACAAGAAACCGGTTCACCCTCAAGTAGGGGTATTGCTTGACCCGGAATACACCTGCATCGATGGCCGCTGCAGATCTGGTTTGTCTGTCGAGGGAAGAAAAAAAATCCCCACAACGGCCCAGCGGCCCGGTTTGGCCGGCGCGCTCGGAACGGGTCGGAACCGGGACGGTGGCACAGCCGGACAATAACAACGCCGATAACCAGACCGCCAGAACCACCTGCACTATTGTACTGCGGCAAACCTGATCATTCTCATGGGGGCGTTTCATTTTAGTATCGGTCCTTCAGGCGCAGCATGAGCTGCTGCTCCCATTGGGCGGTGTACGACAGAAAATAGCGCATGCCGCCCTGCCAGGGAAAGTCGGCCCACAGGCCGGCCCCCCAGAAGTCGAAATAAGCCACCTGGGTCACGCGCGTTCCCTCTTCAACCGGTTCCAGCTGAATGTAGCCGTAATGGTATTTTTGGCCGCAAGGCTCCGGGTTCAGAAGGACAAAGTCCAACCGGTGTGCGTCGGGGCGCACGGTGGTCTCCCACCGGAAATAGACGTCCGGCCGATGGGCGTATCGGTTTTCGGTGATGACCGTGTTGCCGTTTTGTGAAACAAGCCGGTGTTCCCGGATATACTTGTTCTCCACCAGAAAGTCGTTGTCAAAGTCGGTTTTAAATTTCCAATAGGATTCAATCGGCGCTTTGACAAGGTAGACAAGCTTGTAAGCGTGCCCCCCTTTTTTATCCGGCGGTAGGTGAAGGATGAAAATCTCATCGCCGCCGGAAGATACCCGGCCGTATCCGACCTCGGCCGAAGAGGAAAACGATTCCGGCAAACCGATGTGGGTCGTCCCGAACATGATCGGCAAAATCACCGCCAGCCAGCGGATCGGGTGCGTTAAAAACGGTTTCATGGGTCTTTGCTTTGCTGGGGTCAACCAATAGCATAGACAATACATCCGGTTTTCAAATCCGGCAATCCCCGAACCTCAACACCTTGTGAATGAGCCTTTTCCCTTCTTCCCGCCCTTGATGACCTCTTGACCGATCGATATCCCATTCTCATGTTATATTCTTCAGAAGCTATGCTCAATTTTAGGGTTGATATAAGGGCTGTGCGGGATCTTTCCGACTTCCGGGAAGACCCCCCACAGCCCATACTGGAGCCGTAAATTGGTGCGTAATTCCCTATCACGAAACTCTATCTGAAAGGCAGGGAGATTCAATGACGGCAAATAGCAGCCAAAACCGCCCGGATGCCGGCTGGAAATTCGATAACAGCTACGCGCGGCTGCCGGAGGCATTCTACGCCCGGCTAAACCCGGTGCCGGTGCGAATGCCGAAGGTCGTGGTTTTCAATGCAGTGCTGGCGCAGGCCCTTGGGCTCGACCCCGATGTTTTAAACGGTGACGAGGGCGCTGCCGTTTTCTCGGGCAACCGCATCCCCGAGGGGGCCGAGCCTCTGGCCCAAGCCTATGCAGGGCATCAGTTCGGCCATTTCACCATGCTGGGCGATGGGCGGGCCATATTGCTGGGCGAACAATTGACGCCGAAAGGCGAGCGCTTCGACATCCAGTACAAGGGGTCGGGCAGGACCCCGTTTTCGCGGCAGGGAGACGGGCGGGCGGCCCTGGGGCCGATGCTTCGAGAGTACATCATCAGCGAGGCCCTGCACGGCCTGGGCATACCGACGACCCGCAGCCTGGCAGTGGTGACCACCGGTGAGCCGGTGTTCCGTGAAACGACCCTGCAGGGGGCCATTCTCACCCGCACGGCCTCCAGCCATATCCGCGTGGGCACTTTTGAATATGCTGCGGCCAGAGGCAAACCCGACGAGATTCGGATGCTGGCCGATTACACCATCCAGCGCCACTTTCCTGATCTGGCCGATACTGCGAATCCGTATCTTGCCCTTCTTGGGGCCGTGACGGATCGGCAGGCGTCCCTGGTGGCCCGCTGGCTGCTGGTCGGCTTCATCCACGGCGTCATGAACACGGACAACATGACCCTTTGTGGTGAAACCATCGACTACGGCCCCTGCGCCTTCATGGACACATACGATCCGGATACCGTCTTCAGTTCCATCGATCACAACGGCCGATATGCCTACGGCCGGCAGCCGCAGATCGCCCAGTGGAATCTTGCCCGGTTTGCCGAAACGCTGCTGACGCTGATTGCCGAGGATCCACAAGAGGCCGTATCGATGGCACAAGACGTGCTCGCTAAATTCTCAGACATCTTCGGTCACTACTGGCTGGCTGGCATGCGGGCCAAGCTGGGACTGTTCAATCAGGATGCCGATGACGGCGCCCTGGGGCAGGACCTGCTCGATTGCATGCATCGACACGGGGCGGATTTTACAAACACCTTCCGAGATCTGGCATCCGGTTTCCTGCCGGATGCCTCCGTGTTCAGGGCTTCGGATTTTACGCGGTGGTTTGATCGCTGGCAGGCCCGGCTGCATCGGCAACCCGATTCCTGGGAAGCATCCCGCCGGCTCATGAACACCCACAATCCGGCGGTCATCCCCCGCAACCACCGGGTGGAAGAGGCCTTGGCCGCGGCCATGGAAGGGGCGGATTTCACGGTCATGGAAAAACTCTTGGGCGTTCTGTCCCACCCCTACCAGGATCCGCCCGAACAGGCCGGCTATCACCTGCCGGCGCCGGCTTCGGCGCAGCCCTACAAAACGTATTGTGGCACCTGATATTATGCCCGAAGGCAAAGTCGAGAACTCGGAAAATTTTCAACTCCCAAGCACCAAATTCCAAACAAATTCCAAATTCAAAGCACCAATCCCAAAACGGCTTTTGTCCCTTTTGGGATCGTGTGATTGGGTGCTTGGTGTTTGGTCCTTGGGCTTTTTTTGACAGCCGGTTTGCGTTGATCAGACTGGTCAGTCCCGCCAGCCAAGGCAGTTTTGACATTGTTCCACCGATATCCGGTGTCTTTCCCCTTTGACTAAAACCTTTAGCGGATTATAATGTCATCATTTGTTTGCCAACACCAGGGAGCATGATCATGGGGAAAAACATCGGATTCGTTTCCACCCGCTTTGAAGGCACCGACGGGGTAACCATGGAGTCGGGAAAATGGGCCACCGTGCTCAAATCGGCAGGGCACCGCTGCTTCTGGTTTGCCGGCGACCTCGACCGGGACCCGGCAAAGAGCCACCTCGTGCCGGAGGCGTTTTTCCACCATGAGAAAAACCGGTGGATCGATAAGCAGATCTTCGGCAAAAAGGGGCGCACCTCTTCGGTGACCGAGGCGATCCAAACCCTCAAGGGTCTGCTCAAGGTCCAGCTCGAGGTGTTTATCGAGCGGTTTTCCATCGACCTGCTCATTGCCGAAAACGTTCTGACGATCCCGATGCACGTGCCGCTGGGGATTGCCTTGACCGAACTGATCGCAGAACGCCAGATACCGACCATCGCGCACCACCACGACTTTTACTGGGAGCGGACCCGGTTTTCGGTCAACGCCGTCGGGGACTATCTGCGCATGGCTTTTCCGCCGAACCTGCCCAATATGGAGCACGTGGTGATCAACTCTGCGGCCCAGGAGGAGCTGGCCCTGCGCACCGGCATCTCCTCGACCATCATTCCCAACGTGCTCGATTTCGAAAATCCGCCGCGGGAAAACGGCCGGACCCGGGACGAGATGCGGCGGCTCATCGGGATCGATCCGGAAGACATCATGATCCTTCAGCCGACCCGGGTGGTGCAGCGAAAGGGAATCGAGCACGCCATCGAGCTGGTCCGGGAGCTGAAAGACCCCCGGTGCCGGCTGGTCATTTCCCACGAGGCCGGCGACGAGGGGTTCGAATATGCCGAGTGGCTCAAGGAGGAGGCGTCAAGCCACGGCGTGGACCTGCGCTTTGTCCAGACAAAGATCGCAGACCCCTTCAACGAAGAGATGAACGGGGAAGATCGCCACTCGTTGTGGGACATATACCCTCATGCGGACTTTATCACCTATCCGAGCCTGTACGAGGGGTTCGGCAACGCCTTTTTGGAGGCGGTCTACTTCAAAAAGCCGATCCTGATCAACCGCTATACGATTTTCGTAAGAGACATCGAGCCGAAGGGTTTCGACCTGATCGCCATGGATGGGTTTCTCACCCGCAGGACCGTCGAAAGGGTTCGGGAAGTGTTCGACAAATCCGAGCGGAGACGGGAGATGGTTGAGCAAAACTATCAGATCGCTCTTCGCCATTATTCCTACGCCAACCTGCGCCGGTGGCTCAACAACCTGTTGACGAATTTTTTCGGGGTCGACCTGTCGGCAAATCGCTGACGCGAGTTGCCGACGTTTTGCACGCCTCGAAACAAGAAAAAATCCGATTTTGTCGAGCAGAAAATGATGCCGCCGGACTTGCCTGGAGCATGACTCGATCAAAGACAGGGGAAGGGAATGAATCTGCTGGTGTGCGGTGCGGGAAGCGTTGGCGCCGAGCTGCTCCGCAGGCTCGGGGAAAAGTGGCGGGTGACTCTCGTCGACAAGGACGAAAATCGGCTTGCCGCCTTTTCCAAGCGGTTTGAAGTTGTGGTGCGGCTCGTTGCCGGAGACGCCTCCAGCCCGGTGGTGCTGGAAGACGCCGGTCTGGCGGACCAGGACTATGTGGTGGCCCTGACGGACTGCGATCGGGTCAACCTGGCCTTGTGCCGTTTTGCCAAGGAAAAGGGGCTGGTCAATATTCTGGCCAGGGTCTCGGAATCGGAGAACGTGGATCGCTTCGAGGAACTCGGCGTCCGCCCCCTGATGCTTACCGGGATGGTGGCCAGAAACATCTACCAGTACCTTCAGGACCCCCGGATCCGGGTGACCACCGTCGGCCAGGGCGAGGTGGAGCTCTTCGAGGTGGAAGTCGTGCCGAACCTGGCGCTCATGGGCCGGCCGGCTTCCGAGTTTCGCCACCTGGAATGGCGGATCGTCGGGGTGATTCGAAAATCCCGGCTCGTGTTTCCCGAAGACGATTTCATCTTCCAGGAGGGCGATCGCGTGCTGATCCTCGGCCAGGCGGATATGTTCGACGAGGTCTGCGGGGTCATGGAATGCGCCGAGCCTCATTTTCCCCGGACTTATGGGCGGAGCCTGGTTGTCGGCATTTCAGACAGATTCAGGGACCGGGCGCCTGCCATGGTCAAGGAGGCGGTGCATCTGGCCAAAAACACCATGGTGCTTCACATCGTGGCGCTTTGCGAGCCGGAAGCGGCAAAGGGCGTCGAAGAGGGGAAAAAGCCCGGCCAGCAGTTTGACATCCGGATCAAGACGGTCGATCGTCCACTGCTCAAGCGGGTTAAAAAGACGATCGAGGCCGAAGGGGCCGGTGTGGTTTTAGTGGCGCCGCCGCCCAAGGCGATGATCGATACGATCACCCGGCCGTCCACTATCGCCCTTGCCTATTCGCTGCCGTGTCCCCTGCTCATCTGCAGGGGGACTCAGCCTTATGAAAACATCCTGGCCGCCTTCGACGGATCGGACCTGTCCCGGCTCGCCCTGGAAACGGCGCTGGATCTGGCGCTTCAGCTCGACGCCGCCCTGACCGTGGCGGTGGTCCGGGAGCCGGAGTTTCTTCGGGGAGAGAGAAGCGACGACTGGGGGGAGAGGGTCATGAAGCAGGCTCGGGAGCTGGCCCACATCGACAAGGTCAAGATCAAGGAGGTGATCCTTACGGGCAATCCGGTGCAGCAGCTCACGCAGTTGGCACATAGCTACAACCTGCTGGTCATCGGAAGCGGCCCTGAGGACAAGGGGCCTTTCCTGCCCCATGTCGGAGAGCTTTTAATCCGCAAAAGCCCCTGTAGCGTCCTGGTCCTCTCCCGATAGGAGAACACTTCCATGGTACTCGATCAGGCTTGGTCTCTGTTGCTGGTGGCGTCTGCGGCTTCGCTTCTTCCAGGGGTCAGCCGGATGGTGCGGCTGCCGGCCATCGTGCTGGAGATTCTCTTCGGGGTGGTTCTGGGAAAAAGCCTTCTCGACCTGGAATTTTCCGGGGAGTGGCTGCCCTTTTTGGCTGAACTGGGTTTTTTACTGCTGATGTTCCAGGCTGGGATGGAAATCGATTTTACCATGCTTCGGCACAAAAGCCGGGCTCGGCTTCTGTTCCACGTGCTGATATTCTCGATTACATTTGCCCTGGCCATGGCGGCTGCCTTTTTTCTGGGACGGGGGGTGTTTCTGGGTCTGGTGTTGACGACGACGTCCCTGGGGCTGGTGGTGCCCACCTTAAAAGAGGTCGGCCTCAGCCGCCAGCCCATGGGTCAGGCGATTATCATCGCGGCCACCCTGGCCGATTTTCTCACCCTGCTTGCCATTACCTTTTATGTATTATGGCACCAACACGGGCTCGACTGGCGGTTTTTAGGACCGCTGCCCCTTTTTATCGGATTCGGGGTCCTGCTTCGGGCCGGCCGGCTCTGGGCCTGGTGGCACCCGAACAAGGCGGCCCGGCTTCTCGCCCCCGAAGACAGCCAGGAGCTTGGTGTCCGGCTTTCGCTGGCGCTCCTGTTTCTGTTCGTCGCCCTGTCGGAGTTGGTCGGGCTGGAGCCGGTTCTCGGCGCATTCATGGGCGGCGCGCTGTTGTCGATCATTTTTCCGGAGAAGGCTCACCTGGAAAGCAAGCTGTCGGGCATCGGATACGGGTTTTTGATCCCGCTATTCTTCATTCACGTGGGCATGCAGTTCGATCTGACCAATCTGTTGTCCCCGGAGCTCATCTGGTTCACCCTGCAGCTTCTCGGGCTGGCCATGGCAGTGAAAATTCTTCCGAGCATCCTTTTCGTTTTTATCGGGATTCCGATCAAAAGAGCCGTCAATGCCGGATTTCTGCTCTCCTCCCGACTGAGCCTGATCATCGTGGCGGCCACCATCGGCCTCAAATACGAGTTTATCACCGAGCAGTACAAGGATGCCATCATTTTGCTGGCAGTGTTCACCTGCCTGCTTGGGCCTAGCGTGTTCAAGCTGCTGCACCGCCCCACCGGCCAGGAGCCGCCGCTTGCGGGAGCGGAAAAACGGATGGCGACCGGCCGGAGAAACCCGGATCGGATCGCCGCCGGAAAATCTTAGAGAAAATGGAGCCGCGATGACTTCCAA